>ORJL011262235.1_pt1 | contig 19319 bp, 15 predicted proteins | sample 1779941 | NCBI WGS metagenome assembly ORJL01 (sample SAMEA104232317, study PRJEB22302) | groundwater metagenome | biome: forest; feature: aquifer; material: groundwater | place: USA | collected 2011-08-07 | depth 5.8 m | reverse complement strand
CTGAAGCCCGCTGAAGGCCGCTTTCTCTAGCGTTGCCTTTCAACAACGATCGCCGGCTCAAAAACCCGTCAAGAAAAAAATCGCGCGCCATCATTATTTTTTAAGTATTTACACGATCTTTCCCCGACAGACTCTAATTAACCCATGTTTTTTTAATTGCATTTTGGGGTGATTTTGCTAATGCCTTCGCTGACGTTCAATCCGGAGGAAAATATGGAGCCATCGCTTATAGACAAGGTAAAAGAATCCGTAGAATTTCTTAAGTCAAAGGTCGGAACCGCCCCGTCGATATTGGTCATACTGGGCAGCGGCCTTTCGTCTTTTGTCGACAGCGTTCATGTCGAACACAACATTGACTATTCGACCATTCCGCACTTTCCCAAGTCCGGAGTTGAAGGCCACGCCGGACGGATGATCTTCGGAAAATGGAAAGATATCCGCGTCGCCGTTATGCAGGGAAGGTCGCACTATTATGAAGGTTTCAATTCAAGGGAGATAACCCTTCCGTTGCATGCCCTTCACATCTTCGGCTGCAAGACGCTCATCGTTTCGAACGCTGCGGGCGGGATTAACGCGGCATTCGTCCCTGGCGATATCATGCTCATCACCGACCACATTAACCTGATGGGGGTGAACCCCCTGCGCGGAATAGGCAATATCAATCCAAAGAACCCTTTTCCCGATATGACCAACGCCTATGCAAAGAACCTTCAGCAGGTGGCGGCCGATGTTGCCAAACAGCTCGATATAAATATAAAGCAGGGAGTCTTTATAGGGGTCGCGGGCCCTTCTTACGAGACCCGCGCCGAGATACGTGCCTTCAGGCAGTGGGGGGCCGATGCCGTCGGCATGTCAACGATCCCGGAGGTCATTGTCGCGAACTACCATAAGATGCAGGTCCTGGGGCTCTCTTGCATCGCGAACCCGGCAGCTGATCTGCATACGGGGGGAATGAGCCACGCAGAGGTCTTGAAATCGATCGAGGCCGTTCGTCCTAACATTATCAAGCTCATGGGCGGGGTCATTGAGCGAATCGGAAATGCCGGCCAGACAACAGAAACAAAGTAGGATAATTCGTGTCGGCACCAGAGGTTCGCCGCTCGCATTGGTGCAGGTGAACGAGTTTGTCCGCCAATTGCGCAGGCGCTATCCAAAGGTTCGCACGAAGATAGTTATAATTAAGACGAGCGGGGACAAAGGCGGTAAGTTGGTAAGATGGCAAGATAGTAAGATAGAGAAAACATCGATGGATCAACTTACTAACTTACCATCTTACCAGCTTACCATCTCGCCATCTTACCATCTCGCTATCTCGCCATCTCACCACTATTCCGGCAAGGGCCTCTTTGTAAAAGAGATCGAAGAGGCATTGCTCTCCGACAGGATCGATGCCGCCGTTCACAGTTTAAAAGACGTTCCGGCCTATCTTCCAAAGGGCCTGCAGCTCACCGCGTTTTTAAAACGAAGCGACCCGAGTGATATCTTCATTTCGTGCAGACATAAGAACCTGCGGGCGATGCCAAGGGGCGCAAGGCTTGGGACGAACTCGCCAAGGCGGGGCGCTCAGGCGCGTGCGACCAACCCGGACATCCGGATCGTTCCGTTGCGCGGGAACATCGGGACGCGCCTTAGAAAACTTCAAGAAGGCGAATGTGACGCAACGATCATCGCGGCCGCAGCGATAAAGCGATTGGGGTTGCAAGGTTGTAGTTGCCCCCCGCCACACTGCCGGCGGGCAGGCATTTATGGGGCCAAAAAGTCAATAAACTCAGGCCCGATAAATCGGGCAACTACATTTTTCCAGAGCGTTCTCAACTTTGTCCCAGCCATCGGCCAGGGGATCGTCTGCATCGAAACAAGGTCGGGCGATCGGCAGCTTAATGAGCTCGTTCATGCAGGCGTGAACGATAAAAGGGCCGAAGTGGCGGCGGTTTCAGAACGGGCGTTCCTGCAAGCGGTGGGGGGCGACTGCCACACCCCGCTCGCGGCGCACGCAACGACAAGGCGTGGCCGGATCGATCTGACGGGGCAGGTCTCGAGCCCGGACGGAAAGAAGATGATGGTGCGCTCGTCTTCAGGGGATGATGCGGCCCGTCTTGGCAAGAGGCTTGGCAATTATTTTATCAGCAAGGGCGCAAGGGAGATGATGGGGCTCGCGGCAGAAAGGCCCATCCTCTGGACAGGACTTTCGGTGGATGAGGCGTATCTGAGGGACCCGTGGGTGATCCACCTTCCGATGATAGAGATAAAACCGCCGTCAGACGGCTACAGGTCGATGGATAAGGCCATTAGAAAGATCGGCCGATACGACTGGGTGGTGTTCACGAGCAGGAATGCGATAAAGAGCTTTTTCGCTCGTCTTACCCCTCACCCTAGCCCTCACCCTAGCCCTCTCCCCAAAGGGGAGAGGGGGACACTCCCTCAAATTGCGGCGGTGGGGAGGGCGACGACGGAAAGGTTGCAAGGATATGGCATTAAAGTTGCCCTTAAACCGAAGAGGGACGAATCTTCGCGCGGACTTGCCAAGATGTTCCGCAAGATTAATATGAAGGGAAGAAAGGTCCTGCTTCCGAGGGCGAAAGAGGGACTGGATACGCTTGCGGTTGAACTCAAAAAAATGGGGGCGGCGGTCGATGTAGTGGAAGCATACAGAACCGTCAGCGCCAAGGTCGATGCAGTTGCATGGAAAAGATATTTTTCAAAAAATCCGCCGTCAAAGATTTTCTTTTCAAGCCCTTCCGGTGTGAGGGCGTTCTTTAAATATTTCGGCCGTTCGTCTTTCTACAAAAAGGCTTCGATAGTTTGTAAAGGTGAAGCGACAAGAAAATCCTTATTCAATGCGGAGTAGCACCCTTTAGGGTGCGCCAAGTGAATTCAACTAGCGCAGCCTCCGCCAGAGGCGGACAGGTAAAGGCTGCTACTCCTGCTCTACCTCTTCATCTTCACCGGTCTTGCCGGGCGCGCCGGACGGCCGCAATTCAGGCCGGGTCGTTACAACGCCTGTTCCACTGAATTCAATGCTGCCAATATTCTCGTCCGGTATGGATTGTGGCGGGATGGTAAACTTCGAATTAGTCGCCTTCCTGGAGTCGATCGGGGTTGTAAGTTTTGACAGCGGCGGCTTTGCCTTCTCAAGCGCGATGCCGATCCATCGTTCCGGCATCCCCCTTGTGTTGAACTTGGCGTTGGAGGTGTCCAGGAAGGTGCAAAGAGATTCCCAGTCCTCTAATATCTGCCCCTTGAAAGCGACATTAATGTCGGCCTCCTTGTCGTTCACCTTTTTGAACATGATCTCATATGGGACATCTGCTATCGAAACCTTCAAGATGCACTCAAAGACCGGTGACTTTGCCAAAAAACCGCTGATGTCGGTCGCCACCTTCGCGTTCCCCTTTATCATCCCGATATCGGCAGATATCTTTCCGCCCATATTAATGTGGTATTTAACGCTGTAGGTTTCACCCGAGTCTTGATAGACATATTTCACGATGATCACCGCATCGATGGTTATCTTGCGCGGGGGCGTTTTTGTCTCTTCCCCTGGCGCCCCCGTTGGTTTTGCCGGCACGGCCTCTTGCTCTTCTTCAAAAAGGCCTTCGTCAAAGGGTTCTTCTTCAGGCGACTTCTTCTCTTCGGTGGTAGCTGCAGGTTGCTCTGCGGCAGGTTGTTCTGTGGTGGGCTGTTCCGCCGCCGGTTTCTCTTCACCCTCGCCTGTCTCGGCCGGCTGCGTTGTGGCCTTGTCCTCCCCCTCATTCTCCTGCGCACGGACAAAGGACGGGAGGATCAATAATAAGGCTGCTATAATGATAAAAATGCTCTTCATCCAGTCTAAATCGTTCCGCAAGGCGGGACGATCTCCTCAGATAGTGCCATGCTTCGTTCTCGCTTTCTCCCATACATCCATATTCTCCGATCCCGTTTCTAACAGAGAAGCATGGCACTTGGCATGCCCCACCCGTTCGTTCTATAAGCCCCCCACCGCCACCATCTATAATATCAAACCAGCGTCACCACAAGGGCAATTGTTAATGCGACCATCACAACAGAGGTGATCCATGCGATCGTGTTAAAAACGGCACCGTTCCTATATTCCCCCATGAGCCTTTTATCATTCGCAAGCGCCAGCATGAAGATGAGGATGAACGGCAGGAGCATCCCATTCAACACCTGAGAGAATATCATTATCTTTAACAAAGGGAGTTTAGGATAGAGTATCGCTCCCGCGCTTATGACTATGATCGCCGTATAGAGCCCATAGAAATGAGGAGCCTCTTTGAACGTCTTATTGACCCCGGTCTCCCAGCCAAGGCCTTCGCAGATGCTGAAGGCCGTTGAGAGTGGGATGATGCTAGAAGCAAATAGGCTTGCGTTCACAAGCCCGAAGGCAAAGAGCATGAAGCAGTATTTTCCGGCGATTGGTTTCAAGGCCAGCGCGGCGTCGGCGGCGGTATCTATTCTCACGCCGTTCTTATAAAGCGTGGCGCCGCAGGTGAGTATGATGAAGAATATGACGATAATGGCGACGACGGCGCCGACATAGGAATCCCATTTGGAGTGGCTGAAACTCTCGGCAGTGATCCCCTTTTCAACGACGGCAGACTGCTGATAGAACTGCATCCACGGGGCAATGGATGTGCCGACGATGCCTATCACCATATAAAGGTAGTTCGATTTGAATTCAAGCGTCGGCTTTACCGTGCTCTTCAGGACTTCGGCCCAGTCGGGTTTGGCAAGGTAACCGGAGATGACATAGGTGACATAAAAAAGGCAGGCGAAGAGAAAGACCTTTTCGACCGATTTGTAGGTCCCTTTGACGATCAGAAGCCATACGAAGAACGCCCCCAGCGGGACGGATATGTATTTACTAATGCCAAAGAGCTCCATGCCTGCCGCAACGCCGGCAAAGTTCGACATAACGTTTCCGATATTGACCAGAAGCAGGATGACCATCAGATAGAAGGTCACCTTGAGGCCAAAGTTCTCCCTGATCAGGTCGGAGAGGCCTCGGCCGGAGACGGCGCCAAGCCGGGCGCTCATCTCCATCACAATGATCAGGGCAACGCAGACGGGAAGGGTCGTCCAGAGCAGGTTATAGCCGAATATCGCGCCGGCGACGGAATAGGTCGCAATGCCGCCCGCGTCGTTATCGACGTTGGCGGTGATGATGCCGGGCCCCAGGACGGCAAAGAATATCGCAATGTTCCTTAAAAACCTTTTCATAATCGTAGTTGCCCCCCGCCAGAGGCGGGCAGGCATTTATGGGGCGGTATAGGAGTAGCAGCCTTCAGGCTGCGCTAATTGAATTAACCTAGCGCAGCCTGAAGACTGCTACTCCCTTCTGGCCTGATGAATCAGGCAACTACAGTAATCCGGTCTTCTTTCCCCACGTCTCTGCGATAACCAGGCTCAAGATGTCATCTATAGTAATGATCCCCTGAAGGACCCGTTCGTGGTCGATCACGGGGATAGCCATCAGGTTATATTTGTCAATGATATATGCCACCTCTTTTGCACTGTCGTCAACGTGGACAGATACCGGTTTTGACTGCATGATGTCTATTATCTTTTTCTCGTTCGCCTCGATAAGCAGGTGCTTGAACGTCACGGCCCCTTCGAGCTTATTGTTGGCGTCAACGACATATGCGTAATAGATCGTCTCTGCGGTGGTCTGAAGCTGTTTGATATGCTTTGTCGCGTCGTCAACGGTCATTGTGTTCGAAAGTGTGATGAACTCGGTGGTCATGAGTCCGCCGGCCGAGCGGCTCTTGTGCGACAAAAGCGTTGAAAGCTTCTTGGTCTTTTTCGTCCCGACATAAGTGAGTATCCTGTCGGCATCGCGCCTTGGCAGCTCGCCCAAGAGGTCGGCTGCCTCGTCAGGCGGCATATTTTCAAAGAGGGCGCCGCACGTCTTTGCGTCGAGCGCGTGCAAGAGTTCCTTCTGCTGCCGAACGTTCATCTCCGTTATAATACCGACCTGCGTTTCAACATCAAGCGAGCGGAAGAGGGCCGCGCGCTGATACAGGTCGAGTTCCAAAAGCATTTCGGAGAGGTCGGGAGGGGGTATGGATTTTATCTGCGCCTGCGGCACATTGAGCTGAATGGTCCCCTTGTCCGGGTTGACGCTCAAGGGCTGGACGAACTTCCACGCAAGAAACCCCTCGTGCGTCAGATACTTTGCATGAGGGTTGACGACATGGACCGCAAGGTCGATGAAATGCTGCCAGCCAAGCCGGCGCACCATGCCGCGAAGTCCGATATCGACATGGGCGATATGCAGGTCGTTATCGACCTTCAGGAAATGGACGTCATTGACTCGCACGACCTTTCGGTTGAACGTGTCCACCACCTGCTGGTCCAGGATGTGGCACCTCACGGTCGTCTGCGGTTCTTGAAAATAGTCCTTTTTGAACTCAAGCTGTTCGTATGGCGTCTTTATGTGAAACTGCTCATTCGTCCGCTGAACGTTCTCCCACGGGATGACGGCATATTTTTTAGAGAGGGTCCCTTTCGAGATGACGATGGCGGCGAGCTTTGGATATGGCTCGCCCAAGGGGGCGACCAGAAAGTCGCATGGATAGCCGATCCAGCGGCCGTTCTTGTCAACGATCCCCTTATTTATTGCCTCTGTAAAAAATAAAAACATTTGTAGTTGCCCGATTTATCGGGCCGTTTTTGCCCCATAAATGGGGCAACTACACCCTTCGATATCTCTATACAACTTTTGTTTTATTATAGCAAGCTGGCGTTCGATGTCGTGCGCCGTCAAATGCTTCTTTCTTTTGTCCCGTTTCAACTTCCATCGCATCCAATGCGCGTATTCGATCACTTCGTCGCCGATGGGATCGAAGTGCACGCACGGCGCACGGGATGGGTCGGCCAAAAAACCTCCGGCGCTTGCGAGTGCAAGGCGCATGTAATGCGATATCTCCCTGCTGTCAAGGCCGAAGCGCGATTTTTTTGCGTAGGCGGCGAAGGTCCTTCTAAAGTGCTTGAAGCGCTGCAGCGCGAGTATCCCGGAAAAGATCGTCTTGCTCGTCCTGAAGGAGAAGAGGGCGTGGTGAAGTGTCTTTTTCAAGAGCTTATCGAAGGGGGAAAAGTCGTGCAGGATCATCTTTTTCATCTCGTCCCAGACCTGCGGGCGGACGTGCGTATCGAAGCGCATCTCCCAATATGTGTGTGAGAGCGTGTGTGCGCGGTAGCTCTTGATGATGCTGAAAGGAATGTAATAGTTGTGCGAGATGATGTCAGCCGCAAGATGCGAAAGATACCCGTAGGCCGCCGCTTTTTCCCGGTCGGTCCGGGCCGCCTTGAGCACCTTGAAGCCGGTCGTCCAGTTGTGGCAGTGGTGATAATCGCCGGCGAACTTTTTGCCGACGATTATGTCCGCGGAGATCGAGCCATACATGAACCAATGCTCCCTGCCGGAGACGATGGCCCGGACGGCCGGCGCCATGAGGGCGGTCTTTTCAAGGAGCGAGAGGGCTATTTCAATATGCGTTCCCGGCCCCCACGCGTTGGCGATGGAGGGGAGGAGGACGAAGATAAGGCTTGAGAAAATAATATAGACAAGCATAGACTAGTTGTGTAGCCAGTTTTGTAGGGGAGCCCCTCTGCGGGCTCCCTAATTTAGGGAGGGGATGGAACCCCTCCCCTACATATTAATGTACACTATATCTATGAAAAATGAAATAAAAGAGTTGGTTGACGACATCCGCACCCATCTGGAGTATCAGAAGATGATGGGGATAACTTCAGTGCCGAAGGCCGAATGTCATTGCGCTTGTCCGCCGGCTCTTTGGCGGAAGCCCCGCGAAGCGGGGCGAAGCAATCCCGTGAACTCAGTTCTGTCATTGCGAGCGGAGCGAAGCAATCCCCCGAATTCAAGTGAACAGGGGAGATTGCTTCGTCTTTCCGCCGCAGGCGGAATTCCTCGCAATGACAGTGTTGAATTACAATCCATCCGCACCGAGATAGGCGACTGCAAACGCTGCAAACTCTGCAAAGGCCGGAACAATATCGTCTTTGGCGTCGGCAACCCCTCGGCCGCGCTCATGTTTATCGGCGAGGGCCCCGGCGCGGACGAAGACGCCAAGGGCGAGCCGTTCGTCGGCAGGGCAGGCCAGCTCTTGACTAAGATAATAGAGGTGATGGGGCTAAAGAGAGGCGATGTGTATATAAGCAATATTGTAATGTGCCGCCCACCGAACAATAGAAATCCTGAGCCAGATGAGATCGAGGAGTGCATGCCATTTTTGCTAAAGAGAATTTCTGTGATAAAGCCAAAGATCATTGTTACATTGGGGGCGATCGCCACAAAGGCGATGCTCGCGACCGAAGTCCCCATCTCAAAGATCCGCGGCAAGTTCCTCGATTGGCCGTCCGAGGCATTATCCCCCTCTTTGTCAAAGGAGGGCAGTTCAGCGTCCCCCCCTTTATTAAAGTGGGGTGAGGGGGGATTTGAATTGCCCCCCTGCAAACTCCTCCCTACATATCATCCGGCATTTTTGTTGCGCAACCCCGCAATGAAGCGCCCCGTCTGGGAGGACATGCAGAAGGTGATGAAGGAGCTTGGCATCTAGACAGGAAGTCATCCTGACCCGCCAACGTCGTAGTGGCGGGGAAGGATCCCGTGTACTCACACGCTGCATCCACTGGATTCTTCGCCCTGCGGAGCGGAGCTCAGAATGACAAATTCACGAATTTAATAGCAATTTTCCAGAAATTTAGTTAAAAATAGGCCCATTAATGGCTAAAAACCCCCTCTTCTATTTTTTAAAGAGCGCTGCGCCGTTCTGGTTCTTTCTGACGGTCGTCTTCATCTGCGACGGGTTTATCACGCTCATCGGCATGATGCCGCCGCTCTTTGCGGTCGTTATATTCGACTATGCGTATCCTCACGGCGACCTGAACGTCTTCACCGCCTTTACCGTTCTGGCGTTCGTCATCTACTTTTTGGACTTTATCTTCTCCGCCTATATTGACTACATGAACATCTATGTCCACCAGCGGCTAGATTACGAGCTGACCTTGAAGCTCTTCAAAAAGATAGAAGGACTCCCTTTAAGCTTTATCAACAGGACCAAGATCGGTGATCTGATCGTCCGGTTGACCGAAGATGTCGGCATGATCGTCCGGTTCGTCGTCAATATCTTTGCCGATGTAGCGATGAACGTTATAAAGCTGGGCGTGTTTCTGTTCATAACGCTGAAATTCGATTATAAGGTGACGCTGCTGTCGCTCCTCAGTATCCCGTTCTACATGCTTGAAACGAAGTTCTTTTCTAACAAGCTGCAGAATGTCCAGCAGGATATGCAGGAGGCCGATTCCGAGATAATGGACGGCATTCAGAGCAAGCTCTTGAACATCCGGACGATCAAGGCGTTCACACAGCAGGCGCGCGAGGCGGATGAGCTTGGCGTGAGGCTTAAGAGATCGTTCCTATTGAGCATTAAAGAGAGCGTGGTTTCGATCATCAATGTCTTTACCAATTCACTGACCATCCGGGTTTGGGGCACCTTTATTGCATGGTATCTTGGCTACGAGGTGATCAGCGGAAGGCTGACGATCGGCGAGCTTGTGGCCTTGAGCATCTACCTGCCGCTGCTGGAAGGGCCGATCAGAGAGCTTGCAGATGTCTACAAGTCATTTAAAATAACGACCGTTTCCGGCAGAAGGGTGATGAAGATATTGGCCGAAGAGGAAGAGCACCTTTCGGACGAAAAATATCCGCCTATTCAAATAACGAACGGCGAGATCGTCTTTGACAACGTCACCTTTGGATATCTGGCAAACGTCCCGGCCATTAAGAATTTCAGCCTTCACATCAAGCCGAACACCTCGATCGCATTTGTCGGGGACAGCGGTTCCGGCAAGTCAACCGTCCTTAATCTTATCATGAGGTTCTTTGAGCCTCAGCAGGGGAAGATACTGGTAGATGGACAGGACATATCAAAGATAAATGTTGACTCGCTCCGAAGGCGGCTTGGCGTTGTCTTTCAGGAGACGGCGGTCATACCCGGCACGGTCAGGGAGAACATACTTTATGGCATGGACGAGGTAGCCGAAGAAAAGATGATCCGCGCGGCAATAGATGCCCATGCACACGATTTCATAAAGAGCATGCCGGAAGGATATGACACCTATATCCTTCCGCAGGGGAAGAACCTCTCCGGCGGCCAGCAGCAGCGGATCGCCATTGCCAGGATACTCCTGCGCGACCCAAAGGTCTTTATCCTGGACGAGCCGACAAGCGCCCTTGACGCTGCGAGCGAGTTCATGATCCAGGAGGCCATCAACCGGATGATAGGGAAGAGAACGCTTCTCATTGTTGCGCACCGGCTTTCGACCATCAAGAGGATCGAACGTATCGTGGTGATGTCCAAGGGGCAGATCGTTGAAGAGGGGACGTTCAATGAGTTGATGGAGAAGAAGGGGGAGTTCTTCAAGCTTTACAACCTTCAGTTCGGCGGGTTCCAAAAATTCGTCGAGATATTCAACGCCGAATTTCAGCGGGTCATACGTTACAGCCAGGACCTGAGCCTCATTATGATGGAGGTGGGTGAATATGACAGCATCATTCAGGGCCACCATCCAAACTTTGCGGCGGCCTATATGGAAGAGGTGAACGTCTTTATCAAGAAGCAGATCAGGATCATGGATATCTGCGCCGTCTATATGGGCAATAGAATAGTCGTTGCACTGCCGGAGACGAACAATGTCGAGGCATTTAAAATGTTGCAACGATTAGAGGAGAAAATGAAGGGATTCTATCATGAGATAGAGGGCAAAAAGTTCGGGGTATCGGTTAGGGCTGGGGTCGTTTCGTGCAAGGAGATCCATGCGCGATACGGAGAGGACCTCTTTGAGATGGCGGCCCAGGTTCTGGCCAAGATGCCAAGGGGGGCGAAGATCAGTTCGTTCAGCGATACAGAGGAGACGATCTGTGAAGATTAAAGAATTTGTAGTTGCCCGATTTATTGGGCGATGGTGACACTTATATTATGAACACCAGCACATTTGACAAAGCAGTTGATAACATCGTAGTCGGCAGCAACAAAAAGAAAGTTAGCCTCGTTGCCTTTCTGGCACTATTTTCTGCGTTAGTCTGTATCTCTTTCATGATCTACGGCGCATTCTATCAGCTCGAACTGAAGATAAAGGCGACCGGAACGGTGAATTTCGATGAGGCAAGGAACTTATTTATTACAGCCACGATACCGGATAAATTCTTTGGTAACTTAAATACGGGCAACGAGGTGATCGTTCGGGCCAAGGAGAGAGAGGCGGAATACGGCGGTTTTCGTATAGAAGAAATATCTGAGCCCATTCCGGAACGATCGCGCTTTGATGTCCGGATCGGCCCTGATAGCGCGGGAATCATGTTCCCATTTCAGGATAAGGAGCAGGTGGATATAGTCATTATCTATAAAAGGGTCTCGGTGCTAAAGGTTCTGCTGACCAAGGATAACTAGTAGTCTTAACATGTCATTGCGCCTGCCCGCCGTGAAGTAGTGGCGGGAGGAGCGAAGCGACGTGGCAATCTCCTGAAATCATTCGGGATGGCGCTCGCAACTAGAACCGCAGTTTAAGAAAGGCCATCATGCCGCCTTTTTTCAGCTTTATTTCGTTGCTTATCGGCCCTTTCACTCTGGGGGTGGCGTTCTGGCCTATGAGGCTAGAGGTGAACAACGTCTTTAACCCCTCGTTCGCCACGGCGATCTCATCGATCCTTTTCTTGTAAGTCATCATATCTAACCTCATTCTATCATCTTTCAGACGGGAAGGCAAGCAGGGTAGATTGCTGCCCCTAGAACTGATAACTCGCCGACAGGATGATGTCCGAGATGTCCCTTTCAAACTCCTGATCGGACATTTTCGTGTCATCATAGTATAGGTGCAATGATGCCGTAAGCCTCAAATTCTCAAGGAATTGGGGCTTATATGCCGCCGAGGCGTCAAGATACAAGCCCTCTGCGTCGTAGGCCTGGTAGCCTTTGACCTTTGTGTATGCATACGCCGGCAAGAGAGTGAATGTCCAGTCGTCGTTGGGCGCGCAGGTAACGCTAATAGCGCCGTAGAATGAACTGGAGCCCTGTTTTTCGTTCAAGTCTATGTTGGAACCGGTATATTGGGCCTGCAGGTTTATATCGAAGTGTTTCGGAGTGAGGCTTAAACCCAGGGAGGTGGACCACGAAGGATACCAGCCGTTAAAGGTGCCTTCGCTTCTATTTTGTTTTAAACCGGCCTCTCCCATCAGGCGGACAAGTTCGGAGATGACCCATTGGCCTTTTACTTCCTCGTGCGCCTCGCCTCCGGCATTATCTGTTACCTGTGGTTCTCCTGAGAAGAGCGTCGAGCCGTCCCAGACGCCGCCGCCGCCACCGAAGCGCAGATAGCTTTCGTCCATTGTCAACTGCGTAAGCAGCGTCAAGCTGTGTTTTCCGGATTTCTTTTTGCTGTATTGCTCAACGCTTTTGCTATCCTCATATGAATATGATGTAACGATGCCGAAGTCCGGTAGTTTATAGGTTAGCTCAGCATTGCCGGTCTTGCTGTCGGTGGACCTTTGGAAGGCCGGCGAGCCCTCAGGTGGCGTTGAGAACTCGCTTCCGAGATAATTAAATTGCCCGGTAAGTGACGCAGGATTGCCTAGCATCGGGATCTCTCTGGCCTGGAGAGAGGCGACAAATAAGGTCTGATCCTTCAGGCCATCTGGCGGGGGATTGAAATACTGGTTCCGTGAAACATTCAGCGAAACGTTATATTTGTCGTCACAGGAGGTCAATGTTGCCAACAAGCTCGGAGTCGTACTCTGAAAATTATAGTCCTTCGAATTCTCGACCGTTCCATCATCGACCGTTTGCACCTCGTATATATTGCCGCCTGTGACGTCGGCCTTCGAATATAACAGCCAATAGCTGCTGACTGGCATCCTGAGGGTTAAGCTAGCCCCTCCGAAGGAGTGCTCCTGCCTTTTCTTGAGGAAATATTGGTCGCTTCCGTCCGATCTTTCCCAATGCTCAAATCCAGCCGAAGCAGTAGCACTCAAGGGCGAATCAGGAAATTCAAACTCCAATATATATTTGACGCGCTTGGCAACGCCGGATTCCATGTCGTTACTGTCCCGATATGTTTTTATGCCATCCCTGACGGCGCTCCAAAGATCTTCGCTCATCCCATTGCGAAATTCATCACGCACATTCTTGTTTTCGGTAAAGACATAGCGCTCCACAAACAGGCGCAATTTCCCTTCATCGAGTTCCGCGGAATGCAATACGCCGTCTGGAACGACATCGAACATGGGAAAATCCGACGAAACAAGGGGTGTTATATTATTTTTCACAGGATCATCTATCTTTGGCATTTTCCTAACCTCCTCATGAATAGTTGCTTTATTTTATTGTCGTTTTTTGTCCCCTATTTATATTATCGGCAGATGCGTGAAAAAGTTGCGTCCTTTTTTAGACAAATAGAGATGGCGGACAACTGCTTGTAATAATTAATAAATACCGTGTGTTTGGCTGGGGACCATCCAAAAATTCAGGTAAAATAAGAATTACTAGAGGGAAAAAAGAGCTAGGAACGCTTCCTTATGACCATTTTCTCTTCCTTGCGAATCGATCCATACAAAGCTGAGTGACGTTGATCTTTGTCTTTATTTTATGATTTCCTAACCCGATAATTTCCAATATATAATTCATGCAGTCCGGTACCAAAAAACGTCCTTAATGCCTCCTTTGGAGTACAAACAATCGGTTCATCATTATCATTATATGATGTATTTAATACCAAACTAATACCGGTTATTTTTCCAAACTCATCGATAAGTTTCCAATACCTAGGATTGGTTTTCCTGCTGACTGTTTGAAGCCGACCTGTCCCATCTACATGAGTGACAGCGGGAATGAGCCTCCGAGCTTCTTCCTTAATAGGATAGACCATCTGCATATAGGGTGAAGGATATGCACTGTTAAAAAAACGTGTTTGTGCTTCTTCTGTTACGGAAGGAGCAAAAGGACGATACCATTCCCTATGCTTAACCAGTTTATTTATCTTATCTTTCATTTTCGGGTCCCTTGGGTCCGCTAAAATAGACCTGTTCCCCAAAGCCCTTTGGCCTGATTCCATTCTTCCCTGAAACCAACAAATAATTTTATTAGCTGCTATAGCTTTGGCTGCCTCTTGCTCAATATCCTCAATGTATTCATATTGTACTAAGGCATCATCCAATGTCTCCTTAATCTGATCATTATTAAAACCAGGACCCCAGTAGTCATGTTCCATAACAAATTGGCGATCTTTACTCAAAACCTGATTCCAATAATAAAAGCATGCCCCAAGGGAGGCTCCTGCGTCATCGGCGCTCGGCTGGATCCACACATTATCGAACGGTGAATCGGTCAATATCCGCCCATTCATTGAGCTGTTCATGCAGACCCCGCCAGCCAGACAAAGATTTTTCAACCCTGTCTTTTCATAAAGATAATTGCACATCTCCAGGACCACATCCTCCACCCGTTTTTGGAAACTTGCGGCAATGTTCATATGCCTTTCATTCAACTCTTCATCCGGCTGTCTCTCCGGACCAAACATTTCGACGAATTCATCTGAATATCGTCGTGGATGCCAGATATAGTATTTAAAATAATCGAGGTCAAAATAGAGAGAGCCGCGTTTGCTGTCAAATCTTATTAATTTTGAAAATTGGTTATAATATTCCTGCTTTCCATAAGGAGCCAACCCCATCACTTTCCATTCGTCGCTGTTGGCCCTGTAACCTAGATATTGCGTCACGGCTGCATAGACCTGCCCCATGGAATGCGGGTACATTGTGCTTCCTATAGATATGATCCGGTTCCCATCTCCTATAAAAAATTCCGATGTCACATCATCGCCATACGCATCAATGGTAAGAACAGCGGCTTTTTCATACGGCGAAACAAAAAAGGCGCTGGCAGCATGACAGGGATGATGTGGAAGAAAATGCACATTAATAGCACCTTCCAAAAAATCTATTTGCTGAGATATATTGGCTATTCTTTTATTTCTCTTATCACCACCTATATGTCTTAGAAGATTATTTGGAATATAATGGAGAAAATGTTTGTGATAACGGATGGCGGCCGCAGAATCCTGAGGTTCAAGTTCATGGCCCGGATTCCACGCAAAAACCACATGATCAACCTCCTTCAATTTTACGCCGGCCTCCTTTAAACAATAATTAACGGCCTTCGTAGGATAAGAATCCGAGAACTTTATCCTGTCAAACCTCTCTTCTCTGGCCATGGCAATGAGCTTGCCACCCCTAATAATGGCTGCAGCCGAGTTCGAATCGTTCAACCCCAAGATCGTTATAGCACCACCTTTCATAATATATCCTCTATCACTGCTGTCCCAACGTTAGCTGAATAAATCAGCCTCGTTCCCTTTTTCATATTTGCTCTATTTACGGCGTGAGGGATAATCTAAACGGCACAAATCCCTCGGCATACTTCACCCGGTTCTGGAACCCCCTGAACGTGGCACACGACCTTGCGCTGTCCAGGATGGACAGGCCCGCCACCCTCGTGGCAAAGGCCTGGGATCTGTGCGCCTTCAGAAGTTCCAGTTTTCTATCCAGCACATCGCTTATGTCGACAAAAACGGATGTGGAGGTAAAATCAACGGTCGTCGTAATCTCGTAAAACAGGACATTCTGGCTGTACCTCGTCGCGGCGAACGTCGCATGGGAAACGTTCCTGTGATCCTGATGCGTATCGTTGAAATAAGGCGTGAAGATGAAATGCGGTTTTACTTTTCTTATCACATTTTCAATCTTGTTTATCAAGCTTTTATCCAGCCGTGTTTCTGTATCCTTGTATCCTCCCCAGTAAACATTCGCACCTATCAGTTTTGCAGAGACAATCTGTTCTTTCCTCCTCACCTTTGGAATTCCTCCCATCTCTCCCTTTGTCATGACCAATAGGTGGATCTTATACCCCTTTCTTCTGAATTTTACCAAGCTTCCGCCGCAGCCATACTCAATATCATCAGGATGTGCCCCAATAGCGAGAATGTTCATAGTGTTCCCCTTCTGATAACGGTCGTTATATAAAGATTTCGGGTCGGGCGTATTCTCAAACGGTTTTTCTTTCAATCCCCAGCATTCTTCGTACATCTATTCTCCGGTCAAACTCGCCATGGATTTTTCTCCGCAATTGAACAAAAGGTCTATCGCTGAAAGGTTTGGCACAAACCCGTCATAAGTCTGTTTGTATTCGGGATGAGTGAAATTCTGGTATATGAGTTCAATTCCGTTTTTCTCAAACAGGTCTTCATCCAAATACCCTTTTCCCCCGGTTCCTGAGAGATATTTCTTCGAGTCCAACCTCTTGCATATTCCGATAATCCTTTCCGTTCCTTCTCCGTTGACGTTCAGGTTATCCTCAAAATATATTGGTGTCTTTATCCGAAAGCAATCGAGCAAGAATTTGACGATCGCCACATTTAGATCAAGCAATCTGTTCCATTTTTCATTGTACAGCCGTTCAAAAAAGTGAGCATAATCGTTGAAAAGCTCCGCCCTGTTATAATTAAACTTAATGCTCTCCCAGTGTTTCCTCTGCCATGGTTTTGTGTTATCGATCTCGACGTCCTTTATCTTCTGATAATACCTGCCCTTCGAAATGACGGGAACGGTGAGCCATATAAAGCCGTCCTTTGTCCTGACCTTGTTCCTGTTCTGAAACTCCCTTTTTTTATACTGGACATTTTCAAGAAAAACAAACGCGTCGCTCTCCAGAATTTTGTGAAAATATCCGAGCCATGGTATATACTGTGGTTGATGTGCAGATATTATCATTTAGAGTCCAAAATTGCAAACGATTTAAAGGCCCTTGTTAGTCCGGTTTAAGTAAAGCTGTAATTGCGAAATATATCTTCAAATGTCTGACGACTTTTGATTGCCTTATATCCAGTGGTTGTTGCGACTAATATCGGAGGAGTGACGTTGATAAAGGGCGGAGTTAAAACCACGGTGTATGCCCCCACGTTGTTAATCTTTATAAAATCACCGACTTCGGGCATTTCGTCCTTTATCTCTGTCAGCAGGTAATCCTTTTCCATACAAGTCGAACCCACGACATTAAAAATATCGCGATGCTTATCATTATTTTTCTTTATTATCCGGTATGGATGATTTTTTTCGCGGCATGTGGGCTTTACATTGTAGACGCTCCCGTCCACTGTTACGAATAATTTATTCCTGATATTTTTTATACCTACCACCTTTGTCACAAAACTTAAAGCATTCGCAGCCATTGCGAACCCAGGCTCAAGCATAAGATAAGGTTTTTTCTGCTGCACCCATTTATTATTTTTCAAAACCCCGCATATCGCCTTTGCGTAATCATCAAATGAGGGAACTTTCATCCCGCGCATCTGAGGCGAAATGTAACCGAAAATACCCCCTCCAATATCTATATATTCCACGGTTTCCGGTACGAATCTCTCTGCGATTCGGCACAGTGCTTCAGTTATCACTCGATAGCACCATACGCTTCTGTCGATAGTCGTGGTATGTCCGTGAAGACTATTAATCTTGACGTTGCCGATACTCGCCAGACGAGAAATCACGCTGCTGATGTTTGAATCAGACGGGTCAAATCCGAACCTGCCAACTTCAAGATGCTCTTGAATATGAGATTGTCCTCCTTCATCCGAAAGACGTATATTTATCCGCAGCCCTACTTTAATATCTTTTTTAGGATGTCTAGCCGCATATTTTTCAACGTGGTCAATTTCATACCATGAATCAAGATTTACGATACTTCGGTTTGAAAGGGCAAGCTCGATATCCTCGCAGCTCTTTACGGGTCCGTTGAACACTATTTTATCCAGTTTTTGACCGACTTTTAATGCAAGGTTATACTCCAGCCGGGAGACGACTTCTGCAAACCCGCCCTTGGACCTGATTAGCCGGCATAAATAGGGGATGTAATTGGTCTTATATGAATAGGCTAAGACAAACTTATCGTATCTATCGCTGAATGCTTTAACGATGTCATCGTAATTCTTTTTGAACGCGACTTCGTCGAGGATATAAAACGGTGACCCAAATTTTTGTCCCAAGCTCTTTAACTGTTTATGCGATAGCATTTTTTGTCCTAACGTCAATTACTTGAGGATACGCCGCAGCTTAGGAGCTCATGACATACCTCACAAGATGCAAAAGTCTTGAAGCGGGTCGACGCCGATAGGCTTCATGAGGCGATTGAGTGTTTCGGCGCCGTACTCTCGCGTGATACGTCTCTGAAACTCGTCGCCCATGGCGACCATGCGATCGAGATACAGCTCCCGCATTCGCTCTCTTGTGAGAGGGGGCTTGTCCCTGTAGACGATATCGAATACCGGTGTGTTTTCGCCTCTCCAGCGCTCAAGCTGGCATTCTGGCCGCTTACAGCTACCACCGAGCTCTGGCGGCTCACAGATATTGATATCGATCCCCTTCATGCGGTACATGTCCCGCCGCTCGAAGATTGGCGTCCCTGGGAATGGAACAACCTGCATGGATATCGCAAAGTCGATGGTCCCATCGCGCAGTAGCCGGGCAATCTCGGCTGTGTTATACTGATAGGTTGCTTCGGTCTCTCCCGGCAGACCGCCAAGCCAGTTAGTATCGAGGCGCAACCCATTTAGGTGTACGAGCCTGGCTGTCTCTTCCAGATGGCTGATGCGCAGTCCCTTTCGCGAGAGGTTTAGAATATCCTGCGAGGCGTTTTCGACGCCGACCTCGATTTTTGCGCACATGCCCTGCGAGCCTATTCTTTCAAGAAGCGGAATACCCCTTGCCGATCGTATGGTTTCGATTCTTGCTTGGACAGTATAAGTGAGAATGCCCCTATATGCGTCGAGCCGATTGACAACTTCGAACGAATGCTCCGGATTCATAAAGAAGTCCTCATCGCCAATATATAGGTAGCACGTTCCCTTTGTAGCGATGAGCTCGTCCACGTAGGCGAACACCGCATCGAGGTTGCCCAACTCTTTTATCCGTTGGTTGTTGAGGCTTGCGCAGAAACTGCAAGGCACCTTTTTGCCGCAGCCGATCTGTGTGTAGACACGAGCTCCCGGAATGTCATCGGCGTTGAACAGGTCGGCTGCTGGAACTGGGAAGCTATAGCGGCTCATGTCCTGTTCGACTGCCGTCGGCGTTTCTTCCCTGCGATAGATTCTGTCGCTCCGATGCGCATCGATGATCTCATCGAGCGAGTTGAGAATAAATGGCAGGCTTGCATGAGGGCGGCCGCGCACGTACAGATCGATGGGTGTTGAAGCGGCAT
>ORJL010525271.1_pt1 | contig 19321 bp, 12 predicted proteins | sample 1779941 | NCBI WGS metagenome assembly ORJL01 (sample SAMEA104232317, study PRJEB22302) | groundwater metagenome | biome: forest; feature: aquifer; material: groundwater | place: USA | collected 2011-08-07 | depth 5.8 m | reverse complement strand
GCGACGACGCGCTCGATGGCGCCGAGCACGCGGTCGTGGAGATCGCGATGGCCGAGGTGGGCCATCATCAGCGCCCCCGCCCAGATGGCGCCGATGGGATTGGCGATGCCCTTGCCCGCGATGTCCGGCGCCGATCCGTGAATCGGCTCGAACATCGACGGGTACTGCCGGCCCGGGTTGATGTTCGCGCCGGGAGCGATCCCGAGGCTGCCGGAAATCGCCGAGCCGATGTCGGTCAGGATGTCGCCGAACAGGTTCGACGTGACCATGACGTCGAGCGTCTGCGGATGCGTGATCATGCGCGCGGCGAGCGCATCGACGTGGTACTTCCGGTACTCGACGCCCGGGTGGTCCTTCCGGACGATCTCGGCGATCTCGTCCCACATCACCATCGAATGCGTGAGCGCGTTGGACTTGGTCGCGCTGGCCAGCATCTTCCGCGGCCGCGTCGCCGCGAGCTCGAAGCCGTAGCGGAGAATGCGTTCGATGCCGTGCCGCGTGAAGACCCCGGTCTGCTGGGCGACTTCGTGTGGCGTGCCGCGATGAATCCGCCCGCCGACGCCGGAATACTCGCCCTCGGAGTTCTCGCGCACGCAGACCATGTCGATGTCGGCCGCGCCGCGGTCCGCGAGCGGCGAGCGCAGGCCGGGCAAAAGGCGCATCGGCCGCAGGTTGACAAACTGATCGAAGCGCTGCCGGATGGCGAGGATCAGGCCCGCCGACACGACGTCCGACACGCCGGGCGCGCCGAGCGCGCCGAGATAGATGGCGTCGAACTTCGACAGGCGATCGAAGCCGTCCTCGTCCATCATCCGCTGGTGCTGGCGGTAGTACTCGCAGCTCCACGGCTGCTCCGCGAACGACACCGACACGCCGCTGCCGCGCGCGGCCTTCTCGATGGCGGCGATGCCGGCCGGGATGACTTCCTTGCCGATGCCGTCGCCGGCGATGACCGCGATCGTGTGTGCGTCTGCCATAGGTCGTCTCCTGTCCTGCTCGCTCGGCTGAAGCCTTCGCGCTACATGCCAGGCGGCGTGAAGCGGCCGTCGGCCGCCGTCCACCCGCCATCAACAAAAAGAATAGTCCCGGTCACGTAGCTGGCCGCGTCCGACGCCAGGAACAGCGTCGGGCCGACCATCTCGTCGGCCCGCGCCCATCGTTTCAACACGCTCTTGTTCGCGTAGGCGTCGTACCACTCGGCGTTCGCCTTGATGGGCGCCGTCAGCGGCGTCTCGACCACGCCGGGGCCGACGGCGTTCACCCGCACGCCGAACCCGCCGAACTCGGCCGCGCCGGCTCGAACCAGCTGCAGGATACCCGCTTTGGTCATCGCGTACACGGACTGCCCAGGCTCGACGACCTGCGACCTGATGGACGAGAAGATCACGATGCTGCCGGCGCGCTGCGCGGTCATGATCCGTCCGGCCGCCTGCAGCACGTTGAAGCTGCCTTTCAGATTCACCCGCACCACCCGATCGAATTCCTCGCTCGTGTACTGCAGGATCGGCTTGCGCACGTTGATGCTCGGCGTGCAGATCACGATGTCGAGCCGCCCGCGATCGCGGACGATGGCGTCGAGGGCGTCGGCGACACCGCCGGCGTCGCAAATGTCCACCGTGGCGGCGCCGGCGCCGGCGATGCGCGCCGCGACCGCCCGGGCCGCTGCTCCGTTCGCGTCCAGAATCACGACGCCGGCGCCCTGCTTCGCGGCGCCAAGCGCCACCGCTTCGCCGATGCCGGACCCGCCTCCGATGACCGCGGCGGTCCTGCCACTCAGATCGAACAGCCCGTTCTGGCTCATAGGTTCCTCGCGCGCGAGACGAACACCACCACGAATCCAAGCGACGCCGCCATGAGCCCGACGAGCGCCGGCGTCAGGCCCAAGATGCCGCGGCCGGCGGTCGCGACCTGCACCGTCACCATCCCCGCCACGCCGCACGCGATGGCGGTCAGCGCTTCAGTCCTGCCGGCCCGGCGCACGTAGAGTCCGGCGAGGATCGGCACGAACAGCGACACGCCGAGCAGCGAGTAGAAGATCGTCAGCGCGTTCAGCACGCTGCCGAGTCCGATGGCCAGCGCCACGCCGGCAATGCCGCTCACGACGGCCGTCAGGCGCGTGACGAGCAGCACGCGCGCATCGGCTGCGGACGGGTTCACGAATCGCTTGTACAGGTCCTGCGACAACGACGTCGTCAGCATGAAGAGCACCGCGTCTGCCGCGCTCACTTCCGCCGAGAACACCGCGGCCAGGCCGAAGGCGCCGACCACTGGCGGCAGGCCGCGCATGAGGATCGTCGGCAAGGCGAGATCCGGGATGGCCAGGGCCGGAAACAGGAGCCGCGCCGAGATGCCGAGGACCACCGGCACGCCGGCGTACAGCAGCAGGCCCAGCGCGTTCAGGCCGACGCCGATTCGCACCGCGCGGTCGTCGCGCGCGCCGAAGATCTTCTGCAGCAGCCCGGGCGACACGATGAAGGCGGGCGTGAGCAGGGCCACGTACATGACGCCGGGCGGTCCCGCGCGCAGGAAGGTCCAGTACGCCTGATCGTCGGGCCGGACCATCGCGAGCGCGTGGAGGCCGCCGACCCGGTCGAGCACGAGCGGCACGGCGATCGCAAAGCCGCTGAGCTTCACGGCCAGCTGAACCATGTTGACCCACGCTGACGTGAGCAGGCCGCCCGCGGTGAAGTACGCCGTGATCACCACGCCGCCGATCACGCAACCCGCCCACGAGGGGATGTCCGCGACCGTTTCGAGGATCACGCCCATCGCAAACAGCTGACCCGCGAGGATGAAGAGGGATCCGACCCAGAGCAGCGCCGCAATCAGCGCACGCACGGTGGCGCCGTACCGGTACTCGAGGTAGTCGCCGACGGTGCGCAGATCGCGCGCCGCGGCCTCGCGGCGGATGGCGGGGCCGATCCAGAACGCCAGCACCGCCGACCCCAGCGCGGCCGACCCGACCCACCACCAGGCAGCGAGGCCGCTCGAGTAACCGAGCGCGGTGGCGTTCACGGTTGAACCGGCACCGATGTTCGCCGCGAGCATCGTCGAGAAGATCAGGCCGGGGCCCAGCTGACGGCCCGCGACGAAGAAGTCGGACGCGCCGCGCACGCGACGTCCGATCCAGAGACCCAGGCCGATGAGCAGCGCCGAATAGCCGAGGAGCAGGGACAGCTGAAGGGTCATCGCGCGTGTGCCGTCGCGCGCTATTTCTTCAGATCGCGCGCGGCGGGGATGCCGGCGACGCCCGTGGCCTGCGTGCCGGCGCGGACGACGGCATCGGCCATCGCTTCGGCGGCGAGCGCGCCGATGACGGTGATGTCGGCATGGCCGCTCCAGCGGCCGGTCGCCAGCGAAAAGATCGTGTCGCCGTCGCCGTTGGTGTGCGACGGGCTGATTGCGCGCGCATAGCCATCGTCGGCCATCAGCGCCATGCGGGTCACCTGCGATTTCGACAGCTTCGCGTTGGTTGCGACGAGGCCGATGGTGGTGTTCTCGCCGGCGCGCGGCGGTTGCGCGCTCGCTCCGGAACGCAGAATCCTGCGCGCGTCGGCGAACGTGCCGTCGGGATTGCGGACGCCGGCGACGACTTGTCCGCTCGCTGGATCGATGATGTCACCGACGGCATTCACCGCCACGATGGCGGCGACGACGAGGCCGTTTGGCAACCTGATCGACGCGGTGCCCAGGCCCGATTTCGTGGAGCGGGCGCCCCCGCCGAACTTCCCGACGGTCGCACCGGCGCCGGCGCCGACGGTGCCTTCCTGAACCGGGCCGGTCGTGGCCGCTTCGGCCGCCTTGTAGCCGCAGTCGGCGGTCGGCCTCACCTTCGGTTTGCCGCCGACGCCGAGATCGAACAGGATCGCTGCCGGCACGATCGGCACGCGCGACGGCCCGGCGGGCCAGCCGATGTTGTGCTCCTCGAGCCAGCGCACGGTGCCGGTGGCGGCCTCCAGGCCGAACGCGCTGCCGCCGGCGAGCACGACGGCGTTGACCTTGTCGACCATGTTGAGCGGGTTCAGCAGGTCCGTTTCGCGCGTGCCGGGCGCGCCGCCGCGCTGCGAGACGCCGCCGACGGCGTCGCCGTCCACGAGAATCACCGTGCAGCCGGTTGGACGTTCGGTCAACGTGTAGTGCCCGACCCTGATCCCCTCGACGGCGGTGAGGGTCGCGTTCGCGGTGTCGGCAGGCCTGAAGGCCTGCACTACTGGTTCGGCAGGCCTGAAGGCCTGCACTACACCAGAGGCCGTGCGGATCACCCTACCAGAAGTAGTAGTGCGGACCTTCAGGTCCGCCGGCGCGGCCGCGAAGGCGGTCGAGAGAGCCGCGACCGACGCGAACGACAGCATGAGGCGTTTCATGCGCCTACGATACCGCATCACTTCAGATCGCGAACGGCCGGAAGGTCGGGCAGGCCGGTGGCTTGTGTGGCGGCGCGGATGACGGCGGTGGCCATGACGTCGGCCGCCAGCGCGCCGAGCGTGACCAGATCGGGGTCGCCAGTCTTGCCGCCGGTCGCAATCGCGAACACGGTGTCGCCGTCGACCATCGTGTGAATCGGCCAGATCGCCCGCGCATAGCCATCGTCTGTCAGCTGCGCGAGGTAAGACGCCTGCGCCTTCGTCAGCCTCGCGTTGGTCGCGATGACGCCGATGGTCGAGTTGTCGCCGCGGTTCACGCGCGGCGTGCCCGACCGCATGATGACACGCGCGTCGGCAAACCCGTTGCCTCCCGGTGTACGGGCACCGGCGACCACCTTGCCCGTCGCGGGATCGATCACGTCGCCGAGCGGGTTGACGACGACGAGCGCGGCGACGATCAAGCCGTCGGGCATGCTGATCGCCGCGCTGCCGATGCCGCTTTTCATCGCACGCGCCATCCCGGCCAGCTTGCCGAGCGTCGCGCCCGCGCCGGCGCCGACGCTGCCTTCGACGACCGGCGCGGACGAAGCGGACTGCGCCGCGCGATAGCCGCAGTCGGCCGTCGGCCGGATGCGCGCGTCGCCGACGCCCAGATCGAAGATCGATGCGCCCGGCACGATCGGGATGTGCCGGTTGCCATAGACGATGCCGATGTTCTTCTCTTCGAGATACCGCAGGACGCCGTCGCCGGTGGAGAGGCCGAACAGGCTGCCGCCGGAGAGGGCGACGCCGTAGATCTGCTCGACCATCTTCGTGGGGTTCAGCAGATCCGTGTCGCGCGTGGCCGGCGCCGCGCCGCGCACGTCGACGCCGGCGGTCGCGCCGGCTTCGATGAGGACCACCGTGCAGCCGGTCGGCCGCTCGGTCAGCGTGTGGTGTCCGACCTTGATGCCCGGCACCGCCGTCAGCGTCATGTTGGCGTCGGCCTGCACTACTGGTTCGGCAGGCCTGAAGGCCTGCACTACTGGTTCGGCAGGCCTGAAGGCCTGCACTACACCAGAGGCCGTGCGGATCACCCTACCAGAAGTAGTGCGGACCTTCAGGTCCGCCGGTGCGGCGGCGAGACCGACGAGAGCCGCCGACAGCGTGATCTCGAACCACATCCAAAGCTTCATGATTGCGATATTGTAGGCGCTTGTCGTCCATGCAGGCCATCGAGCGTATTCTCGCGGAGGTCGATCGCGCGGCCGACGAAATCGTCCAGTTCACGGTCGATCTCGTGCGCATACCGACCGTGAATCCGCCGGGAGAGGAATACGAGGCGTGCGCGCGGTTCCTCGGCGGGTTTCTCGAACGCCGCGGCTTCGCCATCGAGTACATCGCGGCGGAAGGACGTCCCGAGCACACCGTCCGGCACCCGCGCGTGAACGTCGTCGGATCCCGCCGTGGCGGCCCCGGGCCGGTCGTGCATCTCAACGGGCACATCGACGTCGTCCCCGCTGGAGGCGGGTGGACGGTGGATCCGTTCGGCGGCCTCGTCCGCGACGGCAGGATTTTCGGACGGGGCGTGTGCGACATGAAGGCGGGCATCGCCGCCGCGGTGTTCGCGGCCGAGGCGATCGAGCGCGCGGGCGTCGGGCTGCCCGGGACGATCGAGATCAGCGGCACGGTCGACGAAGAGAGCGGCGGCTTTGCCGGCGTCGCGCATCTGGCGGAAACGGGCCGGATCGCGAAAGGGCGGACCGATTTCGTGATCATCCCGGAGCCGCTCGGCGTCGATCGCATCTGCATCGGCCATCGCGGCGTGTACTGGTTCGAGGTGACGGCGCGCGGCCGCATCGGACATGGCAGCATGCCGTTTCTCGGCGTCAGCGCGATCGACGGCATGGGCCGCCTGCTTCAGTCGGTGCGCGACGTCCTCGTGCCGGCGCTCGCGTCTCGGCGCACCGCGGTGCCTGTCGTCCCTCCCGGCGCACGCTACGCCACGATCAACGTCAACGGCATCGAGGGCGGCCAGCCGATCGACGGGATCCAGACGCCGTGCGTCGCCGATCTCTGTCGCGCCGTGTTCGACCGCCGGTTCCTCATCGAGGAAGGGTTCGGCGCGACGAAGGCGGAAATCGCGGAACTGGTGGCGCGCGTGGCGGCGGAGGCCCTGGGTGTGCGGTTCGACGTGCGCGACCTGATGGTGGTGCATCCCACCCGGACGCCGGACGATTCACCCGTCATCGCCGCGCTCGATCAGTCGATTCGCCACGTGCTCGGCCGGCCGGCGGAGATCATCGCGAGCCCGGGGACGTACGACCACAAGCACGTCGCGCGGATCGCCGGGATTCCCGACTGCGTGGCCTACGGACCGGGCGAACTCGAACTGGCGCATCAGCCCGACGAATCCTGCCGGACGAGCGACCTGGTCAATGCGACGAAGGTGATCGCGCTCGCCACGCTCGACCTCATGGGCGCCGGGAGATAGACTGAAACGTCATGAACACGATCGTTTCGCGCTACGCCTGTGTGGTGCTCCTCGCGGCGGGCGCCGCGGCCTGCTCCTCGGAGCCCAAGCCGCCCGCATCGCCCCCGCCTTCGGCGTCGCCGCAAACGCCGATCGGCCTGCTCCCGTCGATCGACAACCCGTTGCTGCTGGCGCACACGAAGACGCTGTCGTCCGACGCATTCGAAGGTCGCGCGCCCGGCACCGAGGGCGAACGGCGCGCGACGCGCTATCTCGCGGATGAGCTCAAGAAAGTCGGGCTGAAGCCGGGCAACACGGACGGCACCTATTTCCAGAAGGTGCCGCTCGTCGGCATCACGCCGACGCCCGCGCCGCTCGTCTTCAAGAAGGGGAACCGGCGGCAGACGCTGAAATGGAAAGATGATGTCGTGGCGTGGACCAAGCATGTGGCGGACAGCGCGAGCCTCGACGACTCCGAGCTCGTCTTCGTCGGCTACGGCGTCGTCGCCCCCGAGTTCAACTGGGACGATTACCGGGGCCTGGACGTCAAGGGCAAGACGCTGGTGATGCTCGTCAACGATCCGCCCGTGCCGGATCCCGCGAACCCCGACGAGCTCGACGCGAAGACGTTCGGCGGCAAGGCGATGACGTACTACGGCCGCTGGACCTACAAGTACGAGATCGGCGCGCAGAAGGGCGCGGCCGGCGTGCTGATCGTGCACGAGACCGGCCCGGCCGGGTACGGCTTCAACGTCGTCCAGGGGAAGACCGGCGAGCAGTTCGATCTCGTGACGCCGGACAAGAACATGAGCCGCGCGGCGATAGAGGGCTGGATCACGCTGGACCAGGCGAAGAAGCTGCTGCAGTCGGCCGGCCAGGATTTCGACGTGCTGAAGAAGCAGGCGGCGACGCGCGAGTTCAAGCCCGTACCGCTCGGCGTCACGGCCTCGATGACGATCCACAACACGCGGCGCACGATCGACTCGCGCAACGTCATCGCGAAGCTCGAGGGATCCGATCCGAAGGTGAAGGACGAATACGTCGTCTACACCGCGCACTGGGATCACTTCGGCAAGAACAGTGACGGCATCTTCCACGGCGCGGAAGACGATGCGCTGGGGTGTGCGGCGCTCATCGAGGTGGCGCGCGCGTTCACAAAGCTCCCGGCGCCGCCGCGGCGATCGATCCTGTTTCTCGCCGTCACGTCGGAAGAGCAGGGGCTGCTCGGGTCGCAGTACTACTCGATGGCGCCCATCTATCCGCTGGCGAAGACCGCCGCCGACATCAACATGGACAGCTGGAACGTCCACGGGCGCACGAAGGACCTGACGCTCGTGGGCTACGGCGCGTCGGATCTCGAGGACTACGCACGCGACGCCGCGGCCGAACAGGGGCGTGTCGTGCACGGGGACGCCGAGCCGGAGAAAGGGTTCTACTACCGGTCCGACCACTTCAACTTCGCGAAGGAGGGGGTGCCGGCGCTCGATCCGGACGGCGGCATCGACTACATCGGGAAGCCGGCCGAGTACGCCAAGCAGGTGCGTGAGGACTGGAACGCCAACCGGTACCACACGCCGAAGGACGTCGTCAGGTCCGACTGGGACCTCGCGGGCATCAACGAGGACCTGAAGGTGCTGTTCGCGGTCGGCTACAGGGTCGCGGAGGCGGAGAAGTTCCCGGAGTGGAAACCCGGAAACGAGTTCAGGGCCAAGCGCGAGGCGATGCTCAAGCAATAGGTGTGCAACCACGAAGAAATGCAACCACGAAAGCACGAAGGACACGAAGACGCACGAAGAAGGCTTTGTACAAGACTATTTCGTGTCCCTTCGTGATCTTCGCGCCTTCGTGGTCAAGGCAGCGTATCCAACTCGCAACGTCGTTGTGAAAGCAGGCTACAGATGGCGATGGAAACGTTGAAGCAGGCGATGACCGGCGACGAGATGATCGCGCTGTCGAAGAAGCACACGCTCTTCGAATGGTCGGCGCAGTCGAAGGTCGATCCGATTCCCGTCGCGCGCGCGAAGGGCATCTACTTCTGGACGCCGGAAGGCAAGCGGTTCATCGACTTCAACAGCCAGTTGATGTGCGTGAACATCGGCCACGGCGACGAGCGCGTGATCCGGGCGATTCAGGCGCAGGTGGCGGTGCTGGCGTACGCCAACCCGTTCATGGCGACCGAGCCGCGCGCGCGGCTTGGCGCGAAGCTGGCCGAAATCACGCCTGGGGACATCGACGTCTTCTTCTTCACCAACGGCGGCGCCGAGGCGAACGAGAACGCGATCAAGCTCGCCCGGCTCGCGACGGGCCGCCACAAGATCCTCGCGCGGTACCGCTCGTATCACGGCGCGACGGCCGGCGCCATGATGCTGACCGGCGATCCGCGCCGGTGGGCGGCCGAGCCCGGCATGCCGGGCGTCGTTCACGTGCTCGATCCCTATCACGGCATCGAACGCGGCTGGGATTCGGCCGAGCAGTCGCTCGCGATGATCGAGGAAGTCATTCAGCTCGAGGGGCCCCAGACGATCGCCGCGTTCATCCTTGAAACCGTGACCGGCACCAACGGCGTGCTCGTGCCGCCCGACGGCTACATGCAGGGCGTGCGCGAGCTGTGCACGACGCACGGCATCCTGATGATTTGCGACGAGGTGATGGCCGGCTTCGGCCGGACCGGCGAGTGGTTCGCGATCGATCACTGGAAGGTCGTGCCGGACATCATCACGATGGCGAAGGGGCTGACCTCCGCGTACGTGCAGCTCGGCGCCGTCGGCATGCGCCGGGCGATCGCGGACACGTTCAACGACAAAGTGTTCTACGGCGGGCTCACCTACAACAGCCATCCGCTGGCGTGCGCGGCGGCGCTGGCGGCCATCAAGGTGTACGAGGAGGACCATCTCCTCGAGAACGCGCGCAGGATGGGCGCGATCATGAAGGCGCTGCTCGCGGATCTGACGCGCCGGCATCCGTCGGTCGGCGCTGCGCGGTCGATCGGTCTGTTCGGTCTCGTGGAGCTCGTGCGCGACAAGGCGAAGACGACGCCGCTCGCGCCGTTCAACGGCACGTCCGCCGAGATGGCGGCCCTCGGCAAGTTCTTCCGGCAGGAAGGGCTCTACACCTTCGTGCGCTGGAACACGTTCTTCACGAACCCGCCGCTCTGCATCACCGAGGAGCAGTTACGCGAGGCGTTCGCGATCATCGATCGCGGCCTCGAGATCACGGACAAGGCTGTTCAGTAGCGACGACGATCAACGCAGAACCCGCAGAGCGCTGGTGGGAACCCGCACGGCGTTTGTGGTGCAGGCCTTCAGGTCTGCGGCGTACGTGGTCTGCGGCGTACGTGGTCTGCGGCGTACGTGGAGTCCGGCTTCAGCCGGACCGGTGGTACGTGGTGTCCGGCACGTGGTACGTGGTGTCCGGCTTCAGCCGGACGTGTGCGGATGCATGCTGCTCGCCGGATCGTCCCGGCCGCCGGCCTCCGCTTCGCGCGCCGGGAAGTCGGCCTCCGCTCGATGCCCTTCGCTGTCTCGGCGACTATCGGGTTGTTCGGCCCTGGGTTGGCCGCGCATGCACTGGCATAGCTGATTCGAGAGTCACGGATCACGCAGAACGAAGTCGCCGCGGAAGACTCGCTGCGCCCGACTTCCTGCTTCGCTGTGCGGACGTCGCGCTCAGAAGTCGGCCAGCGTCCGGCACGACCCGTCGATAGTCGCAGAGCGCTTGTGGCGCAGACCTTCATCAGACCTGCCTCGTGGTGGTGTCCGGCTCGTGGCACGTGGGGTCCGGCTTCAGCGTGGATCAAAACGATCGCGGTGTTCGTCGTGATAGCGGTCTATTACCTCACCGGGATCGTCCAAAGTCTGGATTACTTGACGAGCCGCCGCGGGCGCTTGTTGAAATCGTGCGCGAGGAGCAGCTTGACCGTCACCCGATCGGTCGCGTCCGTGAGGCCGACGCCGACGCCGGCCTCGACGTCCATCGACCCGAACGTGTGGTTGACGACGCCGTAGAGCTGATGGGCCTGCTCGCTTCCTGAGCTGAGATGGCCGAGCGGTCCGTAGTCCGCGTACTCTTCGGCGGCAAGCGCCCATCCTGATTCGAAGTTGTACGCGACGCGCATCGCCGGCGCGAACACCAGGTTCTCGAGCCCGTCGTACGACGTGTCGAGAATCGGGTTGATGATGATGTCCCACGGCTCGAGGTGCCAGCCGATGATCGGCCGCACTTCCGACGTGAAGCGCGTCTCGTCCCACCGCTTCGCGTTGTAGCTGAACTCGACATTCACGCCGTAGAGGAACCTGCGATCGTCCGCGTGCGGCACGGCGAAGAGCGTGCGCAGCTTGAACCCGTCGAGCCCCCACCCCGTGTTCCTGTCGCGCGTGTAGAGCGGCAGGTACAGCCCGGCTTCGAACCAGTCGGTCACGCCGTAGGCCCACTCGGGCACGCCGTTGAACGACCGATCGGCCACCACGGCGCCCGGAAACGCCGGCGTCTTGACACCGCTCGGCGTGAAGTTGCTGTGGAGCGCGAGGTTGAAGATGCCCGGCGCCGCGAGCCCGCCGTCATACACCTGGATTTCGTCTGCTTGTGCCGCCGCCGGTCGCGGCGCCGTCATCATCGCCGCGAAAATCACCGCTGCCAGCGTGCGCATAATCGGTCCGGATTGTAACCTAATGACTATACTTTCACCTGCGCGCGAGGAGACACTCCCCGCACCCTTCTGGAGGATCGCATGACACGCAAACCGATGCTCATCACTGGCGCGATCGTCTTCGCACTGGTTGGGCGTCCGCAGGCCCAGGACAATCCTCGATCGACCGGCGGGAGCTGGCGACCGACGATCGTCGCGCAGCACGGCATGGTGGCGGCGGGTCATCCGCTCGCGGCTGAAGCCGGCATGCGGATCCTCAAAGCCGGCGGGAACGCGATCGACGCGGCGATCGCGACGTGGGCCGTGCAGGGCGAAGTCGAGCCGGGCATGACGGGCCTCGGCGCCGACATGTTCATCCTCTATTACAACGCGAAGACCGGCGAGGTGAAGTTCATCAACGGCACCGGCTACGCCGCGCAGGCCGCGACGATTGACTTCTACAAGTCGAAGGGCGGGATTCCGGATGAGGGACCGCTGTCGGTGTCCGTTCCGGGCGCCGTCGGCGGCGCTTCGTACGCCGTGCAGAAGTACGGGACGAAGCCGCTCACCGACGTCCTCGCGCCGGCGATTGACATTGCCGAAGGCGGATTCCCGATCAGCGAAGCGCTCGCCGGCGGACTTCGCGGTGCGAGAGCCAAGCTCGCCAAGTTCCCCTCGTCGACCAGGATCTGGTTCAAGGACGGGAAGCCGCTCGAGATGGGCGACGTCGTGAAGAATCCCGACCTCGCGCGCACGCTGCGCACGATCGCGTCGCAGGGCGCGGATCCGTTCTACCGTGGCGACATCGCGAGAAACACGGCCGCGTTCATGAAGGCCAGCGGCGGGATCATCACGGAAGCCGATCTCGCCAGCTACGAGCCATTCGAGGACGCGCCGATCCACGTCAACTACCGCGGCACGGACGTGTACGAATGTCCGCCGAATTCGCAGGGTGTCGTCATGCTCGAGGCGCTCAACATCCTCGAGGGCTACAACCTCAAGGAGATGGGGCGCAACAGCGCGCCCTACCTGCACGCGGTGACGGAAGCGCTGAAGCTGTCCTTCGCCGATCGCAACACGTACGTGGGCGACCCCAAGTTCGTGCCGAACATTCCGATGGCCGGGCTGCTCTCGAAGGAGTACGCGGCCGCGCGCCGCACCCAGATCGATCCGAACCGCGCGATTGTCGGCGAGCCCGCGCCGGGCGATCCGGCGCGGATGAAGGCGACGATCGCCGGTCAACAGGCGTACGCGTCACCCGTGCCGACGCCGACGACCGTGCAGGCCTTCGACCCCGACGAGATCCTCAACCTCACGACGTACCTCGCGGTGGTGGACAAGGATCACAACATGGTGTCGATCACCTCGAGCCTGTTGAGCGGTTTCGGCAGTGGGATGGTCGTCGACAAGGGCGGCTTCCTCATGAACGACCGGATGCGGTACTTCCACCTCGATCCGAAGGACGTGAACTCGCTGCAGCCGGGCAAACGCGTGCGCCAGACGATCAATCCGGCGATGGCGCTCAGGGACGGCAAGCCGTGGATCGCGTTCGGCACGCCGGGATCCGACACGCAGCCGCAGACGCAGCTGCAGTTCTTCCTCAACGTCGCCGAGTTCGGCATGAACGTGCAGGAGGCGCTCGAGCAGCCGGCCGTGATCAGCAACAGCTTCCGGGACTCCTACCAGCCGCACGACGTGAAAGGCAAGCTGCTGACGCCGGCGCTGCTGCCGAAGAGCGTGCAGGAGGCGCTGGCGGCGAAGGGCCATCAGCTCGACATCCGCAACGTGAAAGGCGTCGGGTCGGTCAAGGCGATTCTGATCGATCCGCGGACCGGCGTGCTGATGGGCGGCGTCAGCCCGACCGGCGACAGCTATGTGATGGCGTGGTGACCTAATCCGTATCACGCTTCATGATTACGATGACGTAGTTCGCTTGTACCGGCCGGCCGGCGATGGCACGCTCCTTCTGTCTTCGCCGCGAAAGCAGGCCCGACTCTCGATGCTCTATGCCGTTGAGCGGCTCCGACGCCAACGGCCGACGCTGATCCCGGTCTTCACCCGATTCATGCGAGTTGGCTCAACCAAATCGAGATCTATTTCTCGATCCTGCAACGCAACGCGCTGACACCGACGGATTTCGCCGATCTGGCCGCGCTCGACCCGCGTCTGTTCGCGTTTTAGAGATAGCAGGTCGTGGCCGTCCGGGTCTATGACGGCCTTCGCAGCCGGGGGGCGACCCCTACTCGTTGGCGAGTCATTTGCGCATGGAGCAGCGAAATATCGATTTTGACGGATTCTCGGGAATAAGGTGACGGAATTCCGTTAGAAACGTCTGACATAGCCGGGAATCCGGCGATCGGTTCTTGTGGAAGTGGCGACTTTACGACACATTCGAGCGACGGCAGGTCGCCGGCTCCGCGTTGAACCCGATGCAGAGCCGAAATTCGTTGGAAGCACCGAACGGACCCATTTGGTCTCTCTTTCCGGCGTTCCCGTGCGGCGTTCGTTCATTGAACTTTCAGGAGGGCGACACATGGTGAGCAGGAGAATGGGAGTGGTCGTGCTGACGGGGTGGGCCCTGTTGGTATTGCTGCCCGGCAGCCTTCACGCCCAGAGTGCCATTGCAGGCGTCGTCAAAGATACGACCGGCGCGGTGATGCCGGGCGTGACGGTGGAAGCGAGCAGCCCGGCCCTGATCGAGAAGGTGCGGACGGTCGTCGCCGACGCCGCGGGGCAGTATCTGATCACCGATCTGCGGCCAGGCGTCTACACGGTGAGCTTCACGCTGCAGGGCTTCAGCGTGGTGAAGCGTGAAGGCATGCAGCTGCCGACGAACTTCACGGCGACGGTCAATGCAGAGATGCGCATCGGCGCGCTCGAAGAAACCATCACCGTGTCCGGGGAGTCGCCGACGGTCGACATGCGCAGCGCGACGCAGCAGCAGGTGCTGTCGAAAGAGCTGCTCGACTCGGTGCCGACGGGGCGAAATGTCTGGGGGACCGGCGCGACCCTGACCGGCGTCACCCTCAATGCGCCCGATGTGGGTGGCACGGGCGGCATGCAGCAGGTCTACATGGCCGTGCACGGCTCCGACCGGGCCGACAACGCCGTCCAGGTCGACGGGATGAGCCTGAACGGCATCGAGGGCGATGGCGCGATTCAGCAATACTTCAACCCGGGCATGTTCGAGGAATGGAGCTATCAGACGAGCGCCCTGACGGCCGAAGTGCAGGGGGCGGGCGTGCGGATGAACATGATCCCGAAGGACGGCGGCAACGTCTTCAAGGGGTCGATGTTCTTGTCGGAGACCCCGGGCGCGTGGCAGAGCAACAACTTCACGCCGGAGCTCAAAGCCACCGGAATACGGGCGCCCAACCGCGTCGAGCGCATCTTCGACCTCAACCTTGGCCTGGGCGGGCCGGTGAAAAAGGATCGCGTGTGGTTTTACAGCTCGTTCCGGCGCTGGGGCACCGGATTGACCATTACCGATTCCTTCTACAACGCCGATCCGACCCGCCGGGCGTACAAGGCCGACCTGTCGCGACCGACGGTCGACGACAACCTGATCAAGAGCGGCGTGCTGCGACTGACGTACCAGATGTCGCCGAAGCACAAATTCGCGGCCTATATGGAGCGCCTCATCAAGTTCCGCGGGCACGAGTGCACCGCCCCGACGGCTGAAGAAGCGTGCGGGGTCCGCTTGCCGAAGAAGTACATGATGGCCCAGGCGAAATACACCGGCACACTGAGCAGCCGGGTGCTGGTTGAGGCCGGCTGGTCGGAAAACAACGAGAGCTACGACACGAACGGGCCGGTGGCGGGCGTCAACCCGACCGATGTCGGACGCTCGGACCGCATCACGTCCGAGAGATGGAGCGCGGCGATCGGTCCGTATTACTACCGTGAGCCCATCCGCCACACGTTCGTGGGATCGCTGTCGTATGTGACCGGCTCGCACGCGATCAAGGCCGGGTTCCAGCTCGGCAAGGGCGGGAACGTGCTCCAGCGTACGTTCCTTGGCGGCATCGATCTCTATCAGGAGTATCGCAACGGCACGCCGACGTCGGTGGTCGTCTACAGCACGCCGCAGGACGCGGAAGAACGAATCAAGCACGACCTCGGGCTGTACGTGCAGGACTCCTGGAAGTTCAAACGGCTGACGCTCAACCCGGGGATCCGCTTCGAGCTGTTCAACACCTACGTCGCCGAGACGAGCGCGCCGGCCGGCCGGTTCGTGCCGGCCCGACACTTCGACAGGATCGAGGACATGCCGAACTGGAGGGACACCGCGCCTCGGCTCGGGGCCGTCTACGACCTGCTCGGTGACGGCAAGACCGCCGTGAAGGTCCACGTCGGCAAGTACGTGAGGGCCTTCTCGACGACGGGGTTCGCGGAGGTCTACGACCCGATGGGCATCCAGACCGATCGCCGCACGTGGACGGATCGGAATGGCGACGACATCGCGCAGGACAACGAGATCGGGCCGGTCCAGACGCCGTTCAATACCAGCGGCGTCAGCAATCGGACTCCGGATCCGAACATCAAGCGGCCGTATCAGTGGGAGTACAACGTCGGGATCCAGCGCCAGCTCGCCGCTAACCTCTCCATCACGGCCAACTGGGTGCGACGCGAATTCCGCCGCCTGTTCTGGACCGACAACGTGCTGACCACGTTCGATGACTACACGGTCGTCCAGGTTCCGAACCCGCTGAACGCGTCGGAGCGGATCCCCATCTACAACCTCAACGTGGCCAAGCGCGGCCAGGTCCGGCAGATCGACAAGAACTCCGACAAGAACTGGCGCTCGTACAACGGCGTCGATGTCGGGTTCACGTCGCGTGTCGGCGGCGGCAACCTCTACGGTGGGTTCAGCACCGGCCGCCAGATCACGGTCACTTGCGAGGTGGACGATCCGAATGCCCTGCGGTTCTGCGACCAGCGCGACCTGGACATCCCGTATTTGACCCAGCTCAAGCTGGCCGGGTTGTACCCGCTGCCGTTCCACATCATGCTGAGCGGCAGCTGGCAGGGCTATCCCGGCGTTCCGAGCGGCACCGACCGTCAGGCCGGCTCCTTCAGTTCCACGCTCAACAGGGTGACCGACCCGTCGCTCAACGTGAACTACATCGTCGACCGGACCATCATTCCGGCCCTCACCCAGTCGAGCGTGACCGTGCCGCTGATCACGCCGGGCACGAAGTACCTGGAGCGATGGAATCAGATCGACGTGCGGCTCGCGAGGAAGTTCCAACTCCGCAACGTGCGAGTGCAGGCGCAGTTCGACATATTCAACCTGCTCAACTCGAGCAGTATTCTGTCCGCGAACGAGACGTTCGGGTCTTCCCTGGACCGCCCGATCACGGTTCTTCAGGGACGTCTGTTTGCCGTCGGGGCGCAGCTGACCTTCTAGCCTAGGCAGGATGTCGAAAACGATCAACGGAGTAAATGTCATGAAGAAGACTGTGATTCTGCTCGGGGTTTTAGTTCTCTCCCTCACGTTGTTGCCGACGGGCCTTGCCGCCCAACAGCTCGGCGACAACGCAACCATCATCGTGCCCACCGGCACGATCCAGAACATGAGGCAGGTGCTCGTCGTAAAAGGCGCGCCCAAGCCCACCACGACCAAGGTGGGGAACTGCGGATCCGGTGAGGTCCACTGGCAGGATGCGGATCTCGTTGACCGTGCACTCCCCCCTGGACGAGAGGGACGCGGTGCGTCAGCCGCGCCGCTCCCCACCGTGGCGGCGCAGGTGGCAGTTATTTTTCCCGGCGTTGCCGGATTCAAGGAGCTCAAAACCGGCTGGCATTTGGGCAGCTACCGAACGGGAGGCAAGTGCGGTCCAGGTTACGACGTCTACGTCGCGCACATCATCGCGATCGAGTAAACGCCAGCAACGAGGTGTCGTCATGGCAAGAGAGACTGAAACAGGTTCAAGGGCTACACGCCGGAGCTTCATTGCTGGAGCGGCGGCAGGGATCGCCGGAAGCACATTGCGGGGCGTGCAGGTCGCCGCTCAAGCGCAATCCACGCAAACGCTGGTGACTGACGTCGTCGTCGTGGGCACGGGTATCGCAGGGCTGACGGCTGCGCTCCGAGCGCAGAAATCCGGCTCGAAAGTGATTGTGCTCGAGAAGGCGTACGAACCGGGCGGCACGACGGCCCATTCCGAAGGGGGCGTCGCGAACAGCAGCTACGAAGCCATGCGGGCGAGCACGCCCGACGGCGACCCCGACGTCCAGCGCACCGTGTCGGAAAACGTTGACAAGTGGGGCGCATTCATGGACGACATTGGCGCGCCTGTCGGGGGAACAACAGTACCAGGCAAGAACCAAGGCCGATCGATCGCGCCGGTCATGTGGGTCAGCTTCATGGTCAAGACGATCGAAAGCGGTGGCGGCAAAGTCCTGGTCGAGACCCCGATGCTTCGCGTGCTGACCAACCGCCTGGAAGAAGTGGTCGGCGTCCTCGCGGACAGTCCCAAGGGACTGATTCGTATCCAAGCCAAATCGGTCGTGCTCGCCACCGGTGGATGGATGGGCAATGCGCAGCTGGTGACGCAAAACATCACCCGGCATTTCAACAGTCTGCGTCAGCGCAACGCGAGCTTCTACGACCGCAAGCCGCCGTTCCTCGGTGATGGCTTGTTCGCCGCCCTGCAACTCGGTGGGCAGCCGTCGACGGGCGGCTTCGACGGTTTCTATGGCCATCTGCTGCCGGCCCGGCCCGGGAAGATCACGAATCCGATGGCGAACTGGTCGGCTTACTTTTCGCCGCAGAGTGTCGCGGTGAACCGGTGGGGCCGGCGGTTCACGGACGAGGGCGTGGGCAAGCTGTCTGGCAGAAAGTTGCCTCGTGGCGGCGAGCAGAACTGTGTCCAGGAGGTCGCCAGGCAACCCGACGCGATGGCCGCATACGTGTACGATGACGTGATCTACAAGCAGTTTGCGTGCGAAAACTGCGGCTTGGGAGGCATCGACAAATATATTGCGTACAAGATGTCGGGTGCGCCAACCGCCATGGCCAACACGCTGCCGGAGCTCGCCAAACAGATGGAAGACTGGGGCGTCGGGATGTCGGCCGAGGCCATCCTTCACGACGTCACCGAGTACAACCTGGCGGCCCAGAACGGCAAGACCGCTTTGTTGCCGATTCCCAAGCAGAACGCCGACCAGGCCCTCGTTCTCAAGAATCCGCCCTACTATGCGATTCTGGGACAGGCAGGCATCACGGCGACACACGGCGGAATACGGGTCAACACGCTCGGCCAGGTTCTCCACCGAAGCGGTAAGCCGATTCCTGGTCTCTTCGCCGCCGGCGTGGATATCGGCAATTTCAACAACTGCACGTACCTGGGGAATATTACCCTCGGCGCCGGCTACGGCTTCGTATCCGGGGGCAGCGCGGCAAAGCAGCCCGCACCCAAGGGCGGGTGGGAAGTCACGTCCACAAGTGCGGGCTGAGTCAGGGGATCGAATCGCGATGACGAGTCCGAATTTCTCACGTGGAGCGAGCAGGCAGCACGGCGGAGTGCCTGCTCGCGTTTTCTCAGGCATCGTTGGCCTTCTCCTGTTCGCGCCTCTGACGGTGAGCTACGCGCAACAGGCGGCGCCGTCAGGCGAGGAGGTGTACGTCGATCGGCTCGGGTGGTGGGATTGCCCTGGGAAAACTGGCGGGGGGGGGGGGGGGGCCGGTGTCGCCCTCGCCAAGACGCAGCTGTCGCTGCGAAGATTCGTGGGTTACGTGAGACTGCCGGGCAAGGAGATGCCCCCCTTTGCGCCCATGATGGCGTCCGACGCCGAGTTGGCGATTGTGTATCGCTGGCTGGATGGCATTGAGGCGGGCAAAACTCCTCCGGCGATCACGGTCGATCTCAAGAGCTC
>ORJL011226416.1_pt1 | contig 19328 bp, 10 predicted proteins | sample 1779941 | NCBI WGS metagenome assembly ORJL01 (sample SAMEA104232317, study PRJEB22302) | groundwater metagenome | biome: forest; feature: aquifer; material: groundwater | place: USA | collected 2011-08-07 | depth 5.8 m | reverse complement strand
TTTCGCCGTTCCCGTTCCCGTTCCCGCACCCGACCATCGGGAACGGGAACGGGAACGGGTTTGGTTGCGGCCGTCCAGGCCGCGCTGCGTAGGGATGCGCATGGTGGCGGGCGACGTCGCCGCCGACGGCAAGGCGCGGATGGAGATCGCCGCGGTGACGCCCGACGGCAAGCCCGCGGCGGTCGCTTCGGTCCAGGCCGCGATCGCCCGCATCGAGTGGACCTACGCCCTGCGCGGGCCGACGTGGATTCGGGAATGCGCCTGGCTATTTCCTTACGTAGTACCCGCGGCTCTCGAGCTGGTCGTTGAGCACGTCGTGCACGGCGCTGTCGAAAGTGGTCGTGCCCTGCTCCGCGAGCTTCTTCTGCTCCACCGCCAGGAACCCGTCCCGTTCCGCCGAGAGCTTGCGGATCTCCTCCTGGAGCGTCGCGCGCACGGCGGCTTTCTGCTCGACGAAGGCCTTGCGCTCGGACGGGGTCATCTTGCGCAGTTCCTCCGGCAGGTCCGCTTCCTTCATCTCGAGCAGGTTGACGGTCTGGTTGCGGCACGCATCGACCAGGTCCCAGGCGCCATTGTCGTACTGCGCATTGCACTTCGAGAGCGCGCGCTCGGCGGCCGCGGACGGCGCCGCCTGCGTCGCGTTCGCGTCCTGCGCGACCTGCATGTCCTGGCGCTGAATGCCCTGGGCGCCAAATCCGAGGTAGGTCCCATTGAGCTTGCCGGAGAGCTCCTCGAGCTTCGCGTCCATCGGGGTCGCGATCGTGACGGTCGCCGCGTTCTGGTCGATGTTCAGCGCCTGGCCGTCCGCGAGCTGCGCGCCGTGGCGCCACTTCCCATCGATCCCGTCCTTTTCCGAGCCGCAGTGGATCGTGTTCACCACGATCCCCTTGGCGATCGCGGCAGCGCATGCCTTGGTGTAGTCGAGCGGGCCCTGGGTGAACGGCTCGTTCCCGGCGATGAAGATCGCCTTGTAGTGCTCGCCGGCGCTCCAGGCGAGCTCGTCCATCGCCTTCTGGATCACCAGTCCGCAGAACTCGCTGCCGCCGTCGGTCTTCAGGGCGAACAACTCGGCCGAGATCTTGTCGAGGTCGTCGGTGAGCGGGAGGATCTGCCGGACGAATCCCGCCTCCGCGGGGACGGAGTCTTTGCCGTACTCGTACAGGCCCACGCGCAGGTCGGGCACCTGCCCGCCCTTTTCCGCGATCGCGAGCTGGTTCACGATCGCCCACAACTTCGTGCGCGCCTGGTTGATCAGCCCCTCCATGCTGCCGCTGGTGTCGAGCAGGATCGCGATCTCGATCTTCGGTTTCGTCTTGGCTTCGTCCGCTGCTCCAGGGCCGGCCAGGAGGCCGCACAGGGCCAGGGTCGCCGCCGCCGTCCACATCTGCTTCATGGTTCGTCTCCTCATGTCGGGTCTGATTTCATCGACGCACGGGATACCCGACGAAGCCGAAGATTATTCCGCGCCGATTCAGTCCGAATTCGGCATTGACCGCGACAAACCGCCCGCGTTATCATCCCTCGGCGCAACTCCTGCCCTGGTCGGACAAAAGGCCCGCCTCATGCACATCGACTACGTCAACGCGAAGGACCGGATCGTGAATCTGGAAAGCAAGATCTGCGTATTCGTGTCGATCCCGGTCCCCGTGGGTGGCTTCGAGGAGATCCAACGCGCGTTCACCGGGGTGCTCTACGACACCGCCCGGGCCTATCGCGCGCAGGTCGACGAGGTCCGCCGCGTGGCGACGATCGAAGATGCCGTCGACGCCGGGTCCAATCGGGTGCTCTTCTTCCGCGCGCATCGCCGGTCCGGCTGGTACACCGGCAAGGACGACAAGGGGAGCCGCGGCTTCTTCAAGATGGTGTTCACCGACAAGCGACCGCCGCGCAAGGGAACGAAGACGATCGATCTCAGGGCGCAGGACCCGGTGGCCAGCGGGGTGGTGGACAGCGACGACCACATCCGGTGGCGCCGTACCAACGATGCGGGCGAAGAAAGCTACCTGGCCGTGCGGGTCATGAAGTGCATCGACGTGACCGTGGGCACCCGCGAGGGGTTCAACGGCCTCCTCATCGCCGAGGAATTCAATCCCACCCTGCGGGACAAGCTGCGCCGGGTCGCAGCGAGCATCCAGAGGATCCGGCCGGAGACGAAAGTCGAGATCCGCTGCGCGCGCGCGTGAGGCTATCGACCGCCCACCGCCCGGCTCGGTCCGGAGCGCTCCGAAGCAGCCCGGCACCGGGCGTGACGCCGCCCGGTCGGAGCGTGACCAGGCATGAAGATCAACCGAGGCCGTGACCAGGAATAAGCCCTAATCGATGGTCGCATCCCGTCGCGACGCCAGGCGACCTCCGGCCCGGCGGCGACGCGACTCACGCCAGCATGGCCAGCGCCCCCGCGGCCGCCGCGACGCACCCCAGGATCACCCGGTGCCGCGCGGGCAGCGCCTCGAGCACCGGCACGGCGGGCAGCAGACCCACCGCGGCCACCGCCGCGAGCACCGGGGCGGCATGAAGGGTCATGGCGAGGAAGAAGAGCCAGAGGGTGGGGGCGAAGAGCGCGATCGCGGGAATCGCGAACGCCACGCGCCCGCCCGACGGGACCCGGGGGTCGCACGCGGCCCCCGCGACGGCGAAGAACAGCGGCCAGGTGAACAGATAGCTCGCACCCTCGAACCATCCCGCGGTGCCCAGCGCGAGCCCCACCCATACGAACCCGCCGCCGAGCGCGACGTTCCACACCCCGAGACGTCGCAGCGGGAACTCGAGTGCCAGGGTGAACGTGCCGAGAACGAGCAGGGCGACGCCGTAGAACAGCGCCGGCCGCGCCGAGAAGTCGATCGTCGCCCGGAAGCCGTTCGGAGCATGCAGCCACAGCGCGAGCCGCCACGCGCCCCAGACCGCGGCCGCAGCGAGGGCGATCGCGAGGAGAGCGGCGAGCAGGCCCAGGCCGGCCTTTCCCAACGCCAGGCGGCCTTCCCGGCGCGCGCGCCACGCCGCCACCGCCCACGCCGCCGCGGCCGCCAGCGCGAGCGGCAGGGCGAGCCCGCCGGGATAGCGGACGACGAACGCGCCGAGCAGGTCGAAATAGACCAGGTTCGGCGCGACGAGATCGCGCAGGTCGGCGTTGCCGAAGGCGCGCACCACCGAATGCGCGTTCCGGCAATGGTGCTCGAGCGTCCGGCGATCCAGGTGCGCCACGTCGTCGGTCGGCGCGTGGTAGTCCTCCAGTCCCCCGATGAACGCGAAGTTGAGTCCGGGCAGCCCAGCTGCCTTGAAGACGGTCAGGTCGGTATCGTTGGGCAGGCGGCGGTAGACTTCGTAGGCGAGTGAGGTGGTGCAGGGATGCGAGGCGGCGGCGGCGAACCCCTCCACCAACCGTCCGTTGCCGTCGCTGGTCTCGAACATGATCGACGGGCCGCAGCTCCCGCGGGCCTCGAAGTTCGCGACCAGGCCGACGTCCTGGACCCGCGGGTGCTCGCGGACGAACACGATCGCCCCGCACAGCCCGCGCTCCTCCGCGTCGGTGATCAGCACGAGGAGGTCGTTGGTCAGGGGCGGACCGGCACGGACCGCGCGCACGGTCTCCAGGATCGCCGCCACCCCCGCACCGGCATCGCTCGCGCCGAAGCTCTCGTCGGCGCTGTCGTAGTGCGAGGCCAGCATGAGCGCCTTGGTGGGGGCCGTTCCCGGCAGCCGCGCCAGAATGTTCTCCACCGCCTGGCCCTCGCCGACACCTCGCCCTGGGGACCCGGTCAGCACCCCGGACTGGACCTCCACCGTGAGGCCCAGCTTGCGCAGCTCCTCCACGAGGTAGGCGCGAACCGCGGCGTGCGCCGGACTGCCCGCGGGGTGCCGCTCGCGCGCGATCACATTCACATGCTCCAGGGCGCGCTCGGCCGAGACCTCGGTGGGCGGTATCGTCGCCGGGCTCGGTGCCGGCGGAGTCAACCTGGCGACGGACCCGACCGCCGCCAACGCCAGGATCCCGAAGGACAGCCACACGCGGCGAACTTCGCTCCCGGCCATCGTTTGGCCGGGCGCCCCTGGCTCAGGACTTCGTTGCGCTTCGTTTCCGGTGCTTGCCATTGCCTCGCCTCCCTGGCGTACCTCGCCCTGAGTGCCGGCCCCAGCAGATAACTGGCCCATCTTCTTCTCGAATATGGGCCACCCGTGACCAGGCATAAGCCCTAAACGATGGTCGCATCCCGTCGTCGTGCTTTGCTCTTGCCCTCCCTCGTCGGGAAGCGGGCAAGGGCAAGGGCAAGGCGGTCCGTTTGGCGTTAATGCCTCGCCACGGGGCCACCTATCTATCTACGCTACGGGGGCCGGTATCAAGCCAAGTCCGCCGCAGCGGAAACCCACGGCCGGACGGGAATCTCCCGGCTCAAGGAATCCGCAGGAACTGCCGAAATATTCCCTGCCGACGGACCCGGCGGGGTGCGCGGCCGCATTGCCGCCAGGCACCGAAAAAAGGCGAAGAGCCGAAGGCGTGAGCCGCCGGCTCTTCCCATGGCGGTATCGGTGTGGTGTGGTCAGTGGATGGTTCGTTTGGAACCACGAACACGTAGAGAGATAATTCGGGCCCTCGTACCGTCGACCGGATTTCCGCCTACTCGCTCCGAGTCCTGACGGGAACCCGACCGACCCAAGTCTTCCGCCGAGTCCGCTCCGGGCATCCCCGAAGCCGCCCCGGCCACCACCACCGAATCCGCGCCGGCGACCGCTCGCCGATCGCGACTGCTACCCCTTCTTGACGACCGTGCGTGCCAGTTCGCGCTCGCGCGACTCCCGGCCCGCGGCCACCTCCGCGGTCTTCCCGCCTTCGTCCTTGTCCGCCTTGTCGCTCCGGTCGGCCTTCTCGGCTTTCTCGGCCTTCTCCAGTTCCGCGGCCAGCGTCGGAGGCGCCATGCCCAACTTCTGCAGGATCGCCTGGTGAATCGCCTTGGTGATGTCCGGGTTGGTCTCGAGGAACTCGCGCGCCCGCTCGCGGCCCTGCCCCAGGCGGGTCTCCTTGAAGGAGAGCCACGTTCCGGAGCGGTCGACGACCTCGTGCGTGCACCCGAGGTCCAGGAGGTCGCCTTCGAACGAAATGCCGCTGGCGAAGAGGATGTCGAACTCCGCCTTGCGGAACGGCGGGGCGATCTTGTTCTTCACCACCGTGCACTTGGTCCGGTTGCCCATGCTCTCCTCGGCATCCTTGATCGCCTGGATGCGGCGGATGTCGATCCGCACGGAGGCGTAGAACTTGAGAGCTTTGCCACCCGGAGTGGTCTCCGGGTTGCCGAACACGATGCCGATCTTCTCGCGCATCTGGTTGGTGAAGATCACGCAGGTCCCGCTCTTGCTGATGGTGGCGGTGAGCTTACGCAGCGCCTGGGACATGAGGCGCGCCTGCAGTCCCATCTGAGGGTCGCCCATGTCCCCTTCCAACTCGGCCTTGGGGACCAGGGCGGCGACCGAGTCGACCACGATCACGTCGACCGCGTTGGAGCGCACCAGGCACTCGGCGATCTCCAACGCCTGCTCCCCGTAGTCGGGTTGCGACACCAGCAGGTTGTCGATGTTCACGCCGATCTTCCTGGCGTAGGAAGGATCGAGCGCGTGCTCCACGTCGATGAAGGCCGCGGTCCCGCCCAACTTCTGCGCGTTCGCGGCGATGTGCAGGCAGAGGGTCGTCTTGCCCGACGACTCCGGCCCGAAGATCTCCACCACGCGCCCGCGCGGCACGCCGCGCCCGCCCAGCGCCAGGTCCAGCGAGAGCGACCCGGTCGGGATCCCGATGATGTCCAGATGCGACTTGCCGCCCAGCCGCATGATGGACCCCTTGCCGTACTGCTTCTCGATCTGCAGAAGCGCCTGGGACAGCGCTTCGGTCTTGCCATTGTCCCGGAGGGGAGGATTCGGTTGCACGATAGTCTCCTTGTCGGTATCGCCTTCCGCGCGCCTGCGATGCGAATGCGCAGCGGATCCGGCGTTGGTCACGAAGAGGCTTCGGGGTCGCCCCCGGCCGGCCGTTGCCCTGGCGTCGCCGCCGGGCACCACCCACATGATCGCGATACCACTGACGTGCGTCGTCGCACTTGACGCTTCCGCAGCCGGCGGCTCTCCCTGTCCAACCCGACAGGCTATGCGATCAATTGGTTCAATTGAACTGCATTATAGGAATGAACGCGTTGATGTCAAGCGAAAACTCTTCGATCGCGCGCTCCGCCGGCGCCAGGGTCGGGTTCTCCACCCCGCCCTGCGCTCCCGCTCCGCCATTATTGTTGGCGGCCCAGGGGGCCGGTGCTAGAATCGCCCGACCCAACCGCTTGAATCAGGCTGGATCCCACGAACCCGCATCGGTGAGGCCATGGACCCCAACGCCGTCCTCCATCGACTCCGGCAGGGCATGGCCCGACTGCGCGAAGGCCCCCCCAAGCGGTCCAGCCTGGACAAGCTCCGCATGCGCGGCGTGCGCTGGATCCCCGAGGTGGACGGCATCAAGACCGCGGCCGAGGGCGCCGGCTTCCATATCGACGACGCCTTTTCCGGAAGCCGGATGTTCACCCCGCGCGTGGTCCTCATCATCGACACCGGCGAGCAGGACGACGCCGTGGTCGGCCTGCTCCACGCCCTGATCGAGCAGGGCCTGACCTCCGCCAACGACGTCCTCCTGGTGGCCGGCGAGCGCGGGGTCGTCGACTACAAGCGCACCGAGGCCTTCGTGGCCATCACCTTCGACGCCGCCATGGCCCTCAACGAGAAACGCGACCGCGCCCAGGTGAAGGAGATCCTGCGCAGCGCGCAGTCCTCTCTCGACGAGGACAAGTTGCTCGCCGGCATCGAGCTCGCCGTCGGGCAGAACCTCATGCTCCTGGTCCTGCGTGCCGGCGACGAGGAACGGTATCCCCTGGTCGCCCCCGGCCACTTCCTCTACCGGCTCTACCCCGAACTCGAGTCCGCGGGCATTCCGATCGAGTTCGACGACGACGTCCCGGCCGTGCGCGAGGCGCTCGACCGGGCGAAACAGGAGATCGCCCGCGGGGCGTTCTGGACCGACACCAACGCCGACGCCGACGCGCTCGCCGAGTACTTCGCCCTCGTCGTCCGCCGCGTCGACGAACACTTCGCTCCCACGATCCTGCAGTCGGCCAGCGCGGGCCGCGTCTACCAGATCCTCGGCCTCTCCGACTTCCTCGCCGGCAACCTGACCACCGCGCTCCAGGACAACGGCGTCCCCTCCCTCGTCCTCGCCCCGCGCACCCTCCCCGACCACCCGACCAACGGGTTCCACGTCACCGTGCATGCCTGCGCCAACGAAGGCCTCGCCGCGACCGAATCCGTCCCCGAGCCGACCGCCGCCGATGCGGAAGAGCCGACCCTGTCCGCGCTCGAGCCGCTGGTCGAGGGCGCGCCTTCCACGGAAGAGTTCGCCGACGATCCCGCCCGCGTCGATCCCCCCGCGGCGGCCCCGGAAGCCCCGGCCGCGCAGCCCCCCGTATCCGCGGCTCCGCCGACCTCGACCTGGGGCAAGGAACCGGCCCCCAAGGGCGGGCTGAAGTTCAAGCGGGTGAAGGTCCCCGGAGCCCCCGATGCTCCGCCTCCGCCTCCCCCTCTGCGCCCGGAACCGGCTCCGCCTCCTCCGCCGATCATCGAAGCACCGGCGCCGCCGCCCCCGCCCCCGCCGGTCTTTTCGCTGCCGCCGCCGCCTCCGAGCGCGACCAGCGACAAGCGTGACGCAACCCGCGTGGACGAGGGCGGACCGCCGACCTACAGGCCCGAGACCCCTCTGCCTCCGGTCAAGCCGGAGCCGCCCCCCGCGCGGCCTGCTCCGCCGAAGCCCGACCCGTCTCCCCCGCGCGCCGCCCCGCCGCCTCCGCCCACGCCGAGACCGGCCCCGCCTCCGCCAGTCAAGGCGGAGCCTCCGCCCACGCCGAGACCGGCCCCGCCTCCGCCAGTCAAGGCGGAACCGCCGCCTCCGCCTTCGCCCGCCAAGGTCGAGCCTCCCCGTACGGTGCCGGCGGCCCAGGCCGAGCCGGCGCCTCCCCCGAGAGCGGAGCCACGCGCCGCGCCTCAGCCTGCGGCGAGGACCGAGGTCGGGCCATCCAGCGAGACGGGGGGAGGAATGTCGTTTCTCGACGAGATGATCTACGAATCGGCGCGCGGCTATGTGCGCGCCGCGCAGGACGAGTCGCTGCGCCGTCCGATCGCGGTGCGGCTCTGTGCCGCGGGCACGGGCAAGGCGGGGCGCGATTCCCTGGTCGCCCGCGCGCATCTGCTCGAGCGCGCCCGCGGGCCCGGGGTGCCGGTGGTCCTGGGCATGCCCCACTCGGCGGACGGCGAGGTCGGGCTCGCCATGCCGCGCTTTCGCGGGGACAGCCTGTGGCGCATCCGGAAGCGCGCGAAGGATGCGCTTCAGGCGCCGTTCGTACAGTTCTCCGCGCGGCCGTTCCGGCGCGCGGCGGAATCGCTGCTCTTCGCGATCGCCCGCGCCCACGCGGCGGGCGTGGTCCACGGCGGCATCAACCCTGCCCGCATCCTCTGGGGCGGCGAGGACGGCCTGACCCTGCTCGGCTGGGGCTGCGCCGGGGAGTCGGGCGCTCCGATGCGCATCGACCGCTCCCTCTATCCCGAGACCGCCCCCGAAGGCGAGCCGGTCCTGATCAACCCCGCGGGTTGGCCGGGTGCGGTCGGCTTCACCGCGCCCGAGTGGCTTGCCGGCTCGCGCGCCAAGTTCGCCCCGACCGCCGACGTGTACGCCGCGGCCGCGACCTTGTGGTTCCTCTGGACCGGGAGCCTGCCGGGCACAGACGGCGAGGAGCCGCCGCCCGGACTCGCACAGGTATTGCGCCGCGCGCTCGACATGGATGCGGCCAACCGGCCGGCGGATGGAGGCCGTCTGTTCCGCCAGGTGATCGCCCAGCTCGACGCCTAGTGATGTCCAGTACTGCGGTTGCCGGCTGCCGTTGCCGTCGGGCCGCAGGTCGCCGGCCAGACAGCGACTGGAGCCCCCCCCCCCCGATTCCGGTGAGCTCAACCTGATGGCCCGACTCGTCTTCATCGAAGGCGCGAACCGCGGGACGGTGTTCCCGCTCGATTCCCCGCCGGTCACGCTGGGGCGCGATCCCGCGTGCGAGCTCAACCTGCTCGACGAGCGAGTCTCGCGCGCCCATGCCCGGATCCGCCGCGAGGACGCGTCCTGGATCGTCGAGGACCTCAAGAGCCGCAACGGCACCTACGTGAATTCGATCCCGTGCGAGTCCCGTCCGCTTTCGTCCGGGGACGAGATCCGGGTCGGCGACTCCGTGCTGCTCTTCCTGGAGGAAGGCGTCGGGACGCCCGGCTCGCCAAGCACGAGCACGAAGTGGTTCTCGAACCGCAAGGCCGGCGAATCGGGGCTTCACTCCTCGGGAATCTCGCGGCGCACCGAGATCGTCGCCGAGAGCACCGAGATGAAGGATGTGCTGCGCTTCGTCGCCAAGGTGGCGCCGACCGATTCGACGGTGCTGATCACGGGGGAGAGCGGCACGGGCAAGGAGCTGATCGCTCAGGCGATCCACCAGAACAGCCCGCGCAAGGACGGCCCGGTGATCGCGATCAACTGCGCCGCGATCACCGGCACGCTCTTCGAGAGCGAATTCTTCGGCCACGAGAAGGGGGCGTTCACCGACGCGGTGGCGCGCAAGGTCGGCCGCCTCGAACTGGCCGAGCAAGGGACGATCTTCCTCGACGAGATCGGGGAGCTCGCGACCGAGACCCAGGCCAAGCTCCTGCGCGTGCTCGCCACCGGCGATTACCAACGGGTGGGCGGCAACCAGGACCTCAAGGCCGATGCGCGCGTGGTCGCCGCGACCAACCGCGACCTCAAGGCGGCGGTCAAGAACGGCGGCTTCCGCGAGGACCTCTTCTACCGGATCAACGTGCTCCACGTCGACTTGCCCCCGCTCCGCCGCAGGCCGAAGGACATCCGGCCGCTGATCGAGCTCTTCTTCAAGCAGTTCAAGGAGGAGACCGCCACCCCGCTCAAGGTGATCTCCCCCGAAGCGATGGCCTGCCTGGAAAAGTACGCCTGGCCGGGGAACATCCGCGAGCTGCGCAACCTGCTCGAGCGCACCGTCATGCTCGCCGAGCACGAGGTGCTCGAGCCCGAGCACCTGCCCGCCGAGGTCCACGGCAACGTGGCCACCGAGGTCGAGGACGGGGCGGTGGACTCGCTCAAGGAAGTGGAGAAGCGGCACGTCCTGCGCGCGCTCAAGGCCGTCGGCTGGAACAAGACCCGCGCGGCCGCCGTGCTCGGCATCGACCGCAAGACCCTGTACTCCAAGATCGAGGAGTACGGGCTCAAGCCGGAGGCGTGATCCGAGGCTGCGCCGCACGCGACTCGACTGCGGAGTTCCCAGCGCGGCCTCCGCCGCAACCGACGGGACTACGGATTATACGGATTGTCCGGATTGCCCGGATGGTCCGACGGCAGAAGGAACGATTCCTCGCAAGATCGTCGAAAATGCGACGATGTTGCCCGTGGGCAAGACGGTTTGGATGGATTGCCCGGATGGTCCAACGGCGGGGCATGCGACTCCTCGGAGTCGTCGCAGCGCGGCCCGCGATCAGGCCGGACCGGATGGCTGTGCCGGCGGCAATCCGGCCGTCCCCCGCCGCTTCGCGGCCCACCGGTCGGCCAGCCGCAGGATCCCCACCGGAGTCAGCGCCGCCAGCAGCGTCAGCAGCAGCGAGATCGCCACCGTCGACCAGACGAACGTGGACACGTACCCCGCGAGCGCTTCGTCCAGCTTCAAGAGCAGCGGCCGGAGCGCGGCGTGCCCCATCGCCACCGCCTTCTCCGGGTCCTCCTCGAGCGCCCGCGTCATCTCCTCGTCGGTGAACAGCACCGCACCCCGCAGCGCCGCGAACTCAGGCTTCTCCCGCAACGTCCGCAGCGTGACCCGCCCGAGCAGCCGCAGCGTCCAACGCTCCAGGAAGCCCGCACCGGATCGCCCCTTCAGATACCCGTCGAGCTGGTCCTGCACCTTGCCGTCGAGCGCGCGGTCGAATTCCCCAGAGCCGGACTCCGTCTTCGCCGCGGTCTCCGTGAGGTCGCCCAGCTTCGCTCCGCTGTCCGCCGTCGCCAGCATCGCGATCGCCAGCTGGATCAGCGTGCGCTGGACGAACCGTTCCGTGAGGATCTCGGCTTTCACCCGGTGCCCCGCGCCCACGTAGAGACCGCTCCAGCCGAAGCCGACCACGCAGGCGAAGGCGAACCAGCAGGGCATCATCCAGCCGACATAGCGGTACCAGGAGAATCCCGTCCGGGTCCAACCCCAACTCCGCACCTTCCAGAAGCCCAGCAGTCCCAGGACGAAGCCCAGGGCCCCGCCCGCGAGCGTCCCGATCACCGCCCAGACCAGCACCAGGCCGATCATCTTGATCCAAGTGCGCCAGTTCTGGGAGAGGAAACGGAAGAAGTTATCCCACACGTCCTGGGCGTCGACCGCGCAAGTCTCCACCGCAGGCCCCTGCGGCTCCGGCAGCTCGCTCGCGAGGCTGAAGCCTTCCGGGAGCGGCTTGTCGCCGAGGATCGCGCGCGCGACTTCGAGGGCTTGCGGTTCGGTCAGGAGCCCCGCCTCGACCAGGCCGCGGGCCTCTGTGAAGGCGCTCGAGCCGGCCACCATGCCCGGGAAGCGCGGGTCGTCGGGCCTGGCCCCAGTGCAGATGCGGATCGAGATGTGGCGCACGCGTCCCGGGTACTTCTTGGTCAACCCGTCGTAGACCTCCGGGTCTTTTTCGCCGTCGTCGCCGAAGCAGAGGAAGGTGAGCTGGGGAAAGCGTTCGAGGATCGGGCCGAGCTTACCCGGCTTGAAGCCCATCTGATCGAACAGCGGGTCGTCGCCGAGGTTCTTGAGCACGAGGGTGCCGGGGGGGAAGCCGTGCAAGGCGAGGTAGTACTCGAGGCGCGGGTGGAGGGCCATGGGGCTGCCGGAGACGTAGAAGAAGGGTGTGCCGCCGGGGGCGAGGAGCTGGTAAAGCCTGGCCTTGCCGGCGACGGGGGTGGCGGACTCGGCGTTCTTGAGGAAGGTGTTGGCGAGCAGGAGGAGCTTGCGGGTGACGTCGGAAACCACGACGGTGTCGTCGATGTCGCTGATGATGCCGTACTTGACCTCGGGGCCGACGACGAAGACGCGGCCCTCGGCGGAGCCCGCGGGGGCCTTGCCGCCGGGGTCCTCGGCGCTGACGAGCACGGGGTGGGAGCCGGAGGCGAGGGGCGGTTGGATCTTTGCGAATTCGACGCGGAAAATGCCTTCCTCGTCGGCCCGGGTCGTGACCGCGCGACCGCCGAGCTGGACGGTGACGGGGGCGCCGGAGATCTCGTCGCTCTCGAGGGCGGAGATGTTGTCGAAAAGGTTTTCCAGGGCGCCCTTGTCGCCGGAGTCGGCCCTGCCGGGCTCGGCGTAGAGGACGCGGCCGGCGACCTCGACGCGGTCGGGGGTGCCGATGCCGCCGTAGACGTGGATGACGACCACCTCGCCCTCGTCGGCGTCGGCGTGGGTCGCGGGGGGCGCGCAGGCGGTGAGGAGGAGGGCGGCGAGGGCCGGGAAGAGCGCGCGGGCGGTGAGGCGCGGCACGGGGTGGGTCGCCATAGCGGGGGCTCCTGAGCGGCGCAGGGTCCGGTGGCGGATTGCGCCGCAACCGACGAAACACGGATTCCACGGATTAGAGCGGATGGGACGGATGGTCGAACGAGATTTTCGAACGGCGGGTCATTTGCGCATTCCGGTGAACTCTTCCATGCGCCGGATCGTGGGTTCGTCGGCCATGATGACGATTTTGTCGCCGGGCTCGAGGACGATGTCGGCGCGCGGGTGGACATCGACGGCGTCGCCGCGCTTGTGGAGGACGAGGGTGACGTCGACCTGTTCCTGGACGGCGCGCACGGAGCAGCCGCAGATGCGGGAACCGATGCGCACCTCCAGGTCGGCGAAGTGGAGGGCGATGCCGTCGAGGGAGAAGGAGTGGTGGATGCTGCGGTGGGTGGCGGCGGCGGCGAAAGCCGGGGCGGAGGTGTGGGACGACGAGATCGTGGGGATCTTGAAGAAGGTGGTGATTTTCCTCGCGAGGTCCGGGTTGAACATGCGCACGACGACCTGGGCTTCGGGATTGACCTCCCTGACGGTGAGGGCGATCTCGAGGTTGGCGAGGTCGTCGTCGGTGGCGGCGATGACGGCGCTGGCGGTGGCCAGGTTGGCTTCGCGGAGGCTGCCGACCTGCTTGGCGTCGCCGACGATGACGGGGATGCCCAGGTCCTGGGCGTCGCGGATGAAGGGGACCTCGGCGTGCTTCTCGATGGCCACGGCGGTGCTGCCGATGCGCATCAGTTCCTTGAGGATGCAGAAGCCGACCTTGCCCAGGCCGCAGATGATGATGTGCCCGGAGTAGCTGCTGGCGACCACGACGTTCCACTCCCTGAGTTGGTTGGTGCGGTTGAGGAGCATGACGCCGAAGCTTGCGATGCCTTCGGCGATCATGACGATCCCGACGATCGGGGTGGCGAACCAAAGGAGGCGGAGGTACCACTCGCTGGGAAAGCGATCGAGCGTGTTCTCGAAAAACGTGAGGGCGAAGACCGCGTAGCAGCCGCGCACGAAGTCCTCGGCGTAGCCGCGCGCGTGGACCAGCCAGCCACCGCCGAGGACGATGGCGAGGAAGACGATCACCGGCGTGCGGAACTCGCGCAGGACGGTGAGGAGGTAGCGCCAGTATAGACGCGGGTTCTGCGAGGCACGCATGGGGGAATGCTAAGGGGCGGGGCGGGGGGGGGCAAGAAGCGCGTGGGGGCGTTCTTGGGGGCGCGCGGCCGCGGGGCCGCTCGGGGGGGTCGGCGGCAGGCCTGCTTCTCTGGCCTCCCCTCTCCCCTTCGCGCTATACTCCGTCCCGCACGCATCCCCGCGCCTTTTTCACCGGAGCCGCCCCTTGGCCCTCCCGCGCACCGTCCTGCTCGCGCACGACAAGCACGAGAAGCGCGAGCACTTCGTCCACCTGCTGCGCGAGGCCGACCCGGAGCGGAAGGTGGCGGGCGCCTCGTGCGGCGAGGACGCCGCGAGCGCCGCGTGCGAGCAGGAGATCGGCGCCGCGGTGCTCGACGTCTTCATGCCCAACACCCGGCGCGACGAGAAGGCGGGGCACGCCGACCAGACCGGCGGCCTGCTCGCCCTCGAGCGGATCGCCGCGCGCAAGCCCTGGCTTCCCGTCATCCTCTTCTCCCAGCGCGAGATGTCGGACGAGATCCTCGACCGCGCGATCGCCCACCGCATCTTCGACTACCTGGTCCGCGACGAGGAGCACTTCGACTTCAAGCTGATCAACCGCGTGCGCCACGCCGAGGAGGTCTGCCGCTACCGGCTCGAGCGGCTCGAAGCCAAGAGCGAGATGATCTACCGCAGCGGGTTGATGGAGCGGGTGATCCTGCAGGCCCGGCGCGTGGCCGAGTGCGACGCGCCCGCGCTCATCCTGGGCGAGACCGGCACCGGCAAGTCGCTCATCGCCCGCGAGATCCACCGCCACAGCCGCCGGCGCAACGGGCCCTTCCTCGTGGTCAACTGCGCCGCGCTGCCCGAGGCGCTGGTCGAGAGCGAGATGTTCGGCCACGTCGAGGGCGCCTTCACCGGAGCGGTGCGCGCGCGCAAGGGCAAGATGGAGCAGGCCCACGGCGGCACGCTCTTCCTCGACGAGATCGGCGACATGACTCCGGCGACCCAGGCCAAGCTCCTGCGCGCGATCGAGGAGAAGGAGTTCCCCCCGGTCGGCGGCGACGCGGCGCGCAAGGTCGACGTGCGGATCCTGTGCGCTACCAACAAGGACCTCGAGGAGATGATGGGCAAGGGCGCCTTCCGCGACGATCTCTACTACCGGATTTGCTTCGAGAAAATCACGATCCCGCCGCTGCGCACCCGCCCGGAGGATATCCCCCCGCTGGCCGAAGGCTACGCCGCCGAACTCGCGACGGCCTCGGGCCGGCGGATCACGATCCATCCCAAGGTCTTCCACCGCCTCGCCCGCACCGACCTGCGCGGCAACGTGCGCGAGCTGCAGGCGGTGATCCAGGCCGCGGTCTCGCGCATGGAGCCGAACGAGACCGAGATGACCGAGTACCATCTCGATCCCGCGGTGTTCGCGCGCGCGGTGCGCTCCCCCTCCGGGCTCGTGCCCGACGCGGCCAAGATCGATACCGCCCTGCGCGCGGGCGGGCTCGAACTCGATGGCCTGGTCGACCGCTTTCGCTTCGCGGTCATCGACGCCGCGCTCGCGGCCGGCAACGGCGTCGCCGAGCAGGCGGCCCGCATGCTCGGAGTCAACGCCCACACGCTGCGGCGGCATTTGCGGGGGCGTAAGACATGAAGAGCCCGCATTCGCGGGAGGGATCGGCGGTCGGTCGCGCCCTCCACCGGCATGGACCCAACTACGGATTACACGGATTTCACGGATTGTCCAACGGCAAGGCGTGGGATTCTTCGGAGGATGGTCGCAACCAGGATGGTGCTGCCCGGGTGTACGGCGGGCCTCCGGGGTGGTGCTCGAGGTCCACGACCACGGGGCCGGGAAGGACCGCATGCCGCGCACAGGCGCCGCAGTTTGCCCCCTTCCGTTGCACCCCGATCCGACCCACGGTGCGCGAGGGAACCGCGGCCTGCGCCACCCCCATCCGTCCAATCCGTGAAATCCGTAGTTGGGTCCTCCTTCCCACCTCCAGGGATGCAGCCCGGAACCGGCCGAACGGCGCATCATGATCCTCGCGCGCCGCCAAGAACGCTCCCTCGACGCCACCGTCTATTCGGGCACGTTCCCCAACGGCCTGAGCGTGATCTTCCTGCCGCGCCCGGGCACCATCCGCAAAGTCGCGCTCCTCGGCGTCGACTTCGGCTCCGTCGACGTGGAAGCCGCGCCCGCGGCGGGCGGCGACCCGATCCGCTTCCCCGCGGGCACCGCCCATTTCCTCGAGCACATGATGTTCATGAAGCACGACGGCGATCTGGCCATGGCTTTTGCCGGGATCGGAGCGACCAGCAACGCCGCCACCGACTACACCTCCACGGTCTATTCCTGCGCCGCCTCCGGCCGGTTCGAGGAGGCGCTGGGACTGCTCGCGCGCCTGGTCCTCGAGATGCACGTCGACGAGGCCGAGGTCGCGCGCGAGCGCGGGGTGATCGGCCAGGAACTGAAGATGTACCTGGACACCCCCGACGTGAAGCTCTACCAGGGCCTGGTCGAGAGCCTCTACCACGCGCACCCGCTGCGCGTCGATCCCGGCGGAACGCTCGAATCGATCGCGCGCATCGATGGGGCGACGCTGGCGCGCGCGCACGCCGGGTTCTACGTGCCGGGGAAGCTGCGCCTGACGGTCGCGGGGGACCTGGATCCGGCCGATCTCTTCCGCATGGTCCGCACCTTCCTGGTCGATCCCCACCCGGCACGCGTGGCAGCGCGGGCGATCATGCCCCAGGAGCCGGCGGAGGTGCGCGCCGCGCGGTTCGAGACCGTGGCGCCCGCCTCGTGTCCGCGAGCGCTGCTCGGGATCAAGGACCCGCGCCCGCCGCGCCCGGGACCCGGCGCCTTCCTGAGCGACCTGACGACGTCGATCGTGCACGAGCTCGCCTTCGGCCGCGGCAGCGACCTCTACTCGCGGCTCTACCGCGAAGGAGTGCTCGACGACAGCTTCTCGGCGAGCTTCAGCAGCCATCCGACCTTTTCCTTCAGCACGATCGGCGGGGACACCGACGACCCCGAACGCTTCTGGGACCGGCTCGCCGCGGGGATCCGCAGCGTGCGCAAACGCGGCCTCCGCCGGCGCGACTTCGAGCGGATCAAGCGCAAGGTCCTCGGCCGGCTGCTCCAGCGGCTCGACGACGCGGAAGGGGCCGCCTGGCTGGCGTGGACCTACGCCGCGGTGGGCGTGGAACTGCTCGACTTCCCCAAGCTGATCCGGCGGGCCACGCTCGCGGCGTGCCGCGAGAGGTTGGACGAGCACCTCGACCTGGACGCGGGGCGGACGGCGTTTGCGGTGGTGCGACCGGAGCGGGAGTGACGGGGGCCGCGTCGCCGAGTTTCAAGGTGACATCGGATACCTCCTATTCACGCACTGCATGACCGCAGTTGCGGGCGGCCAGCTGCAGAGAGCGCGGTCCGCCGAAGAAGGACCAAACTACGGATTTCACGGATGGACGGCCGATGTGAGTCCAGTGGACATCAGGGACGCTCACAGCGACACGCCACGGTCTCGCGCAGCTGCGGTCATGCACAGCGGTTCCCGTCGCCCTTGCCCTCGCCCGTGCGCCGTGCGCCGTGCGCCGTGGTCCGCGATCGATCCGTCGGACTCTGCAACTGCGGTCATGCACCCTGCCTCGCGCAGCCAGTTGCGCCTCCCCCCTCCTTCCCGTAGAATCTCCCTCCTGCCTGATTTCGATCCGAGGGGTGCCCCGGATGGCTCTGTCTCCCGAGCGCAGCTTCGTCCGCACCGTCGTCGAGGCCGGCCTGCTCCGCGCCGAGCAGGTCGACGCGTGCCTGCGCGAACGCGACGCCGCCACCTCCCCCGGGGCCGCACCCCGCTTCGTCGGCCTCCTGCTGGTCGAGCGCGGCCTGCTCGCCCCCGAGCAAATCGCCAGGCTCCTTGCGCCCGGAACCGACCCGGCTTCCGTCCCCGGCGACCCTCCCGAGCCAGGGCCGCCGCGCGCGACCCCGCCGCCCGGAGACTCCGCCTCGCCGGCAGCGCTCGCCGCCCCCTCAACCGCCCCGGCCGATGGCTCGCGTCCGGCCGCGTCCGCGCGCCTCCGCGATGCCCGCGTGACGCCTCCGCTCCCGATTCCCGCCATCGAGCGCTCCTCCGCCGGTTCGCCGTCCGGCGCGGCCGGGGCCGCCGAGCCCGGCACATCAAGCTTCTCCCCGGCCATCGAGCGCTCCACCGCGGGCACGAAGGCGCCCGCCGACGTCGGCCCCGCCGAGCCCGCCCGGCCGACCCACGCCGCCGACCCGCTCGCCGCCATGGACGACGCCTGCGCCAGCACCGCGGACGGAATCATCTCGCTGCCCGAGATCCACCGCTACATCGGCCCGCTCACCCCGGACGCGGTCACGCTCACGAGTGCGTCGTCGGGCCTGTCCGGCCCCGAGCCGGGTGCCGACAGCGTGGACGCCACCTTCGAGGGCGCGGGCGGACCGCCGCTCGCCGCGGTCTCCGGCGGGCTCGGGCAGGCCACCGGAACGTTCGGGCGCTACCAGCTGATCGGCGAGATCGCGCGCGGGGCGATGGGCGTGGTGTATCGCGCCTTCGACCCCCACCTGCGCCGCATGGTCGCGCTCAAGGTCATGCTGAGCGCCGAGGCGCCCACACCCGAGCAGAAGCGCCGCTTCCAGAAGGAGGCTCTGCTGGCGGCGCGGGTGCGCCACCCCAACATCGTCGGCGTGTACGAGGTCGGCGAGGCCGAGAACAAGCTCTACTACACCATGGAGCTCATCGACGGCGAAAGCGCGCAGATGATCCTGCGCAAGATGCGCCGCATCGCCCCGCGCATCTCGCTCAAGATCGCCCGCGACTGCGCCCGCGCGCTCCACGCCGCGCACCAGCAGAACCTGATCCACCGCGACATCAAGCCCGCCAACATCATGATCACCTCGCGCGAGCGCTTCCGCAACGAGGTCGCGGCCGACGACACCTGGATCCAGATCGGCGACAAGAAGACCTCCTCGTTCCGCGTCCTCCTCACCGACTTCGGCATCGCCAAGGACGTCACCAGCCAGACCCTCATGACCCGGGCCGGCGCGGTCGTCGGCACCCCCGCCTACATGTCCCCGGAGCAGGCGGGCGAGCCCGAGAAGATGAGCCCGCGCAGCGACATCTACTCCCTCGGCGTCGTCCTCTACCAGTGCCTCTGCGGCCAGGTTCCGTTCAACGACCCCGACCCGATCCGCCTGCTCGCCGCCGTGATCCAGCGAGAGCCGCCGCCGCTGCGCACGATCGCCCCCGATCTCCACGCCGACCTCGAGACCATCGTCCACAAGGCGATGATGAAGGACCGGGCCCGACGCTACGAGACGGCCGAAGCCTTCGCCGACGACATCGACCGCTACCTCACCGGCGAGATGATCCGCGCCCGGCCGTCCTCCTTCTTCTACCGGCTGTGGCGGAAGGCGGTGCAGCACCGCGAAATCGTCGTGCCGCTGGCGGCCGCCCTGTTGGTTACGCTCGCCGCGCTCTTCTACGTCGCCGCGTGGCCGCGCATCGTCGCGTGGCGCGCGGAGCGGCAGGCCGCCGCCGAGCGCCTGACCCGCGCGGCCGACGCCCGGGCGCGGCTCGGACG
>ORJL010762746.1_pt1 | contig 19329 bp, 18 predicted proteins | sample 1779941 | NCBI WGS metagenome assembly ORJL01 (sample SAMEA104232317, study PRJEB22302) | groundwater metagenome | biome: forest; feature: aquifer; material: groundwater | place: USA | collected 2011-08-07 | depth 5.8 m | reverse complement strand
ATTTAGATAAAATATTTTTTATTCTTTTTTGTTCGTCACTCATTTTTTTTCAAATTTTTCAGTTAAATCATCGCCAGGTCGTTGGGTCATTTTGAAATCTTTACGTAATGGATAATCTTCAGTGCCTTTACCACTCCAAGACTGATTGGGTGCGGCTAAAAGGCGTGTTAAATTTGGATGGCCGTCATAGATAATACCAAACATATCGTAAGCTTCTCTTTCTAGCCAATTAGCTCCTGGCCATATATCTGTGATGGTTGAAATATGAAGGTCTTCTTCGTTCAAGGGCACTTTAATTATAAGTCGTGTAGATTCAGCCATATTTGTAAGAACATAAACAGCATGAAATCTTGGTTTTTGTGGGTGGTTATCTAATCCAGTTAAATCATCGAGATAGTTATAGCCAACAAGTTTCAATTCTTTAATTGTTTTTAGGAATTCTTCTCTCGAAACTTCTATTTTTCCGTCTTTGATTTTGTCTAAGATTCCCATTCTAAAGCCTTTTTCTTCCAAATATAAATAAAGCCAATTGCCAAAATACCAACAAATATAACCATATCAACAACGATGAGTAGATTTTTGTTCAAGAACTCTTTAAATACGACCGCCCAGGGGTACATAAATACTGCCTCAATATCAAAGAGAATGAAAAAAATAGCAACAAGATAGAATTGATTAGAAAACTATTGTCGTGGGGTTCCTTCGGGTTCAGGACCGCATTCATAAGGCAACATTTTAGCTGGATCTTTAATTCTTGGACCCAACCAATGTGTGAGAATAAGTAAAAAAGTTGCAAGCCCAAGACCAAAAATGAAGAGCATGCCGATAGCTATAAATTCATGTGTCTGATTCATTAGTTTTTCTTAACCTATAATAAAATCAGCTGATACTTTAACCCATCTATAAATTGGATCCCAATATAATCCAACAAACATAACACCGGCGGCTAAAATGACAAGAATGTAACTATCCAAAAAAGATAGCGTAAAGGGGTTATTTTTTTCAGGTTTTTCAAAAAACATAGCTTTAAGTATTTTTGCATAATAAAAAACTGAAATCACACTATTGATGAGCGCTATAATAACAAGCCAGAGGTAATTAAATTTTATAGCAGCGCTAAATAGAAGAAGTTTTCCAACAAAGCCGCCTGTGGGTGGAAGGCCAATGAGCGAGAAAATAAAAATGGTAACGGCTATTGCAAAAACTGGAGATTTCCATCCCAACCCTTTAAAACCTGAAATTTCTTCACTCTTTGTTTTGTTTCCAACAAGAATCACAGCAAAGAATGCGCCTAACTTCATAAGAATATAAATCACAGCATAAAAAAGAATGGCTTCAATGCCAGAAATATGGAGCACCACAAAACCCATGAGAATATAACCAGAGTGGGCGATTGTAGAATAAGCAAGAAGTCTTTTTGCGTTTGTTTGAGAGAGTGCCGCAAGATTACCAACAGTCATAGTTATTGCCGAGAGAAGGGCAATAATATCAGTCCATGGAATTTGAGCTGACACAATCCACGCAGGGCCTTGTTCTGGTAAATGGATCGCCAAGGTTGAATAAAAAAAGCGAATCATTACAACAAAGCCAGCTATTTTAGGTGCTACGGAAAAAAAAGCGGTTACGGCCGGTGGAGCTCCCTCATAAACGTCGGGGGTCCACATATGAAATGGAACAGCTGAAATCTTAAAAGCAAAACCAGAAAAAATAAGAAGTACAGCTACCGTGAGGGCAAAATTTCCACCCTGCATATCAATAACGTGTGTAGCAATGTCAGCTAAATTTAAAGAGCCAGTCATTCCGAAGAGTAAGCTCATTCCATAAAGCATGGTTCCAGAACTAAATGCTCCAAAAAGCATGTACTTCACAGCTGCTTCGTTTGAAAACAGGTGGTTTTTTCGAAAGCCTGCCAACACATATGAAAAAAGGCTCACCATTTCAATGGAGAGATAAATCATCAAAAGATCAGAAGCGCTCGCTAAAAAGCACAAGCCGATTACAGTGCCCAAAAACAAAACGCTTAATTCTAAATAGTTTTTTTCTTCGATTTCGTAAGAATTTAATCCAAACCACAGGCACATCATCGAACCAAAAAAAACGAGAATCTTAGTAAATTGAGAAAGAGGATCAATGCTTAAGCTCTCAGAAAACAAAGAAGCTTTTTTAAGATAAGAAGCCCAAGTGAAGAGCTCTGAAACGGATGAAGCCTGATTATTAAAAAAGAAAAAAAGAACTGCTAAACCCATGCCACATTTTACAAGGCTCGCGAAAAAAAACTTATTCTTAAATTTTAATCCAAGAACAAGAAGTACGCACAAAGTGAGCACTAAGATCAGCTCAGGTAAAATATAGGTGAGGTCTTGTAATGTTTTTGTCATATTTTAAAGCAATACGAGATTAAGTAAGTTTGCCAACGTTCTTTGCATGATATCGAGCATCGGAGTTGGATAAATACCTAAAAATAAAACAACCACTCCCAACGGAACAAGGGTTACCAACTCACGAGTATTAATATCCTTAAAACCTTCTTGCCCAGGTTTTGTTGGGCCAAAGAACATTTTTTGTAAAGCCCACAGTAAAAATGCCGCATTGAGAAGAATTCCAAGCATTCCTAAAACTGTAAAAGTTTTAAACCAAGGAAGTTCAGATTTAAATGAGCCTAAGAAAACAAGCGCCTCGGAAATAAAACCAGAAAGCCCGGGTAAACCTAATGCTGCGAAAAAGGCAACTGTGAAGATACCCGTTAAAACGGGAACTTTCGTTGCCAACCCACCAAAGCCATCTATTTTTCTATGATGTGCTTGATCATAAACAACACCAACCAATAAGAAGAGCATGGCAGTAATAGTTCCATGATTAAACATTTGTAATACAGCACCATTCATGGCTTCCGGAGTCATGGCGCACATTCCTAAAACAACATAGCCCATGTGGCTTATGCTAGAGTAAGCGATAAGTTTTTTAAGATCGTTACCACCCTTTTGTTCAGATAAAGTTATTTGAGCCATGGCACAACAAGCCCCGTAAATAATGTTAACAACCCCCAGTATGGGAAGAAGGGGCACAGTTTTAATAAAATACAGCGTTTCTTCCGGTAAAATGGGGTACGAAATACGAAGTAAAGCATATGTTCCCATCTTCAATAAAACGCCGGCCAAGATAACGCTAATAGGTGTTGGGGCTTCAACGTGTGCCAAGGGTAACCACGTGTGAAATGGAAAAATTGGAACCTTAATAGCAAACCCAATAAAAAGAAAAACCCACAGAAGAATTTTAAAACTTTGAAAACTTAAAGATAGACCAAAAAGACTTATAGCTCCACCTTTAAGCATTTCTGGTTTTGTGAGTTCTAATAAATTAAAAGTATGGGTTTCGCTCGTGAGATAAAAGGCGATCATAGCTACCAGGATCAACACAGAACCCAAAAGTGTATAGAGAAAAAACTTAATGGCTGCATATTCCTTCTTCGGCCCGCCCCAAATACCAATAAGAAAATACATGGGCAGAAGCATAACTTCCCAAAAAACAAAGAAGAGGAAAAAATCGATAGCTAAAAAAACGCCCAGCATTCCTGTTTGAAGAAGCAGGAATAAAGACATATAACCCTTTAATCCTTTTTCTATGTTCCATGAGGCAATAATACATAATGTTGAAAGAAGACAGGTGAGTAACACCATGGGCAGGCTCAAGCCATCAACACCTAAATAATAGTAAATGTTAAAACTTGGTATCCATGAGAACTGTTCTACAAACTGCATGTCAGAGGTTGCAAGATTAAAGTTTTTATAAAGTAAGGCGCTTAAGGTGAGTGGTATTAATGTTGCAACAAGAGTACCTACTTTTATTGCATGTTTTTGAGCTGACGGAATGGCAAGTATAAGAGCCACCCCTAAAAGTGGAACAAATGTTATTAAAGTTAAAATGTGTTCATGAATCCAGTTATACATTCGTGAATCCTCCTAAAAGATTATAATTCCAAGAATAATAAGTAAAATAAAACCAAGACCTATCATTAAATATTGCTGAATTTTTCCAGATTGTATGCGCACAAGTTTAAGGCCGCCAGAAAAAACGAGATCGGCCGTGCCATCAACTGCGCCATCAATAACAACATTATCAAAATCTCCTTGGCGGTGTGCGGCACGAGTTGTAAAAACGCCTACACCATCTACAAGGTTTTTATCAATCCACTTGTTGTCTACTTCACCGTATAAAAAGTTATTAAAACGTATTAAGGGTTTAATAAATACAGCATCATAAATTTCATCAATCCAATAAAGGTTCACAAGTGTTTTATATATGAGAGAGAGTTTTTGAGATATTTTATTAGGCAATGTTTTAATTTGTAAATAAAAAAGCCAGGCTAGAAAAATAGAAATAGAAACTAAAATAACAGATGCATATAAAGCTATGTTATGGGCACTGTGTTCAAAATAAGTTACATCAAGTCGCGGTGTTTGAATGAGGTAACTAAACCAATTACTTTTATCTCCAAAAATCTTTGTTTCACCAAAACCTAAGAATGAACCGTTGTATAAAACTCCTAAACTTAAAATTGATAAAATAATAAGTGGCAATGTCATAACAAAGGGTGATTCATGAGCCTTGTTATAAACGGAAGTGTCACGTGGTTCTCCAAAAAAGGTTAGGAAAAACAACCTAAACATATAAAAAGCTGTGAGTGCTGACGCTCCAAATCCAAATAGAACAAGAAGCGAGTGCTGTGGATGAGTCATCACAAAAGAAAGAGTTGAGCCAAGAATTTGATCTTTAGAGACAAAGCCAGAAAACGCAGGAACACCAGAAATGGCTAGAGTTGCAATCAAACACGTTGTAAAAGTGATGGGTAGCTTTTTTCTAAGCCCACCCATTTTAAAGAGATCTTGTTCACCATGAAGTGCGTGGATGACACTTCCAGAAACCAAAAACAAACATGCTTTAAAAGCAGCATGTGTTACAAGATGAAAAAACCCCGCCGTGTAAGCACCCACTCCAAGGGCTAGCATCATAAGGCCAAGCTGACTTATAGTTGAATAGGCCAATACTTTTTTGATATCACGGTGAGTCAGTGCGATCGTTGCAGCAAAGAGGGCTGTAAAACCCCCGATATAGGCAATTGTTAAAAGAGCTTCCGGAGTAAATACCACAAAAAGTCTGGTTACCATATAAACACCAGCGGCAACCATGGTAGCTGCATGGATTAAAGCTGAAACGGGTGTTGGGCCCTCCATGGCATCGGGCAACCAAATATGAAGTGGAAATTGAGCACTCTTTCCAACAGCGCCTAAGAAAAGGCAAAGCCCAATAACTGTTAAAAGACCGTGTGAAAAAACCCCTTGAGCAATGCCGTTAAAAAAAGCGTCGTAGGACACTTGTCCCACAGTCAAAAATACCATCATAATGCCAACAAACATTCCAATATCGCCAACTCGATTTGTAAGGAATGCCTTTTTACAAGCATCCGCAGCACTCGGTTTTTCAAACCAAAAACCAATCAACAGGTAAGAGCACACACCAACAAGTTCCCAGCACATATAAAGAACAAAAAGATTGTCCGCTAGAATAAGCCCAAGCATGGAGAATGAAAAAAGTGAAAGATAGGCAAAAAAACGTGAATAACGTGAATCACCGTGCATATAACCCATAGAATAAATATGAACAAGTAAACTTACGGTAGTCACAACAACAAGCATGAGAACACTGACGTTATCTAAAAGAATACCTACGGGAAGCTTAAGGGCAGAGATATTTAAGTTTAAAAAAAGTTCTTGAGATAAATCAGATAAATTTAACCACATCCACTGTTGAGTTAATTTAAACTCAGGGTTCCAGGTAAAAAGAACATCAATAAAAATTTTTATGGAAAGAAGCCACGATATAGCAATGGCAAGTACTGAAATGTAATCGCCACCGCGAGGTAATCTTTTTCCAACAAAAATTTGAATAATAAAAGCTGCTAGTGGAAGCCCAAGAATAATCAGTGATGTGTTTATAAGTGAAAATTCCATAAATTTAATGTTGTTGCGATGAGTGATTATACATAAGAATCCTTTTTAATCCCATATTTTAGAATCTATCACCCACACCATTCCTTAGTTACGGTGAGCTGATTAAAATTTAGTTTAAAAAACAAATTTTGTAGTCTATGTGAAAAATTGCTGTCAAATTTTGAGGAAGTAAAGCGCAGCCCTTCGGGGCGAGCCATGACGAAAAGTTTTGGCAGCAATTTAAGAACCATTGAGGTAAAAATCTACCATTATTATAAGAACTCATTGCAACCACCTTCACTCATGAACTTCTCCTAAATAAGCTTTGATCACTTCTGGGTGCGATTGAATGGCCGCTGGTGTTCCTTCAGCTATCGTTTCTCCATAATCCAAAACTAAAATACGCTCACAAATACCCATAACCAACTTCATATCGTGTTCAATAAGCAAAATTGTAAGATCAAACTTTTTTCTTAAAATTTGAATCGTATGCATAAGATTTTCCGTTTCCGTGTGATTAAGACCTGCTGCTGGCTCATCAAGAAGTAAAACCTGAGGTCTTGTTGCAAGGGCTCTTAGGATTTCAAGTTGTCTTTGTACACCGTAAGGAAGATGTTTTGCCATCATATGAGCCTTATCTTCTAGTTTAAATATACTTAATAAGCCTAAGGAATCACTCATTGTTTTTTCTTCTTGTTCTTTGTAATGCCTTGTTTGAAGAGTCATGGCTGCAAGGCCATAATTCATATGGATGTGGTGTCCGATTCTAACATTATCCAGCAATGAGAGCTCTTTAAAAAGCCTAATGTTCTGAAAAGTACGAGCCATGCCAAGTCTTGTAATCTCATGTGGCATCATATCGTTAATATTCTTCCCATCTAAAAGTATATGTCCTTGCGTGGGGGTATAAACGCCCGTAAGCATGTTAAATACAGTTGTTTTTCCAGCTCCATTCGGGCCAATTAATCCAACTAATTCATTCTTTTTCAAGTTTAAATTAAAGTTTGAAACAGCCACAAGCCCTGCAAAACGCATACTCAAAGAAGTGCATTCTAAAAGACTCATTTTTTTCTTCTCCAAGAAAATTCTTTATTTCCGAATAAACCTTGTGGCCTTGTAAGCATCAAAATTATAAGTATGAGAGGATAAATAACCATTCTAAAATCTATTTTTGTAAAATCTTGAACAGGCCTTAAAGCCTCAAGTAAAACAGTGAGCCCTGTCGCTGCAACGAGAGAACCAGAAATAGAACCCATGCCACCTAAAACAACAAAAATAATAGCTTCAAAAGATTTTATAAAGGTGAAAGTTCCAGGATGCAAAAACTCATAAAAATGAGCATAGAGTGCACCCGCGGCGCCTGCAAAAAAAGAACTTAAGACAAAGGCCCTAACTTTATAACCAGTAACATTCACACCCGCGGCGCTAGCTGCAATTTCATCCTCGCGAACAGAAAAGAGCGCTCTTCCATGATATGAATCTCTCAATCGAAAACTTACTATAACGACAACAACAACAAATAAATACACCCAAAAAAAATTCGACCACATAGGAATGCTTGTAAAACCTCGCGCGCCTCCAACAACATCCATATTTAAAATAACAACACGAATAATCTCAGCAAAACCCAACGTCACGATTCCCAAATAATCCCCACGAAGGCGCAAGCTTGGCAATCCAACAATGTAACCAAAAAAAGCGGCACCAGAAGCTCCTACTAGAATAGAAATAAGAAAAAAAACATGTTGCAATAAAAGCGACTGCGCATAAGGCAAAAAAACATAGAAGCTCATAGATGCAGAAACATAAGCCCCTATTGCCATAAAACCTGCGTGGCCAATAGAAAACTGCCCTGTCATGCCATTAATAATATTAAGACTCACTCCCAGAATAATGTTGATGCCACATGAAATAAGAATAAAGTAAACATACTCATTTAAAACAGCGGGCAGAACCCGGTTTCCAACTAGAAGAAGGAAAAATATAATTATGTAAAATAAAAAATTCTTTTTCACGTCACACTTTTTCAGATGATCTTTTTCCAAGAATACCAGTAGGTTTAAACAACAAAATTAATATAAGGAGTAAAAAGGCTATGGCATCACGATATGTAGCAGATAAATACCCAACAACCATTTCTTCTGAAAGCCCCATAATCATGGCACCCACAATGGCTCCAGGAATGCTACCAATACCACCTAAAACGGCTGCTACAAATGCTTTCAGACCAAAAAGAATGCCCATCAGGGGATCTATTTTAGGGTAAGAAAGTCCAACTAAAATACCTGCGGCGGCAGCTAACATGGAACCTAAAACAAAGGTAAAAGAAATAATTCGATCTGTATTAATACCCATCAAGCTCGCAGTAGTGTGATTAAAAGAAACAGCCTGCATAGCTTTACCCACTTTTGTTCTAAAAATAACAACCTGCAATAAAATCATAAGGCTCAACGACACTCCGACAACAATAACTTGAAAATTACTAATGCTAATTTCTCCAAAACTAAAAAGTGTTACACGCTCAATCATTTCTGGAAAAAATTTTGGATTGACTCCAAAAAGGAGTTGTCCTCCATTTTCGAGAAGTAGAGAAACACCAATGGCTGTAATTAAAAGATTGATTCGGGGCATGTGCCGTAAGGGGCGATAGGCAAGCCGCTCAATAATAAAACCCACAAGTCCACATGCGATCATGGACAAAACAAGAACAATACTTGCGCCTACAAAGGAGGGTTTATCAGCAAAATTTAGATGATGTGCAAAGTAAAAACCAAAGAAAGCTCCCAGCATGTAAATATCACCGTGAGCAAAGTTAATAAGCTGGAGTATCCCATACACCATGGTGTAGCCGAGCGCTACGAGGCCATAAATACTACCGATGGATAACCCATTAATGATGTGCTGTAAAAATACTTCCAATGTAAGGCCTCAGTTATGAGGGATGCTGCGTTCTCGGTCGTCGGGCTCCTCGACGTACCAACAGTACGCCTGCGTTGCCCTCCTCCCTGCGGCCTTGTCTCCCTCTATAACTGAGGCCTTAGTTCCATTATGGGTTTACGGATGAAACATATCTAAAATTTCCGTTACCATTAATAACGACGACAACAGCAGCTTTTTCAGCATCGCGATTTTCATTAAAACTAATAACACCTGTCACGGCCTGAAAATTTTTAGTCGCGGCTAAGGCATCGCGAATTTCTTGTGGTGTATTATTTTTTACACGTTTTAAGGCATCAATTAAAACAAGCGCTGCATCATAACCCATGGCTGCTAAACCATCTGGAACTTCACCATGAGCCTTTTTAAATCTTTCTACAAATGCAACAACCTGTGGTTCTTTGCTTTCTGCACTGTAGTGGTTACTAAAATAAGAATTTTCAAGCGCTTTTCCGCCAATTTTAGTTAGGTCAGCAGAATCCCAACCATCGCCACCAAGTAGGGGCACCTTAACACCTAACTCCCGAGTCTGGCGTGCAATAAGACCCACTTCAGTGTAATAGCCCGGAACAAAAATAGCATCGACTTGTTTTGATCGAATGGTAGTAAGTTGGGCTTTAAAATCTACATCACCAGCTGTGTAAGAAAGATCAGCCAAAATTTTTCCGCCAGCTTCTTTGAACGCCTTATTAAAAAACTCGGCCAAACCTACACTATAATCGCTTTTTACATCTCGAAGAACAGCAACTTTACGTGCTTTGAGATTTTTATAGGCAAAATCAGCCATAACTTTTCCTTGGAATGGATCAATAAAGCACGTTCTAAAAATATAATCACCCACTTGAGTTACTTTAGGATTGGTGGATGAAGGAGAAATCATCGGAACTTTATAGCGCTGTGCAATTGGAGCCCCAGCCAATGAACGAGAACTGGCTACCTCACCTAAGATTGCAACAACTTTGTCACTTGTTATAAGTTTTGTAACAGCAGTCGCAGCTTCTTCAGCTTTGCCTTGATCATCAACTGTAATAATCTTTATTTTTTTTCCGTTTATACCGCCTTGAGCATTTAAATCATCAACGGCCAGCATAATTCCGTTATGTGTTGAGGTTCCAAATGTTGCATCAGAACCCGTGAGAGAACCGTACTCTCCAATCTTGATAATATTTTTATCTTCTGTTTTTGTACAACTGATTGTTAAAAGAATTGTAAGTAGAACCGACACCCATTTAATACCTTTTATCATTTACGCCCTCCTTATTGAGCATACATATAACAACACAATGCGAGCAAACTCTAGCAGAAGGTTTTTCCAAAGTCCAACACTGTGAAAGTTGATTAGTGAAGTTTTTGGCCGGAGGTACTTAAATAATTTTCAACTTCTTCTTGGGCAGAAAAGGTATACCACTGAAACTCAGGCTCTTTAAAGTTAATGACTGTTAAATACTCGTGCCTATGAGAGTTGTGCATCTGCAGATAAGAACCCCCACGAAAATCTGGTAAAAAATCTGGCTGTTTACGAACGCCCTCGTAATACCCTTCTGATATGAGGCGGGTATTAATGCCTGGCAAAACAAGGCCAAAGGCACGAGCTAAATTAAGCCCGGCAGACACAGGCACAACATCATCACCAGCGGAAAGCTGAAGAAGAATATTTTTGTGAGAAGCGCCCCCGGCATAATTAATTGGATCAGCAGGGTCAACAATCCATTGAGCTAAATTTGCAAAATCACGGAATTCAGATGTGTTTCTTAAAATACCTAAACCTTGTTGATAATTAAGCACGAAATTTGTTTCAAAAAATTCTTTATCTCCATCTTTCACCTGAACGAGAAGCGTATCACCCACATCAGACGGTATAGGAGCAAAAAAACCTCCTTCTTTGTTAACCCGGACCTCGCGACTTATTTTATTGTTTGTGTTTGTAACAACAATTTTATTTCGGAAAGTGAGCTTCATTGTGGCAAAACTTTGCGACAGCGGATCATCATTATTAATAATAAAATAAGTTTTTCCATCTCTCACCTTTCCAACGACAGCCGGACCACAAATTTGATGAAAGGTTCTCTTTGTAACAAAATGGGATCCGCTCCTCATCGCAATATCAAAAAGCCCCCCCCCTGCAACATTAAGAACAAGTGTTTGTATTTGAGGAATAACGGATGACACAAGAGAGCCAATAATTCCGCCCATGGATTGGCCAACATACATCACGGGCAATTTAATATCGACCGTTCCATCTTGATTAAAATCTCCAGTCCGTGGATTTTTTGAATGAGAAAGCCCCTCCTCTAACACGCGCATAAGTTGCATATAATCGATAACCGTTTGCCTCACTAAATCTCTAGTTTGAAAAAGATTTGCAGTAAAAAAATCTTCTCCTGAATCGGCAATGCCATCGCCATCAATATCTCGCGCGCGCCCTTCACCCGTTAAAACCCTTAAAAGGCCTCGACTGAAGAGCCAATCTATAAAATCTAACCCTTCCGCATTTGTGGCGTTCACATTAATTGAAAAAAGATCGGCAATTTCTAAAAGAGTTTTCTTAATTTGTTTTTGTAGGCTGCGATTATTTTTACGTTCAGCCTGTTTTAATGCTGACTTAAGATAAGTGGGCAATGAGGCTAATAAATGATCTGGCCCATGCCCCGAAGCATCAATTGTTATTGTAGCAATACCTTTGCGTGCGAGGACATTGGCTATCCCTATGCCATCAATTCGCGATCTTTTATTTCCGTGACCATAGATGGCTAATGGATAAGGCGCCTGTGCATAATTATTTTCTGCTGTGGGTTTGGGTATCGTTATCATAAAAGTAACTTTGCCTTTTTTGAAATCTTGTCTTTCTAAAATTGAATACTCTTTGAAATGCCTGTCAGGGTTCATGTTAAGTTCGGGCGAAAGAAAACTTCCAAAAACCATGTAATCAATATTGCTAAAACTTAACCACTCAGAAAGTCTATAATCTTTAAACTTTTCAACTAATGGGAAAATAAGATTAATAAGAGATTGAAGTAATACCGGTTGCAACACATAGTTATTGAGATACGGAAAAATTCCTAAATTAGATATTTCATAAAACCGAGGTTCATATTCTTTCTTTAAAAATGCGTACTCGCCCTCCCCCTTAAATCCTTGGCTTACACGATTAAAAAGTGGTGCGAGCGATTGGGTTGTGAAGGTCCAACCGTAAACAATGAGGTGTGGATTAAGCCCTAATCTTTCAACAATTTCAGACGAAACTAAAGGTTGATTGAGAGGTGCCGCAACATCTTCGCCATTCTCTCCTTTAAGATTACGCGTCACAACAACTAAATACTGTGTGGCAGGGCGAAGGGGCGAAAGAGGCCTTAAAATTATCGTATTTGTTTCATCATCATAAAAATCTTTTCTGTTGTTAGGTCTAAAAAGAAAATTATCACTTTCTCTTAAGGGATCATTTTCAAAAAAAGAATTGGGTTTTCCGGTATGAACGGGATAAACTCCAGACTCAAAATCAAATAAAACTCTTTCGCCAAAGTTTTCACCCAGGCTCAATAGAAAAATACTGTCATTGTTAACAGTTGATAATTTAAGAGGTTCTGAAAAAGGAATAACTAGTGGTGAAAAAAGACCAAAGCCATCTAGTTCGTTTATATTCTCTCTCATCCCTCTTTCAAATTGTGTGGGTGCGCTTGTCGGATAAGAAACTTTAAGCCCCGTTACTGTTCTCTCAGACGGCTTTGTAAAATAAGAATGTGGAAAGGGTGTTCGAGGGAACGGCTTACTATCAACATCAAAAACAATACGAGGGCTACTGATTGAGATAAAAGGAAGTAAGGCAACAAAAGCAAAAATGCTTGTTTTGATGCTCACATATAGAAGGATCTCTCTTGAAGTTCAGTTGTCAAAACGCACTGCGTTACAGGTGTACAGTTATGGAAACAAAATATGATCTACGAGTTCGGCGACGGTATGTAAAATGACAAGATGAGTTTCTTGTGTGCGTGGAGCATTTTTACCCAAAGCAACATTTAAATTAAAGTTAGAAAGTTTTGCAACTTCTCCACCACTGCCCCCTGTCATCGAAGCTGTTTTTAAACCCATCTTTTGAGCTACCTTCAATGCTTCAATAACGTTGGCGGAACCGCCACTTGTACTAATGCCAAGAACAATGTCATCCTTAGCGCCCAGGGCTTTAATTTGCTTTGCAAAAATATCTTTATATTCATAATCGTTGCTAATGCTTGTTAAAACAGATGTATCTGTTGAAAGCGCAATGGCAGGCAGTGGTGGCCTTTCAATGAGCATTCGGTTAATAAACTCACCCGCTAAATGCTGGGCATCTGCTGCACTTCCACCATTTCCAAATATAAGAAGTTTATTTCCCCTCTTAAAGGCTTGAGCTATCTCTTCAGCTAATTGAATAATCTTTTTTTTATTTTTTTTGAAGAAATCAAGTTTGACTTCAAGACTCTCGGAAACTATATTATCAATTAGTTTTTCCATATCGAAACCTTAAAAGAGATAAAAAGCCATGTCAATAACCATAAGAAATGGGAGCAATTCATGAGCAAGAATATTAATGCAGTAGCAGACGGTAGTTTTGAAGAAGAAGTTTTGAACTCCGATGTGCCAGTCCTGGTTGATTTCTGGGCAGAGTGGTGTGGCCCATGCAAGGCTTTAACACCCAAAATTGAGCAGTTAGCAACCGAATACGGAAACCAAGTTAAAATTCTCAAAATGAATGTGGACGAAAATCAGCGAACTCCAGCAAAATATGGTATCCGCGGAATTCCAACACTCATTCTCTTTCAAGATGGAAAACCCGTTAATCAACTTGTAGGTAATGTTTCAATCGACGATCTTAAAAGCTTCATTGATAACGTACTGTAATGCATGGAAACACTTGGGCAATATCTTAAGCGCGAAAGAATCTTACGTCAGATTAATTTGCAAGAAATTTCAAGCGCAACAAAAATTCACATCCGTATTTTGAAAAAGCTCGAGGAGGATGATTATGTCTCACTACCCTCGCCCACTTTTATAAAAGGTTTTCTAAAAACTTATGCAAAATATTTAGGTCTCGATCCGGAAGATGTCGCTTTGAGATACTTAACGCTTATACAAGCCCCCAAGGTGGAAAAGAAAACATCTTACATAGCAACAGGAGAGAAAAAAAACCTTTCTTCATACCTTTCCTATCTTTCATACATCCCAAAAAAATGGATTTATCCGGCAGGAGCTGTAGTCGCAATGCTCTTGTGTGTGTGGCTTTATCAAAATTTTAAATCGCAAGATTTTATGCCTCTAGATAGTGAAAAAAGCATTTTGATCAATCTCGATTCAGACGAAAAATGGTTTCCTTTGGAAGGCAGCCGATACTACTTAAAAGCCTTAATACCCACATGGGTTAAAATTAAAGTTGACCAATACCCACAAAAGAATTTTTCTATGGCTAAAGATACGTACAAAACTTTTTTTGCAAAAACTCAGATTTTAATCTTTACTTCTGATCCGGCGTCTGTTTCTTTATCTGAAGAAAAGGACGTTGTGAAACCACTATCACAAGAAAATAAGCCAGACCGGTTTGTTATTAATGTTCCAAGTAAATAAAGGGGGAATGTATGCCTGTAAAATCAGACAAATGGATTAAAAAAATGGCTCAAAAAGAAGGAATGATTGAACCCTTTGTGGCCAATCAAGTAAAATCAGGTGCCATTTCTTATGGAGTCTCCTCTTACGGATATGATATTCGAGTTTCAGATGAATTTAAAATCTTCACGAATGTAAATAGCTGTATTATTGATCCAAAAAATTTTGATTCCTCTTCTTTTGTTAATTATAAAGGCGATGTGTGTATTGTGCCTCCCAATTCTTTTGCACTAGCTCGCACAGTAGAATATTTTAGAATTCCAAGAAATGTTATTACTATTTGTTTAGGTAAATCCACGTATGCACGCTGCGGTATTATTGTTAACGTGACCCCTTTTGAGCCTGAATGGGAGGGTTATGTCACACTTGAAATTTCAAATACAACTCCCTTGCCAGCAAAAATTTACTCTAATGAAGGTATCGCACAAGTTTTATTTTTTGAAAGTGATGAAGTGTGTGAAGTTTCCTATGCGGATAGAAAAGGTAAGTATCAAGCTCAAAAAGGCATTACGTTACCAAAACTTTAGAGATCATCTTGCTAACATGGCGCGCAAGAGCGTAAGAAGCTGTTAAGCCTGGGCTTTCGATGCCTACTAAATTTATAAAGCGAGGTAAGTCTTCACTCACAACAAAATCTTTTTCTTCTTTTTCGTCGAAGGCTCGAAGTTTTGGTCTTATCCCGCATGTTTCGTAACTCAACATATCTTTTTTCACATCTTTAAGAAGCCTCGTTGCCGATTGGTAAAAAGATTCTAACTTTTCAGGTTTTTCTGAATAATCTGCAGCATCGAGAGCCGGTTCAATATCAGGCCCCAAAAAATATCTGCCCTGTAAATCAAGTGTAACATGAACACCAAGCCCCGGCTCAGATGGCCTTTTAATCGGATAAATAAGCTTATCCACCTTATAAGGCAATTTAATTTTAAAATAATCGCCTCTCCACGGGTAAATTTTATATTTATTTATTCCCGCCAAACTTGCTATTTTGTCAGCATAAAGGCCTGCAGAGTTAATAACAATATCGGCTTCAATCTCGCTACGAGTGGTTTGAATAACATAATGGCCCTTATTTTTTATTTCTCTCACCTCACAGTGAAAAGCAAAAAGAGCGCCCTTCTCTGTCGCGCTCACATAAAAACTGCGACATAATTCATGAGCATCTACTATGCCAGTCTTAGCTACAAATAAACCCATTTCGCCATTTATATAGGGATAGTGTTCACGGAGTGCCTTAGAATTTAAAACTTCTAAACTTTCTTTTTGGACGCCACATGCCACAGCATTGGTTCTCAAATTTTCAAGTAAGTTTTCTTCATTTTTTTGGGCTATAACGAGTTTTCCTATTATTTGATGAGATACGTTCTTTTTTTTGCACCACTCGTACAAAAGCTCTTGGCCCTCTACACACAGGCGTGCTTTAAGAGAGTTAGGATTATAATAAAGACCTGAGTGAACAACCCCACTATTTCGGCTTGTAATCTCTTCTCCAATCCCCTTGTTTTTTTCCAGTACAAAAATAGAAAGTTTAGGGTTTTGAGACAGCTCGTGCGCTATAGCGCACCCTACAACACCAGCACCGATAATAGCTATTTGCATACGATCTTGTTATCTCTTATTTAATCTCATGCCAAGATAGATAATATTGCAAACAGACTTACCTCAAAAACTAGATAAAAGTATTCTAAATAAGATGACTGAGAGCCTGAAGAGTTGATCAGATGTGGCTCCAATAATCGTTTTTGAGTGATTCACCATCTACTTCAAACTTGCAGTCTTGTTCAATCATTTTTTATAAAAAAATCGACGCTGCCGCGTCAGGCGAGCTTTGGCTTCGCCTTGCTCGCCCTTGCGGCAGGAAATTCAAGTGTAAGAGGGAAAAAGTGCCAAGGTTAATTTTTTGTCCTCACCAGGCGAAACCCAACATCGTGGCGGTGACTTGGGCGGGCTGCTGCTGCGATCGGCAGAACGAAGGTACAGCGCACTGAGGCTCCAACTACCACCACGAAAAACGCGGGACGTGCCTGAACCAAAGTTTTTATTTTGTGCATCTTCTTGCGAAGGTGCTTTTGAGTAATCTGCCGAATAAGGATCCAATACCCACTCCCATACATTTCCGTGCATGTCATACAACCCCCATGCGTTAGGGGTGAGTCTGCCTACGTTAAGGGTTTGCTCTTTATTAACACTTGCATAAGCATGAATGACAGAAGAATTATCTCCAAATGAGTAAGCCGTTTGTGTCCCAGCACGTGCTGCATATTCCCATTGGGCTTCTGTAGGAAGTCTGTAGGTATACCCAACCTTATTTTGATTGAGTCTATCTATAAAAAGTTGAATATCATCCCATGAAACGTTTTCAACTGGAAGCTGTGGACAAACGGGGATTTCTTTTCCATCTTTATTTTTTTCAATTCTAAACGAACTTTCACACTGTTTTTTTTCTTTAAAATATGAAGGATTTGCACCCATGATCCTTACCCAAAAAAGCTGAGTCACTTCATTTTGCATCATTTGAAAATCTTGGGTCAAGGTAACCCGATGAAGCTCTTCATCTTGGCTATGACCTTCTTCTGTCGAAGGAGAACCCATCCAAAAAGAGCCTTTTGGGATATTCACAAATTCTATTTTTAGGTCTCCATAAAAAACAAGTCTTCCTAAAGTTGCAAAATCAAAAATTTTATACTTTTCAAACCACTTTTTTGTTTCAGGATGATTTGAAAAGATTTCAAAATAAACACTTAAAAAATGAGGGAGATAATCCCGAAATGAATCGATGCCTATAAGTTTTCGTTGAATCGCACTGGCACTCTTGTGGGTTACATATTTAAACTTATTTTCAAATAACTTTTTTGGGTCCTCACTTATTTTTTTAAATGCCGGTGAATATTCTTTTAATAAATAAAGGTAAAAAGAGGCTTCTAAGAAAAAACCCTCTTCTAAAAAACGATCCGCTACCTTTTCGTAAAAATCAAACATGCCTGGGTGAGGAAGGGTGTATAAATGGGTCAATGATACTTCTATCAAATAAGAGATCTTTAGATCTTGCATGGAGTCTTTGAGTTCATCCCATTCATGAGGATTAATGAGATCTGGATTTAATTCATAGACCTGAGTCAGATTTTTTAAGATTTCAATCACGGTACTTTTAGAGGGGCTGGCCTCTATCACCGAGTTATGCGTTAAAAAAAAGAGAGGTTGAAATAATCCCATTTTAAAGTATTCCATCAACTCATTAAATTTATTTTGTTTTTGGATATGTTCTATTTTCGGGTTTAAAAGTTCATCCAGTGAAGGACGAATCCCTTCCCATGGCACACCACCCCCACTTGGATTTTCTAACCAGCCAATGTCTTGGGTTTGACTTTGCGCTAAACTACCCCAAAGCATAAACCCAGCTATGAGGGTAAACATAAACTTTGCTCTCACGATTTCAATCTCCACTCATCACAATCAGATGACAAAAATTGTTACTCACCTGAATAGAAGCTAATCACAGAAGGCTAAAATCTCTATCATTTTAAGCTCCTTCTATCCTCTATACAATAATAGTGCAATCTATGTGCCAGTAACTAGCCCATGTTTTGATTATAAATACATACTTTTATACATATTAATATATTGCTTTTTATTTTACATATGATATGATCTCATTAAATGGGCAAAACAGTTCGCTGGGGCCAATTCGAATGGGATGAAGAGAAGTCAGAGCTCAATAAAAAAATACATGGACTAGACTTAAAAGAAGCAACAGAAGCATTTAAGGACCCGGATAGAACAATAGCCATCAATGAAGCTCATAGCCAAGAAGAACAACGGTTTTATCTGATGGGGCTTGTACAAGGCAGGGTTGCCACCATTAGATTTACGTATAGAGGAAACATTGTCCGGCTTATAGGAGCTGGATATTGGAGAAAAGGGAGAAAAATATATGAAAAAGAAAAGAAACATAGATCCAAATAGACCCATTGGAAAATTAACCGTTATTCCTGATTTTTTGCCTCCGCCAGAGGATTTATTTCCTAAAAGTGAACTGCAAAAAATTACCATTATTGTGGACAAAAATACGGTCTTATTTTTTAAACGTACAGCCTCCGAGCATGGACAAAAGTATCAACGAATGATGAGAGAGGTTTTAAAGGGGTATGCTAAAAAATATGGGACATGACACATCGGTTACAACCTTAAATCTTTGAAAAAATCCTTCCTTCTTTAAGCTCTAAGTCCACGACTGCTTTTAGACTACAGAAAGCTGAACTTTATCCTGACAAAAAAATAGCCAGTAAAATTTAAAGCATCCATTACAACTTTCATCACTTGCGTTCCTCGGGATTCGGTTATCAATAGCTTTCCTTAAAACACTCATCAGAATCAAAATGCTTTAGTTTAGTTCAATCATGCAATGATCTCCAGACATTGGAAAAGGTAGGTTTTTGAATTGACTTCAAGAAAATATAGTCCTATAAACGGCCCCAACAGGAGGTACCTTATAATGAAAAACATGATATTTGCATTTATGGCGATAACTCTCTTCTCGGTCTCTGCCTTTGCACAAGTTGCTGAGACACCCCGATTTGCATGTAGTCTTAATAAGTCTGTAGAACTTTGGATTGTAGAACGACAAGAAAGTGATGATGTTCCAACCTCAGTGGTTTTAAAGACAAAGTTTTGGAACCAGGATGCAGCAAAAGAAGTAACCGTATTACAAAACCCAACGATTGTTCAATATGGTAATGTCTACATGGTTTTGGAAAATAACGGTCGAAGTGGCTAT
>ORJL011039865.1_pt1 | contig 19335 bp, 21 predicted proteins | sample 1779941 | NCBI WGS metagenome assembly ORJL01 (sample SAMEA104232317, study PRJEB22302) | groundwater metagenome | biome: forest; feature: aquifer; material: groundwater | place: USA | collected 2011-08-07 | depth 5.8 m | reverse complement strand
GCCGGCTGAAGCCGGCCCTACAAATATTGCTTCAGGTTCTGTACGAGCCTGACGCAAAATTCTCGAACTTCGCGTATTCCGCGATGAAGGTCAGCGGCACCATGCCCACCGGGCCATTACGGTGCTTGCCGATATTCACCTCGGCCTTGCCCTTGTCCTGCGTGTCGGGTTTGTAATATTCCTCGCGGTACATCATCAGGATGATGTCGGCATCCTGCTCGATGGCGCCGGATTCGCGCAGGTCGCTCATCAGCGGACGCTTGTCGTTGCGCTCCTCGACCTTGCGCGAGAGCTGCGAGAGGGCGATGATCGGCACCTGCAACTCCTTGGCCAGTGCCTTGATCGAGCGCGATATCTCGGAGATTTCGGTGGCGCGGTTCTCGTTGTCGCGAGTCGAGCTCATCAATTGCAGATAGTCGATCACGATCAGGCCCAGCTTGCCGAACTGCCGGTGCAGGCGCCGCGCGCGCGCGCGCAGATCGGTCGAATTGATCGCGCCGGTTTCGTCGATATGGATCGGCGCCTCGTGCAGCTTTCCCAGCGCCACGGTCATGCGGTCCCATTCGTCATCGGTGAGGCGGCCGGTGCGCAACTTGCTCTGATCGATGCGGCCGACGGAGGACAGGAAGCGCATGGCGAGTTGCGGCCCCGACATTTCCAGGCTGAAAATCGCCACCGGCAGGCGCTGATCGACACCCACATGCTCGGCGATGTTGAGCGCGAAGGCGGTCTTGCCCATCGACGGGCGGCCCGCGACGACGATCATGTCGCCCGGTTGCAGGCCGGAAGTCATCCGGTCGAGGTCCACGAATCCCGTCGCAACGCCGGTGATGTCGGACTGGCTGTCGCGCGCCAGCAGCGTCTCCATGCGCTCGACGACTTCACCGAGCAGGGGCTGGATCGCGACGAAACCGTTGGTACTGCGATTGCCCGCCTCGGCGATCTGGAAAATGCGCTGCTCGGCATCGTCGAGCAGGGTCTTGACGTCACGTCCGGCCGGGTTCAGCGCATTGCCGGCGATCTCGTCGCCGACCGTGACCAGTTGGCGCAGGATGGCGCGCTCGCGCACGATCTCGGCATAGCGGCGAATGTTGGCAGCCGACGGCGTGGAGTTGGCGATCTCGCCGAGATATCCCAGGCCGCCGGTCTGGTCGACCTCGTTCGAGCCCTCGATCGACTCATACACGGTGACCACGTCGGCCGGCCGACCCATCTGGATCAGCTTGCCGATGTGGCGGAAGATGCGGCGGTGGTCGTCGCGATAGAAATCGGTCTCGCGCACCACGTCGCCGATGCGATCCCAGGCGGCGTTGTCGATCAGCAGGCCGCCGATCAGCGACTGCTCGGCCTCGATGGAATGGGGGGGAAGCTTGAGCGCGGCGACCTGGGAATCGACCGGCTGCGGGGGGTTGAAGGCTCGAACCTGGGCCATTGCCGTCTCCGAAGTGAAGCCGGGAGTCTAGTCCTCGGCCAGCCGCCTGTTAAGTGCACAACTTGTGGGAATTCTGTGCATAAGTTGTGTAAATGTGGTGGATGGATTTCACGCGCCGCAGCATCCCGCAAGGGGATACCGTCCCGCCTCCGGCACGGACATTCCTCTGGATACCGTCCGCCCCTCCGGAGCGGACATAAAAAGAAAAGGCCGCCGGCAAACACCGGCGGCCCCTTCGGGAACGTGCCTGGATTATTGCTCGCCGAGCACCGAGACGGTCACCGTGGCGATCACGTCGCTATGCAGCGCGATCTGCACCGGCGTATCGCCGATGGTCTTGAGCGGGCCTTCGGGCAGGCGAATCGCCGACTTCTCGACCTGGATGCCCTGCGCCGCCAGCACCTCGGCGATGTCGTGAGCCGACACGGAACCGAACAGGCGACCATCGACACCGGTCTTGCGCGTGATCTGCAGCATCAGGCCTTCCAGCTTCGCTGCTTCGGCCTGGGCCGCGGCAACCGCCTCGGCCTGAATGCGCTCCAGCTCGGCGCGCTTTTCTTCAAAAATCTTGCGGTTGGCATCCGTCGCGCGCTTGGCCTTGCCCTGCGGGATCAGGAAGTTGCGGGCATAGCCGTCCTTGACCTTGACCACGTCGCCGAGGCCACCGAGGTTCACCACTTTTTCCATCAGAATGATTTGCATGGTTTCGTCCTCGCTTACTGGTGCAGATCGGTGTAGGGCAGCAGCGCGAGGAAGCGCGCGCGCTTGATGGCCGTCGACAGCTGGCGCTGGTAGCCGGTCTTGGTGCCGGTGATGCGCGCCGGCATGATCTTGGCGTTTTCGGCAACGAAATCCTTGAGGATCTCGACGTCCTTGTAATCGATCTCTTCGATCTTCTCTGCCGTGAAGCGGCAGAACTTGCGGCGCTTGAACAGGCTGCGGCCCTTGTCGTCCTTGCGCTTAACGTTGGTCTTGCTCTTGGGCTTGAATGCCATTTTCAGTTCCTTCCACGAATTCGACTGTATTCACATGCAGTATCGGGCTGCGTCTCTTGAGGCTGCGGGCGGCGAGAAAGCCTGTCACCCTGATTCCGTCTCCCACCCCTGCCGCCAGCAGCACCTGCGCCGGCCGGCCCATCGCTACACAGGCCATCTCGCATTCCACCTTGCGCTCACTGTCGGCTTCGACCTGGGTCGAGCCATGCGCGAGGGTAAATTCAAGAACCGGAATCCCGGCGGGGGTGCGACGCAAGGCGCCGCGCTCAAGCAAACGACCCGACAACTGCGTCAGGTTGCTCGGCTTGTCCTCAGGCGGCAACGGCAGCAGCCGGAGCCTCCACCTTGACATCGCCCTGGGTCAGCGAGCGCGACTTCTCTTCCTTCATCATCGGGGAAGGCGCCGTCACCGACTTGCGCATCTTCACCGTGAGGTGGCGCAGGACGGCGTCGTTGAACTTGAAGGCATGCTCGAGCTCGGCCAGGGTCTCGCCGTCGCACTCGATGTTCATGAGCACGTAGTGGGCCTTGTGCACCTTCTGGATCGGATAGGCCATCTGGCGGCGACCCCAGTCTTCGAGGCGATGGATGGCGCCGTTGCGGGCAGTGACCAGCGTCTTGTAACGCTCGATCATCGCCGGAACCTGCTCCGACTGGTCCGGGTGGACGATAAATACGACTTCATAGTGGCGCATGCAATCTCCTTGTGGGTTGGTTACAGCCCCCCCGCATGCGTAACGGGTGGAGCAAGGGAAGCCGGGCATTTTAGCACGCTAACCGGCATGAAACAACGCCCGCGCCGGGCGCGGCGCGGGTGTCTGCTTATCTCGTCCTCAGGCGTGATCGTTTGCCTTGGCGTAGAGACGAACCAGGGCAAGCTGAACGGCATCAGAATGATGGCGAAAGTCCTTCTTCAGCGCATTTGTCGCGGCGTCGGCATTGCCGTCGTGCGCGTCGCCCAAAATGCCGCCGGCGCAAATATGGAAATCAGCGTGAATCCTGCGCAATTGGGCATATTCCGGGAAATCGGCGAACTTGGTCTTGGCGTCACCATGTATCCACTTTCCCAGCGCGCAATTCGTGTCCGCGGCGACCGTGGCCATGTTCAGGGATTCCCCTGCGTCGCCACGAATCTGTGCCTCCAGCCTGGTCTTCCACGCAGCGTGCGCTTCGAGCGCGGCCTTCATGTCGAGACCATGAAGATGCTGTTCATTCGGTGCGAATTCCATCTTCGCCGACGGTTCTCCGACCAAGGCACCTTTCAGCCATCCAAGAATGCTCATCTCGTACTCTCCCCAAAAAAAGGGGAATTTTAGCCACTACCCTCGGTCAATAGCAACATCATTAGCATGGGTATTTTTCGTGGCGAAACTTGCACGCCAGACTCAGCGATTCCGGGTCAACCACAGTAGCGAAGGTTCGTGAAATTCAGCAACAGATCCGCTCCGCCATAGGCGGCGAAGGCCAGACCGAGGACAATGCCCGCCGCAAGCAGGCCGACGGCCCGCAACCAGCGCCGCACGCGCGAAACCGTGGCGGGCGATTGCGGACTTTGCGGCAGTTGGCTGGCGGCATCCATGGCGCCATCCTGCGCGGGCCGGCGGTCGGGGTCAAGCGCGATCAAAACGCCTCGCCCTCGCGCAGGAAGCGCCATTGCCCCAGCGGCAGCTCGCCCAGGCGCACGCGGCCGATGCGCACCCGCTTCAAGCCTGTGACGCGCAGGCCGACCAGTTCGCACATGCGGCGGATTTGCCGCTTGCGGCCTTCCTTGAGCACGAAGCGCAACTGCTCCGGATTGGCCCAGGCCACCTGGGCCGGCCGCAGCTTCTTGCCGTCGAGCTCCAGGCCATGGTTGAGCAAGGCCAGGCTGCGCTCGTCGAGCGCACCTTCGACCCGCACCAGGTATTCCTTCTCCACCTGCGAATCGTCGCCGATCAGTTGCCGCGCCACGCGCCCGTCCTGGGTCAGGACCAAAAGGCCGGTAGAGTCGATGTCGAGGCGTCCGGCCGGCGCCAGGCCCTTGAGATGGGAAGGCTGGAAACGCTGGCGATCGCCAGCCATCTGCGTCGCCGCCGAGACCAGGCTGGCCGCCGGTTTGTGGCCGTCCTCGGCCTGGCCGGAGACATAGCCGATCGGCTTGTGCAACAGGATCGTCGCCTGTCGCGCCTGCGTCGCGCGCGCCTCGGGCGCCAGCGTGATCACCGCATCGGCCGCCGCGCGCGTGCCCAGTTGCGTCACGCGCTGGCCATCGACGAAGACCAGCCCGCGCTCGATGTAGGCATCGGCCTCGCGCCGCGAGCACAGGCCGCGCTCGGCCAGCAGTTTGGAAACCCGGATACCCTGCGTATCATCCATAGACCCGGATTCTATCTCCCGCCTCCATGCTGAGCTACCGCCACGCCTTCCACGCCGGCAACCACGCCGACATCCTCAAACACCTGGTGCTGACGCTGTGCCTGCAGCACATGAACAGCAAGGACAAACCCTGGCTGCTGCTCGACACCCATGCCGGCGCCGGCCTCTATGCCATCGATTCGGACAAGGCGAAAAAGACCGGCGAATACATCGATGGCATCGCCCGGCTGTGGAACCGCATCGACCTGCCGGCGTCGATGAAGCCCTACATGGACGCGCTACAGGCCTGCAACGGCGGGCTGAAACTGCGCCGCTATCCCGGTTCGCCCTGGCTCGCCGGGCACTTCGCGCGCGACATCGACACGCTGCGCTTCTGCGAACTGCACTCGACCGACTTCGCCCTGCTGCGTCGCGAATTCCGCGACACCGGGCGTCGCATCAAGGTGGAACAGGGCGACGGCTTCGAAGCCATGAAAGCCGCGCTGCCGCCGCCCTCGCGGCGCGGCCTGGTGCTGATCGACCCCTCCTACGAAATCAAGAGCGACTACCCGCGCGTGGTCGCTGCGCTGAAGGACGGCCTCAAGCGCTTCGCCACCGGCACCTATCTGGTCTGGCTGCCCTTCCTGCCCAGCATCGAATCCCGCGCCCTGCCCGACAAGCTGAAGAAACTGCCCGCCGACTGGCTCTATGCCAGCCTCGTCGTGCGCGGCCCCGCCACCGAGGGGCGCGGCATGCATGGCAGCGCGATGTTCGTCGTCAATCCGCCGTGGACGCTGAAGGCCGCGCTGGAGGAATCGCTGCCCTGGCTGACGCAGATAGTGGCCCAGGACGACAGGGCCTCATGGACGCTGGAGAAATCCCCGGCGCCCCCCCGGGAGTAAGCAAATCCGCCGTGGCGACCGGGATCAGGAAGCGCCCGGAGGAGCGCCCGAGTTCGCGTCCGCACCGGGCACGACCTCGGCGCAGGGTTCGCTGCGATTGCCGCGCGCCTTGCGCCAACGGAGCAAGGCGCGCAGGGCGAGCGCCAGGAAGCCGATGATCACGCCGGCCAGCGCCAGGCCTACGGCGATATTGATGCCTTGCTTGCGTGTCACGGTCTCCCCCGGTGCGGCATCCGGATCTCGGGCTCGTACCGCGGCTCCTTGCAATTCGCCGTCCCGCCGGCGCCAGCACGCTGCGTCCCCGCCGGAACTTTCAGGTTTTCAGTTCGTCGCGGTTGCGGAAATGCTCCAGCGCCTCGGCGTTGGCCAGCGCCTCGACGTTCTTCACCGGCTGGCCATGCACGACATTGCGCACCGCGAGTTCGACGATCTTGCCGCTCTTGGTGCGCGGAATGTCGGCGACCTGCAGGATCTTGGCCGGCACGTGGCGCGGCGTGGTGTTGTCCCTGATCTCCTGCTTGATACGCTTTTCCAGCGCCTCGTCGTGCATCAGACCCTCGCGCAGCTTGACGAAGAGCACCACGCGCACGTCGCCGCTGTTGCCCGGCGGCCAGTCCTGGCCGATGACGATAGATTCGACCACTTCGTGCAGCTTTTCCACCTGGCGATAGATTTCGGCGGTGCCGATGCGCACCCCGCCGGGATTCAGCGTTGCGTCGGAGCGGCCGTAGATGATGAAGCCGCCGTGCGCCGTGATTTCGGCGAAGTCGCCGTGGCACCAGATATTGGCGAAGCGCTCGAAATAGGCCGCGTGATACCTGGCTCCGCCTGCGTCCTTCCAGAATCCGATCGGCATCACCGGGAAGCTGCGGGTGCATACCAGTTCGCCCTTCTCGCCGCGCACCGGGCGCCCTGCATCGTCGAACACGTCGACCGCCATGCCCAGCCCGGCGCACTGGATTTCGCCGCGATGCACGGGACCGTTGGGATTGCCGAGGACAAAGCAGGAAATGATGTCGGTGCCGCCGGAGATCGAGGCGAGCTGCAGGTCCGCCTTGATGTTGGCATGGACGTAGTCGAAGCCTTCCGCCACCAGCGGGCTGCCGGTGGAGAACATCGCGCGCAGGGCGGCCAGCTTGTGCGTTCGGCGCGGCTGCAGGTCGATCTTGGCGATGGCGTCGATGAACTTGGCCGAGGTGCCGAAATGGGTCATGCCTTCGGCATCGGCGTAGTCGAACAGGATGCTGCCGCGACCGACGAAGGGCGAGCCGTCGTAGAGCAGCAGCGTGGCGCCCGACGCGAGGCCCGACACCAGCCAGTTCCACATCATCCAGCCGCAGGTGGTGAAGTAGAACAGGCGGTCGCCCGCCCTGACGTCGCTTTGCAACTGCTGCTCCTTGAGGTGCTGCAGCAGCGCGCCGCCGGCGCAGTGCACGATGCACTTGGGCACGCCGGTGGTGCCCGAGGAATACATGATGTAGAGCGGTTGATCGAAGGGCAGGCGCTCGAAACGTATCTTGTGTTCATTGGCGAAGGGCGCCAGGAAATCGCCCAGCGCGACGCCGTGCTTCACGGCGGCAATCCCGCTGCCGCCGCCGGCCGCATTTCCCGCATACGGCACCACGACGACGCGTTCGAGCGAAGGCAGGCGCGCGGCGATCTCGGCCACCTTGCCAACGCAATCGATGACCTTGCCGTTGTACCAGTAGCCATCGCAGGCGAACAGCAGCTTCGGCTCGATCTGGCCGAAGCGGTCGAGCACGCCCTGCACGCCGAAGTCCGGCGAGGCGGAAGAAAAGATGGCGCCGATCGAGGCCGTGGCCAGCATCGCCACCACCGTGGCCGGCAGGTTGGGCAGGTAGGCGGCGACGCGGTCGCCCTTGCCCACACCCATCGCGCGCAAGGCCGCGGCGGTCTGCGCCACGGCGCGATACAGCTCGGCGTGGCTGGCACGCCCCTTGACTTTGTCCTCGCCCCAGAACACCAGCGCATCGCCCTCGATGTGGCGGCACAGCAGGTTCTCCGCGAAGTTGAGGCGCGCCTCTGGAAACCACTTCGCGCCGGGCATCCTCTCGCGGTCGACGACAACCGTCGCGCCCATGTCGCCGATCACCCCGCCGAATTCCCAGACCGAGGTCCAGAACTCCTCGGGATGGGCAATCGACCAGGCGTGCAGGCTCGAATAGTCGGTGCTGGTGAGACGGCGTTGCCAGCGTTTGTTGGCGGCCGCAACGAAGGCGGTCAGGCGGGAAGCGGCAATGCGTTCGGCGGAGGGTTGCCAGATCGGCGCGGTCGATGTGCTCATGGTCGTGGTCCTGGAGGGTTTACAGACAGCTGGCGCGCATGGCTTCCGGCAGTGGAATCGACTTGCCCGTCGACGGATTGATCCACACCAGCTTGGCCGCACCTTCGGCGTAGATGCGTTCCTCGCTGACCAGGCGCATCTCGTAGTAAGTCGGCACGCTGCTGCGCCCGGGATGGCCGCAGAACATGCGGCAATCGATGGTACCGGGATAGGTGAAGGGAATCAGGAAGGTGCAACTGGCATTGACGATGACCGGGCCCTCGGTCTGCGTCCACGAGGTACCGAAACCGAAGCTCTCCAGCCATTCGATGCGGGTCTGTGCCATGTAGCGGAAATAGACCGTGTTATTGACGTGCCCCATGGCGTCCTGATCGCCCCAGCGGATGGGCATCTGGTTGCTGTAGACGAGCTTGCGGTGGTGTTCCATGGGCCTGCAGTCCTGAGTGTTATAGAAGACTTCAAGATTATAATCGTGCGATCAAATCCATCGATTGGGGTCAGCATGCAGCGCGAAGCCATGGAGTTCGACGTCGTCATCGTGGGCGGTGGTCCGGCGGGCCTTGCCGCCGCGATCCGCCTCAAGCAGATCAATGCCGAAATCAACGTCTGCCTGATCGAAAAGGGCTCCGAAATCGGCGCCCACATCCTGTCCGGCGCCGTCATGGACCCGCGCGCGATCACCGAACTCTTCCCCGACTGGCAGGCGCAGGGCGCGCCGCTGGACACCGCGGTGACGCGCGACCGCTTCGCCTTCCTGACCCAATACGGCTTCGTCGATCTTCCCGTCATGCTGCTGCCCGGCTGTTTCCAGAACCACGGCAACTACGTCATCAGCCTCGGCCAACTGTGCCGCTGGCTGGGCGCCCAGGCCGAGGCGCTGGGCATCGAGGTCTATCCGGGCTTCGCCGGCGCCGAGGTGCTCTATGACGACAAGGGCGCGGTACGCGGCGTCGCCACCGGCGACATGGGCCTCGGTCGCGACGGCCAACCCGGCCCCAACCACCAGCCCGGCATGGAACTGCTGGCCAAATACACGCTGTTCGCCGAAGGCTGCCGCGGCCACCTGGGCAAGCAAGTCGAGGAGAAGTTCGGCCTGCGCGCCGAATCGGATCCGCAGACCTACGCCATCGGCATCAAGGAGCTGTGGGAGGTCGATCCGGAGCAGCACGAAAAAGGCCTGGTCATGCACACCTTCGGCTGGCCGATGAAATCGGACACCTACGGCGGCGGCTTCATCTACCACTTCGGCGACAACCTCATATCCATCGGACAGGTGGTCGGCCTCGGCTACAAGAATCCCTTCCTCTCGCCCTTCGAGGAAATGCAGCGCCTGAAGACCCACCCGCAGATCGCCCCGCTGTTCAAGGGCGGCAAGCGCCTCGCCTATGGCGCTCGCGCCCTGGCGGCGGGCGGCCTGCAGTCGCTGCCCAAGCTCGACTTCCCCGGCGGCGCATTGATCGGCGACGACGCCGGGATGCTGGTCGCCTCGCGCATCAAGGGCAGCCATGCCGCAATCAAGAGCGGCATGCTGGCCGCCGAAGCTGCCGCTGCCGCGCTGGCAGCCGGCCGCGCCAATGACGCATTGACAGACTATCCGGAAGCCTTCCGCGACTCCTGGCTCTACGAGGAACTGCACACCGCGCGCAACTTCAAGCCGTGGATGGCCAAGGGCCTGTGGACCGGCTCGATCATGTTCGGTATCGACCAGGTGCTGTTGCGCGGCAAGGCGCCGTGGACCATGAGCAATACGGCCGACCACCTGAAGCTCAAGCCTGCCGCCGAATGCAAGCCCATCCACTACGAAAAGCCCGACGGAGTGCTGACCTTCGACCGGCTGTCCTCGGTCTTCCTTTCGAACACCAACCACGAAGAGGACCAGCCCTGCCATCTGCAACTGAAGGACCCAGTGGTGCCGATCACCACCAACCTCGCGCTCTACGACGCCCCCGAGCAGCGCTACTGCCCGGCCGGCGTATACGAGATCGTGCGCAACGAGGACGGCAGCGAGCCGCGCCTGCAGATCAACGCGCAGAACTGCGTGCATTGCAAGACCTGCGACATCAAGGACCCGACGCAGAACATCAACTGGGTGGTGCCGCAAGGCGGCGAAGGACCGATCTACACCCAGATGTAAGAGGCATGCGGCCGGCGAGGGCCGCACCGAGGCTCAGTCCAACTCAATATGCCGACCGGCGCCGTCGCGGAAAAACCGGTAGTTGCCGCGACCGCCCTGCTTGACCTGGTACATCGCGGCGTCGGCATGCCTGAGCAGTTCGTCCATGTCGCCGCTGTCCTCCGGGTAGGTGCTGATGCCGATGCTGGGCGTTGCGACCACCGTATCCTCGCCCAGCGAATACATCGGCATCAGCGCATCCAGCAGTTTCCTCGCCACCAGGTCGACGTCGGCGACCTGCGTGACGTCCGGCAGCAGCACCACGAACTCGTCGCCACCCAGGCGCGCCACGGTATCCACCGCGCGTACGCTGGACTTCATGCGCTGCCCCACGGCCTTGAGCAGCGCGTCGCCGGCGGCGTGACCCAGGGTGTCGTTGACCAGCTTGAAATGGTCGAGGTCGATGTACAGCAGCGCCACCTTGCCGCCGGCGCGAATCGCCCGTTCGATGGCCTGGTCGAGCCGGTCGAGCAGCAGGCAACGGTTGGGCAGGCCGGTCAGGGTGTCGTAGTGGGCCAGCCGGTCCAGCCTTTCTTCGATGGTGCGACGCTCTGAGATGTCGTAGAAAATGCCGACGAAATTGCTCAGTTCGCCATCCGGTCCGCGGATGGCGTTGATCGACAGGTACTTCGGATAGAAGCTGCCGTCCTTGCGCCGGTCCCAGATGTCGCCGTGCCAGTGACCCTTCTCCATCAGGGCGGCCCACATGTAGTCGTAGAAGGCCCGCTCGTGGCGCCCCGACTTGAGGATGCGCGGGGTATTGCCCAAGGCTTCCTCGCGGCTGTAGCCGGTGAGCTGGGTGAATGCGCCGTTCACCGAGATGATGCGGCCGTCGGCCGCCGTGACGATGATCGCGTGGTCGGTCGCCTCGAAGGCGCGCGCGCACAGCGACGCATGGCCCTGTTCGCGACGCAGCGCAGTGACGTCTTCGCCGATCAGCACGCTGCACTTCACCCGACCCGAACCTTCGCGCAAAACAATGGCATGCCAGGCGACGTGACAGGCCTGGCCGTCGCCGGCCACCAGTTCCGATTCGAATTCGACCGGGAAATGGCTGCCCTGCACGCCGGCCGGATAGAGCGCCGTCAGCAGCTTGCGGTCGCCGGCGGCAAGGTGGCGCTCGAACAGGTTGCTGCCCATCAGATCCACCGGGCTGCGCTGCAGCAGCCGGCACAGGCCGCCGTTGGAAAACTGCACCTTGCCCTGCGGGTCGAGGACCACGGCAACCAGCCGCGTCTGCTTGAGCAACTCGATCATGCGCTGGGCCGACTGTTCCAGGTCCGCCTCGCCACTGCCACAGGCCGTGACATCGAAACACAGGCCAAGGTAGCCGGAAAACTCGCCCGTCGCCGTCATGCGCGGCATGCCCCGTTGTACGAACCAGCGGAATTCGCCGTCTTCACGCAGATAGCGGAACAGCAGTTGGAAGGGCTGCCGCCCGCGCCGGGCTTCCTCCAGCCGGGTTTCCAGGGTTCCCCTGTCCTCCGGATGCACCCGGTCCAGCCAGCCATGGCCGAGTTCCTGCGATTGCTCGCGGCCGGTGAATTCCGTCCAGGAGGGACTGACGAAGTCGCAGCGTCCCTCGACATCGCCGGTCCAGGCCAGAAGATGGGCCGGAAAGGCCAGAAAATGAAATGTTTCCTCGCAACCGGGATAGGACTCCCGGTCGGGCTCGACGATGCCGCTGTCCATGATCCTGGCGCCCCCCCTTGCCTGGTTTCCGCCCTGGCCGTCATGTCACGGGTCGGTCCCGTGCCGCGGCTCGGCAGGGTGGCGAGTCTAGCGCCAGGAACAGGCGACTGCAAGAATTCCGCTGGCGGCGGCAGTCGGCGCCGGTGGTACGGCGCCCACCGCGCCTTCGATCCGGCTCAGAACATCGCTTCGTCGAGTTCCAGCGTGCTGGCGCCGCCCTGCACCACTTCCTGCGCCAGGCCCGGGGCGGCGGCCATGACGTGGTCGGCATAGAAGCGCGCCGTGGCGATCTTCGCCGGATGGAAAGGATCGGCGTCGCCGCCGCTTATCCTCGCCTGCGCGACAAGTGCGGCGCGCGCCATCATCCAGCCGCCGGAGACGATGCCCATCAGGCGCAGGAAAGGCACGGCGCCGGCGGCGACGGCGCGCACGTCCTTGCCGTAGTTGGCCACGATGTAGTCGGCGGCGAGCGTGACCGCGTCGATGCCGCGGCCCAGCGCCGCAGCGATGACGGCGAAGGCCGGGCCGGACTGGGCGGCAGCCTCCTGCCGGGTCTGCTGCATCATGCCGATCACGGCCTTGACCGTGGCGCCACCTTCGCGGGCGATCTTGCGCCCCATCAGGTCGTTGGCCTGGATACCGGTGGTGCCCTCGTAGATCGTCGTGATGCGGGCGTCGCGCATGAACTGCGCGGCGCCGGTTTCCTCGATGAAGCCCATGCCGCCGTGGATCTGCACGCCGAGGTAGGCCAGTTCGTTGCCGGTCTCGGTGCTCCAGCCCTTGACCACCGGAATCATCAGGTCGACATAGGCCTGGTTGCGCGCGCGCTCGGCGACATCGGGATGGCGCGCCGCGGCGTCGTGCGCGGCGGCCACCGTATAGGCCAGCGCGCGCATGGCCTCGACCTGCGAGCGCATCAGCATCAGCATGCGGCGGATGTCGGGATGCTTGATGATCGCCACCGGCGCCGGCGAGCCTTCGATGGCGCGTCCTTGCACCCGGTCGCGCGCGTAGGCCGCCGCGTGCTGGTAGGCGCGCTCGGCGATGGCGAGGCCTTCGAGGCCGACCGCGAAGCGCGCCGCGTTCATCATGACGAACATGTACTTGAGGCCTTCGTTCTCCCTGCCCACCAGGGTGCCGATGGCGCCACCGTTATCGCCGTGGACCATGACGCAGGTCGGGCTGGCATGAATGCCGAGCTTGTGTTCGATGGAGACGCAATAGACATCGTTGCGTTCGCCCAGCGAGCCATCCGCATTCACCATGAACTTGGGCACCACGAACAGCGAGATGCCCTTGACGCCTTCCGGCGCATCGGGCGTGCGGGCCAGCACGAGGTGGACGGTGTTCTCCGCCATGTCGTGGTCGCCGTAGGTGATGAAGATCTTGCTGCCGAAGATGCGGTAAGTGCCGTCGGCCTGCGGCTCGGCGCGCGAGCGGATCGCCGCGAGGTCGGAGCCGGCCTGCGGCCCGGTGATGTTCATGGTGCCGGTCCATTTGCCGGAGACCATGTTGGGCAGGTACATGGCCTTCTGCGCATCGGTACCGGCCAATTCCAGCGCCTCGATGGCGCCCAGCGTCAGCAGCGGGCACAGCGAGAAGGACATGTTGGACGACTTCCACATTTCCTGCACCGCCGCCGAGACCACCTTGGGCAGGCCCTGGCCGCCGTGTTCGGGATTGCCCGAGAGCGCGTTCCAGCCGTTGTCGGCAAACTGAGCATAGGCCTCCTTGAAGCCCTTGGGCATGGTCACCGACTTGTCGGCCCACTTTGCGCCTTCCTGGTCACCGCTGTAGTTGAGCGGGTCCAGCACGCCGCCGGTGAACTTGGCCGACTCGTCGAGGATGGCTTCCACCACGTCGGTGGTGGCTTCCTCGTAGCCCGGCAGCGCGGCCACCTTGTCGAGGCCGGCCAGTTCGGTCAGGACGAACATCATGTCTTTCAGCGGGGCGGCGTAGGAACTCATGGGCTTACTCCAGGGTCATTTGTGCAGAAGATAGTGCCGGTCGTCGAAGCTGCCGACCCAATGCGGCGCATAGACCACCATCAGCGTGATCAGGGCGCCGTTGAGCCAGGCTTCGGCAAAGCCGAGCAGGAAATAGTAAGGCAGGTAGTCGTCGAGCAAAGTCGGCGCCGGATACACGGCGGCCAGCCACAGCAGCGCGCTGGCCAGCAGGCCGGTGGCCATGGCCGTCGCCGCCGCGCCGAAAAAGGCCGTGACGAAGACATAGACGAAGAAATTGCCGGGCAGCCAGCGCTCGACGCCGCGCCGGATCGCATCCGCCAGCAGCACCGGAAACACCGCCAGCACCAGCGCGTTGAGGCCGTAGGCCAGCCAGCCCGCGCGGCCCAGCAGTTCGCCGTTCAGCGTGACGCCGGCCAGCACCAGCGAAAAGCCGATGATCGCCAATTGCCGACCGAACATCAGGGCGAACATCGTGGCGCCCAGCAGATGCAGATTGAGTCCCGGCTTGACGCCGGCCTTCATGCTCCAGACCAGCACCAGCAGCACCACGGTGCCGAGCCAGATGTTGAGTTGCCCGGCATCGCCCAATCGCTTCCAGGGCGCGGTCCTGAAACACCAGAACCAGACCGCCAGCATGGGCAACCAGGCCCCGAGCGCCCAGGCTTGCGGAAACAGGGCGTCGGGGAAGTTCATGCGATCAGAGCGCCGCCGTCAGTTCCGGTACGACGGTGAACAGGTCGGCGACCAGACCGTAATCGGCGACCTGGAAGATCGGCGCATCGGGATCCTTGTTGATCGCCACGATCACCTTGGAATCCTTCATGCCGGCCAGGTGCTGGATCGCACCGGAAATACCGATCGCGATGTAGAGCTGCGGTGCGACGATCTTGCCGGTCTGGCCGACCTGGTAGTCGTTGGGCACGAAGCCGGCATCGACCGCGGCACGCGAAGCGCCCATGGCCGCACCCAGCTTGTCGGCCAGGGGCTCCAGCACCTTGTGGTAGTTCTCGCCGCTGCCCATGCCACGCCCGCCGGAGACGATGATCTTCGCCGCGCCCAGTTCCGGGCGCGCCGACTTGGTCAGCTCGCGGCCCAGCAGCTTGGACTGGCCCAGATCGGCGCTGGCAGCCAGCGCCTCGACGGCAGCACTGCCGCCCGAGTTCGCCGCAGCATCGAAGCCCGTGGTACGCACCGTGATGACCTTGGTCGCATCGCTGGACTTGACCGTCGCCAGCGCATTGCCGGCATAGATCGGGCGGACGAAGGTATCGGCATCGACCACGCTGATGATTTCCGAAATCTGCGCCACGTCGAGCAGCGCCGCCACGCGCGGCAGGGTGTTCTTGCCGTTGCTGGTGGCCGGGGCGAGGATGTGGCTGTAGCCGGAAGCATTGGCGACGATCAACGCGGCGAGGTTCTCCGCCGTCTGGTCGCCGTAATGGGCGGCGTCGGCCACGCGCACCTTGCTCACGCCGGCAACCTTGGCGGCCTGCTCGGCCACCGCGCCGCAAGCGGCGCCGGCGACGAGGATATGTATCTCGCCACCAATTTTCGCCGCTGCAGTGACGGCATTCAGGGTCGCGGTCTTGAGGACGGCGTTGTCGTGTTCTGCGATGACGAGGAGGCTCATGCGATCACCTTGGCTTCGTTCTTGAGTTTGTCGACCAGCGCGGCGACGTCGGCGACCTTGATGCCGGCGCTGCGCTTGGGCGGTTCGGTAACGGTAACGGTGGCCAGGCGCGGCGTCACGTCCACGCCGAGATCGGCCGGCTTGAGCACTTCCAGCGGCTTCTTCTTCGCCTTCATGATATTGGGCAGCGTCGCGTAGCGCGGCTCGTTGAGGCGCAGGTCGGTGGTGACGATGGCCGGCAGGCTGATTTCGATGGTTTCGAGGCCGCCGTCGACTTCGCGCGTGACCGTGGCCTTGCCCTCACCGATCACCACCTTGGAGGCGAAGGTGGCCTGCGACCAGCCCAGCAGCGCGGCCAGCATCTGGCCGGTCTGGTTGGCGTCGTCGTCGATCGCCTGCTTGCCGAGGATGATCAGTTGCGGGGCTTCCTTCTTCGCCACGGCGGCGAGCAGCTTGGCCACGGCCAGCGGCTGCAGTTCGACGTCGGTCTCGACCAGGATGGAACGGTCGGCGCCGATCGCCATCGCGGTGCGCAGGGTTTCCTGGCAGGCGGTGAGGCCACAGGAAACGGCGACGACCTCGGTTGCCTTGCCGGCTTCCTTGAGGCGCATGGCTTCTTCGACCGCGATTTCGTCGAAGGGATTCATCGACATTTTCACATTCGCCAGATCGACACCAGTGCCGTCTGCCTTGACGCGAACCTTGACGTTGTAGTCAATCACGCGCTTGACCGGGACGAGGATTTTCAAGCGGGTCTCCTTATGTTTGTCGGATCGTAAAAATGCATTGTAGCGACTAATCGACGGCCGCTTTCCCATACGCTACGGTATGGAATGTGAGATACTACCGCAGCGCAAAACAAAATTCAATACCCTACCGTATGGACAACAAGCCGACCAAGACCCCGCGTACCGCGCTCGACCGCGACGCCTGGATCAAGGGAGCGATCGCCATCCTGGCCGAGCACGGCGCCGAACGCCTGCGCGTCGAGGTGCTGGCCACGCGCCTGGGCGTAACCAAGGGCAGCTTCTACTGGCATTTCAAGGACCGGCGCGACCTGCAGGACGCGGTACTGGACTTCTGGAAGGAAGGCCGCATCCGCGACATCCGCAAGCAGACCCTGTCCGAACCCGGCGGCGAAGTCGCCGCCCTGCTCCACACCATCGAGGTCTATGCCTCCGCGCGCAACCGCAAGGGCATTGCCATCGAAGCCGCGGTGCGCAGTTGGGCGCGCCGCGATCCGCAAGCGGTCGCCGTGGTCGAAGCCGTCGACGCCGAACGCCTGGCCTGCTCCTGCCGCCTGTTTCGCGCCTGCGGCCTGCCCGAGCAGGAAGCCCAGGCGCGCAGCGTCATGCTCTACGCCTACGTCTTCGGCGTCAGCCTGCTGCGCCCCGGCGGCTTCGCCGACGACATGGACTCGCTCAAGGCCTGGATCGCCGGGCATATCGCGCGCTGAGCGCGGCGAAGTCCCGATCGGAAAGTCGGCGCTGGCGGGACGGCGATTGTTCGGTTATTCCATCCGACTGAAAGCAGTCGATCAAGGCTCCATTTCAGCGTCCATTTCTAATTATGCTGAACTGTAGCTTATAGGCATGAGCGGCCAATGAGAAAAAATCGATGTGAGTTCGTGGCGGGCCGCATAGTGCGGAGTCGAAAGGCCGAGTGCATACTTAGCGAATGTCAGCAAAGCAGCCATCCAAGAACACTAAGTGCCCCTGCGGTAGCGGCAAGAAGTACCGCAAATGCCCATAGACCTCAGGGTGACCCCTTTGACTGCGATAACAGCCTGAAGCTGGATTGACCAAAGTTCGCATTATTGCTAACCTGCATTCATGGCATTTTCTGTTGAGTACTTCCATGGGCGAGTGCTGGCCGAGATCGAATCCTGGCCGGTCGATGTTCTTGCGGACTACGCGCGAATCGTCGAATTGCTAATCGAGCATGGCCCCAACCTGAAACTGCCGTATTCGCGAGCGTTCGGCGATGGTCTGTTCGAGGTGCGGCCGCGCGGTCGCTCGGGGATTGGCCGGGCGTTTTATTGTTTTCTCGTCGGGCGGCGCGTGATCATTCTGCACGCCTTCGTCAAGAAGTCGCAACAAACGCCGGACCGTGAAGTCAAGCTCGCCCGGAAGCGATTGAAGGAGATTCAAAGTGGCTGATCTGAAATTCCAGGCTGTACCTCACGACCACAAGGCCTTCCTTGAAAGGGCGGCCAAGCGGCGGGGCTTTGGCGAAGCCTATGACGCGCTTGAGGTCGAATACGCTCTCGCCCATGAGATGCTCGCCGCCCGCGCCCGCGCGGGCCTGACCCAAGAGGCGGTCGCGGTCCGCATGGGCACCACCAAGAGCGCTATCTCGCGCCTTGAAGCCGCCGGAAAGCATGCGCCCTCGGTGGCTTCGCTGAAGCGATACGCGGCCGCCGTCGGGTGCACGCTCAAGATCGAGCTCGTGCCGGCGGCGCCCAAACGGCGAAGATCTGCCCAAGCCGGCGTTGCGGAAGGTACTGCGCGCTGAAGCCACCCCGCGCCCCTGAACTGGCGCGCTAGTGCCGTAGACGTACTGCCCGGGAGCGGCAGAAATGAAAACGGCTGCCGCGCCGGACTCGGCACGGTAGCCGCCTATCGCCGATTACATGCGCTCGTAAATTCCCGCCGCGCCCATGCCGGGGCCGACGCACATGGTCACCATGCCGTACTTCAGGTTGCGCCGGCGCAGGGCGTGAATCACCGTAGCCGACCGGATCGCGCCGGTGGCGCCGAGCGGGTGGCCGAGCGCAATGGCGCCGCCGATCGGATTGACCTTGGCCGGATCGAGGCCAAGGTCCTTGATCACCGCCAATGACTGCGCGGCGAAGGCTTCGTTGAGTTCGATCCAGTCGAGCTGATCCTGGGTGATGCCGGCCAGCCTGCAGGCCACCGGAATTGCTTCCTTGGGGCCGATGCCCATGATTTCGGGCGGCACGCCGCGCACGGCGAAGGAGACGAAGCGCGCCAGCGGCGTCAGGTTGAACTGTTTGAGAATTGTCTCGCTGACCAGGATCAGCGCGCCGGCGCCGTCCGAGGTCTGCGAGCTGTTGCCGGCGGTCACCGAGCCCTTGGCGGCGAACACCGGCTTTAGTTTGGCCAGCGCCGCCAGATTGGAATCGGCGCGCGCGCCTTCGTCGCGATTGACGCTGCGCTTCTTCAGTTCGACCTCGCCGGTGGCGAGATTCGGCACGCGATCGACGATCTCGACCGCAGTTGTCTCGTTGTCGAACTCGCCCGCCGCTTGCCCGGCGATGGCGCGCTGGTGGGATTCCAGCGCAAACTGGTCCTGCATTTCGCGCGTGACCTTCCACTGGTTGGCCACTTTCTCGGCGGTGAGGCCCATGCCGTAGGCCATGCCGACGTTCTCGTCCTTGAACACGCCCATGTTGATCGAGGGGTGGTTGCCGCCCATCGGCACCATGGACATCGATTCGGCGCCGCCAGCGATCATGACATCGGCCTGGCCGATGCGGATGCGGTCGGCGGCCATCGCCACGGCGGTGATGCCCGAGGCGCAGAAGCGATTGACCGTGACGCCGCCCACGGTGTTGGGCAGGCCGGCCAGCAGCACGGCATTGCGCGCCATGTTGAGCCCGGATTCGCCTTCGGGGAAGGAGCAGCCAATGATGGCGTCCTCGATCAGCTTCGGGTCGAGGCCGGGCACCTGGGCCATGGCGGACTGGATCGCGTACACCAGCAGGTCGTCGGGGCGCGCGTTGCGGAACATGCCGCGCGGCGCCTTGCCGATCGGGGTGCGGGTGGCGGCAACGATGTAGGCGTCTTGAAGTTGTTTTGTCATGTCGATCTCCTCAGTTTCTGACCGGCTTGCCGGTCTGCATCATGCCCATGATGCGTTCCTGGGTCTTGGGATGGTTCAGG
>ORJL010171873.1_pt1 | contig 19337 bp, 11 predicted proteins | sample 1779941 | NCBI WGS metagenome assembly ORJL01 (sample SAMEA104232317, study PRJEB22302) | groundwater metagenome | biome: forest; feature: aquifer; material: groundwater | place: USA | collected 2011-08-07 | depth 5.8 m | reverse complement strand
TTCTTCGTCCAGGGCCACTTCGACGTGCCCGTCGATCGCGAGCGCATCGCCCCCGACTCCGAGTGGAACGCCCGCATCCTGTCTCAGGTCCCCCTCCAGCTCGCGCGCGTCGCCGCGGTCGTCGCCGAATCCGCCGACCCGGCCGCCGCCCTCGGCCTCCTCGCCGTCCTGCCCCTCGAGCGCGAGCTCACCGCGCCCGTCTACCGCCCCGTCACCCGCGGTCTTCGCGCCGCCCTCGCGGACGTCCCCTTCGTCCCCTGTGCCGACGGCACGATGCGAATCGCCGCCCAGGTTCTCGTCGCCCCGCCCGCCCTCGCCGCGCTCCTCGGTACTGCCGAAGTCGGCGCCCGGCGTCGCCTGCTCGCCCCCGCCGCCGACGAGCGCGCGCGCGACCTCGCCGTCGCCCTCGGCGGAGCCCGGTTCGGCGCGCCCGAGCTGCTCGGGCTTCTCGAACAGGCCCTCGCCGACCTCCCCGAAGGCGCGCCGGCCGACCGTGCGCCCGGGTTTCTGCAAGCGGCCGGCGCCTGGGAACGCCTCTGGGACCTCCTCCTGGAAGAAGCCGAACGCCTCGATCGCGCCGCCGACCGCGACGGGCTCGCGCGCTGGATCGCGCGGCTGCAGCGCCTGCCGATCCTGCTCGACGACGCCGGCGGCCTCCGCCGAGCCCGACCCGCGCGCGGCGAGCCGGTCTTCCGCGGCGCCCCGGCCATGCGCGAAATCTATCGTGGCCTGCGCGCCTTCGTGTCGCCCCGGTTGGACGAAGGCAAGCCCCGGGGCGCGGCGCTGCTCGAGCGGCTCGAGGAGTTTCTGCTTGACCAGGGAATTCTGCCCGCCTATAGTCGCCGATATCAACGGTTGACGTTGAACTCGATCGCTCCCATTGCAGGAGACCGCCTATGACCCGGTTCCTCAGCGGTTCTCGAATCTGGATCCCATGTGAAACCAAACCGGGGGCGTTCTCCGGAGAGGTCATGGTTTCCAGTACCTCCTCCTGGAGCGGATGGATTGGTTTTGCTCCCCAGGAATCCGTCTTGGAGAACCAGGGGCAGAAGTATATCAGCGCAGTCGTGCTCGGTGTGAAGGACCAGACGGTCTTCGCACAACCTACCGGAGAGGCGCTCAACGCAACCACCGCGCGGGGAAACTGCCGAGAGGCGAGACGTGATCCTCTCCAGGCCGGACATCCTGCGATACATCGACGGCGGCAAGCTCACCATCAACCCGATGGTGAACAGGGACGTTGACATCGCGCAAGTCTCGGTCGATCTCCGGTTGGGCAGGAGATTCACAAAACTCAAGTCGCTCCCGCCCTACATCCCGGCCATCTGCGTGGACAAGAGCCTGTTCAGCTCGCTCGACCTTTGGGAAGAGCTTACTCAGGACGAATTCGATCTTGAGCCGGGCGAATTCGTTCTGGCACAGACGATGGAAACGATCGGGATCCCGAACGATCTCGTGGGCTTGGTCGAGGGACGGAGCAGTTGGGCCCGGGTTGGGATCACCATCCACGTGACCGCGCCCAAGATCGATCCCGGATTCAAGGCACCCATCACCCTCGAGATGGCGAACTTCGGCAAGGCCACCGTGCGGCTGCGCGCGGGAATCGACAAGCCGGCACAATTGATGCTCCTCCGAATCAGCACGGAGCTGGACGCAGCTCAACTCTATGGAAACCGGGAGGGCGACATCTTTCAGGGCCAATCGGATCCCATTGCTCGAAAGAAAGCAAGCGGACGCGGTCAGCGGCGATCCGCGATTCGCCCGTCTCCCGAGATTCCGAAGGACCCGAAGCGGCGATCGAAGTGAGGTTCGTGATCATGAAGATTCCGGCCCCGAACGCCCGCATCCTCGCTCAGGTTCCGCTCCAGTTCGCCGCGTCGCCGCGGCCGCCGCCGCTGCCCGCCACCGCCGCCGACGCGCGCGCGCGCGCCTCGCCGTCGTCCTCAGCGGAGCCCGGTTCGGCGCGCCCGAGATGCTCGGGCTTCTCAGCCCGACCCGCGCGCGGCGAGCCGGTCTTCCGCGGCGCTCCGGCGATGCGGGAGATCTATCGGGGCCTGCTCGCCTTCGTGTCGCCCCGGATGGACGAAGGCAAGCCCCGGGGCACGGCGCTGCTCGAGCGGCTGGAAGTTCCCCGCGCGGACGCCGCCAGCCTGACGGCCGATCTCCGGGGCTGCCTCGAAGGCCTCCTCGCGCCCGCGGCCGTGGGGTTTCCGGGCAGCGCCGAGCGGCTGGAACGCGTCCTCGAAGTAAGCGTCCGCCCTGGCACGCCGAGCCCACGCGCGAGAACGTCTCGAAGAAGTACGCGATAGTCTCTCGGATCTGCCGGTCGGGGTCGAGGACTACTTGGCCCGCCTCGTCGTACACGAACCCGGTGGGAAGAGGACAACGGTACTCGCCTCGTCTGACCTTGTTGAGGATCCCGCCGCGCAACCTGGCCTTGAGGACGTGCAACTCGGCTTCGCTCATCGTGCCTTTGAGCCCGAGAAGGAGCCGGTCGTTGAAGGCCGTCGGATCGTTCACGCCATCCTCATCGAGGATCAGCGTCTCGGTTAGGGCGCAGATCTCCAGCAAGCGCTGCCAGTCGGCGTTGTTCCTCGCCAACCGGGAGACCTCGAGACCCATGACAATGCCGGCGCGGCCCATGCCGACGTCAGTCACCAGACGTTGGAAGCCCTCGCGCCATGCTGCCGAGGCGCCGGATTCGCCCTGATCGCTGTCGATGACGATGATCTGGTCGTCCCGCCAACCGAGTGGAGTCGCGCGGCCGCGAAGGGCGTATTGCCGTTTCGTGCTCTCGACGTTTTCGATGACCTGTTTCATCGACAATTGCCGGATGTAGAGGTACGCGCCGCGCGCCAGGTGGTGAGGTTGGCGGCGAAATCAAGGATGGCTGCTGCCGGTGGCGAAATCGTCTCCGGAGCCGATTGGATCGCGCGCCGCTCTCGGTGCGGCGCACCTGGGCGAAGCTGATCAAGCAGGTGTGTACGAAGCGGATCCCCAGGTGTGCTGGAGGACTCCATGCCGCTCGAGGCGGTGCGTATCAGTGCGTGTCGCAAGGGCATGACATCGCAGTCGGGGAGGGGTATTCTCACTCCTGGACGGCGCGTAGGCGGCGGGGTTGGATGCCGGTCCCGGGGCTTCCCGGATGTCCGATTTGTCCGATTGGCGTGGCGCTGCTTCTCGCGCTCGTGCTACTAGATCTGGCGTGGCATGCGGCGAGAATGCGTGAGGCGGAACTGGAGGCGATCCTGCCGCTGGCGGAGAGCGAGGGGGCGCAGGTGCCGGACAATGCGCGGTGGCGCACGGTGGTTGAGGCGGCGCGTCGGGGGATTGGCTCCCTCCTATGAACACCGATCGGGCCGCAGCCTCGAGTTCGCCCCCTGGTTTTTCCCCCGGACCCGGCACCCACCGCGACGCGAGCCCACTCCGAATCCTGCTCGCCATAGGCCCCGGCACCGCCCTCGCCTCGCTGCGCGCGATCGCCGCCGACGCCGGCCCCACGACCCTCGCCGCCTTCGACGCCGCCCGCGCGCGCCTCGCGAGCGAGGCCATCGCCGTCCTCGGCTCCGCCCCCAAGGCGGTCTCCCAGGCCAACGCCGAAGACCTCCTCGCCCGCCGCGTCTACACCGACCCCGGCTACTTCCTGATCGAGCTCCTCCAGAACGCCGAGGACGCCGCGGCGCGCACCTGGCGCGTGGTCTTCGACCGCACCCGCATCGTGGTCTGGCACGACGGCCACCCCTTCGACGCCCGCGACTTCGTCGGCGTCTGCTCCATCGGCCAGACCACCAAGCGCAAACAGCAGATCGGCTTCTTCGGCGTCGGCTTGAAGTCGGTCTACGAAGTCACCGAACGCCCCCGCGTATACTCCGACGCCTGGCGCTTCGAGATCGCCGACGTCTCCATCCCCAAGGAACTCGGCCCGCGCCCGCCCGACCTCCCCGCCGACGGCACGGCGCTGGTCCTGCCCCTGCGACGCGGCCTCGACGAGGCGCGCTCGCCCGCCGCGCTCTTCCGCACGGACGCCGCCCTCGACCCCTGCGTCATCCTCACCCTGCGCACCATCGCCGCCATCGAGCTCGAGCTCACGGCGGAAGCCGGCGGCCCGGCCCGGCGCACCCGTTGGACAATCCGCACAATCCAGACAATCCGTATAATCCGTAGTTCCGTCGGTTCCTGCGGAGTCCGCGCTGGGCAACCCAATGGCTCAGTCCGAACGAGAGGGCCGCGCGTCCCGCAACCGCTGCGCCAGGAGCGACTGCCGCGCGGCCGCGGTCGCCGTCCGCACCGCCTGCGCCAGCGCCGGCATCGACCCCACCACCACCGCGAGCCGCTTCCCGCGCGTGAGCGCGGTGTAGAGCAGATTCCGGTTCAGCATCACGTAGTGCTGCGAAAGCAGCGCGATCACGACGGCCGGGTATTCCGACCCCTGGCTCTTGTGGATCGAGCAGGCATACGCGAGCGCGAGGTCGCCCAGGTCCTTGGCCTCGTACACCACCGCTACTCCGTCGAAGTCCACCCGCACCCGGCGCGCCTCCCGGTCGACCTCGGTCACGATTCCGAGGTCGCCGTTGTACACCTCCTTCGAATAGTCGTTGCGCAGCTGCATCACCTTGTCCCCGACCCGCAGCGGTCCTTCCCGCTCCCCGTTCAAAGCCGCCTGCAGCCGCAGGTTCAGCCGGTCGACCCCGGCCTCCCCCTTGTAGATCGGGCACAGCACCTGCACGTCGCGCACCGGATCGAGCCCGAACCGCGCCGGGATCCGTTCGGTGACCAGCTTGAGGATCAGGTCGGCGCACTTCCCGGGTTGCTCCGCCGACACGAAGTGGAAGTCCCCGGTCGGCGATCCGCGCGCGAGTTTGGGCTGGGTCCCGCGCAGAATCCGGTTGGCCGCGTCCACGATGCCGCTCCCCTCGGCCTGGCGATAAATCCGCGTGAGCCGCGCCACGGGCACCCGCCCGCTGTCGATCACGTCCCGCAGGACCTGACCGGGACCGACCGAAGGCAGTTGATCGACGTCGCCCACCAGCACCAGCCGCGCGTGCGGCGGCACCGCGGCGACGAGATGGCGCATCAGCGTCACATCGACCATCGAGGCCTCGTCCACGATCAGCCCGTCCAGATCGAGCGGATCGTCGGCATTGCGCGCCGGGCCTCCGAGCCTCGGGTTGAATTCGAGCAGGCGGTGGATGGTACAGGCCTTCGTCCCGGTCGCCTCCGACATCCGCCGCGCCGCGCGCCCCGTGGGCGCGCACAGGCTGACCGCCAGCCCCTTCCGGCCGAAGATCAGGTGCAGCGCGACCAGGATCGTGGTCTTCCCCGTGCCCGGGCCACCGGTGATCACGCAAGCCTTGCTGCCGAGAGCCTGCTCGAGCGCCGCCCGCTGGTCCGGCCCGAGGCGGAACAGCAGCTGCCCTTCCACCCAAGCGATCGCGGCCGCGGCATCGATGGGCGGCTTTCCGGTGGGAGTGTCCAGGAGCAGCCCGAGGCAGCGGGCCGCGCCGGTCTCCGCCTCGTGGAGCGGAGCGAGATACACCCGCTCCGCCTCGACTACGACGCTGCCGCGCTGGGCCGTACGCGCCAGGGCTGCATCCACCAGCCCCGGCTCGACCTCGAGCAGTTCGGCGGCGCGCGCGCGCAGCGCCGGGCAGGGCAGGAAAACGTGTCCCTCCTCCGCCGACATCGCGAGGGCGTATTCCAGACCGGCCTCGATGCGCGAGGGATGGTCCGGCGCGAGCCCCAAGGCCCGCGCGGCACGGTCCGCGGTGCGGAAGCCGATCCCGACCACGTCCCACACCAAGGCGTAGGGATCGCGCCGCACGAGACCGACCGTGTCCGACCCGTAGCGATGCTGGACCCGCTGCGCGAGCGCGTGGCCGAATCCGAGCCCTTCGAGGAAGACCAGGGCGCGCCGCTGGGCCCGACCCCGTTCCCAGGCCTCGAGCAGGGTGCGGATCCGGGCCTTGCCGAACCCGCGGATTTCGCGCAGGCGCTTGGGCTCCTCGTCGATCACGCGCAGGGTGTCCGCGCCGAAGGCGCCGACCAGGCGCGCGGCCCAACCCTTGCGCATCCCGGGAATGGCTCCCGACGCGAGGTAGCGCTCGATCCCGGTCAGCGTGGTCGGGTCCTGGAACCGGCAGGCCGCGATGTGGAATTGCGCTCCGTACTTGCCGTGCAGCTCCCATTTCCCCTCGAGCTCGACGGTGTCGCCGACCGAGAGGCCGGGGACGACGCCGACGACCCGCGCCCGGTCGGGCTGGTCTTCGCGGGCGAGCTCGGCGACGACGTAGCCGGTCTCCTGCTTCCGGTAGACCACGTCGACGACCATGCCCGCAAGGCGCTCGGGCATGGTCACCTCAGGCCCGCGAGCCATTCGTCGAAGCGGGGATCGTCGCGCAGCGCGGCGAGGGCTTCGTCGGCGCGCGCGCGGGCGCCGTCGGCGAATCCGAACGCCGCGGCCTCCGCGAGTTCTCGGAACGCCTGGTTCCGCAGGTCGTCCGGCGCCTCTCCCGAGGAGGCGGGCGGGAGCGTTCCGGAAGCCCGGCGCGCGAGGATGCCGGCAACGGCATAGTGCGCCTCGGCGAGCTGGACGCGCAAGCGAGGCTCGGACAGGTCGAAGGCGCGCTGGTCGGCGGGCAAAGCCTCGAGGAGGGCGAAGGCGGCTTCGTAGCGGGCGTGGGCGGTAGCCGGGTCGCGATCCGCGAGCGCAAGCCGCGCGAGGGCGCATTCGCGCGCCCACGGCCGCTCCGCTCCCTCGAAGGCGGCGCGGATCTCGGCGATGCGAGCGGCAGCCAGGGGCAATACGGACGGCACCTCGCGCGCGCCGCGTTCGAACGCCACGACCGCGTCTTCCGGGCGACCCATCGAACGGTAGAGCGAGCCGAGCTCACACCAGGCGCGACGGTCGCCCCGCTCGATCCCGGCGCGCAGGTCGGATTCGGCGTCGGCGTAGGGCCGGGAGGCATCCTCGCCGCGCAGGCGGAACGCGTCGCCGAGCCGGGTACTGGCCTGAGCGCGAGCGGCCCACGGCGCGGCGTCCTTCGGCCGGAGCGACACCGCCTCGGCATATTCCTCCACGGCACGGCGGTAGCTTTCCCGCGGGTCGAGCCCGCGCCGGGTCTCGGCGTCCCCTTGCAGGAGGAGCGCCGCACCCCGCAGCAACCGCGCCTCCGCGGGCTCCGCAGCCTGAGCGAGCGCGGCGCCATAGTCCGAGACCGCCTGAGCGTAATCCGCGCGTCCGTCTTCGCCGGCCGCGTCCTCGATCCGCCCGAGGGCGACGTGCGCGGCGGCGCGGTGCAGGAGGACGGAGATCGCGTCCGGGTCCGCGAACAGGACCGCGCTCGCCTCGGCGATCACGCGGCGGTACGCGACGCGGGCGTCCCCGTTGCGATCTCGGACGGCGTCCGCCTGGCTCATGAGCACGACGATCCGCTCATTGCGTGCGGGGCCGAAGCCAGGGGCAAGGGCCAGGGCGGCATCGAGGTCGGCGAGCGCCTTCTCGAGCAGATCGGCGGACGGGACGCCCGGCTGCCGCGCGAGGGCTGAGAACGCCAGGGCGCGCCCGTGCGCCGCGGACACGCACTGCGGGTGGAGCGCGAGCGCCTCGCCGAAGTCCTCCGCCGCCTCGCTCCACGCCGCGAGAGCGAGCCGGGCGCGCGCGCCGGCGATGCGCGGCTGGCAGGCGCGCGGCAGCAGCTCCCGCGCCCGGGACGCATCGGCGACCACGCCCTCGAAGTCTCCTGCGCCGGCCCGGGCGAGCCGCGCCCAGGCGAGGTACAGGGAGTTCAGGCCGTCCCGCGGCCATGCGGCGCAGGCGGCTTCCAGCGCCTCGATCGCCTCCGGTCGGCGCCCGAGCAGATGGAGCGCCAGCCCGCGCAGCTGGAACGCGCGCGGCGCGGCATCCCCCTCGAGCAGGGCGAGCACCGCGGGGGCCCCTCGCGCGCCCTCGCGCCAGACCAACGCGATCGCTCCGGCGAGCTTGCGATCCTCTTCCCCGAAGGAGATGGTGCCGCCGGCGCGGGCGGCGGCGGCCAGATCGGCGAGCGCCCCCTCGCGCAGCGCACGCTCTCCGTCCGATTCGGGTGGCAGCGGCTCCGCGATGGTCGGGAGCCCTCGGGTGGCGGCGTATTCGCCCACGCGGTGCAGGCCGCGGAGATAGCGCGCGATCGCCTGGCGGGCTGCCAGCTCGCAGGCCCGGTCGTAGTCGGCGCGGGCACCGGGATCGTCGCCGAGCAATTCGCGCACGCGCCCACGCCAGGCCGCGGCCAGGCCGGCATGGTCCGGTTGCTCGTCCTCGGCCTCGATCAGCCCGAGCGGGTGGCGGGCGAGCTGCCGTCGGCCTTCGTCGGTCAGGCCGGAGCCCAACGCGGCCGTCTCGAACTCAGAGACGGCGGCGGCGATGCGGCCGAACCGCTCGCGGGCGCGCGCTTCCGCCTCGGTGCGGAGCCGGTGAGTCCACCAAGCACCCCCGGCGGCCAGCACGGCGACCGCGACCGCGACCGCGCACCGAACGCGCCATCTCGAAGGCAGGGGATCTTCCCGCATCGGCTCCTCTGCAGAACGTCTTGGTCATTATGGTATCGGGGCGTGCGCGCTGGACAGCTTTTTTTCCCAGGCCGGCGCAAGTAGTCCGCTTCGTCGGGACGCGCGACCATGAGGGCGGCGTGGGGACCCGCAGGGAATCGCGGGCTCTGTTTCGTCGGCGGGCGGGGCCTCCGCCAGCACGGGCGACCCTGGAGCGCCGGAATCTACGGGGGGAGCACGAAGAAGTGGTGGATCGCATCATCGTCTGACCGCCCCAATCGTTCCCTTGACGATCACAAAGTCTGGTCCCTAGAATCCTCAGGAGATTGGAAGCGCAAGGACGCGTAGAACTTTCGGACGTCTCCACAAAGCCGGGCCAGCCTGATCGTGACCACGTACCTGACGCCATACGGCACCGAGGTGTGCCGACTTGCGAAATCCTCGACGACCCGCGAGGAGAGCTACTATCCCGCCATCAAGGCTCTCCTGACCGCCGTCCTCGAGACTTGCAGGCTTCCTTTCGAGGTTCGCACGGCCACCAGCGAAAAACGGGCAGGCGGCGGCGTGGATTTGCCGGACCTCGCCTTCTACGACGGGCCTGGGGAATTCATCGTCGTTTGTTGCGAGGTGAAGAAGCCGACTGCGGAGATAGAGGAGCTCGCGCAATCCTGCGCCCAAGGCGATCAAGTCGGCCGTTATCTTGCCCTCACGGGTGTCGTGCTTCTGTCCAATGTTCGCAGTATTGGCCTCCTGACCGTCACTGCAGGCCCCAAGCTGAAGGGGGCGGTCCCGCCGAACCGACGGCATTTGCAGGCCGTCACCTTGTGGCCGAGCCGCTCGGCACTCACGCAAGGCAAGCCTGCCGACGACTCGCAGCGGATGGCTCTGGAGGAACTGGTCGAACTCGCCGTCACGCGCTTCGCGTCGGTCCATGAGCCCGCTTCGCTCGCGCGGATATTGGCTCGCCAGGCGCAACGTGCCAAGGCCGATCTGCCGCGCGAATTCAGCCAGGCCGTGAAGGGGTTGCTCGAGGACTACGGCAAGGCGCTGGGGGTGTGCTTCGAAGGGACGAAGGGGGAAGGTTTCTTCCGGTCATCTCTGGTCCAGACGGTTTTCTATGCCTTGTTCGCGGCTTGGGCCCTTTGGCACCGAAGTGGCGGGGCCGGGCGATTCGACTGGAAATCGATTTCCGACTACTTGAAGATCCCCTTCCTCGCTGGGTTGTTCTATGAGTTGAAGCACCCGACCCGCCTGAAGGAACTCGGTCTCGCCCGCCACCTGGACACGGCGGCCGACACGCTCGCCCGAGTGGACCGATCGGCTTTCTTCGCGAGGTTCCATGCGCCTGCCCTCCATCCGAAGGAGGAAGGGTCGGCCTCGGGCGCCAGCGCTTCGGTCGCGATCACCTATTTCTACGAGCCGTTCCTCGAGGCCTACGATCCGGAACTGCGGAAGACCCTTGGCGTTTGGTACACGCCGCGCGAAATCGTCTATTACCAAGTCCGCAACATTCATCGCATCCTGCGTGAGCACCTGGGTTGCGAACGCGGCTTCGCCGACGAACGGGTCGTGGTCCTCGACCCGTGCTGCGGAACCGGAGCCTACCTACTCGAGGTCATGCGGTGCGTTGCCGACCAATTGGAGTGTGAAGGCGAAAAGGACTTCGTGGGGGCCAAACTCCTGGAGGCATGTCAAAACCGCATTTTGGGATTCGAGATCCTCACCGCGCCCTTCGTGGTCAGTCACCTGCAGATCTACCTCCTCCTCGCCGAGCTGGATGCGACGCCGGACGAGTCCCACCGACCGGCCGTGTACCTGACGAACGCCCTGACGGGTTGGGATGAGGTTCCGCAGTTGAAACTCAATTTCCCGGAGCTTCAGGAGGAGCACGACCTGGCCTCGAAGGTGAAACGGGAAGCGAAGATCATCGTGATCTTGGGAAATCCGCCTTACAACCGATTTGCCGGCATGCCGATCGCGGAGGAATCCGACCTGGTCGACCACTACAAGGGGATCCAGCGTGACGACGCGCGACGACAGGTCGGGCAGAGCCGACTCTACGCTGAATGGGGCATCCGCAAGCACCTGCTCGACGACCTGTACATCCGCTTCTTCCGACTCGCAGAAAAGCGCATTGGCGAGCGGGCTGAATCCGGCGTCGTCAGCTTCATCTCGAACAGTTCGTACCTGACTGGACGCTCGCATCCGATCATGAGGGAGTCCATCCTGCGGCACTTCAAGACCGTCTGGATCGACAACTTGAACGGCGACAAGTACCGAACCGGGAAGATCATCCCGCCTGGGATACCCGGGGCCGGGAGATCCGACCAAAGCGTTTTTGTCGGGGAGCATGACCCCGGCGGCATTCAGGTTGGAACGGCTATCGCGACCTTGCTCAAGGTTCCCCTGAGACCCGCGGAGTCGCTGGAACCAGGGGTTTTCTATCGAGACTTCTGGGGTCGCGCCGAGGACAAGCGGCGCGCGCTGGTCGAGTCATTGGAGCGCGACAAGTGGAGCAATCGTCGACAGGCAGGTGCCGCAAAGCTACCGGAAGGCCCCCGACCGTACGTCGAGTTTCGTCCTGAGAAGACGACTGCCTGGAAGCTCGTGCCTGCATCACCAACCGGAGGGTATGAGGACTGGCCTGCCCTGGATGAGCTTTTCCCGATCCGTTGGCAGGGCATCAATCCAAATCGTGGGCTACAAGGCAGCGTGGTCGAGATCGACGCCGCTACGCTGCGAGCGCGGATGAAGGAGTACTTCTCGGACATGCCGTTCGAGAAGCTCAGCGAACGGCATCCGGTCCTTTGCCAGCCGCGAGCTCGGTTTGACCCGCGCGCGACCCGAAAGTCTCTTCAGGCCGCCAGTCGCTATCAGGGCGACCGGGTCATACCGTACCTGGTGTTTCCGCTCGACGACCGCTGGCTCTACTACGAGGACAAGGCGAAGCTCTTGAACGAACGACGGCCAGAGCTATGGGAGAATCTGGGGGACAACGAGTTTCTGATCGCCGTTCCACAACCCCGACGTCTTTCGGAGAGCCGCCCGATCCTTGCCACATGCGCGTTCGATTTGCATCTACACGATCGCGGCTCCGTGTGCTTCCCGCGGCGCGGTCGGCTCGCCGCCCAGGATCCGGACCTCTTCAGCGCTCCCGAGTCGGACCCCGCGCTGGCTCCGAACTTGGCCCCCAAGGCGTACGAGGCGCTCACCTGGACGTGGCGGCTGGCCAAGGGAATGCAGGCCACACGCGGGCAGCAACTGACGGCGCAGATGTTTCGGTTGTGCATGGCCGTCTGCCACTCGCCCCAGTACGAGGAGGACCACAAGGAGAGCCTGGCGCAAGACTGGGCGCGCGTTCCGATCCCGAAGGTCCGACAAACATTCGATGACATCGCCGCTCTTGGAGATACGGTCGCCCTCCTGCTCGATCCCCTTCGGGACGCAACCAGGGTGATCGGCAAGATCCTCGGGAAATCCGCCGCCACCTTGGGTGTGCCCGGAAAGACCGAGGGCGGCCACATCCACCCACATGACTTCGTCGTCGAGTACGCCTACTACGCGGCGGCACCTGGCCGATGGATTCCTCGGGCGCCACACCAGAGCGAAGCCGTACACGCCAGGTGGGGAGAATCGACGGGCGACCTGTTCATCAACGAGCGAGCCCGCTTTCGGCACGTCCCCCAGGCGGTCTGGCGATACGAATTGGGCGGCTATCCGGTGCTCAAGAAATGGCTCGGATACCGAGACAAGGGGAGGCGTCCCGGCCAAGTGCTGTCGATTCCGGAAATGGAGCATTTCCGGGGTATGATCCATCGGATCGCCGCGCTCCTCGCGCTACATGACGAACTCGACGCGGCATACGAGCGGGCAGCCGCCGACTGTTTCAAGGCCAAGGAGCTTGGGATCGGGTCTTGACCTCGCGCACGCGGTTTGATCGGCGTGTCGGGCACGATCGCGCCCTCGGCCTCGTGGAAGGTAGCCCCCAGCCTCCCGAATCTCCCGCACGGCATTCCGCAGCCGCAGCTGGGATACGGTGCGGTCGGGCGCTGCCGCCCGGCGCGCCTCATCGCTCGGGCGCAGCGGGGCGCTCATCGCAGCGGAAAACGACCAGGCCCTTGTGGAGCGGGGCGTACTTCCCGAGGGTCAATCCGCGTTTCATGGCGAGCCTGAGGCCGGATGCCGGGGAGTCAGCACACTCGGAAACTCGCGAGGTGGTAGGGCAACCAGACTCGGGGCTTGTGAGGGTCGATCAGTAGCGACACCCGCCGGCCGGGCACGTAGTCTCCGAGAGACCCGGCCGGCACGACGAACCGACGTCGATCCTCCTTGCCCGAAGCATCGGTGAGCGCAACCTCCACGATGCCCTGTGAAGTCCACCACGGCCGCCGGACCGAGGTCACGGTGGCGACCTCGACCCGGCCGTTTTCGCAGAGACCCCGGTGAAGCCTGAGCATCCTGCGCGGCGCCAGCGCGAAGGTGCCCGTCATCACGGACGAGAGGACGAACAGGAACAGCGAGTTCCAGACGAACCGGTACGGCTCGTCGGTCTGACCGGGGATCAAGAAGTTCCTCCCGGGGTTCTTCGGATCATACCGCACGGACACCGCATCCCCAGGGTTCGCGGAGGAAAACACCTCCTCCGTCACGGAGGTGGATGCAGGCACCTTCTTTCCCTCCTCCGTGGCGAATTCGAAACTCACGCTCCATTGAAACTGCGCTACCCGCTGCCAGCTTGGCGTGTAGTGTTCCTTGCGCGTGAGGGTACCCTGCGCCACGCGTCCGCGCACGAACAGGCCCCAGAGCGGAGATCCGGACCACAGGACGAGCAGGAAGCTGATCACGGCCATGGTCCCGAACACGCGGAGGAAACTGCGATAGAAGGAGCGAGGGAGTGGGACGCCGGAGAACTCCACCGCCTCGACCGGGCGCGGGGGCGGCTTGGCCAACTCGGGATCGGGAAGCTCGGTGTCCGTGGACATGTGTTCACCTCCAAGCGGATCGACAGGTGAGATAAGAACAGCGCACCACCGCAGGGTCAAGGGAACTCGCCCACCTGACGGCACCACTCCCAGGCAGCCCGACGCGCACCTCGGCTACGGGCTTCCCATCGGCGGCGTGCTGGCGACCGAAGCCGCGGTCATTCCCTACGCCGTCGGCGTGGACATCGCCTGCCGGATGAAGCTGACCGTGCTCGACCTGCCGGTGGATCATCTCGCGAGTCGCCGGGAGGCGCTCTCGCGCGCCATCGAGCAGGAGACGCGTTTCGGGGTGGGGGCCGAATTCCGGGCCAAGCGCGCGCACGGCGTGCTCGACGCCGATTGGAGCGTCAGCCCGATCACCCGAAGGAACAAGGACAAGGCCTGGGCGCTGCTCGGGACCAGCGGCAGCGGGAACCACTTCGTCGAGTTCGGCGTGTTGACGGTGAGCGACGACTCCCTGGGGCTGGCGCGCGGCGAGCACCTGGCGCTCATCAGCCACAGCGGCAGTCGCGGGACCGGAGCCGCGGTCGCGGCGCACTACAGCAAGCTGGCCCAAGAGCAGCACCGGGACCTGCCCAAGGAACTCTCCCGGCTGGCCTGGCTCGACCTCGACGGCGCAGCGGGCAAGGAATACTGGGCGGCGATGGAGCTGATGGGTGAATACGCAGCGGCGAATCAATCCACCCCACGAGCTTCGCGGCCAGGGTGGACTTCGGGCTGCCGTGAGTATTGAGGTCTTCCGGCGCCAGGTCCACCTCCATGCGGTCCCGCAGCCAATCGATGCGCCCGCGGGAGGGGAACCGATCCGAGCACGCCCAGGCGCGGAATTCGGCGAGCGAACCGATGCCGCCGGGCAATTCCACGCCCGCGGGCTGGAGCACGATCACACAGCGCGGTTCCACCGCAAACCGGGCGCGGGGCGGCTGTCCGCGCAAATCCCAATGCCCAAACCCCAAATCCCAACCCCGCGATGGAGCGCGGCGAGGCATGGGAGGTGCCTCCCCCGACATCGTCGGATTTGCGACAAAGAATCTTCGCTTGGCGCGAAGAATCTGACGGTTCGTAGCACAGCGTTCCATGGCCGAATCCTTGGTGAGAGGACGGTCCCCGCGATCGGGGACACCGGTCGCACGCCATCGCGGTAACACAAGGGTCGGGAGGACTCGAGCCGCGCACCCGCGCACCAGCGGGCACAACGGGCCGCGGTACATTCTTCACGAAGTCGCAGGGACTTCACGGATCGTCGGGCGACCATCCGCTCGTCAAGCGGGCGACGATCCGGAGGCCGCGGGCACATTTTTCATGAAGCCGCGGCGCCACTTCATGGATAATCGGGCTACCATCCGCTCATCATCCACGGAGGTCCGCGCATGCCGTCCCGTTCTCCCCTTCGCGCCACCCTCGCCCTCGCGGCGTTCTTCGCGCTCTGGCCCGCCGCCGCCTTCGCCCAGGCCCCGCCCGCGGCCTCTCCACTCGACCAGATCGCCGATCCCGCACGGCGCGCGGTCTTCGAGCAGGTCTGGACCACGATCCGCGACCAGCACTTCGAGCCCGGCGACTGGAACGCGGTCCTCGAACGCCATGCGCCCCGCGCCGCCGCGGCCAAGGATGACTCCGACTTCTACCTGGTCGTGAATGCCATGCTCAGCGAGCTCGGCCAGTCCCACTGCGTCGCCGCGCCGCCGGGCACCCGCAAGCGGGCCGAACGCGCCACCGAGGTGAAGCCCGAGGCCGCGAACGCCCCGCGCGAGGCCGGCGACCCCGGCATCGAAATCCGCGCCGTCGACGGCGTCGCCCTCGTCGTCGCCGTCGCCGCAGGCTCCCCCGCCGCCGCGGCCGGGGTCCGACCCGGCTCGATCCTCCAAGCGGTCGACGGCAACCCGGTCGAAGCTCCGCCCGGGCTCGACGCCCCCGCTCACGACCGCGTCGAATGGATCTTCGCGACGATGGGTCTGCTTTCCGGACCGGCCGGCACCCCGGTCCGGCTCACGCTCGCCGACGCGCCCGGGCAACCCGCGCGCGAGGTCCCGGTCGGCCGGGCGCCGGTGGCCAGCGCCTCCTTCGGCCACCTCCAGGGCATTCCGGCCTCGTTCACCGCGCGTCGCCTCGACGGCGGCTACGCCTATCTCCGCCTCGGCTCCTTCTTCATGAGCGTGTTCGAGAAGTTCCAGGCCGCCCTCCGCGACGTCGCCGACGCGCCCGGGCTCGTCATCGACCTGCGGGGGAATCCCGGCGGACTCGGGATCATCGCGCCCGGCATCGTCGGCTTCCTGGTGAAGGAGCGAACCAACCTCGGCACCAGCAAGATGCGGCAAGGCGAGCTCCGCTACCCGGTCTTCCCCCGCCCCAAGCCCTATCTCGGACCCGTCGCCGTCCTGATCGACGAAGCCTCGGCGAGCACGTCCGAGATCCTCGCGGCGGGATTGCAGGAGCTCGGCCGCGCGCGCGTCTTCGGCCGCACCACCGCGGGCATGGTCCTGCCTTCCCTGATCCACAAACTTCCCGACGGCGGCATCCTGCAGTTTCCCATGGCCGATTTCGTCACTCCGCAAGGCAAGCGCCTCGAAGGCGTCGGCGCGGTCCCCGACGAGGTGGTAGACTGGACGGCGGAAGCCTGCCGCGCCGGACGCGACCCCGCACTCGAGGCGGCCCTGGCCTGGCTGAAAAAGACCACGCCCCATTGACCTTGGGAGCGTCCGAAGCGCCATGAACAGGTTCGCGCGGATCCCCCTGGCGGGTGCCCTGCTCCTCCTGGCGGCGGCGACGGCCGGAGCCCAGTCGCCCATGCCGCCGACCCCCGAGGAGATCCTCGACCGGGCCGCGAAGGCGCAGTTCGGCGACCGGATCGACGGATTGAAGTCCTACAGAGTGGACGGGACCTACTCCTTCCCCGCGGACAACCTGGTGGGAAAACTCCTGGTTCTGGTCTCGGCGCCGAACAAGTCCCTGAGCCGGATCGAGTTCCCCGGCGCAGGGGTGTACGTGTCCGCATTCGACGGCACCACCGGCTGGAGCCGCGATCCCTCCGGCTACCAGACCAAGGCCGGCGCCGAGCTCGCCGCCATCAAGTTCTACGCCGAGGTTCGCGGCGATTCCGAGTGGCGCAAGCGCTACAAGAAGTGGACGTACCGCGGCGAACAGATCGTCGACGGTCGCAAGGCGTGGCTGATCGAGCTCGAGCCCGAAGGGCTGCCGATCACGATCCAGGGGTTCGACGCCGAAACCTGGCTGCCGATCGTCATGCGGAGCCAGACCGACACGCCGGAGGGATCGCGGATCCAGGAGACGCGGTGGGCCGACTACCGCGCGATCGAGGATCCGGCGTTCGGCCGGATCATGATGGCCCATCGGACCACCGAGACCACGGGCGACCAGACGTCGGTGATGGTCTTCGAGAAAGTCGTCGCCAACGTGGAGATCGACGAGGCGGTCTTCGCCCCGCCCGAGGCCGCCCCCGAGGCCGGGGACCAGAAAGAACCCGGCAACGGCAAAGGCTCCGGAAAGTAGATGCGCGATCCGCAATACTCCACCGACCCCGGGGTTCAACTGCAGTTGCGCGAGCTGCGTGCGCGCAAGGAGCCGATGCGGATCTTCCCGCTCGGACCGGGACCGATCGGGACGAAGTTCCGAGTACGCTCCTCGAGCGACCGCGAGTACGAGGTCGAAATCCGCGACCCGGGCGCACGGGTGAACACCTGCAGTTGTCCCGACTTCAAGGTGAACCGCCTCGGCACCTGCAAGCACATCGAGACGATCATCCGCCGCGCGCGCCTGGCGGAGCGCGCCCGGGAGCGCAAGGCGCGCACCTTCGTCTACCTCGACCCGCGGAGCGGACGCCCCGCGGTCTTTCCGCCCGGGGCCAAGGGCGCGGCCGCGCCGTTCGTGCGCGCGTTCTTCGAGGACGGCGGGCAGTTCCGCGGCGCCTCCCCGGCCGAACTCCAGCGTGCGCTCGAGGCCGCCGCGCGCTACCCGGCGCGCGTCCTCACCGTGGCCCCGGAAGTGCTCCACGACCTCGGCCGGCGCAGGGAGGAGGAAGCCTGGGCCCGCTGGGCCGAGTCCTTGCGCGCCCGCGCGCGCGCCGGCGAAGATCCGTTCGCCTTCCTCGCCGAGCGGCTGTATCCCTACCAGGTCGACGGCGCGCTGCACCTGCTCGAGCGCCGGCGCGCGATCCTCGGCGACGAGATGGGTCTCGGGAAGACCGTGCAGGCGATCGCGGCCGCGACGCTCCTCCTGCGCGAGCACCAGGCGCGCCGCATCCTGGTGGTCTGCCCCGCCTCGCTCAAGCACCAGTGGGATCGCGAGCTGCGCCGATTCGTCGGCCGCGCGCCCATGCTCGTCGAAGGCACGGCGCGCGAGCGCCGCGCCCGCTACGCCGGCGCCCCCTTCGTGGTCGCCCACTACGAGCAGATCTACCGCGACCGGCGCTTCCTGCGCGCGTCGGAGATCGCCTGGGACGTCGTCGTCCTCGACGAGGCGCAGCGGATCAAGAACTGGCGCGCGCGCACCAGCGACGCGGTCAAGGACCTGCGCGAACGCTGCCGCTTCGCCTTCGTCCTCTCCGGCACCCCGCTCGAGAACAACCTCGAGGAACTCTACTCGGTTTGCCAGTTCGTCGACCCGTCGGTGCTCGGACCCCTGTGGGACTTTCACGACCGTTACTACCGGCTCGACGAGGCCGGCCGCGTCCTGGGCTACCGCAACCTCGCCGCGCTGCGCGCCCGCCTCGCCCCGGTCTGCCTCCGCCGCACCAAGGAGGACGTCCAGCCGCAACTGCCCGAGCGCGTGGTCAATCGCTTCTACCTCGCGCTCACGCCGCAACAGCGCGCGGTCCATGACGCCTACGCCGGCCAGGCCGCCGCCCTCCTCGGTTCGCTCCGGCGCCGCGGGCTCTCGGAGGACGATCGCCGCCGCCTGACCCAGCTCCTCACCCTCCTGCGTCGCGCCTGCGACGCCTCCGACATGGCCAAGGGGGAGCCCGGGCCGGTTCCCAAGCTTGACGAGCTCGAACGCATCCTCGACGAGCTGGTCGCCCACGGCGGGCGCAAGGCGCTGGTGTTCAGCGAGTGGACCGACATGCTCGATCGCGCCGCGGAGCGGCTGCGCAAACGCCGCATCGGCTTCGCCTGCCTGCACGGGGGCGTGCCCGTGCCCAAACGCGGGGAGCTGCTCGACCGCTTCCGCGACGATCCGGCTTGCCGCGTGCTCCTCTCCACCGACACCGGCGCCCTCGGGCTCGACCTGCAGGCGGCCGGGGTGGTCATCCATCTCGATCTGCCCTGGAGCCCGGCGCGGCTCGATCAGCGCAACGCGCGCGCGCATCGGATCGGCCAGTCAGGCACGGTGCAGGTGGTCACGCTGGTGGCGGAGAACTCGATCGAGTCGCGGATCGAGCGTCTGATGGAGTCGAAGCGCTCGCTCTTCGACGCGGTCTTCCGCGAGGGCGCGGCCGACTCGGTCGACCTGCCCTCTTCCGGCATGGCCCTGGCGCTCGCCGAGGAGGTGCTCGCGCCGGTGGAGCCCGAGGGGGCGGCGGCGGGTTCGGGCGTAGGCGCGCCGGGGACGAGCGGGGTCGCCGGGACCGGCGCGGGTAAAGCCGAGGCCGGGCTGCGAGAAGCCCAGGCAGGCGCGGCGGGGGCCGGGGTCGCTGCGGGCCATGTCGCGGGGACGCACGCGGCGTCGGGAACGCGGGCCCAGGCGGGCGCGGGGATGCGGGCGGGGACGCCGGGGGCGGGGGAAGCGGGCGCGGGGTCTGCGGCATCCGGCCGCTCCGCGGGGGCGATCGCTCAGGCGGTGGTGGACGCGATGGCGCGGCCCGCGGCGACACGCGCGGCG
>ORJL010793391.1_pt1 | contig 19341 bp, 10 predicted proteins | sample 1779941 | NCBI WGS metagenome assembly ORJL01 (sample SAMEA104232317, study PRJEB22302) | groundwater metagenome | biome: forest; feature: aquifer; material: groundwater | place: USA | collected 2011-08-07 | depth 5.8 m | reverse complement strand
CGCTTTCGGCGCGAAGCCCAGTCCGCCGCGCGGCTGCACCATCCCGGCATCGTCGAGGTGTACGAGGTCGGTGAGCTCGACGGCCGGCCTTACATCGCCATGGAGTGCGTCGACGGCGAGCCGCTGCACGAGTACGTCGCGCGCGCGCGCCCCGGGTTGCACGCCCGCGTCGGCCTGCTGCGCGCCGTCGCCGAGGCGGTCGAGCACGCGCATGCGCAGGGAATCGTCCACCGCGACCTCAAGCCCGCCAACGTGCTCGTCGACCGCGCCGGGAAGCCGCGCGTCGCCGACTTCGGCCTGGCGAAGGAGATCCGCGGGGATGAGGCGACGCAGCTCACGCGCTCCGGCGCCGTCCTCGGCACGCCGCAGTACATGTCTCCGGAGCAGGCGGACGGCGAGAGCCGCCACGTGGACGCCCGCAGCGACGTCTTCTCGCTCGGAGTGATGTTGTACCAGACGCTCACCGATCGCCTTCCCTTCGAGGCCGACGGGGCGATCGGGATCCTGCTGCGCGTCGCCCATGACGATCCCGCTCCGCCCCGCCGCCTCCGTCCGGAAACGCCGGCGGACCTCGAGACCATATGCCTCAAGGCGCTGGAGAAGGACCCGGCCCGGCGCTATCCGTCCGCGGACGCGTTCGCGCTCGACCTGGGGCGGTGGCTGGACGGGGAGCCCGTCGCGGCGCGTCCGATCTCTGGAGCGCAGCGCCTGCTGCGGCGCGCTGCGCGGCACCGTCGCTCCGTCGCCGTGGTCGCGGTGCTGCTCTCGGTGGCCGCCGTCCTCGCCGTCGCGGTGGCGGTCGGGTCGGTGGATCGCGCCCGCCTGGCCGGGCAGGCGGAGTCCGACCGCAAGCAGGCCGAGTCGGCCCAGTCGATGCTGCGCAAGGCGGCGCTGGTGTCGAAGACCCTCGCGCGCTGGCGCGCGGTCGCCCCCGCCGTGCGCGGTCTCGAGCGGTTCTTCCACGATTCGCGCCTGGAACCGGAAGCCCGGCGCCATTCCGCCGCCGGAGAATGGGGGCCGATCGAAACCTTCCTGCGTGACACTCCCGAGGACCCGACCTCGCGCGCGACGGCCCGTGCCTTCGCCGGTTGGGCGCGCCGCCTCGCGGGCGAGGAGCAGGAAGGCCTCGCCTGGATGCGGGAGGCGACCGCGCTCGACCCGGACCTGCCCTTCGGCCCGCTCCTCGAGGCTGTCGTACTGCTGGCGCGGCTCACCGAGCACCAACCGCTGCCGCTCACCAAGACGGGGGAGGACGGGGTCGTCTTCGCCGGCGTGCCCGCGGAACCGCCGGCGTTGGCGGCGTGCCGGCGGGAGATGGAGGAGCGGCTCGATCAGGCCGCCCGCGCGCCGGTCTGGGGCAAGGAGAGCGCGGAGGACGCTCGGTCGGCGGTCGACGCGCTCCGCGCCTGGCAGGTCGGGGACTACGCCGCCGCCGAGGCGGGTCTGTCCCGGGCGATCGCCGGCCCGGACCTGGCGGCCGTCGAGATCGGGTTGAGACTGGCGCGCGCCCAGTCGCGCTACCTGCAGAAGCGGTTCGCCCCGGCGCTGGAGGACATGGACGCGGTGCGCGCCGCCCGACCGGGGAATGCGGCGGCCTGGCGCTTCAGCGGCCTGTTCCGATTTTCCGCGGCGCTCGAGGCGGAGGTGCGCGGGGAGGACCCGCGGACCGGGTTGGCGGAGGCCGAAGCCGCTCTCCGCGAGGCGATCGCATGCGATCCCGCAGACCTCCCTGCCTGGATCGACCTGGGGAACGTGCTCGGTCGCCGCGGAACGGTGGAAGCGGCGCGCGGAGGCGATCGCAGGCCATTCTCCCAGGGTGCCCTCGCCGCCTACGACCAAGCCGTCGCGCGCCGGTCCGGCGACCCGGCGGTCTACAACAACCGGGGCACAGAGTGGCTCGCGCTCGGCGCGGCCGCGGCCCTTTCCGGGGGGGATCCCCGGGCCGACTTCGAGCGGGCTTTGGCCGACTTCGCGGAATGCCTGAAACGGACGCCCCACTCCAGCGCAGCCAAGGCCGGTCGCGGCGCCACGCTGCAAAGCTGGGGCGGCTGGGAGGCCGCGCGCGGGGCCGACCCGCGCCCGCGCTACCGCGAAGCGCGGGCGGAGTTCGACGCGGCCATGCAGCTCGATCCGAGCAACGAGTCGGCGCGGGCGAATCGCGGCAACGTCCTGTGCGAAATCGCGCGCGCAGAACGCGACCGCGACGGCGACCCTCGACCTTGGCTGGAACTGGCCCTCCAGGACTTCGACGCAACGCTGGCCGCGCGGCCGAGGTCGCTGACCGCCCTGATCGGGCGGGGCGGGACCCTGCTCCTGCAGGCCGACACGGAGGCCCGGACGGGGACCGATCCCCGGCCCGGATTCGCCCGAGCCATCGCCGACTGGGAGGCGGTGCTGGCGATCCATCCCGACCACGCGATGGCGAACAACAACCTGGGGGTGGTCCATCTCAGGTCGGGCCTCGCCGCCCAGTCGCACGGGGACGACCCGCTGCCGCACTTCGAGCGGTCGGTGGCGGCGTACGGCGAGGCCGTGAAGCGAAACCCGGCGTACGTGAATGCCTGGTTCAACCGTGGCCGGGCCCGCGGCAAGCTGGCGCGCGTCCTGGCCGGGCGCGGCGGGGATCCCGCGGAGACGTGGAGCCTGGCGCTCGCGGATTTCGACGAGGCCGTGAAGCTGAATCCGCAGGACGCCCCCGCCCGCTTCGAGCGGGCGTTGGCCGCCTCGGCCCTCGCCGATCTCGCCGCGGTGCATGGCGGCGATCCCGGCCCGGAACGTCGCCGCGCCGTGGCGGACTGCGCAGACGCCCTGGGGGTGAATCCGCGACTGTGGGAAGCCGCGTTTCTGCAGGGCCAGCTCCTCGAAGCGCTCGGCGAGATCGACCGGGCGATCGCCGCGTATGAGGCCGCCGCCGCGCTCGTCCCCGGCCACGGCCAGGTCCGGGCCCGGTTGGAGGCGGCGCGCACCCGCCGGAAATAGGCGGTGCGCGGCCAACCGGGATGTCTCGGGCGGCTAGCCCGGCTGCAATCGGCCTTCCAGACGTCTTGCAGCAGGATATGCCCCGCCTGGCGCGCGACACACGGTGTCGCGCGCCAGCCGGCCCGCGGCCTGTTTTCTTACGCAGCCAGGAGCCGCGGGCGGACTATTCATTAATCCGCTGACGCGGCTTCATGAATGATCCGGGCTAGGGGCCGAGCCGATCGGCCGGCCCGCCGTCCTGTGCGTGCGTCCTGTGCGTGAGGGTCGCCGATCCGTCTGGCGCCCTGCGTGGGACCGGCGCCGACGACTCCCTCGCACGGCCTACCCGGGCCGGTGCGCCCACCGCAGCTTGGCGGAGCGCGAGCGCGGGTTGGCCGCCCGTTCCGCTTCGCCGGCGACGATCGGCTCGGCGCTCACCGCGCGCCAGATCCCGGCGCGCAGTCCGTCGCGGAAGGCCTGTTTCACCCGCCGGTCCTCGCCGCTGTGGAAGCTGATCACGGCGGCGCGCCCGCCCGGTCGCAGGCAGTCCGGCAGCACGGCGAGCAGTCGCTCCAGGTTGGGCAGTTCCCGGTTGACGAGCATGCGCAGGGCCTGAAAGGTGCGGGCGGCCGGGTGCAACTTCGCCCCCGCGGCGCGTTCGAGCGTGAAGTCGCGCGCGGCGCAAACGATCGCGGTCAGCTCGTCGGTGGTCCGAATCGGGGCGTCGCGCTGCCGCTCGGCGACCTGTGCGGCGATCTGTTCCGCGTCCTCCTCGTCTCCCAGGTCGCGCAGCGCAGCCGCCAGCTCGTCGGGCGGGATCCGCTCCAGCAGCACGCTCGCCGGGACCCCGCGCGTCGGGTCCATCCGCATGTCGAGCGGGCCCGGGCGGCGGTACGAAAAGCCCCGGCCCGGATCGTCGATCTGCGTGCTCGAGACCCCCAGGTCGGCGAGGACGAAGTCGACCTGCGCGACGCCAGCTTCGGCGAGCACCGAAGGCAGCGCCGCGAAATTGGTCTGGTGCAGTGAGAAGACGGGCCCGGTGCGCCCGACACTCTCCGGCGCCCCGCCCGCCGCGATCGCGCACCCGCAGACGCGCAGCGCCGTATCGGCCTTCGCGAGATTTGCCGCGTCGAGGTCGATCCCGATCAGCCGTCCGTTCGCGCCCAGCCTCCGGGCGATCTCGATCGCATGGCCGCCGAGCCCGACGGTGCAGTCCACCGCGACCTCTCCTGGCCGCGGGTCGAGCGCGGCGAGAACCTCGCCGACCAGCACCGGAAGATGTCCGCCGCGAGCCATGGGGGCCGGTCCTTCAGGAGATCGAGCAGCGGTGAAGCTGATCGGCGGGCGACTCTGGGTCGGGGCGAGCCATGGGAGCAGGTTCCACGTTCTGTGCGTGTGGTTGCCCCATGATGGCCGCGGCGGTCGCGCGCGACGTCCGGATCGACCAAGCCCCGCGTCCGCTGCGGCTCGGGTACAACCCTGCCGCGCCTGGATCCGCGCCTCGGGATCTCGCGACGGGCTCCGGCGCCCGTCGCGGTCCGCGGCGGCTCACTTCCCCGACAGGATCGCGCGCACGCGATCCGACGCAAGGAAAGCCTTGGCCAGGGCGGCGTCGCCGCAGGAGGTCGCGATCCGCTGGGTCAGGGCGGCGGCGCGCTCGCGGCCCGATTTGGCGGCCTTGCGGTCCCCCGTCTGATCGGCCCGCCGCGCGAGCACGTCCTCGAGCTCGAGGTCGAGCACCGGGCGCTTCAGCTGCGCCGCGAGCAATTTCACCGCCTCGACCACCGTTCCGTCGACCGCCGCCGCCGCCCGCACGAACGCGATTCCGGCGCGCAGCTCGAGCGCGGGCCGCCCGCACGTCGCGGCCGTGTCGCGCGCGCTGCGGGCGTGGGCTTCGGCCTGGGCCAGGTCTCCCTTCGCATGCGCCGCCTCGGCGCGCGCGAGCTGGATCTCGGCGGCCAAAGGCCGGCTGCCGATCTCGCGCGCAACCGTTTCCGCTTTGCCGAGCTGGAGCGAGCCGAGCATGCCGCGCTCCGCGGTGCGCGCGCGGCCGAGGATCGCCAGCCCCTCCTCCCAACGCAGCCCCGCGCCTTTGGCGAGGTCGATCGCCTCGCCGAACAGGGCTTCGGCGCGGGTGCGGTCGGCGATTTCGAAGCGGGCGCGCGCTTCCGCGAGCTTGACCTTGGCTTCGACGGAGAGGTCGGACGCGGCGCGGGCCTCGTCGAGCGCCTCGCCGAAGGCGTGCAGCGCCCGGCCGTACTCGGCGTCGGCTTGCCAGGTCTCGGCGAGGTTGAGCAGGCAGAGGGCGCGGCCGCGGCGGTCGCCGATCTGGGATTTCACGGCGAGCGCGCGGTCGAGTTCCTCGCGCGCGGGCGAAGTCAGGCCGCGGCGGGTGAGCAGCATGCCGAGCGAGGTGCGGTTCCCCGACTCGGCCCGACGCAGGCCGCGCTGGGCGCAGGCGGCGACCACCGAGCGGAGGGCGGCGATGGCTCCCTCGAGGTCGCCGCGCTCGGCGAGCAGGACCGCGAGCTTGCCCTGGCCGGCGAGGGAGCGGGCGCTGTCGGGGTCGGTCGCGGACTGGAGCGACTGCTCGAGGGCCTTGTAGGCCTGGTCGTGGAAGCCGCGGGCGGCGAGCACGAAGCCGAGCTGGAACAGGCAGCGCGCGCGGCCGGAGGCGTCCTGCGCGCGGTCGAAGTGGTCCTGGGCGTTCTTGAGCGACATGAACACGTTCTCCAGGCGCCCGGAGAGGAAATGGATCTCGCCTTCCAGGAAGTGCGCCTGTGCCAGGCGCGCGGGCTGATTGCGCGTGCGCCAGTGGTCCGTCCCGCGCCGCGCGAGTTCGACCGCTTCGGTGAAGCGGCCCTGAAAGGCGAGGATGCGGGCGCGCTCGGCCGCGGCTTCCGCGCCGAGGTCGGCGTCGGCGCGCGCCTTCGCCGTCCGCTCGACCACCGCGAGCGCCGCGAGCGCATCGTCGTAGCGCCCGAGCCGCAGGAGCACGCCCGCCCGCTGCATCGCCAGGCGCGCGCGGGTCCCGTCGAAGTCGAAGCTGTCCTCGACTTCGCCCCCCGCGGCCAGCGCATCGACCAGCTCGTAGGCGCGCGCGAAGTACTCGGCCGCCTCCTCGTCCGCGCGCGCCAGGATCGACAGCTCGCCCGCGCGCGCATACAGCTTCGCCGCCTCGGCGTGGGCGCCCGCGGAGCGGAAATGGAACGCGGCGAGCGACGCCAGCTCGAGCGTCTCCAGGGCATGGGTCTGAGCCATGTGCTCGGCGACCCAGCGGTGCAGGTCCTTGCGGGTCTTCTTGAGCAGCGTCCCGTAGACCACCTCGTGCACCAACGCGTGGCGGAAGACCCATTCCTCGCCCGCGTGGAACTGGAAGACGTCCTGGCGGTAGATCAGCCCCTGCTCCTCCAGGCGCGCGATCACCGGGTCGACGTCGCCGCCGGCGAGGTGGACGAGGATGGAGCGCCAGAAGACGCGGCCGACCACCGAGGCCATCTGCAGGACCTGCTTCTCGCGCGGGTCGAGCGTGTCGATGCGAGCGGCGAGGGCGGAGAAGAGCGTGCCGGGGATCTCGGCCGGCAGCTCGTCGGGGATCGACGCCGCGGACGCCCCCTGGAGGAACGCCCGCACGATCTCTTCCAGGAAGAGCGGGTTGCCGCCCGAGCGCTCGACGATCTGGGCGCGCACGCGATCGCCGATGCGGGAGTCGCGCGCCACGTCGGCGACGATCGAGAGCCCGGCTTCGGCGGGGAGCGGGTCGAGGGGAAGGACGAGGGCGCCCAGGTCGCGGAGGCGGGCGATGCGCTCGTTCCGGTCGGGGCGCGAGGTGACGAGGAAGAAGACCGGGTCGTCGCGCCCGGACTGGACGAGGTGATTGGCCAGGTCGACGCTGGACGGGTCCGCGGCGTGGAGGTTGTCGAGGCCGACGACCACGATCTGGCGGGCGGCGGCCTCGCGGAACAGGCGCACGAAGGCATGGCGGACGCGCTCGCGGTGCTCGCCGTGCGGGTCGGGGTCGGCGATGCCGTGGCGCGTGGGGGCGATGACGGGGCCGAGCGCGGCTTCCATCTCGCGGGCGAGGTCGGGCCCGGAGTCGGCCTGGATGCCGGCGAAGACGGCGCGCCAGGCGGCGTCGCTCGTGCCCGGCTCGCCCGCGGCCCAACGGTCGCGCAGCATGCGCAGGAACGGCGCGTACGGGCCCGCGACGTAGGCGTCCTCCTCCGACCACCAGACCGAGGCGCCGGCGAGGCCGCGGCGGAATTCGCGGAGCAGGCGGGTCTTGCCGATGCCCGCCTCGCCGACCACGACCGCCGCGCCGAGCCGGCCCTGGCGCGCGGTACCCTCGAGGTGGTCGCGCAGTCGCGCGCTCTCGGCTTCGCGACCCACGAAGCGCGTCGGATAGAGCCGCCGGGTGGTGGGCCGTCCTTGGCGGGCGACGCCCTCGAGCTCGAAGACCGTGATCGGGCGGGGCTTGCCCTTGACCATGATCGGGGGTAGCTCGCCGAAGCGGAACTCGCCGCGCGCGGCGTCGCGGGTGGCCTGGGTGACCCAAACGGAGCCAGGGGCGCAGGCGCCCTGGAGGCGCGAGGCGATGTTGACGGTGTCGCCGATCGCGGTGATGCCGCGGTCCTCGCGGCCGGCGATGGCTCCGACGATCGCCTCGCCGGTGTGGACGGCGACGCGCATGGAGAGGGGCGGGGCGGCGGAGGCGGGGCCGGACTTGGCGAGCTCGCCGATCGCCTCCTGCATGGCGGCGGCGGCGGCGAGGGCGCGGTCGGCGTCGTCTTCCTGGGTGCGGGGGACGCCGAAGAGTGCAAGGAGGCCGTCGCCGACGTACTTGTCGACCCAGCCGCCGTGGCTTTCGATGACTTCAGAAAGGCGGTGGAAGCAGCGGTCGACCAGCTCTTTGACCTCCTCGGGGTCGCGGTCGGAGGAGCGGCGGGTGAAGCCGACGAGGTCGCCGAAGACGACGGTGACGACCTTGCGCTCCTGGGAGAGCATGCGGGCGAGGGCGCTCTCGAGGGGGGCGTGGCAGCCGGGGCACTCGAACGCGTCGGCGGGGGCGGGAGCGCCGCAAAGGCCGCAGGCGTCCGGCGCCGCCTCCGCGGGCAGTCGGATGCCGCACATCCCGCAAAAGCGGAACTCGCGCGGCATCTCGGCGGCGCAGGACGGGCAGGGGGGCACGGTCGACTATCTCCCCCGCTGCAGCACACGCCGGATCACCTCGTTCACCGCTCGGAGATCCTCCAGCGCCGCCGACGTCACCCGCCACAGCATCCGGGAGCGAAGCTCGTACAGCTTCGGCAGGTCCTCCCGCCCGCACGACGCGAGGAACGCTCCCGACAACCGCGCCAGACCCACCCCGTATTCGCCGCTCATCTCCTCCAGCGCCTGGTCCAGCTGCTGCCGCGTCAGCGGCTTCTCCTCCGGCTGCGTCGGCGCGAAGCGCCCGGCCTGGAGGTCCGCCAGCACTTGCTGCGCGTGCCGGTGCACCACCGTCGCGCCGTCCTGGGCCAGGGCCTCGATCGCCTCGCGCGCGTCGGACGTGCCGAGCTCGCCCAGCGCCTGCACCGCGGCCATCCGCTGCGCTTCGGTCGCCATCGGGTGGGTCAGCACCTTGAGCAGTTCCGCGAGCGTGTCCTCGTGGTGGAACTGCAGGTGGTAGAGGGCGATCATCAGCCGGAATTCGGGCGCCCAGTCCTCCCCGGCCACCTCGCGCACCGTGGCGAAGAGCCGGTCGTTGTAGAGCGCGGCAAGCGCGCGCAGTGCGTTGCCGCGCCGGGTCGCCTCGGCGGTCGGCCGCAGCGCCTGCTCGAGCACCCCCCAGCTGCGCTCGCCGAGCGGGCCGACCGCGAACACCAGGAGCAGGTCCCAATCGATCCGCGGACTCTGGAAGATCCCGCTCAGGCGCGAGCCGTCGATCGCCAGCACCCGGTCGAAGACCGGCAGACCCTCGGCGTCCCCCAAGCGCGCCAGCACCGTCGCCGCGTTCCAGAGTGGGAACCAGAGCTCGGCCCGGTCGAGCGTGAGCAGCGCCGGAACGATCTCGCGCATCGCGGCGGCGTCGGGCGCCTCGCCCACCGTGCGCCGGCCCAGTTCCACCCGCAGGAGCACGTTGCACAGGGACGCGCGCAGGCAGGGGTCGTCCCGCTCCGCTGCCAGGGCGCGTCGGAGCCGCGGGATGACCAGCGTGCCGAGCTGGATCAGCCGGTCCATCGCCTCGTCCGACCGGCGGATCCGCTGCTGCAGGTCCGGGCGCGCCGCAGCTTCGCTCACCGGGATGCCCGCGAGCTGCGGCAGCACCCGCTCGATTTCCTCCGCCACCTCGGGCGGCGCGCTCTCCGGGTCGCCGGTGGAGATCGGCCAGAGGCTGCGCTCGTCGAGCGCGCGCAGGATCGCCGGGTCGATCGCCACGCCCCGCGCCCGCGCCCGATGCGCCACCAGCCACGCGGCCGGCCAGGCCGAGATCCGCCCGAGGTGCGCCAGCAGCGACTCGTAGCCCGCCGGCAGCGTCGGATCGAGCCGGATCGCCTCCACGTACTGGCGCTGGGCGAGGTTGAGCCAGCCATGGAATTCGTAGACCTTGCCGGACGCGACTCGCTCTCTCGCGTCGGTTCCGCCGGGCAGGGGGTTCGCTCCCGCGCCCGCGGGGCCACCCGGTCCCGATCGCTCGGGATCGCGCCCCGGCGAGATTGCCTCGCACGAGGCGAGTGCGAGCGCCGACATCAGGCACGCGGCGGCCCGCAAGAGCCGGGCCGAGCGCAGGTGGGTCGACAAGAGCCGTCTCATGTGCGAAAGACGCCCGAGCGCCGATCGGGTTCAGGTCGAGCCGCCGTCGACCGGCTTGGCAGCCCTCGCGGTTGGGCGCCGGGCGGGGCGGGTTCCGGGCTAATAGTTCGCCCGCACCCACTCGGCCCAGATCCGGTCGAACTCCGCATAGTCGAAGCCGAATGCCTCCTTGAGCGCCTCGTCCTGATCCATCCCGCTGCTCAAGAGGTCGAGGAACTTGAACAGCTCGGCCTTCTTCTCCTTCACCATCCAGTCCCAGGCGCTCCAGCCCTTCGCGATGATCTCGCCGGTGAGCGAGTTCATCCCGCAGATGAGTGCGGTGCGCATGTCCGGGTCCTTGTGCTGTAGCACCATGTCCTTCACCGTCTGCCCCCAGTAGTGGGGATCGCTCCCGAGGCCGCGGCTGGCACCCGCGGCGAACGACTCTCCGCCGACGCAGACGCAGTCCGCCGACCCGTTGAGCTTGGCCGAGAACCAGTAGGCCGGGCACTCGGTGAGCCAGCCCTTCATGGTCCCCTGCAGCGCCGGATAGCGTGTCCCGAAGAGCAGATGAAACGTGTCGTGGATCACGAAGTCCTGGGGGAAGTCGACCTGCCCCCCGTCGTGGTGCGACACGATCCGAGGGATGTCGGGGCGCTTGTGGCGGCCGTAGAGTCGCTTCCAGCTCTCCGACTCTTCGGGGGACATGCCCGAAATCCGGTCGCAGTAGTTGTCGAACTCCTTCTTGTCCTTCAAGAAGAGGACGTGGATGTCGGTCTGTATCGGCGAGTTGATGTCCAGCTCGAACATCTCGTGGAATTCCTTGAAGACGGTCTCCCCGGCCTTGACCATCTTCGCGGTCAGTTCCTGGCTGAAGTAGGCGTTGATGATGAAGTGCGAGGACCGGCGCTTGGCGAACTTGGTCCCCATCCCGCTCTCTTCCTGGGTCGCCTCTTCGGTGGGCTTGCCGTCCTCGGCCGCGGCCTGCTTGGCTGCCCGCTCCTTGCGGCCCTTATCTTCGTCCTGGCTCACCCACTTGATCCCCTCCTTCTTGTGGCCGAGGGCCTTGCGGGCGTCTTCGTGGCCATTGTTCCAGTCGATCGCCTCGCGGTACATCCGCTTGGCGAGGTCCGGCTCCTTCTGGTCGCTGCACCACTTGCCGAGCCTGTAGGCCTCGTCGGCGAGCTTCTTCTCGGTCTTCTGTCGATCGTTCTTCCACTTGTCGATCGCCCGGCCGTCAGGGTCGCCGACGGCGTCGTCGGTGGTGAGCGGCTTGGCGCTCGAGTCCTTGACCCAGGCGGCGCCCTGCTTCTTGAAGCCGAGCTTCTGGCGCGACTTGTCGTGGTTGGTGTCCCAGATCAGCGCCTGCTCGAACTCCCCCTTCGAGCTGAGGAACTGTTTCTTGCCGTGGAGGAAGTTCCCCAGTGCAAAGATCTCGTCCGCGCACTTGGTCCGGTACTGGGCGTATTTTTTCTCGAACTGCTCCTTCGGGTCGACCGGCGCCTTGCCCTTGTCCTGGGCCGCGGCCGAACCGCCGAACGCGAGGAAGAGAGCCAGCATCACGCCGAGAGCGAGGGTTCTCATGAGTCCCTCCGAGGGATGGGGGTCTTGGGGCAGGGAAGTCACTTGATGAATTCTTCGTACTTGCTGATGACCTTGCCGACCAGGCCGTACTCCAGTCCCTGGATCGCCGAGAGCCAGAAGTCGCGGTCGGCGTCCTTGGTGATCGACTCGACCGTGCGACCGGTCTCCTGGGAGACGATTTGATTATACGATTCGCGCAGGCGCAGAATCTCGTTGGCGTTGATCTCGATGTCGCTGGCCGCGCCGAAGAGCTGGGTGGACGGTTGGTGGAGGAGGAAGCGCGAGTGGGGGAGCGAAAAGCGCCGCTCTCTGGGTGCGGCGAGGTAGATGAGGACGGCGGCGCTGGCGCACAAGCCGGAGCAGAGGGTGCGGATCGGCGAGCGGATGAAGCGCAGGACGTCGTAGATCGCGAAGCCGCTATCGGCGCTCCCGCCCGGCGAGTTCACGTACACGTTGATCGGGGCGGTGCAGTTGTCCTGCTCGAGCAGGACGAGCGTAGTGACGACGCGGCGGTAGAGCTTGTCCGAGATCACCTCGCTGACGAGCACGGTGCGCGACTTGAGGAGCTTGGCGCTCAGGCCCTTGTCGCCGCTGCCCTCCTTGTCTTCGTCCGGGTCCTCGAGGCGAATGGGAACCGGGGAATCCATCATGGAGAGTCTCCTCTGGGGGAAAATGGCGGCGTCCGGCGCTCCGGCCGCCGCGGGAAAGGCTGTCATTTGTCGAGCTCCTTGATGCGCTCCTGCGCCTGCCGGGCGAACGTGGTCCCGGGGAATCGCTTGACGACTTCTTCGTAGATCGAACGGGCGGCGGCCTTGTTGTTGATTGCAGCCTTCTTTTGCGCTTCGTTCATCATGGCGATGGCGTCGCCGCGGACCCGGTCGTCTTTCACCCTTTGGGCGTACCGCGTACCGGCGACCTGCATCCGCGCGGCGGCCTCCGCGGGCTCCTCGAAGTTGGTGGCGCCGGCCAGACCCTTTCCCGATTTGGCGAGCTTGTTGAGGAACTCGTAGAGCGCGGCCTCGCCGTCCTCGATGCCCAGCTTCACGTAGGGTCCCTGGGGATTGCTGGTGTAGCCGTTGGGGTCGTTGGGGGCCTGGAGCTGACGGCGCTGCAAGTGGTGCCATTCGAGGAGCGCGGAGTCGACCTCGCCCTGGAGCAGGTAGGCGCAGCCGAGGGTGAAGTGGTGCTCGATGTTGCGGGTGTCGGCCTCGGTGGCCTTGCGCAGGTCGGAGATCGCGGGCATGAACTCATTGCGCAGCATGGAGCAGATCGCGCGCTGCAGGTAGAGGAGGCCCTTCTGCTTGGGGTCGGAGCGGCTGCTTTCGGCCCGGGAGATGTCGTCGGAGAGTTCCTTGTGCAGGCGCTGGATCGCTTCGAGGTCGGGGGAAGTCTCGGCGATCTTGTCGTCCTGGACCAGGTAGAGCAGAGCCCACTCGCCGGCGGCGCGGACGGCGTTGCCGGAGCGGGCGAGGACGGAGAATCGGTCGAGGCGGGCGCGGGCGCGCTCGGCGGGGGAGAAGCGGACGGGGTCGACGGTCTGGAGGGCGACGTCGAGATCGACGGTGGCCTTGGCGAACTCGCCGCTCTCCGCATAGGCGCGGCCGCGATCGGCGAGGGCGACGGCGCGGTCGGGCTCCAGGGCGATGGCGCGGGAGAGGTCGGTGATCGCCGCGGCGTGTTCGGCGCGCAGGAGGCGCAAGCGGCCGCGCAGGGCCCAGGCGACGATCATGCGCTCGTCGAGCTTGATCGCCTGGTCGAAGTCGGGAAGGGCGAGGTCGGGCTTTTGCATTTTGAGCTGGACGCTGCCGCGGTTGGCGTAGAACTCGGCCTGGTTGCGGTCGAGGTCGATGGCGCGGGCGAAGGACTTCAAGGCGTCCTCGGCGCTGCCGTCGGCGATCTCGGCGAGTCCGAGGCCGTTGAGGGCGAAGGCGTCCTGGGTGGAGCGGGCGGTGGCGGCGCGGAAGCACTCGAGGGCGGGGCGGATGCGGCCGGAGTCGAGGCGGACGTAGCCGGCGAGGCAATTGGCCGGGCCTTCGTCGGACGCGGCGGTGAGGGCGTCGAACAGGTAATTCAGCTGGGGCGGGAGGCCCCCGGGTTGGGGGGCTTCCAGGCCCGCGGCGCAGATCGGGTTGATCTGGATCGCCCGGAGGTAGGAGGCGAGGGCGCTGCGCAGGTCCTTGGCCTGGGCGGCGAGGGCGAGGGCGCGGTTGAGGTGGGCGGCGGCGCACAGGGGGTCGATGGCGGCGGCGCGCTCGAATTGCTTCTGGGCGGCGGCCCCGTCCCCGGCGGTGAGCATGAGGACGCCGAGATTGTTGTGGGCGGCGGCGAAGCGCGGCTCGCGCTCGAGGGCGAGCCCGAAGGCGCGTTTGGCGTCGTCCTTCTTGCCTTCGAGGATGTCGATGAGTCCACGGACGTTGTGGCCGAAGGGCCGCTTCTCGTAGTCCTTCATGAGGTCGCCGAGGGTACTGAGGGCGGTACCGGTCTGTCCCGCGGCGACAAAGGCGCGGGCGCGCGCGAGCACGGGGACGACGAGGCCCGGGCCCTTTTCCATGGCCCGTTTGAGGGCCTCGAGCCCCTCGTCGCGGCGGCCCTCGAGCAGGTCGGCGAGGCCGCCGATGGTGATGCCGAGCGCGTCGTCGGGGGAGAGCTCGAGCAGCCTGGCGCTGCTGGCGCGGGCTTGCTCGGGCCGTCCGTGGTCGGCGTACCAGAGGCCGCGGGCACCGAGCAGGGCGACGTGGCGCGGGTTCTTCTGCAACAGCTTGTCGGCGGCGCGGTCGGCCTCCTTCTCCTCGCCCAGGGTCCAGTGGGCCTGGACCAGGCCGAAGAGGGCGTCCTCCTCGCCCGACGCGGAGTTCCACACCTTCTCGAGGTCGGCGCGGGCGGGCTCGAGCTCGCCCTGGGCCGCGCAGACGGTCGCGCGGGCGAGCAGGGCGGGCCAGGAGTCGGGCTTGGCCTTGACCGCGGCCTCGGCTTCCTCCCGGGCTTTGGCGAGCTCGTCCTGGGCGAGGAGGATGCGGGAGCGGTGGACGTGGGCGTCCGGGTGGTCGGGCTGGAGGGCCAGGACGGTGTCGAGGTCGGCGAAGGCGAGCTTGAACTCTCCCTGGCCTTGGTAGGCGCGGGCGCGGGCGACGAGGTAATCGACGTTCTTGCCGTCCTGCTGGACCAACCGATCGAGCGTGGTGGCGGCGGTGGCGAAGCTGCCGCAGCCGAGTGCGGCGAGCGCGCGCAGGTAGTGGGCGCGGGGGACATCGAGCCCGGCCTGGGCCGCCCGCGAGAAGTCCCCGAGCGCGTGCTGGGCGCGCCCGTCCTGCCAGCGCATGTGGCCGCGCCAGAAGAAGGCGTCGGCGGAATCCTCGCTAAGGTTGAAGGCGGCCTCGATGTCGGCGCCGGCCTCCTTGAAGCGCGCCATCTCCCGGTTGGCACGGGCCCGGCCGACCAGCGCCGGGTAGAAGCCGGGCAGCGTCTTGAGCACGGTGTTGAACTCGCCGTGGGCGTACTTCCAATCCTGCTTGAGGAAGTACCGGTAGCCGGCGGCGGTGCCGGCCGCGGGCTTGGAGGAGGACTTGGCTGCCGCGGCCAGGTCGGCGTCGACCGGCGCCGCGGGCGCATCCGCGCGCAAGCCGAGCAAGGCGCGCCAGAGGAGCGCGTCGCCGTTCTGCGCATTCGCCTTGAGCAGCGTTTCGAGGTCGGCGAGTGCTTCCTGGTCCTGTCCCAGGTGCGCGTTCGCCTCGGCGCGGCCGAGCACCGCTTCCGGGTCGCCCGGCTTGGCGACCAGCACCTTGTCGTAGAGCTCTTTCCGGCGCGCCGGGACGGTCTCCTGGGAGGCCGCGGCCATCATTTCGTCGGGCGAGCCCGCGGCGACCGGCTCCGTTCCGTTCGTCGCGGCATGGTTCGCCGCACCGGTGTTGGCGGACGTGTTGGAGATGCCGCTGTCGTTGCCGTTCGGCCGGAACATGACGAAGGCGCCGATGCCGCCGCCGACCACGACGACGAGGATGCCGGCGATGGCGGCGACCGGCGGGCCCTTCTTCTTCGCGACCGGGAGCGAGTAGTTCCGGACCTCGACGTCGTCGGCTTCGAGGGCCATCGCGCGGACCGAGATTTCGCCGGTCTCGGGCTCTACGGGCTTCGCCGGGGGGGCTTTACCGGCGCGGGAATCCTTGCCCTTGGGCTTTTCGGCCTTGTGGGACGGTTCGGCGGCGGCGGCGGCCTTGATCGCCTCGCGACCGCCGAATTGGATGTCGCGGCAGGTGGGAGGGCTGGCCGGCTCCGCTTTCTCGGCGGCCTTCTCGCCCTTGGACCGCTTGGTCTTGGGCGGGCCGGAGGGGGTGGGCGCGGAGGTGACTTCGACGTGGGGGGCGGGGCCGGACGGGGCGGGCGCCGCCTTGACGTCGGGGATGCCCGCCGCGCGGTCGACGCAGACCTTGCACTGGCGCGCGGAGAGGGGCATCGGGCTGCCGCACTGCGGACAGGTCTTGAAGCGCTTGAAGTCCTCGGCCGGGGCCGCGGCCTCGACGGCGGCGTCGACTTCCTCGTCCCCCTTGTCCTGGAGCTGGGTTACTTCGACCAGCAGATCGGTGAACTTGATCGGGTCGATGGCCCCGTCGTTCATCATCATCTCGCCCAGGCGGTCGGCCTTGCCCGTCTTCTTGAAGGCGTCTACTTGCTTCTGCTTGAACTCGTCGACCTGGGCCTGGGTGACGACCTTGCGCTTGAGGGCGAGCTGGCAGAAGAGGCGGTCGCCCGTCTGGACGTGGTGGAGCTGGAGGCTGTCGCCGATTTTTCCGACCTGCTCTTCGGACAGGAAGTCCATGTCCTTGAGGATGTCGCGCAGGCGGACCTTCATCCCCTGGGACTGGTAGTCCGCGTGAATGGATGTGGCCTCATCGAGCTGATCTTGCGTGAGGTACTTCAGCTCGAGGGCGACTTTGCCGAATTCGGTGTCGGCGATTTCCGCCATGGGGGCTCCCGGGGGGCCTTTTTTTCTGCGGCAGAGGACGGAAGCGGGATGATATCAGGCCGCGCGAGGGTGGTCAACGAAACCGGAAGGGCGTGAAGGGAAGCCGGAGGCGGCGATCCGGGGCCCGGCGTGGAGCCGGCGAACGCGGCTTGCGCCCGGTTCGCTCTTGATCGGAGCGGCGGGGACCCGTATAAAGGAGGGCAGTGCCCGCAGGAGGACGCATGTCCGAAGTCGACGCCACCGGGTCGGTGTCCCTGGCCGTGCTGGACGTCTCGTTGAAGACACGGCTTCCCAGACTCAGGCTTGCGGGCGCCCGCAAGCGTTGGCTATGCTGAAGTACGGATCCAGGGCACCCTGCGACGCAGGGGGCGCTGGGCGAGCGGTCCAGTCGGAGAATGCCCGTGACCGATATGCGAAACCTTCTCGCGGACGTGACGACCCTGGGAGACCTGCTCGAACGGCTAGGCGGTGTCCCTGCGCACCGGGTTCGTCTTTTGCCGCACCCCGGCCTGGCTACGGAGGCCGACGTGGAGGAGATCGAGCGGCGCGAGAATCGCCTGTGCGAACTGGTGGACGGTGTGCTGGTGGAGAAGGTCATGGGCTACAAGGAGGCATTGCTGGCAGGTGCGATTCTCGAACTTCTCCGGGCATTCGTGAGGGCCCGGCGCCTGGGTCTCGTGACCGGCGCCGACGGAATGATGCGCCTTTTCCCGGGCATGGTTCGTATCCCGGATGTCGCCTACGTATCCTGGGAGCGCGTCCCCGGACAAAGAGTCCCGACCGAGCCGATTCCCAGTCTCGTGCCGGATCTTGCCGTGGAAGTCCTGAGCCCGGGCAATACCGAGGAAGAGATGGCGCGGAAGCGCCGGGAGTATCTGGCCGCCGGCGTTCGGCTGGGGTGGTACATCGATCCGGCGACCCGCACCGCACTCGAGCACGAAGCTCCCGATCGTTCCGCCGCGCTGGGTCCGGGGGATTCCCTCACGGGAGGCGCCGTCCTCCCCGGATTCCTCTTGTCCCTCGCCGATCTCTTCGGGGAATTGGACCAGGTAGGGGATGTGCGCCACACGTCCTGACGAGGTCAGGCGCTCCCTCCGCGAGAGGCTCGCCGCGAAGAGGCCGGCGAGCCCTGGGCGCCGCTCGGGCGCATCCTCGTGGAGGCGGGCGTCCTGACCGAGGAGAGGTTGGCTGATCTGCTCGCGGCGAGGATCGCACCTCGGCCGATCCCCGTTCCGGGCAGACGAGGGCCGAAGGTCCCGTCGACGGGAACCGACGACGCCACGGTCCGCGACGGGCCCGACTCTGCCCGGACGGTGATCCCTGCGAAGACGCCGTCCGGCGGCGGCGATCTCCGCCATGGGGACTCCCGGGGGGCCTATTGCTGCGGCAGAGGACGGAAGCGGGATGATCGCAGGCCGCGCGAGGGTGGTCAACGAAACCGGAAGGGCGTGAAGGGAAGCCGGAGGCGGCGATCCGGGGCCCGGCGTGGAGCCGGCGAACGCGGCTTGCGCCCGGTTCGCTCTTGATCGGAGCGGCGGGGACGCGTATAAAGGAGGGCAGTGCCCGCAGGAGGACGCATGTCCGAAGTCGACGCCACCGGGTCGGTGTCCCTGGCCGTGCTGGACGTCTCGTTGAAGACGGCAGAGAACGTCGTTGCCGCGCAGGTGGAATTGCTGGGTACGCTCCTCGAGGCGCAAGGCGATCTGCTCGCCGAGATGCTCAAGCTGCTCGGGGTGGGGAACCAGGTCGATCTGACGGCGTGAGTTCGCGCCCGGCGCGATTGCCACGACTCGCTGCTGGCCGTGGGACCTTCGTCTCGATGCCGGCGATCGGGCACGGGCGGATCAGAATCGAGGGCGTGGCGCCAGCGCAGGAAGCCCACGGCGACTCCTTGCGGCGTGGTGCGGTCGACCTCGACCCGCGGCCGCAAGCCGGAGTCCCGACCGGCCAGGCGCGGCTCGGGGCGCTCGGTCCAGCCGCGTCCCGCGCAGGATCGGCAGGTACCATCCCCCGCGGGCAAGGCTGCGCCGCCGCATTCGGGACAACGGGTCTCGATGCGCACGACCTGCCAGCCGCCTGACGGCGCGGGTTGCAGCAGGACGCGGTACGCGCCGCGATGAAGCTCCCGCCCGTCCGCGTGCAGGGTCACGAGGACCGGGTGGAAGACGCGGCCGCCGCCGCCGTCCTGCGCCTTGCCGGCGACCGCGATGAGCCGCGCGCCGGCCAGCCGGGCCGCGCGGCGGCGCAGGTCCGCGAGTTCCTCCCCTTCCTCGAGACGCGCGAGCGCGACCGAATTCACCAGGCCGCGATACGCCTGCGCCAGCTCCCGGGTGAGGACCAGCGCGCATTGGAGGTCGAGCCGGGCATCGAGCGCGCCATCGATGCCGGCTTTGGCGCGTGCGACCGAGGCCGATTCGGCCCAGTCCACGCCGTCCCACGAGATCGCGCACTCGAGGTCCGCGGCGGTTTCGCCGCGCAGCGTGACCCGCGTGGGGCTCGCAGGACTCGCGGGGCCGTCCGACCACGCGGCGGCTCCCGCGAGGAGCAGGACGGCGGCGGTCCAACGCGGCGTCCAGGGCATGGTGCGCATGTGCGTCTCCTCGGCAATCGGAGAAGAGACGCGCGCGGGGCGGGGGAGTCAAGGCACCGCCGGGCGATCTGCTCGGGGGCGAGGTCGAGGAGGACGAGGTCGGGGAAGGCTTTTCGATCGCGGAACGCTGCATTGGTTCCTTCCGTCGAGACGTGTTGGATCACGTGGTCGTCCTCGGCGAGGAGCATCTCCTGCAAGGGGAGGTTCAGCGCGGGCAAGGGGAGGTTCGGCGCGGGCAAGGGATGGTTCGGCGCGGGCAAGGGGTGGTTCGGCGCGGGAAAGTGATGGTTCGGCGCGGGAAAGTGATGGTTCGGCGCGGGCAAGGGGAGGTTCGACGCGGGCAAGGGGTGGTTCGGCGAGGGCAAGGGGTGGTTCGGCGCGGGAAAGGGATGGTTCGGTGCGGGAAAGGGGAGGTTCGGCGCGGGAAAGTGGAGGTTCGGCGCGGGAAAGGGGGGGTTCGGCGAGGGCGAGGGATGGT
>ORJL011131691.1_pt1 | contig 19347 bp, 16 predicted proteins | sample 1779941 | NCBI WGS metagenome assembly ORJL01 (sample SAMEA104232317, study PRJEB22302) | groundwater metagenome | biome: forest; feature: aquifer; material: groundwater | place: USA | collected 2011-08-07 | depth 5.8 m | reverse complement strand
TGCATCTTGGCGATTGGCAGGCGGGCCAGTTCAACCCAGGTAGTGTTGTCGTTCATTGGTCTTGGGTCCTTAGGTTTCGAAGAGGGAGTCGGCGACCGTGGGCGATGGTGAGTTCAACTCATCAAACGGTTCGATCAAAGGCTGGGAAGCGGACGCACTCGCCGTTGCCGTCACCGGCTGCAATGCCACCGCATGCGTATGCCGTTCCGACTCCATCGTGTACTTGGACTTGAGGAGATCGATTCTCTGGGACGCCTCAGACTCGGCGACAAATCCCGAGCCGCCTTCGCTGCCCCAAGCCACCAGATCCCGAAAGAAGCCGATTGACCGGGAACTGGCTTCGGCGACGGTTACCGGAAACTGGACGTTAGCGAGAATCTCCTCGACGGACCGGGCGAAAGATCCTTGTTGCTGAGTCACACGCCGAATCAGGACCGGGATGGAGGCATCCAGGTCCAAGATCTTTTTCCGCGAGAGCGTGGATTCATCAGTCAGGACTTCCTGCTCTGCCTGGCCCAGTTGCTGAAAGTCGTCGAGCCGCTGCCGGAGATTGTTGACCATCCCGGCCGTGTGCTCGAGCGTGGCGCCCATCTGCCCAACCTGCTGGATAACCTCTTCCGAGATCAACCGCACGCGCCCGGCCAGAACCTCCAATGTGGCTCCGTCGGGTGCATGGATCGCGAAAACTTGTGCGTTCAACCCGGCATGGCGCACATCGGTGGCCAACTTGGTCGCTTTGCTGGTGCAGTCAACGAAACTTGCCTGCAACGGTTCGAAGGCGGAGATGATGTCGGCGATTTTCTGAACGGCCTGTTTGATGATGGCGAGAATCTCGCCGATGCCCGCCTGGCACTGGCTGGCGACATTGGCGTCGAGCGCGGTGCCGCCCACTTTGACCGCCACTTCCGCGGCTGCGCCCGCGTCGGCGCGCAGGCTCTGGACACCTGACTTGAGACCGTCGGCGGCGCGGTTGAGTTGGTCGAAAACGTTCTGGACTTGATGCAACTGAATCTGGGCCGCCCGGAAGACGAACTGGCGCATATCCGAATCGGTGGCGGACGTGGTTGGCCGTGCATCGTCCAGATGGGCGCGCATCTCATCCATCGCTCCACCGACGTGCTCGATTCTCTGACGGGTGATGTCCTGACATTGCTGGGCCATGACGATGCCGCTGATGTGGCGCGTGACCGCATTGTTTAGATGGGAAAGACCCGTTGCCCCGGCCCCCGAGCCGGTGAGAGCCTCGCTCAAAGCGCGTAGATGGTTGCGGCTCGTGTCCAAAGTGGAGGTGACCTCTTTCCGATGCTGTTGAATCGAGGCGGAGACTTGCTCCATCAGGCCTCGGGCGATTCGCTCGCTCGCCGCGAGATCCTCAAATTGTCGCTCCAGCGTACTGCGGACTTCATTGACCGTCCGATCCACTTCGGCGGCCAGCGTCGAGAAAGCCTGTTGCACTTCCAACGGGTGGCGGCTCGCTTCGATGCGGAACGCAATCGTGATGAAGTTCAGCGGCAACAGGACACGCATGAGTTCATCGTGTTGCTTGGAAAGTTGGGCGAGCCGCTGCTGCAACTCGCTGAACGTGGCAAACACGTGATCGTATTGGTCATGGCTGGCCAGCACGAGGTCCTCCGCTTTCTTGAGCAGTTGAAACGCGAACTGGACTGCGGCGTCCTGCCTCTGGCCGAGGGTCAGATCGGTGAGCGACTGGCATTGTTTCCGGATTTCGTTCAACTGCTGCGCCAGGCGCATGAGTCCGCCGCCGGTAGCCAGGAATTCCGTCTCCATGCCGCGGACAAGCGAAAGGAGGAAGTCCCTTTCCTCCGCGAGGCTGTCTGTCAGGTTTCCGGCCTCCAGACCCGGACGGGCCCCCATCACGGCGACCCCATCTGTGTCATGGGTGAGTCCTGGCTGGAAGGTTTTCACGAACGGCCACACGCGCTCTCCAAGACGGTGACAGCCAGTGAGGAAGAAGCGCCCTGCCTGTTGAAGGCGCCCCGCTGTCTCGCTCAGCCTGTTGTGGTTTGGCCCTCGCATGTGGATTCAAGTTGGCGAAAGCCCTCACCGCGTCCCCAGCAACATCCTCATGCTCGCGACGATCCGGTTGGCATCAGTCGGCTTGGCGAGATAAAGATTTGCCCCCACACTGAAGCCTTTCTGCCTGTCCAGTTCCTTGCTCCCGGTGGAGATGATGATGATGGGCACTTTGTCGTAGTCTGGATTCTGCCGCGCGCGTCGAATGAACTCGTAGCCATCCATCCCCTGCATGTTGATGTCGGTGAGAATGATTTCGAACTTCTCCGCTGTCGCCTTTTCCAGCCCGTCCATCCCATCCACAGCGGTGACGCAGGCGAAGCCCGCGTCTTTCACGATGTGCGAGTGGAATTCGCGGGTCAGGGACGAATCGTCAATGATCAGGACTCTGGTCATACTATTCTTTGCGGTAAACGAGGTGTTGGCCGACGCGCAGCAGCTTAAAGGACGTGCTGATGCGTCCGACGGATTCCGAATGGCCGAGGAAGATGAAGCCCCCGGGGTTAAGGGCGTTGTAAAAATGATCCACTACCGCCTTGCGCGAGATGTCGTCAAAGTAGATCAGCACGTTGCGGCAGAAAATGAAATCGAAGTGCCGCATGCCGCGCATCGCCAACCGGTCGTGCAGGTTGAGATGCTCGATGTCCACCATCCGCGCGGTCTCCGGCTTGACGGCGAAGTAACCGGCGCCCAGTCGTGCGATGTGGCGGTCGAAGTATTCCGGCGGCACCTCGTGGACCGAGCGCTCCTCGTAAACAGCCCGACGCGCCATCCCCAACCGCACCTGGTCGATGTCCGTGGCTCTGATCTTGATGTCCCACGAGGCGAAGTCGTGCATGACTTCCTTGAGAATCATCGCCAGTGTATAAGGCTCCTCGCCCGAAGAACAGCCGGCGGACCAGATCCTCAGAGACCGCTCATTGCGTTCCTCGCGCGGCTTGAGGACCATCGGCAGGCAATGATCGGCGAACGCCTGGAGCTGTTCGAACTCGCGAAACATGTAGGTCTCGTTCGTCGTGACCAGGTTGGCCAGAGCCTGCATTTCGTGGCTTTCGTTGTCACCGAAGCGCAGCAGGAACGCATAATCCGCGAAAGACTCCACTCCCAGCGTCTCCATTCTCTTTTCGATTCGCTTCTGGATGAAGAAGACCTTGGAATCCTCGAAGTAGAGGCCCAGCTTCCGGTACACCTCATCCCGGATGGTTGCGAAATCTTTCAGTGCGAGAGTCATCAAGGGGTCCTCTCACACTCGGCGAGTGCCTCGGCGACTTCCGCATCTGTTTCAACGTTGCGCCGGTTCCGCAAACGCTCCATCGAGTCCGGCTGACCGAGTCGCTTGATACCTTCGATCGCTCCCAGTCTCATTAGTCGATCGTCTTGCTCCAGCAACGCGACCAGGTAGTCGCCAATGGCAGGCGGAGCGCCAAATCCACCGACAACGCGAAGCAATTGGAGCTTGTCTTCGGGCGCCGTGGCCGTCTGGAGCGTTTCTCGGAGGACCTTCCAGAACTCCTCGGTGATTTCCACGCGGCCATGACGGACCTGAAAGCGCTCGAGCGCGTCAATGGTGTCCCGAGCCACTTTGCCGTCGTGGCCCTGGAGGATCTCGTGAAACACCTCCATTTCGCCAACCCCGCCAAACTCCCCAAGAGCGCGAATCCACCAGCCCAGCTCCCAATTCGGCACGCTCGCCGCCGTGGGATAGCGCCTGCGGATGCATTGCCACGAAGAGGCATCACCAATCTGAAGCAGCGCGGCGAACGCGGCGCACACCAGCATTGGTTCCGTTGCGTTAAGGAAAAGCTCTTCGACGGCAGACTTGAAGCGGCTCTTGCGTTGCTCGCCCACATACTCCACCACCGCGATCAAGACGTTGCTGTTCTGATCTCGCATCGCGGCCTCGTAGATCGGCTCAACGTCTGGCGACGAGATGCCCGCCGCTGTGTCGATCACGAACTTCCGCACGTTCGGGTCGGTATCGTGCATTCCCGCGAGCAAGACGGGCGCCGCAACCGCTCCTTTCCGCTGGAGAAGCCCGACGGCTTGGTTGCGCAAGAAGGCATCATCGCTGCTAAGAAACGCGGCCACTCGAATCGGGACCTCTGGGCTATCGATCCTCTCCAGAGCGAGGAAGATGGTTTCGCGTACCTTGCGCGAGCGCTCGGCGGGCAACCGCTCCACCAAAGGCGCGATGGCCTCGGCGGCGTTGGCATACCCCAAGTCCTCGACCGCGTTAATGCGGTCGGTCTCGTCTTCCAGTCCCAAGCCGGCAATCAGTGTCTGAACATTCATATTAGACGGTTGTCGCGCGGATCAGAATCTCCTGAGGACGGCCTTGGCGATTTCCCAACTCGGCCGCACCTCACAGGCTCCGCCACGCTCGATCACCTCGCGCGGCATGCCATAAACCACACAGCTTTCTTCGCTCTCGGCGATGGTGTATCCGCCGGCCTCCTTGATTCGCATCATCTGGTCCGCGCCGTCATCCCCGATGCCGGTCATCAACACCCCGATCGTGTCTCTCCCATAAACCGCGAGCACCGATTCCATCATCACGTTGACGGACGGCACAAAAAGCGTTGGGGGGGTCGAGGGGGTCCGGATGAACACCTGGCCCGTGAGTTTTCGGTACAAAGTCAGGTGCGAATCGCCGCGCGCCACATAGCAAAAGCCGTGTTGGACCTCCATCCCCGCCTCCACCTCGACCACGGTCAGGTCGCAGGCGTCGTTGAGCCGGCGGGCGAACGTGTTGGTGAAGGATACTGGCATGTGTTGCACCAGAAACACTGTCCCGCGGATGTCGCGTGGAAGCTGCGGCAGGACTTCCATGATTGTGGCCGGGCCCCCGGTGGAGATCCCGATGGCGACGGCCTTGGTCGTGGCGCCCCGCTTGAGTCGGTCAAAATCCGTTCCCGCGAGAGCGGGCTTGCTTCGAGTGACTTCCTGACGCAGTTCGCGGCGCTGCTTGCCGGTTCGCTGAAGGGTGCCCACGCCGGCCGCCGCCTTGAGCTTGAGAATAAACTCGCGCGCCACGCTCCCGAGGTCCGAACTGACGGTGCCGTCGGGCTTGCCCACGAAATCGAAGGCGCCCAACTCCAGGCACTCGAACGTTGTGACCGCGCCCTTGTGCGTCAGGGACGACAACATCACCACCGGACAGATGTTCTCGTCCACGATGATCTGGAGGGCGGTGACGCCGTCCAACTTGGGCATGTTGATGTCCATGCTGATGACGTCCGGCCTCAGTTCGCGAGCCTTTTGCAGGACATCCTCGCCGTCGCGCGCGGCGCCAACCAACTCAAATTCAGGGTCGGACTCGATCACATGGCGGAGCGTCCGCCGCATTAACGCGGAATCATCGGCAACCAATACACGAATCCGTTTCACAGAGATGAAGTGGGGATGTCCTGAAGGCTGGGACAGTCAGCAGTTCTGCAATCCCGGAGGGATTGCCCAAGGGATTGTCCCTTCCAGCCCAGGGCTGCGAGGAACGAGCTACCCCGGGCCAAAACCCGGGGGGCTATTAACCCCAACGGGGTTGTGTCCTGTTGCTCCCGCCGTGCCGCAACCCCGTTGGGGTTGTTTGCATTTGCCCGGTCTCCCCAGGGTAGCTCGTTCCTCGCAACCCTGGGCTTTAAGCCGGAATCCCTTCGGGATTCACGCATGGAGCTTCGGCAGAACATTGGGAGCAAAGGGGCTTCTGTTACCGCTGAAGGATTTTCTCCACGTCCAGCAGCACGATCATCCGCTTGTCGCCATCCACCTTGCCGATGCCGGAAATGTACTGGCGATCGATCGTGGTGGAAAGCGAGGTTGGCGGAGGGGCGACGTCTTTGGCGGCGAGGTTCAACACCTCGCGAACCGAATCCACCAGCAACCCCGTTTTCACGCCGCCCAGTTCCATGATGATCACGCGGGTGCGTTCGTCGGCCTCTCTCAGGAGCAAGTGGAACCGCTTTCGGGCGTTGATCACCGGGACGACCTCGCCCCGCAGGTTGGTGATCCCGTCCACGTAATCCGCCGTGCGCGGGACGCGCGTCATCTTCGACGCCCGGTCGATCTCCTGGATCTTGGCGATGGGAATGCCATACTCGCCGTCGCCGAGGCGAAACGTCACGAATTGCTGTTCGCCCAGCGAGGCGCTCTCGCCACCGACCTGGTGTTTTTGGGCGTCGTTCGCGGCCGAATCATTCGTGACCGCGCCGAGTTTTTGGAGCTCCTGGTCTTTCACGAGGTGGTCCGCGTCCAGCAACATGATCAGCCGTTTGCCATTTTCCAGCTTGGCGATGCCGCTGAGTTCGACGTTTCGATTTTCCGACAAGTTTTGCGGCGGCGGATCAATCTGGCGTTTCGGCATGTTCAGTACCTCGCGCACTTTGTCCACCAGTAGAGCCAGCAACGCGCCGTGCGCCTGCACCACGATCAACCGTTGATCCTCGCGGATGTTTTCCTTGACGCTGCTCTGGAATTGGTCGAGCAGCTTGATCACCTGTTGCGCGGACGTATCCACTTCCTGTTGGAAATGTTCCCGCGCTCTGCTGGGGTCCGCGGCGACCGCGCTCTGCATCTGCGAAACGCCGCGCAGCAGCCTGTCATTGGCGACGCGCACCTTGCTCAGAATCTCCATCAAGGCCTGGCTGGAGGTGTTGCAGTTGGCCATCCACTTGCGCACGGCCTCGGCGCCGGACGCGTCAAGCTTGCCCGCGCCTGAACGCACCGTTTCGCCAGCCGCCGTCAGCCACGACTTGAAGCGCGCGCTCAGGTCCATGGCCTCCGCGACCACTTCCGATTCCAAGTTGCTCAAGCCGAGCAGGACGCGCAGGTCGATCACGGGCAGGATGTTCCCCCGCACCGTCAATACTCCCAGCACATGCTTAGGCGTGCCCGGCACCTCGCTGGGACGCTCGACCCGCAGGATTTCCCGCACGCGGTCCATGTGAAAGGCGAACTCCTCCAGACCCAGTTTGAACGTGACCAACTGGGTGACCGCCTGATCTTCCACGACACTCTTTGCGTTGTCGGTTGCCGCAGTCGTCTCGGTTCGCGCGATCGCCTCCTTCTTTTGCATTGCTCCCTGCGCCACCTTGCAGATGGCCTTGGGATTGAGGGCCATGATGATCCGTTTGCCTTCGTCGAGCTTGACAACGCTCTCGAGGTAGTCGGAATTCATTCCCTCGCGAATCACCGGCGGCGGCGGTTCCATTTGCCGCTGGAGCACGCGCGTCACCTGCCGCACGTTGTCCACGCGCAAACCGGTCTTGTTGCCGTCCACGTCCACCACCAGCACCCGCGTGCGATCGGTGTCCTCGGCTCGTGGCATGCCGAAACGAGTGCGGGTGTCGATGATCGGCAGGATCATGCCCCTTAGATTGGCGATGCCCTCCACGTAGGGTGGCGCCATGGGAATCCTCGACAGCTTGGGTTGCCGGATAATCTCCTGCACCGACATGATGTCGAAACCGAACTCTTCATCGCCCAGGTAGAACGTGACCAACTGGCTCTCGTCCTTTTGGGCGGACGCAATGGTTGCTTGTTCACTCATAATCATTCCTTCGTAAAAGACGTTCATTTGGCCACCGAGCACGGGGCGGGTGGAAGCTCCGCCCGCGCCCGGCTGCGCGAAGTGCCTGGATCAACCGTGCTGCAGTTCGTCGGCCTGCGAGGCGATCTCTTCGATGGCCTGCGCGATCTGCTGGGCCGCCTTCCCAGCTTCCTCGGCAGCGCTGGCTCCCTCTTCGGTGGACCGGCCCATCTGCTGCGCGGCAGCGCTGATTTGCTCGGTCGCCTTGCCGGCTTGATCCAACGCCTTCATCGACTCATTCGCGCCGGTGCCGATTTGTTGAATGCCCGCCAGCACCACGTCGGCGTCCTTGGCGATGGTGTCCAGGTTGGTGGTGGAAATCCGGGCCCTCTCCACCTCGGAAGCCGCTGTTTTGCCCGCCAACTCGATATCGCCCGCCACTCGAGCGATCTGCGCCTGCACCTGTCGCACCAGGTCCTTGATGCGGTCCGCGTTCTCGCTGCTTTCATTGGAGAGCGAACGAATGTCCCCTGCCACGACGGAGAAGCCGCGGCCATACTCGCCGGCCCGCGCCGCTTCGACGTTGCCGTTGACCGCCAACATGTTCGTCTGCACCGTGACCATCACGATCGCATCCACGATCTTGTCGATTTTCCGGGTGCGCTCCTCCAGTTGCTTGACGTTCTTGGCGGAGGTGAACGACGCCTCAGCCGCCTTCCCGACATTGAGGATGAGCACATCGACGTTCGTCTTGTTCTGCCCCAAAAGGTTCTTGATTGAATTCATCTTGTCCGTACTGACCGTGGCGCGATCGTTCATCCCCTTGGAAGCCTGAAGCAACTGGGTTCCGAGTCCGGTGGCTTGTTCCGCCGCCTTGCCTTGGATGCCAGCAGCCTTTTGGATCTGGTCAATAGCCGCCGCGATCTGTGATCCTGAGGCTTTGACCTCCTCCGCGTTCGCCGACAATTCCTCGGCGGAGGCCGCGAGTTCCTCCGCGGACTTTTGCGCGTTTGTGGACGTCTTGAGTCCCTCGGCCAGCGTGGCCATCGAGCTGGCCGCATCGCTCATTTCGTTGTAGGCCTTGGATTGCTCCTGCACGGACTTCAACGCCTCTTCGCAACCGGACGAAGCCTCTTCCGCCGCCGAAGCGATTTGCTCGGAGCCTTTCAGGTATTCTCGTGAGCCGGCAAGCGCCTGCGTGGCATTGGCGGAGATCACCTCGCAACTTTGCTGGATGACCACCATGTCCTGAGCGATCTGTGAAAGGTCCTTCGTGATGACCTTGGCCTTCTCAACCTCTTCGATGCCCCTTTTCCCCGCCGCGTCGGTGTCAGCCGCGACAACCTTCACCTGGTTCTGGATTTCGCTAACGACCTCCTGAATGCCGCGGGCGCTCTTTTCACTGATCTCGGCCAGATTCCGCACTTCGTCAGCAACGACCGCAAAGCCCTTCCCATGCTCTCCGGCCCGCGCCGCTTCGATGGCCGCGTTCAGCGCCAGCAGATTGGTTTGATCGGCGATGCGCGCCACAGCATGCACGATCTTGCCAATCTCGTCCGAAAGCCGCTCCAATTCAACGAGCATCTTGGCCGACTCGATATTGGCCTTCGCCGCGCCGCCCACGCCGCTGATCAAGGCCTCGATGTCCAGCGTCGTCGCCTTGGCCAACTGCTGCAAAGCATTCACCTTCTCCTTGGAGAGGGTCGCGGTTTTGTTCGCCTCGTCGGACGCCTTCTCGATCTGGTTGATGGCGGTGCGGGATTCTTCCGCCGCCGCCGAGGCCTGCTGGGAACCGGTCGCGATCTGCTGCATCGTTTTCTCCAACTCATGGATCGCGCCGCTCGCTTCCTGAATCGCCGAGGACACCTCCTCGGTTGCGGTGGAAAGCTTCTCGGCTACCGCCTGAGCCCGGGCCAGCGTGCGTGCCTTGGCCTTTTGCTCGGCGAGTTTGCGCGCCTCCAGTCGGTCGTGCGACAGGTCGGCCGCTTCGGGCTTGCTGGCTTCGGTCGCGACGGTTTCGCTCTTACGCGGAGCCGCCAACGGACGGTCGCCATTGCGCTTGGTGATTTCGAGATTAGTGGGTGTAGCCATAGTTGATTTGTGTATGTGGGGGTTGTTTGTGAATTGTAACTAATCTATACTAATAGTGTTACGTTTTGTGTAACTCACTCCGCGGGAGCGGAGGTTTGAACTGCGGTTTTCTCAGTCGGCAGTGATCTTGCGGCACCCGACGAGTCATTCCACTTTCATGAATCGAAAGCTTGCGATTCTGTCCTGGACAGCCATGCCTTCCATAGGTCACGCCCGGGTATCGGTGGAACAGGAGGTTGGCTGAAGAAAGTAAAACACCACACAAACCGGGGGAAAACCCTCAAGGCGGGAAAACTGCCATACGGCTGCCACAGCGGACCTACTCGGCCAAGCCCGCGCAGCCCAACCTGGTCATGAAGCGAGCGGGGGGAAGGCAGCGGGACGGGGAAGTCCATTCCGATCCGACCAGACCCGTTACAGACCGGTCCCTTCAATGGCCCGCGCGTTGTTCTTAAGCGGCCACGATTCCTTCCCGAATCGTGTAGCGGACTAACGCTGCCAAGCTGGAACAACCCAGTTTTTTCATCAGGCGCGAACGATACGCTTCGACGGCCTTGGGACTGATGGTGAATTCAACGGCAATGTCCTTGTTCCGCCGACCTTCCGCGACGAGCCACAACAACTGCTTGTCGCGATCCGACAAAGACGGTCTGAGCGGCTCGGGCTCCTCGACCAGACCCTTTCGGTAATCCTCCAGAATGCTGACGCTCACCTCAGGGCTTAGATAGAGTTTTCCCGCCATTACCATCTCAATGGCCTGGATCAGCTCCGCGGCGGTGCTTCGCTTCGAGAGATAGCCGCGGGCTCCCGCCTGCAGGGCATCATCAACCCGTGAGCGCGCCGGATCGCGGGCTAAAAGGAGGATCCTGCCGGACGGCAGGGCCTCGAGGATCCGGCGGGTGACCTCGACTCCATCCATGTCCGGCAAATGACCGCCTATCAAGATCAAATCAGGCGCCAATTCCACCGCCAGCGTCAGGGCAGTTGCGCCCGTTGACGCTTCTCCCACCACCGTCAGGCCGGATCGCTGCGCCAACGCCTGGCGCAATCCGCTGCGAAACAGGGGATGATCGTCCACCAGGAACACTTTCACGTTCATTCTTATGCTTTGGACAGGCTGCTCCCTTAGCCCAACCCAACACCCTACGTCCCGTCCAGCATTTGTCAATGATAATTATCTTAATAATCGCGGCTGGCTGGCCCCCTGGAAAAAGTGAGCAGGTCGAGCGGAACTCAAGCCGGGGTCACGGTTTTGTCCAGGCTCAGCGCCGCCACCGTCCTGGCAAAGTCCTCGGGCCAGGGGGCTTTGAACTCGACCCGTTCGCCGGTGCCGGGATGCTTGAAGGCGAGGTAGCAGGAGTGGAGCATATGGCGGGGGGCAGTGTAGCCAGTCACCTCGGCGACATGCGCGCTCTGCTTCTTGCCATAGACGCAATCGCCCACCAGGGGGAAGCCGATGTACTTGAAATGGACGCGGACCTGGTGGGTGCGGCCGGTGTGAAGGCGCGCCTCGATCAGGGTCGCCTCGCGCAGCCGCTGGAGGACACGGTAGGTAGTGAGCGCCGAGCGACCGCCCTGGATGACGGTCATGACCTTGCGGTGGTTCGGATGCCGGGCGATGGCGGCGTTGATCTCTCCCTCGGCGGGGGTGAGCTCGCCACAGACGATGGCATGGTAGAGCTTCTCGACCTGGCGATGCGCGAACTGGTAGGATAACGCCATGTGCGCCACGTCGCTCTTGGCCACGACCATGAGGCCGCTCGTGTATTGGTCGAGCCGGTGGACTACGCCGGGACGCGCCACGCCCCCGATTCCGCTGAGCTGGCCCCTGCAATGATGCAGCAAGGCGCTGACCAACGTGTTGTCTTCGTTCCCGGCGGCGGGATGCACCACCATGCCCGCAGCCTTGCTGATGACCAGCAGCGTGGCGTCCTCATAGATCACGTTGAGGGGGATGTCCCGCGCCACCACTGTCGGCGCCTTCGGCTCCGGCCACACGATGCCGATCGTCTCACCCGCCTGCGGGTGGTGAGTGGGTTTGACCAACTGGCCGTTGACCAGAATCTGGCCCTCCCGAACGAGTCGCTGGATGGCATTGCGCGAAACGCACGGGAACTGCTGGTGCAAAAAAATGTCCAGCCGCCCCCGGGGCAGGGACATCTCGACGACAAGGGACTGGTGTAGCTCAGGCATGGGAAAACGGGATGGCTATCAGAGCAGAATGAGCGCCTCAACCTTTCGAGGATGCCCCTTGGCTCTTGGGGTCCTGGTCCGGAGCGGACCCTTTTTTCAGGGCGATCCAGAGCCACAGGCCCAGGGCCAGGATGAGCAAGCTCCCCACTTGACCCGGCGTGGCCCAGCCGCCCAAGCGAGCGCCGAGATAATCCCCGCGGAAGAACTCCACGTTAAATCGGATGACCGCGTAGGCCATCAGGTAGAGGACGAACACTTGGCCGTCGAAGGTCTTGCGTCGATATTTCCAGGCGAGAAAGCCGTAGAGCGCCAGATTCAGGATGGACTCGTAAATCTGCGTTGGATGCACTCCTCGGCCCTCGGTCAGGTGAGGGGGGGGGTAGCTGATGGCAATCGGCAGGCTCGTAGGCACGCCGTAACAGCACCCGTTCATCAGACATCCAATCCGACCAAAAGCGTGCCCCAGCGCGATGCTTGGCGCCAGGGCGTCCGCAAGTTTCCACAACGGAAGTCCCTTTGCGCGAGCGTAGAATACGCACGCCAGGCTGGATCCTACCAGGCCGCCGAAAAAGACCAACCCGCCGTGGTGGACCATGAAGATCTCCCACACCGGCTTTCCCGCGTAATCCTCGCTCCAATAGGAAATCACATGCAGGATGCGCGCCCCCACGATCGCCCCGAGCATCAGCCAGGGACCCAGGTCAACGATGACCTCGCCGGACAGCCGATCGTTCACACAACGACGGCTGGCTGTCCACAGGCCGGCGACGAATCCGGCCACCACCAGCACGCCGTACCAATAGATGGTCAGGCCGCCAACTCTAAAAGCAACTTGTTCCACGAAGGTTCAACTTAAGGCCGGAACGCCTCAAAGTCGAGCCTGAGCCCCTAGATTTTCTTCAGCGTCGCCTAAAACGTAAAGCGCAAGCCCACGACGCCCTCGATGTCCTGGCCCAGGTTGATCGTCGCCGCTTTGCCTCCACCCTGGATGGTCATGTCGCCCAGGTTCTGGTACTGCCCGCCGGCGAACACACTCATCGTGTCGTTGATGGCGAAGGCCAGGTTGCAGTTTCCGTAAAAGCCGATCAACCACGCGCTGCTGGAGAACTTGGCGATGCGCGCCTGAGGGGGGCCACCCGCCACCGCGGCGCTGAGGGTTTCATTGAAGGCAAAATCGCCTTCGGCATTCACCGCAGCCACGCCCGCGCTCAACTGGAGCGTGAGCCGCTTGATGATGGGCACCTCCATGAACGGTCCCACCTTCAGGCCATAGACCAGCGCATCCACCTTCGATGTCATGGCTGAGGTCACCGCGACGACCGCTGTGGAACTCGAGTTGGGAGCCGCGTCGATCAACGGGCCCGGGCCCTGGAAGGTGCCGGCGTAAGGCGGGAGGGGCGGAACAATTCCGGCCACGCCGTAGCGGTCGGTGGTGCGAAGGACGTTCCCGGTGAGCGTGTCACCGCCGCTGAAGTTCAAGTCCATGGACCCGAAGCCAGCTTCGATACCCACGGCTACTTCGCGTCCTTTGCCCAGGGTGAAGCGGGCCAGTTCTCGTCCGTAGGTGATCTCGAACCCGGCGTGAGGGTCATCTTTAAGTGTCTTGTCCGTGCCGTCGCGGGGCGAGGGGGCGCTGTGGAGTTCCAGGTCGGTACCCGCCAACTGGTCGGCCTGGTTATAGCCCCAATAGGTGGTCTTGCCGCCGGCGTTGCCACTGATGTCGGTGCGCACAAAACCGTCGTCGTAGTTCGGCGCGGTGCTGGCGGCGACGGCTAGGTTGCTGACCTTGGCGGAGAGGTTGAATCCGAAGCGGGCGCCGAGGGTCAGGCGGTTGCGGTCCAGGCCCAGTTCATCGGCTTTGGCGGTGGAAGCGCCAGCCATACCGAGGATGCACGCGGCCACGCAGGCGGGTTGGAGGGGAGAATTGGTCTTCATCGTCTCAATCTCAGATAGAGGTAATGTTCGTCAGAGGGGCCGTGTCAGGGGTACTGGATGATCCGATAGAAACGGTTGGTTGCCGACGAGGGCCGGCTTGGGGTCTTTGGCGGGCCGTTATCCACCCACTGGATACGGCTGCCCGTGCCGGCAAGGCCCGGGAACGAAGTCACCCAGTTGGTATCAGCGGCTTCGCCTACATACTGCACGTAATAGACCAGATTGGTCACGGTTTTGAACTCCACCAGGAACACGTTGTTGGTAAAAAGGGCGCGATCCAGCGTGATGACGGTGTTGGTCGAGAAGGTCGTCACCAGCGGCGGCATAACCTGCAACTCATATCGGGGCGAAGGAATGGTCCTGCGGTCCGGGATATGGTACTCGGCCGTGAGAGCGACGGTGCCACCGGCGGCCAGCGGTCCCAGTTCGAGGTAAGGCACGCTATTGGTTTCACCTGCCGCGTTGAAAATGACCACGTTGTTACTGAGTGAGTCGGTGCCCGTGTCGTACACGAGGATTCGCACTCCGGGCGCGTCGGATACCCCGATGTTCACCACGGAGAGCGACTGGAGGAAGAGACCGGACTGCAAATCCGGAACCGAGGGGACGGGGCTAGAGATCAAGGAGGGCAGGACAACGGGATCCACGAGGAGGACGTTTCCGTCCACATCTTTGACTTGGAAGGGCACAGGATTACCGCCCACAGCCAGGGCTGCCTCCCCCAGGGAGCGCCCCGCAGCCAGGTTGCACGCGACGCTCCCCAGCCGATGCGTGCCCGGCGTGAACGTGGCGCCCGCGGAAAGGGCGACCGTCATCCCCACGCGCCCCTGGGCCAGTTTGGTCAGGTTCGTGGTGAATGTGACCGTGGGTGTCAGGGCGGGAGCGTTTGTGGATGCGGCGACCACGTTGGTGTCACCCGCGTCCAATGTCAGGGAAGGTTCGAGATTGAGGAGGACATCCGGGGCGAATGCCAGCGAGAAGTTGGCCTGGTTTTCACCTCCCTGAGCGACGAGTTCGACGGGGAAGAGCAGCCGCCCCGCGGCGTTGGTGCTCATTGCACCCAGGCGCAGTTGCCGGTAGTAATATGGGTTGACTGTGAGCAGAGCGGGCTCGCTGACCACCGAGCCGAACGCGTTGGTGACCACCACCGTGTAGGAGCCGGAGTCGTTAGTCCTTACGGCGAGCAAGATGAGGTAGGAACTGGTGGCCAAAGAGATGTTGGTGCCGTCCTTCTGCCACTGATAGGTCAGGGGTTCGGTTCCCGAGGCGACGGACGTGAGTTGCACGTTCGAGCCCACCGTGGCGGTCTGGCTAAAGGGTTGAGTGGTGATTTGGGGGGCGGCGTTCGTGACGGTGTCCGTCGCGAGCCCCGAGAAGAGGGGGACCACGGCGGCCAGCACACCCAGGGCCAGCCTCCAGAGTCTTCGAAAAAAGAGACAATCGCGCATATACTTGGTTCCTTTCGCCAAATGCCAGCGACTATCCAGCGACTCCGGTTTCCAAGTCAAACGAAACTTGGTCCCCTTTTGCGCTTTGCGGAGCCGCATTGGGCTCGGTTAGGCGCATGGTGGCGCGGGTTTTGGTTACGGTTTCGCCCTCAGGGCGCGTGAGGATCTGTGGAACGTTTTGCCTGGGCCTCCAGCCCAGGCTATCAAGTTGGGGACCTTCGGCCCTGGAGGCAGTTGGTGCCGTGCAATTCGGTTTGAAAGGGCCGAAGTCCCGCGATGGGATAGCCCGGGCTGGAGCGCGGCGGAGGCCCGGGGAGTCTGTTCGGAAGGAGTGCCTCCAGCCCTGCAAAGGGCGGGAACAAGCTCGGGGCTTGATACAGCCCTGGCCGCCCCCGTGGTTCGTCCACTTCTCGACGCAAATAACTCAACAATAGAATGTTAGATGCGAACGAAGTCCTGCTCAGATTAGCCCATTCTTCCATAAAACAGCTTAAACTTCCCCGCCCGAGAAACCACGTGACCACCAGCTAAACTGTTACGCCCCCTGCCCCGCCGCAATTGCCATTGACGCGAATCCGAGGAGCCGTAGCATTGCGGGCATGACCTCGCCGAAACACGCGTTCGCCGTCGCCCGAGAAGGTGTGACGAACACAATCCTTCGTTTGGCAAACGAGATGAGCAGAGGAACAAGTATAATGAGGCAGCACATATTGACGTCGATATTCATTGCCCTAGGCACGGTAGTATCCGGACACGCTTGGGCACAGGACCCCTACATGGGCGCGTATGAGGGCACCTACCATGCCGACCGGTCGCAGGCCACCAAGGCCACGGGCAAGGTGATCGCCGAGGGTCCCGGTTACTATCGCGTGGTGGTGCAGGCCGAGCCGCTTGCGCCTGGCGAGGTCATCCAATTCGAGATCTATGGAGTTCAGCAGGGGAACAGAGTCAACCTGTTCGGCCGGGCCAATGCCGCGTCATGGCTTGGCACGATCGACGGTGATAGGTTGGCCGCCGACCCCGGTTACTACGGCATGGGCCTGGAATTGAGGAAGGCGACGCGTAAGTCACCCACTGAAGGTGCCCAACCGCCGGCCGGTGCCGTGGTGTTGCTGCCGTTTGCACCCAGTAAGGCGCCCGATACCTCAGCGTGGAAAGGCGGCGTATGGAAACCGCAAGAGGACGGCAGCCTGCAATGCGATCCCGGCAAGGGTTCGATCTATACCAAACAAGACTTCGGCGACATGAAACTGCACCTGGAGTTCTGGCTGCCGCTCATGGCGGACAGCTTCGGGCAGGGGCGGGCTAACAGCGGCGTCATCATCAACAACCTCTACGAAGTGCAGGTGCTCGATTCCTTCGGCTTGGTGCCCTCCATGGGCGATTGCGGCGCGATCTACGATCAGAACCGGCCGAAGGTCAACGCCAGCTTCCCTCCAGAACACTGGCAGACCTACGACATTACCTTCCACGCTCCGCGCATGAACCCCGACGGCTCAGTCAAGGAGAAGGCTCGTGTCACGGTGGAGCATAACGGCATCAAGGTGCACGACAACGTCCCGATCGAGGGCGCGACCGCCGGCCATGAACCTGGCAAACCGCCCGCGAACGCTGCCACCGGCCCGCTGCAACTCCAGGACCACGGGAACCGGATCCGCTACCGCAACGTCTGGCTGGTCGAACTCAAGGACGGCCAGCAGTAGGGCTGGGTCCTCCTCACAGCCAGCGTACGATTTCGTCCAGCGGTTTGCGTCGGCACGCCGGGAGTGTTCCCGCCTCCGCTTCGCTGGGATAGCCTACCGTGATGACGACCACCGGCTTCACCGCGCGCGGCCAACCCACGAGTTTCGCAATGGCCCGGGGGTTGATCCAGCCAATCCAACAGGTGCCCAGGCCCAATTCCGTGGCGGCCAGCACCAGGTGCTCACCGGCGATCCCAATGTCCACCCACGGATAGTCCACGCCCGACACCGAGGCCGCCAGACGGTGGGTCAGGAACGAGGCTTCCATGCCCACCACAACATGGACGGGCGCATCGATAGCCCAGGCCATCTTGATGCCGGGCAGGAAGCCTCCTTCCACTATGCGCCGTCGCAGGCCGGGGTCGCGCACCACGGCGAAACGCCATGGCTGTTGGTTGCAGGCCGACGGGGCGAGCCGCGCGGCCTCGAGGATTTGCAACACATGCGCTTCCGGAACAGGGTCGGCCTTGTATGCGCGGCAACTCACCCGCCGCAAAATCGTATCCGCCACGCTCATGCCCGCCGGCACCGCGGGCGATCTACCCTCGCTCTTCTCGTCTTGGTTCATCGGTGTTCCAACACTCTGCATTGCCCACCTTTGTTGCGGCAAGCTTGGAGTCCATGCCGAGCGTTGAACCGTTCAGGTGCCTGTTCCTGCGCGGTGGTGCCAGCATAAACGCCAGATCGGCTGGTTTAGCCATTGACAGCAAGACCAGACCAGACCAGACTAGGAGAGTCATGAAGATCGTCAATATTCAGGCTGCTAAGACACATCTCTCGCGGTTGGTTGAGCAGGCTGCTTCCGGAGAGGACATTGTTCTCGCGAAAGCTGGCCGACCGTTGGTGCGGCTTACTACCTTCAACCCTCATCCTGGCCCCCGCCAACTGGGGGTACTGAGGGGACGAGTGCACGAAGACGCGCGGTGTTGGGATCGGGACACCGCGCTAGAAGCGGATTTCAGTGAAGGCACCGTTATTCCCCCCACTGCTGATTCCAAGGAGCGTTCAAGATGAGACTAAGGCGCGCAGGATGGCGGGTGGCTGGCGCGACGCGAGCGAGGCGCGGCCCCGCAGCGGGCTGTAACGAGCGAGCAACAAAGCCAGACGCCCGCCAGACCAGCGAATTAGGCTCATCTTGAACGCGAATTGGAATGAATAAGGTCAACTGCGGCCTCTCCCATGAATCTGCTGATTGATTCGCACGTGTTGTTGTGGGCGCTCTACGCGCCGGAGAAGCTCTCCTCTCGAGCTCGTACAGCGATCGAAGATGCTGCGAATCCCGTGTTTTACAGTGCTGCTTCCATTTGGGAGCTCGCCATCAAATCCGCCAAGGGTCTGCTCAAGGTGGATGGGGGATTCCTGGAAGCTATCATAGAGACTCGCCTGGTTGAACTGCCGGTGCGTACCACGCATGCGTGGGCGGTCTGGTCGCTTCCGCCGGTTCACGCCGATCCTTTCGACCGCATCCTTGTGGCCCAAGCCCAAGCAGAACGCCTGACTTTGGTGACACGGGACCAATTCCTCGATCGATATGACGTCCCCATCCTTGCCGCCTAGCGGAGAGCCCAAGGCGCTGATGCCCACCGTCAGTGATCAATTGCTCCCGTAAAGCCTTGAGTATCACCGGAGCCGCGTGTAGCGTGGAGGTATGGACTGGCAAGATCGCATTGTGATGAATCCAGACATCCTGGTTGGAAAGCCCGTGGTGAAGGGAACCCGGCTGGCGGTGAAGTTTGTCATCGGGTTGCTGGCGCAAGGCTGGCCGGAGGCCCAGGTGCTGCGGAATTATCCGGGCCTGACCGGCGAGGACATTCAAGCCTGCCTGAGCTATGCCGGGGAATTGCTGAAAACTGAGAGGGTGTACCCGGTGGAGCTGGCTTGAGGGGACTCATGCGCTTCCTGGCGAACGAGAACATTCCCTTGGATGCACTGAAGCGAAGCGAGAATCGGCTTTCGTTCTCTCAAGGCCCCGGTACTTTCACTCAGCGCAACGCCGCGAGGCAAATTTGCGCGGTTCATTCTATTCCGTGGGTGAGCCCCCTTGCAGGGCTGGAGGCTTTCCTATGGCTCGTCCGCTTCTCGACGCAAACGACTCAACAATAGAATGTTCGATACGAACTGAGCCCTGATTCGCGTGCTCTGTTTCCCCACAAAACAGCCCAAGCTATGGGCTGACCCCTTTCACTGCCGTTTAGCCCTTACCAGAAGCAAGCGTGAGAAGCAATGCCTAGGAGAATCAAATGTAGAGGTCTTAGCAAACGGCCACCCCAAAATTGATGTTTTCGCAAGTTGCTCAGCGGCAAGCAATTGCGATAGTCGCGATTTTAAATAATTTCTGGTGGGTTTTTCCTCCGTGCGCTTTCATGGTAGAGAGGCAATCCAG
>ORJL011363603.1_pt1 | contig 19367 bp, 17 predicted proteins | sample 1779941 | NCBI WGS metagenome assembly ORJL01 (sample SAMEA104232317, study PRJEB22302) | groundwater metagenome | biome: forest; feature: aquifer; material: groundwater | place: USA | collected 2011-08-07 | depth 5.8 m | reverse complement strand
TGTAACGCGAACATGCCCAAGGGGAATATTTAAATACGCACAAGGCTGAACCTGTCCTTTAGGTCCAATAATACAGTAATGTGTACCAGCTAAACAACCCCGACCAAAACGGAGCTTCATCCCCATTTCTTTGGCTATTCGCATGAATTGGGGAGCACAAGTAGGTTTTAATTCAATATCTACAGTTTGTTGTTTTTTCATTATCCTAGTTAAGATATCTTCATAGGCTTGTGCTTTTAATGATTCTTCTTCAATAGAAACAGCTCGTCCCGTTGGAACAAGGAAAAAGAAATGATGGGCTACAGCCCCTTCTTGAACTGCAAAATCCGTGATAGCTTCAACCTCATCAGCATTCCAATCCATGATCGTTGTATGAATTTGAAAGGCAAGGCCTGCCTCACGACAATTGCGCATTCCCTGAACCGCTTCATCCCAAGCACCAGGATATTTACGGAATTGATCATGTTTCCCTTTATCCATAGAATCCAGAGAAATTCCCATACCCATTGCTCCAGCCTCTTTAAGACGACGAGCTAGATCCAAAGTCAAAAGTGTTCCATTCGTACCAAACACCGGCCGCAAGCCTAATGAAGTAGCGTAAGCTACCAACTCCACTATATCAGGACGAAGTAAAGGTTCTCCCCCGCTAAAAATCATTATTTTAAAACCTGCTTTAGCAATCTGCTCCAGCAGTGTTCTAGCCTCTGCGGTGTTTAGTTCATCCTCAGCTTGACATCCAGCGTCACGATAACAATGGTCACAATACATATTACAAGCATTAGTGGTATTCCAAGATACAATCATGACTAATTAACCCCCTTTGCGCGAAGTGCAAATGCACAATGCATAATGCATAATGCATAATGCATAATGCACAATGCATAATTTTTAATTGTGAAATACGATAGAGTGAAATATTATTTTTCTGCTTAATTATGGATTACAATGCGTTGCTTAATTATGAATTATGAATTATGAATTGATTTTCAGCCATCTGGCAACATCCAAAGCATGATAAGTTATCAACAAGTCTGCTCCGGCACGTTTCATGCTTACTAAAGACTCCATAACAATGCGTTGTTCATCAATCCAGCCGTTAGCCGCAGCGGCTTTAACCATCGCGTATTCTCCACTTACGTTATAAGCAGCTATCGGCAAACCATATTTCTGTTTGGTGCGATAGGTAATATCCCCATAAGCCAGTGCAGGTTTAACAATAATGAGATCAGCGCCTTCTTCAATATCTAACGCGGTTTCTATCATAGCTTCATCGCCATTCGCTGGGTCCATCTGGTAAGTCCGACGATCCCCAAATTGCGGTGTTGAACCTGCAGCTTCGCGAAAAGGCCCATAAAATCCCGAAGCAAACTTAGCTGAATAAGCCATAATCGGAGTATTAGTGAAGCCTTCTATATCTAAAGACTCGCGAATTGCTGCAACCCGTCCATCCATCATATCTGAAGGAGCAACCATATCCGCACCCGCCCTGGCATGTGATACTGCAGTTTGAGCTAATAAAGCTAACGTTGGATCATTAAGAACCTGCCCATCTTCAATTAAACCACAGTGTCCATGATCCGTATACTCGCAAAGACAAACATCCGTAATAACATAAAGTTCCGGATAATGCTTTTTAGCTAAGCGTACAGCTTCTTGAACCACCCCATGCTCATGATAGGCACCTGTACCAATGGCATCTTTACTTGCAGGTATTCCAAAAAGTAAAATAGCCGGAACTCCTAAGTCTGTAACTTCCTTAAGCGCAACAACAAATTCATCTAAAGAAAATTGGTAAACCCTAGGCATTGAAGGTATTTCCACGCGCTGTTTTTCGCCAAACATTACAAACATGGGGTAAATCAAATCTTCTACCCGAACGTGATTTTCCCTAACCATTTTACGAATGGTCTCATTAGCTCTTAATCGACGCGGACGTCTTATTAAATCCATATAATTTACCCCCCATCCTCGAAGTGCGATGCTCGATGCACGAGGTTCGATATCGCACCTAGATCTGCGATAATCCACTAAAAAATCCTCAGCATAATTGCAATCTAATTCCTCGTACCCAGCCCGTCCCAGCCCGTAAATCACAATTGCTTAGTGACCATTTAGCGAATTTGCGTCAATGAACGCGGACAATAAAGCGTTAAGCACGCCATTGGTTAACATGCAGTACTACTTATGGGTTTTGGCGTGTAGCTTTATTGGCAAGAGAATAGCAAATGTAGCGCATGGGAACGTGCAATTTTGATTTACCTATTTCCCTATTTCCTCATCAGTCAGATAACAAGCTGGATCGGACTCCCAGAAATCTCCCGTTACAGCTTCAGCTCGCGTCCGGAAATTACCGTTACACATATCTAAGTGAACACAAGCAGCGCACCGTCCTTTGAGTAACGGTTTACGATTTTTAAGCCCAGCTAAAATCGGTTCATTAAGATCTGTCCAAATATCCCCAAATTTTCGTTCTCTGACATTCCCGAAAGTGATGTGCTGAGTAAATTGGTCAGGATGGACATAACCCATTGGATCAACTTCCGCAAAAGCGATTCCTGAGCGATTTCCACCATTCATACCAATTAAGCCTTTAATTTGCTCAGCTCGAGCAGGGTCTTCATCCAAGGCTTGCAAATACATATACACTCCATCACAATGATTATCAACAGTCAGTATTTCTTTTTTCAAGCCGCGTTCCTCGTAATCTCTTGTCCGACGAATAATAATATCCATAGCTTTACGAGACTCGGCAGGTGTTACGTCTTCCTTAATCATTTGATTTCCGCGTCCCGAGTAAACTAAGTGATAAAAACAAACTCTATCAATGTTTTTTTCTTCAATAAAATCAAAGATACTGTCCAATTCTTTAAGGTTATGACTATTGATTGTAAAACGTAAACCCACGCGCTGTTCAACATCCACGCAGTTTTTGATACCCTGCATAGTTAAGTTAAACGCACCTTCCTTACCCCGAAATTTATCGTTAACTTCCCTTAACCCATCAAGCGAAATACCAACATAACCTACACCAATATTTTTAATACGTTGTGCTACCTCAGGGGTAATAAGTGTCCCGTTGGTAGAAAGAGTCGCCCGAATACCTTTACTCGTTGCATACTCAGCAAGTTCAAAAAAATCCGGTCTGATCAAGGGCTCTCCACCAGAGAAAAGTAAGACAGGCACATTAAATTCAGCTAAATCATCAATAAAACGTTTAGCTTCCTCAGTCGTCATTTCCCCTTGATATTTTTGGGCATCAGAATCCATATAACAATGGGCACATTTCAAATTGCAAGTACGGGTAGAATTCCAAACCACCACAGGTCCCGAACCTGTAGTGGTACCGTTAAGCGATCCCTGTGAATTTTTACTATACCGCAGCGAGTCACCAAAATACTCTGTTCCATATAGAAGTTTAGTAACACTAATCATTATATTTTACCCCTTCCAGAAGAGCTTGTACTAGTCCGTCTATCGTATAATGAGCTGCTTCCTTATGAACAGTCAGTCCAAGTTCAACAGCAGTTGCACTGGTAATTGGACCAATCGAAAATACTTTGACACCGTCTAGTAACGTAAGGTCACCCTCTAAAAGTTGAATGAAATTACGAACTGTCGAGGAACTTGTAAAGGTTACTGCGTGAATAGCCTTTTCAGTAAGCAACCGCTTTAATTCGCTACGATTAGCTCCTCCGAGTACAGTCTTATACGACGGAATATCCCAAACATCAGCACCCAAGGCTTTTAAAGATTCCGGTAGAATATCCCGTGCTTCTTCCGCCCTTGCTAATAAAACGCCTTGTCCAGGTAAAATCCGGCTCGCTAGACCCTCAATAATCTTTTCTGCTCGATATTCTTCGGGTACGTAAGCAACTCGTAAATTTCTGGCTTCCAAAGCTGCTCGTGTCGCTGGCCCTATGGCTACAATTTCCATACCGCTTAAATCACGAATATCTTTACCTTGATTACTTAACTCTTTGAGGAAAGCCTCCACACCATTGACACTCGTAAAGACGAGCCATTGAAAACGTTTTAGATTCTCCAACGCTTTAATTAGACGTTCTGGTTCTGTTGGCGGGGCAAGCTCAATAGCTGGGAACTCCCAAGCCTCTCCACCTAAATCTTCAATAACTTGCGATAAGGCACTTGCTTGGTGACGAGCTCTAGTAACGACAACACGAGTACCAAACAAAGGTTTTTTCTCAAACCATTGTAGCTTATCTCGTAAGGAAACAACTTCACCAACGATAATAATTGAAGGGTTAGTAAAACCCTGTTCTTTAACCAAACGAGAAATATTATTCAGCTTTCCGACTAAGGTTCGCTGTTCTGGGCGCGTTCCCCATTGAATAATTCCTACCGGTGTTTCAGGTTTTTTGCCATTTTCGATGAGTTTCTGCGCAATCATTTCTAGGTTTTCCATACCCATTAGAAAAACTAGGGTTCCATGAGCGGGGCCAAGATGCTCCCAAGCTATGGATGTAGCGTTTTTCAAAGGATCTTCGTGTCCGGTAATAACTGCAAAAGACGATGTCAAATCTCGATGAGTTACTGGAATCCCAGCATAAGCAGGGACTGAGATTGCCGAGGTTACGCCCGGAACAATTTCAAAAGGTACTTCAGCATCTAATAAAGCTTCCGCTTCCTCACCACCACGCCCGAAAACAAAAGGGTCTCCCCCTTTGAGACGTGTCACAATCTTACCTTCAATCCCTTTTTGAACTAAAACCTGATTAATCTCTTCCTGACGCAAAGTATGCCGATCAGGCGACTTTCCAACATAAATCAGTTCACAGTCCTGTTTGGCTAGACTCAATAATCGACGTGAAGCTAGACGATCATAGACTAAAACTTCAGCTTTAGCGATGCATTCCGAACCCTTCAAAGTTATCAATTTTGGGTCACCTGGTCCTGCACCTACTAAATAAACATATCCCTTACCCAATTATCCACACCTCAATTTCTGTGTTTACCTTATTTCTGCTAATATCTCAGCTGCTCCTTGAGCTAGCAGTTGGTTTGCAACATCTTGACCAACATCTTCAGGCTTTAATCCATAAGCTGTAGCACGAAGTAACTTTTTACCATCAAGTGAGGCTACCAACCCTTCTAAATAAATCTTAGCGCTCTGTACCTTTCCCAAAGCCCCAATCGGAACCTGGCAGCCGCCTTCTAATTTCCTCATAAGCGCTCGTTCAGCACGAACCGCCTTTTCAGTCTCGGTATGGTTAAGTTCTGCGAGGAGCTTGCACATGTCGGTTCTTTCACCTGCTATCTCAATAGCCACCGAACCTTGCCCCACTGCCGACAACATGATATGCTCCGGAATAATTTGTGTTATGCGTTCTTCCCAGCCTAACCTTTTAACCCCAGCCGCTGCTAAAACAATTCCAGCCATATTAGAATCCCACAATTTTTGCCATCTAGTTTGTAAGTTCCCTCGCAAATCCGTGAAGGTTAAATCAGATCGATAATGTATAAGTTGAGCTTTCCGTCGAAGGCTACTAGTGCCGATCAGAGCGCCAGTAGGTAAGTCTTCGAGGCTTGTCCCATCCTTACTTAAAAAAACATCCCGTGGTTCTTCTCGCTCGCAAAAGGCAGCGATTTCCAGTCCAATCGGCAAAATAGTCGGTAAATCTTTTAAACTATGAACCGCAAGGTCAATTTCGTTCCTTAAGAGTCCTTCTTCCAGTTCTTTAGTAAATAACCCTTTATCCCCAATTTTGGCCAACGGCACATCCAAAATATTATCACCCTTAGTTTTCATAGGAACAAGACAAAATCCATAGTTAGGATAAAGCCTAGAAAGTTGAGATTGTACCCACTCCGCTTGCCACATAGCCAAAAGGCTATCGCGAGTACCTATGCGAAACGTCTTCTTAGTCATTCTATCCCTCCGTGACGAACATGAGCAGGATGCTGAATCATCCGGGAAGAGCAATTTTTTTCTTCGGAAACATCCAAGTCAAAAAGATTCTGGAGAATTTCAGTGTATAAATGTCCCTGCCTTGTATCAGCAAACTCTTTTAAATTAGTAATAGGGGTATGCAAAAGTTGATTAACAATCGAATTGGCCATAGAGCGCACTGCCTTCTCTTGTTTTTCAGTCAACCCACCCATACGCTCCAGAGCGCGATTTAGCTGTGCTTCCTTAATTTGTTCAGCTTTCTGCTGAAAAGCCACAATAGTAGGAATCACATATAAAGAATTATGCCATTTGAGAAATTGAGCCATTTCTTCATCAATAATTTTATCTGCAAGTATAGCAGCCAATTCCCGAGCATGATGATGCTTATCGACTACGCCTTGTAAGTCATCAATATCGTATAAAGTAACTCCGTCCAGATCACGGACATCAGGATGAATATCCCGCGGTACAGCAATATCAATTAATAATAATGGCCGTCCCTTCCTATGTCTCACGACTTGCTCCAATCGATCAGGCAATAATACAAAGTGCTTGGAAGCAGTTGCTGATATGACAATATCAACTTGAGATAAATACTCATCCATTTGATCGAAACGTACAGCCTGACCAGAAAATTCCTTAGCTAAAAGTACAGCCCTATCATAAGAACGATTGGAAACTAGAACGCTCGACGCACCAGCCGAAACTAAGTGTTTAGCGGTCAAAGCACTCATTTCCCCAGCACCGAGAATCAAAATAATTTTTCCACAAAGTTCACCGAATTTTTGTTCTGCTAACTCCACTGCCGTATAGCTAATTGAAACTGGATGCTGATCAATTAACGTTTCCGTTCGAACCCGTTTACCTACAGTTAAAGCATTTTGGAAAAAAACATTTATAACTTTATTCGTTACTTTAGTTTCATAGGCTTGCTCATAGGCAGTTGCAACTTGACCGAGGATTTGAGTTTCACCTAGGATCATCGAATCTAGGCCAGATACAACCCGGAAAAGATGACGAACGGCATCATACAACGTATGAACATAAAGATATTGTTCAACTCGTTTTTCTTCAATTTCCCCATGATGAGCCAAAAATCTTTTAATTGAACTAATCCCTATTTCAATATCTGTTGTAGCGGCGTAAATTTCTAATCTATTGCAAGTACTTAGAATTACAATACCGTGAAGACCTGGATATTTAATCAAATCACTCAGAGCCTGACCCATTTGGGAAGGATGAAAACTCATTTTTTCCCGAACTTCAATCGGTGCGCTACGGTGATTTAATCCAACAGTGACTGGAAACACTGTTCGATCACCCCTTTCGCTTCCTTAAGGCGTTTAGCCTTAATCATTTCCAAAATGGCCCCATCAGTTACCTTTTCCCAAAAAACTCGGCGTTTAACTTCGGGTAATTTACACTTGATTTCCAAACGCCATGTTTTGAGAAGAGCTAAGTACTCAGCCATCGAGTTCCCATAGAGTTCCTCTAACTGCACGCGTATTTGTCTTGCAACGATAGGGCTGGCCCCACCGGTCGATACAGCAATACTTAAATCTCCTTGCTCCAATAAAGAGGGAACAATAAAACTACACTTTTCAGGATCATCTACCACATTTACAGGGCGGATTACGTCATCAGCATCCCGTGCTACCTGAGTATTAACAGCCTTTATCTCAGTGCAGGAAAAGACCAACACAGCATCTTGTATATCCTGCAAAGCATACTCTTTCTGTAACCAAACACACCGCTGATCATCCACTAACAGTTGAAGTTGCGAATTTAGTTGTGGTGATACAATTCGAACTAAAGCATGATGAGTTAGAAGGGTTTGGACTTTACGATAGGCCACCTCTCCCCCGCCAACCACCAAAACCCAACGATTTTTCAAATTCATAAAAAGAGGATAATAATGTGACATGTAGAGCGAATCACCTTCTTTTATCCACAATGTTATTCGACTTATTAAAAGAAATTCCTTTAATTTTTTATTAGTTTTATAGTTAAGCTACTTAATCCAATTAAGTCCCTAGACAAAATATCTGTGACAAAAGTCAATTAAACTTCTAATCTTTTTAAACAACCATTTAGAATAAATTAAAAAATTACCCTAAATGATATTTATTTTATAAAGTAATAAAACGGCAAATAACCAAAAGTAGATACCAACATAAAGGATAGTTAGGAAGCGTAAGAATGAAGACCTGGCAATAGATAATTTACCCCGAAGAAAGTAAACAATACAGCTATAAACCCAAAAACAGCCATCCAGGCAGCTCTTTTGCCCTTCCAACCATACATTAAGCGAGCATGTAAATAACCCGCATAGATGATCCAAGTAATAAGGGACCATGTTTCTTTGGGATCCCAAGACCAGTAGGTACCCCAAGCATAATTCGCCCAAATAGCCCCTGTAATAATACAAAGTGTAAGCAAAGGAAACGCAAAGCCAACAACTTTATATGCTAATTCATCAAGCGTTTCAAGTGGTGGAATTCGGGAAGCCTTACCAGATATTTTAGGCAAATTTTTGCTGGCAGTCCTTGACGACTTTTCGTCGGACTGACCGGCTTTAAACAAGTACATTAGACCAAGACCGAAGGAAATCGCAAAAGCACCATAAGCCAGCATCGCAGTGATCACATGAAAAGTTAACCATTGACTCTTAAGAGCTGGTGGGATAGCCGCAGCTATACGTTCATCTGGACCCATTGCCATTAAAATAAACATGAGCAACAGAACGGGAATTGGCATTACAAACGTGCCAAGAGCTTTGATTTTAGAGCGAAATTCCGTAAATAATAAGACTGCTACAATCCCCCAACAGAACGTTAAAATAAATTCATACGCATTAGAAAGCGGTGGTCTCTGGGCAATAATCATACGCAGAACAATTGCCCCTGTGTTACCCACTAAGCCCGCAAAGGTAATAATAGTAGCAAAGTAACCTAACATTCCGTTTCTTGTCCCTAAATATACCCAATAAAAAGCCATACCCAGAAGATAAGCTATCAACATAAGATAAAACATTGAAGGTTCTATACCCTGTAAGTTCATTTTTATTGACTACCTCCTATTAAGAGCGTGCTATCATTGAAGAACTTGTTTTTAAACACCTGGTTTACTATTCTCCTTAATAATCCCTACTAAATTCTCAAATTCAGCCTTTACCTTTGTCGCGTATTTTCCGGAAGCGGCACCAAAAGTCAACTGCCCTGCCGATCCATTCTTGGTTATTATCCCAGAAACAACCATGGGTTGCCAATAAAAGGCCAGCATCAACCCTCCTACTAAAAGGAAACACCCTAACCATATTACCCACACTCCAGGATCCTCTTTTACTTGGAGACCGGTAAAACCAGTATAACCTTCAAAAGTCACCTTATATTGTCCCTGGATATCCGCTACTTGCCTAGGGGAAAGTTGTCCACTTTGGATCGGTTTCTGCCCATCAGCTTTATAAACCTGAAAAAGTATAGCGGGATTACGATTATCACTGTTCATATCTGCTACGATAAAATAGAGGTCCGTTCCTGGAGCCTGGAAATCATTCTCACCCTGATTACGTAAGACAAGCGGAATTTTCTGCCCTTTTACCTCAGCTGTGAGTTTTGCGGCATTAAAAAAACTGGCTTGATAAAAGGTCACACCTTGATAAGACACAGGGTGATTGACTGAAATCTCTTGTCTAAGGACTTCTTTTCCTTTATCTAAAATACTTAAATCTGTATACCAATTGTCTCGTTCTCCGTTAGGCAAGGTACGATCCTGTGCCGAGTTAATATAAACACTAAAGTCTTGGGTTACTGTTCCTTTACTAAGCTGAATTGCTTTGATTGGCACCATATTACCCTCACCAGCCATCAAATACCCTTTAAAACCTAGCATTGTGCCTATCAAAGCCCCCAAAACAAGGACAACAAAAGCAAGATGAGTAATTAGAGAACCCCAATAACCCCAACGATGTTTAAGACCGTAAAAGCCCCAAATCTCTCCATTATCTTCGGTATATAAGCGGTAAGACTTATCCTTCAGGGTCTTCTCTACCCCTTGTCGTAGAGACTTTAAATCACCAGTATATACCACTCGATTTTTAACAGGAACGTTAGTCACCTTCATTGGAATATGAGGCTTAAATGTTAGTCTAATTATGCCTTTAAGTCGTTGTAAACTACAGACTATCAAATTTAAACAAAGCAACCCCAAGATTAAACGAAACCAATAAGTGCTATAAAGATGAGTAAATCCCATATTATTCCAAATAGGAGCTATTGACTTAACCTTCTCAGGATCTTGAGCTTCTTGAGGAATTAAAGTACCTATTCCTGAAATAACCGCAACTATCCCTAGAAGAGCCAATCCCGTTTTCATCGAACTAAAAATTGCCCACAGTTTACCCGCGTCTTTTTCTGACTCTTCAACCATTAAAATTGACCCTCCTTGTTCATAATTCATAATTCATAATTCATAATTCATAATGAACGATGCACAATGAACAATTTATCCACGTCTAAGACTCCCACTTCTATAAGTGGGAGTGGGAATCCCGTACTCTGCTTCGGTGGGGGTAGACTCCCCCACCGAAGTCTCGATGTTCAACTTTAGTTGAACGAGTTCACTAAGGTTTTCCATGGCAACCACTAATATAACAAGTAGCCGTATCTCCATATTCGTATAAGAATTACTCCCCACGTTATTACCTGTATTTTTTACAGGATGAAAAGACTTCAATCTTGAGGAATTATTTTTTGTTTATTTATTAATCTTCATCCCCTAGATTTTAATAATATCTTACCAAATATTATTATGCAAATCCTAATATCTACTTAACTCTATTTTATCGTTATTAATACTCAGGAATTACGTTGTTTTTCTTCTCCAATGACAGCTTCAAACTGTGTTTTTCTCTCCTTTGAACATAAAGTTATGTCGGCATCTTTTTCATAGTATTCTTCTATGTACCTATATAGTTGATAGTCAATACCTAAATTAAAAGTTACATTTGTCAAAAATAAAATGTATCTTTTATGAATTATCACAAAAATAATAAATTTGTTTTTAGTTTTAGTTTATTTTTAGTTTTAGTTTAAAATTTTCTAATACGGATAAATTCTGCCAATTCTTCGAGCGCCTTGCGAGTAGGAACCTTAGGCAACATTTGCAGGTGCTTTTTAGCTTTTAAGACATAGAGATCGACCCAACGCATCGATTCTTCAAGAGCCCCTGATTTTTTAATCATCTCTATTACCTCTTGAACCTCGCCGTCTGTCTTGGTGGTCTTTTCCAACAACGTCTCCAAGTTTTGTCTTTGCGGAGCAAACTTTAGTCCGAGAATCACCGGCAAAGTCATTATTCCCTGCCGAATATCTCCACCGATAGGTTTCCCGAATTCAGAGGCTTTGGCAGTAATATCTAAGATATCATCAACAATCTGAAAAGCCATTCCTAGACAATGCCCGTAAGCTCCCAAGGCCCATACATCACGCTTTGGTGCTCCACAGACTAAACCGCCCAATTTACAACTAGCAGCAATCAAAAGAGCAGTTTTACGCTTGATTCGATAATAATACTGTTTAAGGTTTTGCTGAACATCAAATGAACTCTTAATTTGTTGAATTTCACCCTGACACATTTCAATACTAACTTCAGCCAAAATTCGAGAGACTTCCGAATTGTTAATTTGAGAAATGAGTTCTAATGATTTAGCGAATAAATAATCTCCAGTTTGAACCGAAATTATATTTCCCCAATTGGCTCTTACCGTTGGGCGTCCGCGTCTAGTTAGTGAATCATCCACTACATCATCATGTACTAATGTGGCCATATGAATTAATTCTAAAGCCATGGCGACTGGGAACAAAGTCTCCAAAGAATATCCATAAAACTTTCCTGCTAAAAGAGTGAACGCAGGCCGCAAACGTTTTCCTCCGGCCGACAATAAATGAACAGATGAATCACATAAAATCGGATAATCTGTTTCCACGTATTTTTTGAGTTCTTTTTCAACACGTTGTAAGTCTGAATTAATCTGATTGAATAGCATCAATTGTTTCAAAACCGATTCACCTGCTTGCACCCTTTTCTTCATAAGATACCATATCTTTAGGAAGTTCCGCTAGTGGATCAGCGTTCTCAGGCTTTGTGATGCCAATTTCCGGCTGTAAAATGCTATTTCCCAAAGGAGGGTCACTAGCTTCAGCTTCAGACCGAGAGACACCACTTTCCTGTTGGAAGTTACCACTCGTTGGTGAATTCCTAAAAGAAGAATGTTCAGACTCAGTAAAATCCCCAGACCTTTTTCCAGGTTTTTCGGGTTCAGGAGTTTCAATAAAGTTCTGGAATTCTTTAGTTAAATCATGGGTCACCTTGCGAATCTCATAGATCATCTTACCAATGACCCGCGCTACTTTAGGCAAATCTTCCGGTCCAAAAAGAATTAAAGCAACCGCCAAAATTAAGATAATCTCTCCAAAACCCATAGTCATTCCCCCCTAGTCTTAACCAAAGCTTTTTCTCTCTTCCTAGCTACGAGATAACCGAGCCAAATGCTTACTTCATAAAGAAAATACATTGGACCAGCCATTAAACCTTGAGTAAATAAATCTGGAGTCGGTGATACCACTGCTGCTAATATAATAATAATTAAAAATGCCCAACGACGTTTTTTAGCAAGTGTCCGAGGGGTTATGAACCCAAAGTGAATCAAAATTAATAGCACAACCGGAAGTTGGAAGACTAGTCCGAACGTTATGAGGAAGGTTAAAATAAAACTAATATAAGAAGTTTTGGTAACAAAAGGAGTTGACTTAACCGCCTCTCCACCAGCAAATAATAAAAATTTAAGCCCCATAGGAAGAACTAAATAAAAGCAGAAAGCCGCTCCCCCAAGAAACAGGACTATAGAGCTAGGTACAACAATATATAAGTATTTTCTTTCTCTCTTTTTTAAAGCAGGTAAAATAAAACTCCAAATTTGCCAAACTATGATCGGTAGAGCAACTAACCCCCCAACAACGACCGCAACTTTCAACTTAACCAACACAGGTTCCATCGGTGTCGTTGTGATAAAACTAGCCTTACCTATGTTCGCTACAGGTTGTGCTAGATAAGCAAAAGCCCAATCAGACACCAACCATCCAATAATAGTCCCTAATGCAACAGCATAAGCTCCAATAATTAAAACTTTACGAAGCGCTTTAAGATGTTCCATCAACGGCATATTAGTATCCTTGCTACTTCGCCTACGCATCCGTTGACCTTCCTTTCTGTTCGAGGATCGATGCTCGATGCTCGAAGTACGATGTCCGAGGTCCGATTCGTTTCTTACTTTTTACTTTTAACTTTGATCTAGTCTAATTATTCGCCTTCGTACTTCTCATCTGACCTCGGGCTTCTGACCTCCGACCTCTGGTATACCTTTAGCCACCCATAATGTGTATTACGTTGAACTGCCGTATGCCCTGCATCTTCGATACAATGGATAATTTCCTCCAGGGGGACACGTGTTTGTACCCCTGCTGCCCTTACCACATTCTCCTCAAGCATGGTACTTCCAAAGTCATTAGCCCCAAATCGTAAAGCTACCTGGGCCATTTTTGCACCCTGCGTAACCCAAGATGCTTGTATATTAGACACATTGTCCAACATTAAGCGGGCTACAGCTAACGTTCTAAGGTAATCTACGCCTGTACTACCTTCTCCACCTAATTCGGTATGCTTTGGCGCAAAACTCCACGGAATGAAGGCCGTGAAGCCAGCGGTTTGATCCTGTGCCTCTCGAATTCGAACCATATGAAGAATTCGCTCTCTTATTGTCTCGACATGACCAAACATCATTGTGGCTGTCGTTTTCATACCCAATTGATGAGCTATAGTCATTACTTCCATCCATTGTTGCCAACTTATCTTATTTGGACTTATCAAACGTCGTACCCGATCAGAGAGAATTTCTGCTCCTCCACCCGGAATTGAATCCAACCCAGCTGCTTTCAAACGCAGTATGACTTCTTTAAGTTTTAATCCTGACTTTTGTGAGAGATCCCAAATCTCCGGCGGGCTAAAGGAATGAATATGTATCTTATACCGACTCTTAATGTCTTGCAACATTTGCTCGAAATAGTCTAAATTAAGACCAGGATGAAGCCCACCCTGAATCAACAATTGAGTACCACCCAGAGCTAACGTTTCCTCAATCTTTGTATGCAACTCTTCGCGAGACAAAATGTATCCTTCTGCTTGTCCCTCATCACAATAAAACGCACAAAATTTACACTTACAAGTACATATATTCGTATAGTTAATATTGCGATCAATAACGAAAGTCACAACATTTTGCGGATGCAGTTGCTTCTTTATCAGCTCTGCAGCTTGAGCAAGCTCAAGTAATCCTGCTTCTTCCAACAAATGTACACCTTCGTCGACGTCCAGACGTTCACCAGCCAGCCGTTTCTCTAGGATAGACAAAATCTCAGATTTCATACCCTACTCCTAATTTATAATTCGTAATTTTATTATTCATAATTGTGCATTATGCATTATGAATTATGCATTGGTAAAGTGTATCACGTTCCAGAGGATCTCGTCCTGCCTTTTGAATCAGTTCGACTATGGCCTTTTTACTCATAGCTTGCCCAGTTTCAGATCCAGCGGCATGTTCCTCAACTACCGTTCCATCTAAGTCATCAACACCAAAAGCTAAAGATACTTGAGCTAACTTATATCCGAGCATCCTCCAAGATGTCTCAATATGGTCAATATTATCGAGTAATATTCTGGAAACAGCTAACATTTTAAGATCCTCAAAACCTGTTGTATCACCTACACCTAAATATCCTTCCATTTCAGTATTTTTTGGATAAAACGGAAGAGGCATAAACGTTAAAAAACCCGCTGTTCTATCCTGTAACTTTCTTAGGTTTATTAAATGATCAATCCGTTTCTCAACCGTTTCGATATGTCCATAAAGCATCGTCGCATTGGTACGCATTCCTAGCCTATGTGCAGCTTCCTGAATCTCTAACCAGCGCTCACCAGAAACTTTCTTTTCGCAAATTTTAGTACGTACTCTTGGAGAAAAGATTTCCGCACCACCCCCAGGGAGCGAATCCAAACCTGCTTGTCTTAAATCAGTTAACACTTGTGTTAGTGAATAGCCGGTTATTCGAGTAAAATAATCAATTTCTACAGCTGTAAACGCCTGTAAACAAACCTGAGGTAAAATCTTCTTAACACGCTTAAGCATTTCCAGATAGTACTCGTAGGGTAGTTCGGGGTTTAATCCTCCAACGATATGAATCTCAGAAATGTTTTCTAGTGCAGCTTCACTAACTGCTTTTTCAATTTCCTCTAAAGACAAGGTAAAGGCTCGAACATCTTCTTTTTTTACGCCATAAGCACAAAAGTGACAGAGATTTTCGCAAATATTAGTAAGATTTATATGACGATTAACGATAAAATAAGTCTTATTACCATTTTTGCGTTCCCTAACTAAATTAGCCATATATCCAAGAGCCAATAGATCGTTACTTTGCATTAGCCGTATACCAGCTTCTAAATCTAGTCGCTCTCTTCTTTCAACTTGATAGATTAAATCCTGCAATTCGCTAGCAGAAAAAAACACGGACATCCTAAACACTTCCTTAGCTCAAAGGTTAAAATGATTCTACGTCCAAACCCGGAAATCACTATTGCTTAGTGAACGATAAGCCAAAAACGCTACGAGTGTAACGATATAGCGTAAAGCCCTTACAGAATAATCGCAATCTGCTTCGTCGTTCCAAGCCCGTAAATCACTATTGCTTAATGAACATTTAGCGGAATTTGCGTGAGCGAGTGCAGACTATATGGCGTTAAGCACGACATTGGTTGACATTCAGTAAAGCCCAGAGGTTTTGGAACGTTAGTCTCCAGTGGAGACTAACGCCACGAGGCAAGCTGGAGACACAACTAATACCGAGTGGATGTAGCCTGATAGTCAAACAAGTAGCAAATGTAGTGCATGCGAACGTGCAATAGTGATTTACTCTATTTAAATAAAAAAAGGTCCACTAGTGAAAAGATAAAAAGAAGTATACTTAAATAACCATTCAGATTAAAAAAAGCTACCCCTATCTTCGTCAAATCCCTTGCGGAAACAATTCGGTGTTGTCTATAAAGTAAGATAATTGCTACAAATACTCCAATATAATAAGACCAATGTAAGGGCATAAGTAGGCCTACGGCGATAAAAAACAATGGCGCTAGGACATGCAGAAAAGCAGATAACTCCAACCCTCTTGTTAAACCAAATTTTGCTGGAATCGAATGTAGCCCTTCTTGGCAATCGAACTCTACATCTTGACAGGCGTAGACTATGTCAAACCCAGCTGTCCAGGTCATTACTCCCAACCCTAATAGAACCGGGGGTAAAGCCCAATGTCCTGTAATACCGATCCAAGCTCCTACAGGTGCTAACCCTAAAGCAATTCCTAATACAAAATGACATGCCCAAGTAAACCGTTTGGTATAAGAATATAAAACAAGAAACAAGACAGCAATAGGCATAAGTTCCAAAGCCAAAAGATTAAGCTTATAGGCTGCAAAACTCAGCAAAATAAAAGATAGCAATATATATCCATAAACCTCAGCCGTTCCAAGCAAGCCGATCGGCAATGCTCTTGTAGCTGTTCGAGGATTACGAGCATCAATATGTCTATCGATAACTCGGTTCAGCGACATAGCGGCTGTTCTAGCCCCAATCATAGCTAAGGTAATCCAAAACAATTGACTGACAGTCGGAATCCCACCTGTTGGTTTATGGTGAGCAGCTAAAAAAGCTCCTAGATAAGCAAATGGTAGGGCAAAAATAGTATGTTCAAATTTAATCATCTCAAGAAATATCTTAAACTTACTCATTGTTTTCCTTTCCTAAATAAGGACTATTTTCTAAAGTACAGAATCCGGTAAGGGATAAAGTCGATCCTCTACATAATGGTAAAGTTCTAAAAGATGTTCATGGAAATCACTACTAGGAACTTCATCAAAAATCTCTGCTGCTCTCTGGAGAATTTTCAGTACCACTGAGGTATCCATTTGCTCATTCCTTGCCGCCCAAGCTAAACCTAAAAGCCGTCCAAAGGTTTCGCATCTTTGCTGTAATAAGGGTGAAACCCCTGCCAATTCTGCACCAATGCGGGCTGCCAACGCTGTCAAACTAGCTGTCTCGCGATCTAAGATCTCGAGATGCTCATCTTGGTTAAGTTGTTTATCCTTAGCTAACCAACGGGTTATTGATCCTTGACTCATCGTAGCAATAACTCTGGCTAAAGGTGCTAAATAAACAAGTAGTTTCGTTCTGCATAATCCTAAAAAAAATTTACCAAACAAAAAATCACCTACAAGTACAGGGAACTGACGTAATTCTTCCGGTAAATCCTCTCCATCCTGCATTAGACGATGAACTTTATCAGCCATATAAACATACTGGATAATAACACCCAGGGTTGTTGCCTGTTTACCGACATACCCACAAGCTTTACTGACAGCCAAAATAATAGCTGGACAAGCATTGTTATCCAATTCGTCCATTACCAACGGAACAAGTTCATTAAACCTTGCTGCCTTTAAGGTAATTTCTTGACGTAACTGCTCTTGAACTTCTTCCAATTCCCTTTGGAAACTAAATTTAACCGGAAACATGCCATCTCTCCTTAATACTTTTAAAGGAACTTACTTCAAGTTTAGTTAAAACTCTTTTGAAGTTTAGTTATCTTATCTAAAAATTTAGCACTAATAAATCTATTCACCATCCGAGGGTCGATGCTCGACTTCGAACCTCTAACCCCGATCTGACCTCTGATACCCGATGTCCGATATCCGATGTCCGACTTCTAACCTCGATGTAACTCGGACTTCGGACTTCTGACTTCTGATATGACCTCTGACATCCGGGATAAGAGGTTAACTGTATTTATATTCGCGACAAAAAGTTAAAATCCTGCCCAACTATCAACAGAAGTCATAAATCAAAGTCCGAGGTCAGAAGCCTCGTCATAATGCATAATTAATAATTCATAATTGAGCATTGAGCATTGTTATTCTATGTAACCAAGTCAAGATTTAGCCAAAAATATATAATAAATTACAATAGGCCTTGCGACATACATTAGTCACAAAGCCTATTTAGCCGGCCAACATCTTAGTCCGGAATAAAATAAATATCCCTCCTAAAGATTTACTGCTTCTTTCGGGATCTCAACCATTCCCCTCTTCATTTCCGTTGCCGTCATATGACCCGCTTGAAACTTCTCGGTTACATAATTACAGGCATCCCAGGGATTGACACGATCCCCACAAGTGAAGACGTCGACGGCTGCATAACCTAGTTCAGGCCAGGTGTGGATAGCCAAATGCGATTCAGAAATAACAACTACCCCACTTACACCTTGAGGACTAAACTTATGAAATACTACCTCGCGTACTTCGGCACCTGATTCCAGGGCCGCGTTGACCATGATAGTTTCGACTTTTTCTCGATCATTGAGGATGTCAAAACTACACTCATAAATTTCAGCCAACACATGACGTCCCAGAGAATTGCTCATCTTGTCATCTTTACCCCCTTCCCTTATGTTACAAAATATGAAGGAATCCGAGCCGGACATTATCCGGTGACCCAAATTCCCATCGAAATAAATTTTAATCATTATAGCCATGGTTGTCAATAAAAATATATTAATAATGAATTAGTAATGCTCTTCTCTTCTTGATTCTAAATGTTTTCGATACTTTTCTTTATATTTTATGCATTTATCCCCTTTTTGTTTCTTACCAAAAAGCTAACTTCTTATAAAGAAGGATATGCTGAAACCTTTTCATTATAATTGTGAGTGCCATTTTCATCAGCATACTTCATTAATCCATTGTAATACATTTCCATTTTGACCACATTGGTCAGGCTTAGAGTATTTTTCCAAGAATTACTGTTAGAACACCAAATGCAGTAATTGTTTTAAAACCGATACCTTTTTTAACAGAAAGCAAGATTAACCCTTATGCTAAATAAAATATTTCGAACTGTGCGGTTGACATTCCAGAACATGCCAACTGTCCCATGATTCAAGCTGTTATTTTCAATTCTTGAAACTTAAACCCAAAAGTCCTTCGCTTGATCCAATTATCATTCTCTTTATTTTTGAACATTGTCGTTACGCTCGCAAGAGACACCGAGCCACATTTACTCCAACTTGTACCATTGTGTTTTTGTCGATTTGCTACAATATTATCATTTGCTTTTTCTACAGAATTACTCGATGTTTTGAGTCCAAGTTCTTTTCGCCCCGTCTTTCGCACCCATAATTTGTTAATTTACAAATATAGGTATTATTCTTCGCTGGACATTTTTTATCCCTTGTGGTAGCCTATACTTACATCTACTTTGCTTATCAGGAGGGAACGCTTCTATGGAACTTGGAGCTAT
>ORJL010763829.1_pt1 | contig 19375 bp, 13 predicted proteins | sample 1779941 | NCBI WGS metagenome assembly ORJL01 (sample SAMEA104232317, study PRJEB22302) | groundwater metagenome | biome: forest; feature: aquifer; material: groundwater | place: USA | collected 2011-08-07 | depth 5.8 m | reverse complement strand
TTCTCTCGAATATCCGGATGACGACAGACATGGCAGCAGCCGCACAAGCGGCCCAGGTGGTCATAGAGGCGGTGCCTGAGAGGCTGGAGCTAAAGCAGTCCATCTACAAGGAGCTTGACCAGGTCTGTCCTCCAGAGACGATCCTGGCATCCAACACCTCCGGCCTGAGCATTACGTCCATGGCCAGCGTAGCACAGCACCGGGAACGGATTGTCGGCATGCACTGGTTCAACCCGGCGCCAATTATGCGTCTGATAGAGATCATCCGGGGGCTCGAGACCAGCGATACTGCGGTCGAGACTATCAAGGAGCTTTCGACCAAGATGGGAAAACAGCCGGTCGTGGTCAAAGACTCCCAGGGATTTATTGTCACCCGTGCGCTAACCCCCTTCCTGCTCGAATGCTGGAGGATGCTTGAAGAGGGGATTGCCAGCAAGGAGGACATAGACACGGCCATCAAGCTGGGGCTGAACCACCCCATGGGACCATTCGAGCTGACTGACTTTATCGGACTGGACGTGGAGCTTGAGGTTTGCGACGACATGAGGACGATCTTTGGGGACAAGTTCCTGGCGCCGCAAAACCTCCGGCAGATGGTAGAGTCCGGGCACCTGGGACGGAAGAGCGGGCGAGGATTCTACCAGTACAAGTAGACGACCCGGTGGTCCGGTGCCGGTCGCGCTGACGCCGCGCTATTGAGGGGAGCCTTAAATATGTGCTCTCGTCTATGGCGCGGCGCCAGTCATATTGATGATCTGACCCTGGCCGGCCGGTGTAGTGCCGGGTGGGCGAAAAGTTGCCCGGTGCTGCTATCGTAATCCGGGATGATGACATGTGCCTTAACAGTAGATATGTGACGGTAACAGTCTCGTCGGAAGCGTTCTTGATGCGCGTCTCGCATGTTGACAGCGAGGCAGGCCGATGCTATAACCAGATTAGCACCTGGTGAGTACCGGCCTATGCTATCTCAAAGAAAAGAATTCATACTCAAGGTAGTAGTCTCTGAATACGTCTCGACGGCACAGCCGGTGGGCTCTGCCATCGTGGCCAGACGCCAGGAAATACGCGTGAGTCCGGCCACCGTACGGAACGAGATGGCTGACCTGGAGCGTGACGGCTACCTGACCCATCCTCACACCTCAGGGGGACGCTTTCCCCTGGAGCGGGGCTACCGTTACTTCGTCGATAGCCTGATGGAAGAGACCGAGCCGGGGCCTGTGGTCCGGCACGATATCCAGGAGCGTTTCCAGAGGTTGGAGGGTGAGGCCGAGCAATGGTCCCGGGCGGCTGCCGGACTCCTCGCCCGGCTGGCCGGTGTGGCGGGAATGGCTACACCTCCCGAGAGCCAGGTGTCCCAGTTCAGGCACGTCGAAGTGATACTCTGGCATGACCTGCTGGCCCTTCTAGTGCTGGTCCTCCAGGAAGCTCAGCTCAAGCACCAGGTTATCTCGCTGCCACAGCCAGCTACGCAAGAAGAGCTTACGGCCGTTGCCAACAAGCTCAACCAGGTTCTCAGTGGAAAGAACCCGGCGGAAATGCGAACCCAGGTGGCGAGCCTCAGCCCGCTGGAGGCTCATGTAACCACGGCGGCTGCCAGGATGATGGAAGGAAACGAGTCCGGGCGCCGGGAGATGCTCTGGGAGGGTATCGCCAATATCCTGCGTCAGCCAGAGTTCAGCGACACCCGCCGCGCGGGAGATGTGCTGGAGACACTGGAGGAGCCGGGTGTATGGGAATCTCTAATCCGTGAAGTCCTCCATGACCCGGGCGTGCGGGTTGTTATCGGTGAGGAGAGCGGGCACGAGGCACTGCGTTCGTGCAGCCTGATACTTAGCCGCTATGGCACTCCTGAGAAGGGCGGCGGTGTCGTTGGTATCCTTGGACCTACCCGTCTGCACTATGAACGTGCTGTCGGAGTGGTGCGCTACATGGCTGGGGTTCTCGACCGCCTGGTGGAGAAGCCCGGCACTTCCCTCTAACACTTTTCTAATCTTCCTCTTGCTCCCCTCTAACACTCTATGTATTAGAATTCATATGAATCGACCAATAAGGATGGTTCAACCCAGTTTATGAGGAGAGAGCCATATGCCGGAAGATGGAGAGGCTCGTGCAAGCGCGGAGGCCAACCGGGGTGCTGACACTGAAGAGGGTGTTGCCGCGGAGTCTCTGGATGCCGAGTCTTTGAAGAAACAACTTGAAGACGAGAGGAAGAGATCGGAGAGCTACCTCGCCAACTGGCAGAGGGCTCAAGCCGACTTTATCAACTACAAGCGCCGGACGGAACAGGAGCGTGGCGAAGCTACCAAGTTCTCTAACGCTATGCTCATACTCAATCTGCTTCCTGTAGTAGATGACCTGGAGCGGGCCTTGAATACAGTCCCCACTAACCTGGCGGGCCTGACCTGGTTCGATGGGCTCCGGCTCATATATCGCAAGCTGATGGCCATTCTCGAGGGCCAGGGTCTTCAGGCTATCGAGGCTGAGGGCAAGGAGTTTGACCCGAATCTCCATGAGGCTGTGATACATAGCGAAGGAGAAGAGGGGAAAGTCCTCCAGGAGCTGCAGCGAGGCTATAAGCTGCATGACCGGGTCATAAGGCCGGCCATGGTAAGGGTCGGTAGCACGTCCACCGAGACAGGTGAGCGACAGGAGCAAGAGAGTTAGAGTAGGCCGGCGCCGCCAGGGCCGGATCCGTCAGGAGGAGTACAATGGCAAAGGCAATTGGAATAGATCTTGGAACAACTAATAGCTGCGTGGCGGTCATGGAGGCCGGGGAGCCGACGGTTATCCCCAACTCCGAAGGTGGGAGGGTAACCCCCTCGGTTGTCGCTGTTAGCAAGACGGGCGAGCGTCTCGTCGGCACGGTGGCCAAACGCCAGTCCATCACCAACCCAGATAACACCGTATCCTCTATCAAGCGCTTCATGGGGCGCAAGTACCGTGACGCGTCTGTGCAGGAGGATTTGAAAAAAGTTCCGTACAAGCTCGCTGAGGCCAGCAACGGCGACGTACGGGTGAGTCTCGGAGGACGGGACTACAGCCCGCCCGAGGTCTCAGCGATGATCCTTCAGAAGCTCAAGGCCGACGCCGAGGCTTACCTGGGAGAGAAGATAACCGAGGCGGTAATTACCGTCCCCGCGTACTTCAACGACAGCCAGCGTCAGGCCACTAAAGATGCCGGGACCATCGCTGGGCTGGAGGTGTTGCGGATCATTAACGAGCCGACGGCAGCCTCTCTAGCCTACGGGCTGGACAAGAAGGGCGAAGAGACCATCGCCGTTTATGACCTGGGCGGCGGGACTTTCGACATTTCCATACTGGAAATCGGTGAAGGCACCTTCCACGTCAAGTCCACCAACGGTGACACTCACCTGGGCGGTGACGACTTCGACCAGGTAGTCATGGACTGGCTATGCGATGAGTACAAACGAGACCAGGGGATAGACCTCAGGCAGGACCGCATGGCTCTTCAGCGTCTCAAAGAGGCCGCGGAGAAGGCCAAGTGCGAGCTATCGACGGTAATGCAGACGGAGATTAACCTGCCGTTCATCACCGCCGATGCCAGCGGCCCGAAGCACCTCAGCATTACCCTGACGCGTGCCAAGCTGGAGCAATTGGTCATGGACCTGGTCGAGAGGACCATGGGACCCTGCAAGCAGGCCCTTTCCGATGCTGGCCTTGATGCCAGTAAGGTAGACGAGGTAATCCTGGTTGGCGGGCAGACCCGTATGCCCCTGGTACAGGAGAAGGTAAAGCAGCTCTTTGGCCGTGAGCCCCATAAGGGTGTCAACCCTGATGAGGTTGTGGCCGTAGGCGCTGCCATCCAGGCCGGTGTTCTGAAGGGAGAGGTCAAGGACGTCCTGTTGCTTGACGTAACGCCTCTGACCCTGAGCATCGAAACCCTGGGTGGTGTGGCGACGCCACTGATCCCGCGCAACACGACTATCCCTACCAGCAAGAGCCAGGTGTTCAGCACCGCTGCAGATAGTCAGACCAGCGTGGAGATCCATGTCGTTCAGGGCGAGCGGGCTATGGCTGCTGACAACCGGACACTGGGGCGCTTTATCCTCGATGGGATTCTGCCGGCCCCCCGGGGCATGCCTCAGATTGAGGTGACATTCGATATCGATGCAAACGGAATCTTGAGCGTCAGGGCCCAGGACAAGGGGACCGGCCGGGAGCAGAAGATAACGATCACGGCCAGCAGCGGCCTGTCAAAGCAAGAGGTCGAGAAGATGCAGCGGGAGGCGGAGTCTCATGCTGCTGACGATGCCCGGCATCGTGAGGAGATCGAGGCCCGCAACGCGGCTGACTCGATGGCCTACGCGGCGGAGAGGATGCTGCGTGACCAGGGCGACAAGGTCCCGGCCGACATCCGTTCCGACGTCGAGGGCAAGATAGCGGCAGTCCGCTCGGCCCTCCAGGGCAGCGACGTGGAGCACTTGAAGCGGGTTACCCAGGACCTGTCCGAGGCCATGCAAAAGGTAGGCGCTGCCGTCTACCAGCATGCCGGCGGCGGTCCCGGTTCCACGCCTCCTGGAGGCGGTGGCGAGGAGCCACCACGCAGCCAGGGTGGCGACGAAGGCACCGTGGAAGGCGAATTCCGCGAGGTCTAGGGCCAGCAACAACGGCCCTGTTGATATACAACACGGCGGCACGGGCAACCACCCGTGCCGCCGTGTCATATTCGCTGTTGGCAGACCTGGCGTTTGTTACGAATTTCATAAAGTTGAGTTGCATGTGCCGAAGCGCTACCATGGAAGTGTAAGCATTGGAGGTGAAGAGATGGAGATGGAAGGCAAAGGTGACATGCTTCAAGGAAAATGGCACCAGGCCAAGGGCCAGGTCAAGCAGAAGTGGGGCCAGCTAACTGACGACGACATCGCTCAGATTGAGGGAAGGTACGAGAAGCTAGCTGGGAAGCTTCAGGAGAAATATGGCTACAGCAAAGAGCGTGCCGAAGAGGAAGCACGAACCTTCTTCAAGGAAATGGGGGGCTGATCAGAGTCCCCTAATTCCTGAACACACCGATGCATACGGAGGGTATTGGTCTCCAAAGGCCAATACCCTCTAATTCATTTGATGCTTTTGCTCACCCCGGCTTAACGTCCCGCATACTGAGCCCAATCCTGCCCCGCTCCTTGTCCACGGTCAATACCCTCACCGTCACTATGTCGCCGACGGAGACCACATCGGTGGGCCGGGCAACGTAGCTGTCCCTTAGCTGGGAGATGTGTACCAGGCCGTCCTGTTTGACGCCGATATCCACGAAAGCGCCGAAGTCGACCACGTTTCGGACGGTGCCCTTGAGGACCATGCCCTCTTGCAGGTCCTCCATCTTGAGGATATCCTTGCGGAGGATGGGGGCCGGAAGCTCGTCCCGTGGGTCGAGGCCCGGCTTCTCCAGACCGTCCATGATGTCTTTGAGGGTCAGCGGGCTGAGACCAAGCTCGGATGCGAGTGAGTCAAGCGTGAGGCCGGAGGGGGCCATGCTGGCCCGGAACTCCGCGGTGGCTGCCGGGAGGTCACGTTTCCCCGATACCTGTCTCACCCTGGCAATCAGCTTCTCGCAGGCGGCGTAGCTCTCAGGGTGGATGAAGGTATTGTCGAGCGGGTTCGCGCCTCCGGGAATCCGCAGGAATCCGGCCGACTGCTCGAAGGCCTTATCCCCCAGGCCGGAGACCTTTTTGATCTGCTTCCGGTCCTTGAACCGTCCGTTCTCCTCCCGGTACTTGAAGATGTTCTCCGCCACTCGCTTATTGATGCCCGAAACGTACTGGAGGAGTGAGGCCGAGGCGGTGTTCAGGTCAACGCCCACGTAGTTCACGCAGGAGACGACCACCGCATCCAGCGCCTTGCCCAGCTCCTTCTGGTCAACGTCGTGCTGGTAGAGCCCGACGCCGATAGACTTCGGGTCGATCTTGACCAGCTCGGCCAGCGGGTCCTGCAGGCGCCTGGCGATCGAGATGTTGCCCCGCTGCGACGCCTCCAGGTCTGGGAACTCTTTGCGGGCTACCTCAGAGGCGGAATAGACGGAAGCGCCAGCCTCGCTGACGATGACGTAGGCCAGCTTTCCATCCATGTCAGCTATCAATTCGGCCGCAAGTGCCTCGGTCTCTCGGGACGCAGTCCCATCTCCGATGGCGATCACGTCTACCCGGTGCCTCCCTGCAACCTCTTTAATCTTTTGCACGGCCTCGCCCCAGCGTCCCTGCGGCTTGTGGGGGAATATGGTCAGCCCTTCGACACAGCGGCCGGTATCGTCGACCACTGCCACCTTGCACCCACTCACGAATCCCGGGTCGATGCCCATGACAGTCTTGCCGCGAATAGGAGGCTGCAGAAGAAGGTTTCTGAGGTTGATTGAGAAGATGGATATGGCATGTCTCTGCGCCCGTTCCGTGAGCGTATTCCTGGTCTCTCGCTCCATGGAGGGGGCGATTAGTCTTTTGTAGCTATCCTCGTGGCACGAGGCCATATCTGAGGCGAAGACCGAGCCCGGCTTGACGGGATACTGCTTCGCCAGCACATGCCCGGCTCTCTCAAAGGGAAGCTCGATGCTCACCTCGACGATGCCACTTTTCTCTCCCCGGTCCAGGGCCAGGATACGGTGTGGAGGTATTTTGGCAACCGGCTCGGAGAAGTCATAGTACATCTCATGCTTCCGGTCTTTGTCTTTGGACGCATCGACAACGCTCGACCGGACCATTGGATCTCTAAGGAAGACCTGGCGCAGAACCTTCCGGACCTCGGCGTCCTCCGAGATAACCTCGCTGACGATATCCCTGGCGCCGGCAAATACGTCCTCCATCGATTCGAGCTGTAGATCCGGGTTGATGAAGGGGGCGGCAATTTCATCACGTGCGGCTCCTGAGACCTGTTGCTCCTGGATCATCACGGCCAGTGGCTCCAGGCCCCTCTCTCGGGCGATGCTTGCCCTGGTGCGGCGCTTCGGACGGAAGGGGAGGTAGAGGTCTTCCACCTCCTGGAGCGTCCTGGCTGCCTTCAGCTTCTCCTGTAGATCCGGTGTAAGCTTGCCCTGTTCGTCAATGACCCGGGCTACATCTTCTTTGCGCTGCGAGAGGTTACGCAGGTAGGTGATCCGCTCTTGGACGGCCTCTATCTGGACCTCATCCAGACCCCCGGTGGTGTCTTTGCGGTACCGGGCTATGAACGGTATAGTATTGGCATCGTCGAGCAACTCGACGGTTCTCTGTATTTGGGCCAGCCGGAGCTTTAACTCCCCGGCGACTTGTTCTTCAAGCGTCATTACCAACGCAACCTCCCTGGACAGCAGACATGCAAAGATTGTAGCATTTCGGGACGCGCAGCGGGGATGGCGCATGCGCCATCCCCGCTTACGAATATTCTATTTTATAGGGTTGCCGGACGGCTTACCAGCGGTTGCCGCCGCCGCCGTATCCACCGCCTCCGCCAGTCCTGCGGGAGGATGATCCCCCACCGGCCGGGCGCTGAGCAGTGTAGCAATCTGAGCAATAGACAGGTCGGTCATTCCGCGGCTGGAACGGTACCTGGGTGTCCTTGCCACACCGGGCGCATACCGCCGGGAACATCTCCCTGTCTCGCCGGCCCCCAAAACTACCGCCGCCACTGCTGCTACCACTGGCCTTGCGGGCAGCACGACAGTCGGGGCATCGGCCGGGCTCATTGGTGAAGCCCTTCTGTGCGAAGAACTCTTGTTCGCTGGCCGTAAAGGTGAACTCGCGCCCGCAGTCACGGCAGGTAAGGGTTTTGTCTTGCATGTTGTTGATGCTGACTCCTGATAGTATTTTGTTACTTGGAACTGTCCGCCAGCGCGATCACGATCAGGAGAATGCACCTTAACGGTTCATCGACAACCAGGCCGCATCTGGCTCACTGCGGAAAGATACCAGTACAATTATCATAGCACTCTCGAAGAATTTAAACAACGTCCACCAGTACTTCCTATCATGACACAACTGTCATGTAAGCTGGTGGGGCTACAGACGGTCAAGGGCGATGAGAAGTCCCTGGATCAGCGCCTGCGGCCGGGGTGGGTCGCCGGGGACATACACGTCTACCGGCAGGCAGTGGTCCACTCCACCTGCGACGGCGTAGCTCCCCTGTAGAATACCGCCGCCACAGGCCTCGCTGCCCACGGCCATAACGAGCCTCGGGAAGGGCATTGCCTCATAAGTGGCGTAGAGCGCAGGCTCCAGGTGACGGGTTACTGCCCCGGTGACCATTAACAGGTCGGCGTGACGGGGCGAGGCCACGAAATCCATGCCTAGCCTCTGAATATCGTACACAGGGCTGAGGAGATGGGCGATCTCCCAGTCACAGCTATTGTCAGAGCCGGCGGCCATGTGACGTATATGGAGCGAGCGCTTCAGGAGTTTGCGAATGCGCGCTTTCAGCCGTTCGCCTTTGTCCTCAACTTCTGTCAATCCGGCTGAAGAGCGGTGGAGGGCAGCCATGGACGGTGCCGGTCTTTCGACTGTAGCATTCGACGCTCTCGACGGATGGGACACGCTAATGATGAGGTCATCCCGATCCCGCACCGCAAGCTCAGTATGCTCGGTCATTCTGATCGCGCCATTCGGGCAGACCTCCTGGCAAAGCCCGCAGAATACGCAACGTGAGAGGTCAAGCTGCCAGCTCAGTGAGTCGGATAAGGCTTTGCTAATGCCGATGGCGCCGGATGGGCAGACACCAGCGCACGCCCCCGTGCAATCACAACGGGCCGAGTCGATCTCCGGCCTGCCCCGGCCGGCTCCAGGCTCGCTCCGCTTCGGATAGGCCGTCGTAACCCGTCCGGTCTTCAGGCTTGCGCGAAGTATGTTCAGCATTGGACCTCCTTGTCCGGCGCCCAATTAATCCGGCAGTGATATCGTAGTCCAGGTCAAGCCTGGGAGCGCCGAGCCCCAGCTCGGCCGTGCCGCCCCGTGCCGAGCTGGGGCTCGGCGCTCCCAGGAAGGAAGCATGTTCACTGCCGGATCACCTAGCGGTCCAGGCAGGAATAACAGAGCTCGAAGCTCTTGTTTATTAGTGGGAAATCAGGAACCATGTTGCCCGGCACCGCAGTGGCCACAACCGGCCAGTTGCAGTAAGATGCTGAGCGGATGCGGTAGCGATCAATCAATCCGCCCGTGCCGGTGCGAACCCAGTGCACATTTTCGCCTCTGGGGGACTCGGTCATGCCGATGCCTGTCTGGTAGGGAGGCAGCTCCGCTATGCTGATGGCCAGCGGTCCATCCGGCAGCTTTGAGACAAGCTCGGACGCCAGTGCGAAGGATACCAGGGTCTCATCCACCCGGACCTGGGCGCGAGCCCGAACGTCACCGGCGGTCTGTAACGGGACATCCATCTTGAATTGGCCATAAGCTGCGTACGGATGGTCACGGCGGGCGGCCCACTCGACGCCCCTGGCCCGGGCCGCCACTCCGACGGCCCCAAGATCTCTGGCAGCCTCACGTGTGACAACCCCTGTCCCGGTCATGCGCTCGAGAAAGGCGTCGGTGTTCATTATGAGATCGGTGAATTCCCTAAACTCAGCTTCCACGCGGGTGAGTGTGCTTGCGGCGTCGCGCATATTCTCTGCATCCAGGTCACATCTGATACCGCCTACCTGGCAAGTCCCTCGCAGGAAGCGGTGTCCGGTAAGCCTTTCGTTCAGACGCATAAGCTCTTCTTTCAGCCTGGCCCCCTGGCTGGTCCCAACTGCGAAGCCGACTCCCGCGCAGATGTTGCCGAGATCCCCGACATGGTTGTATAACCGCTCCAGCTCAAGGTAGAACGACCGGAGTGCTGCGGCCCTTGGAGGGATAACGGCGCCGGCGATGTCCTCGATGGCCTGGCAATAGGAGACCGCGTGAGAGATGGCACAGGCGCCGCAGATCCGCTCGGAAATCTGCAGCACGTGATTGAAGTGCTTGCCCTCAGCCAGCTTCTCGATCCCGCGGTGGGTGTAGAAGAGGCGGGTTTCCAGGTGCAGTACAATCTCACCGACGGCCGCGAAGCGGAAATGGCCGGGCTCGATTACCCCGGCATGGATCGGACCGACCGGAATCTCGACAATGCCTTCACCGTGAAGATGATGAAAGCGGTGCTTCTGCCCATCGACGCGAGGCACAGGAATCATAGGATCGAAGTCATTTCGTAACGGGTAGACGCCCTCCGGCCAATCGTCGTGCAGCACCAGGCGGCGTGGGTCCGGATGCCCCTCCGGGACCAGTCCCAGCATGTCCTGGACTTCCCGTTCGTACCAGTGCGCTGCCGGAAGGCGCCGGGTCACTGATGGAAAGGACGGGCGCATGGGGTCGATGTCCGTCTCCACACTGATCCAACTGCCTTCGGCCGTGAACACGTAAACCAACCGGAATCGGCCGGTCCGGCTCCTGTCGTCCAGCCCAACCATCGTGGCAAGGCGAGCGCCAAGCCGGCTGTCGAGAATTGAGCAGGTCTCTACGAGCTGATCGAGTGGGACCAGAATACTCAGGCTACCGGCAGTCTGATATTCGATGCAGACGCCGTCGCCGGTTAGGTCTGAGAGACGGGATATCAGGTCTTGGCCCTTTTCCGTAGCTACGATCATCAAAGACTACCTCCAAAGAGCGTCACGACCTGGTGGACGGCCTGGCTCACCGGTGGTGGTACATATACGCCGAACAGTATGATCAGTGCTGCCGGGACTACCAGGGCTACGGCCCCCAGCGGCCCGATCAGCATCGGGTCCAGACGCAGCCTGGGCCTGCCGAGGGCCATATCCAGCGCATGCCCGAAAGCACCGGCGAAGACAATAGCCAGGGCAATCACCAGGGCAACCGCCACGGCCACATTTCCCTGGGCGAAGCCGGCGCCGACAATACCGAATTCAGTCACAAAAATGGCGAAGGGCGGGACCCCCGTTATCGCGAAAGTCCCCAGCAGGAGCAGGGTTCCCGTGAGAGGCATCGCCTGAATGGCGTTGCGAATACGGGACATCTGGGTCGTCCCATACCGCTGTGAAAGATTGCCGGCGACGAAGAATAATAGGGCCTTGGCCATGGCGTGATTAAATACGTGGAGAAGCCCGGCGTAGAGCCCAAGCGGTCCGCCAAGTCCGATCGCAACTGCAATCAAGCCGATGTGTTCGACGCTGTGATAGGCCAGCAGTCTTTTCAGGTCAGTCTGTACTAGAATGAACGGAACGGCCACGATGACTGAAACCAGCCCGAAGCCGAGCAGGAGCCTCGACGAAAACTCGGGACCAACGGCACCGGATGCGATCAGGTAGAACCGCAGGACGCCGTACAGGCCGCATTTGAGCAGCACACCGGACAGAACTGCACTCACGGGAGAAGGCGCCTGGCTATGAGCGTCCGGCAGCCAGTTGTGGAGCGGCGCGAAGCCTGCCTTGGTGCCAAAGCCGATCAGAACAAAGACGAACGCCAGCTTCATCAGGCCCGGGTCCAGTTCGGAGGCGTGTGACACTAGGGTGGTCCAAGATAGTCCGGCCTCCTCACCGAGGGCATGGATCGAGGCGTAGTAGGTCAGCAGAACCCCAAACAGGGCGAAGGTGATCCCAACCGTGCACAGGACGAGGTACTTCCATGCTGCCTCCAGCGCTTCCCTGGAGCGGTAGAACCCTACCAGAAGGGCCGAGATGATCGTAGTTGCCTCGATTGCAGCCCATAAGAGACCGAGGTTATTGACCATCCCGGAAACGAGCATGGTCCAGACGAACGCATGATAGCAGAGATAGTACCACCCCAACCGGTCCGCCGAGACCTTGCCGTGCGTAATATCACGCCTCAGGTACCCGATCGAATACACGGCTGCCAGAAAGGTAACCAGTACGATAACAACGGTGAGTAGCGCGCCGAGACCGTCGACGTAGAACACGTCACCGGCGGCGCTGACCGGACCTCCGGAGAAAACGCGCAGGGCGAGGGCAATGCCGGCAATTAGAGTAACCAGGCCTCCCAGAGCGTTCATCGATTCAACCATCGCCTGGCGACGCAGGACGAAGCAGAGCAGGCCGGTGACTGGGGGAACGGTGAGCAGAAGCAGCAAGTCCATGGCCTATCCCCTGAGCGCCCGAAGGTGGTCGGTATCGATTGTGTCGAAGGTGCGGTGGATCAGGCGAGCGAACATGCCCATGACCAGGACCCCAACCACCACGTCAACTGCAACCCCCAGCTCAACCGCCAGAGGCAACCCCTGCGTGGCGACGACTGCCATTAGATAGAGACCGTTCTCCATCGCAACTATGCCGATTACCTGGCTCAGCGCCTTCTTCTGGGTCAGCATACTCAGTAGTCCAATGAACAGCATCGACACGGCTGCGGGTAAGGCGTTGCGAGCGAGGAGGCCATCCAGGTCGTTGTAGGGACCGGCAACGTAGTAGGCGACGAAGACCAGGCCGATCGCAATGGGAAGCGTGATCCTCCGGGAAAGCACCGCCTCGGTTTCTCGCTTAATCCGGACTTCACGTAAGGCGTGCAGAAGTATGGCTGGGACCACCAGCACCTTGATCAGCAGAGTGAGGGCAACCGCCACGTAGGCATGAACCGTGCCGGTCGCCATAGCGACCACCCCGGCGCCGGCCGCCAGCAACAGACCCTGCGCCGCCAGCAGCCGGATGGAGCTGTCCAGCTTGCGAAGCAGGACCGACCCAACGGCCGCCGCCAGGAGGAGCAGCGAGATGTTGTCCAGCAAGGTGCGGGCTGTCTGAAAATCGATAAGCGCCAACTCTAGCCTCCCCCCAGGTAAATCGAGGTAACGGCAAGCAGCCCTAACAGGCTTGCCGCTCCCAGAAGCTCCGGAATTCGGAAGATGCGCAGCTTCACGTTAGTGGTCTCTACCAGAGCAAGGACCAGGCCGAGAATTCCCAGCTTCAGCAGGTACGCAATCAGAGCAATAGCGAGTGCCGGCAGCGTTAGCTCACGCGCAATACCCCAGGGGAAGAAGAATGCTGCCAGCAGCGAGAGCACCAGGAGCTGTTTGACATGTGTAGCCCATAGGAGAAGCCCGAGAGGCCTCCCGGAATACTCCAGCAGCATTCCTTCATGGGCCATCGTCAGCTCCAGGTGGGTATCAGGGTTGTCCACTGGCAGCCGGCCCGTTTCGGCGATCGCGACGATGAATAGCCCGCCGAGGGCCAGGAGCCGGGCCACCGTGAGCCCGCCATCACCAACCAGGGCACTGAGCGCTGTCGATCCGGCAGGTATGGCCAGGGCAAAGAGGGAAAGCAGCAGCGCAGGCTCTACCAGCGAGGCGAAAGCCAGCTCCCGGCTGGCGCCCATTCCTCCGAAGTTGCTGGCCGTGTCCAGGGCGGCCAGGGCCAGGGCGAATCGTGCCAGGGCCAGGAGTCCAACGAGAACTATGGCGTCGCCAACGCCGGGCATCGGTGAAGTGACAATCAGCGTGGGAACGAGTCCGATAGCAGCCAGGTGCGCTCCAAAATAGATATAGGGCGCCACCCGAAAAAGCCAGCTAGCGTGCTCGGATACGATGCTCTCCCTGGCAAGGTACTTCCAGATGTCGAACCACGGCTGAAGTATTCCCGGCCCGCAACGGTTTTGCCAGTTCGCCTTGGATTTCTTGATAATACCGTTGAGTAAAGGCGCAAACACCAGCGCCAGCCCAAGATTGATCAGAAGCAGTACAGGGTCCAAGTGGCGCCTCCCTATCTCGTCAGCAGCAACACGGCTATGAGCGTTGCGAAGATGTAAGCCAGGTAGGTCCGTAAGCTTCCGTTTTGCAGAGCACGGACCTGCCGGGACAGGGCGAGGAGGGCGTGCACCACGGGTTTGTACAGATACCGTTCGTAGATCGGATGGATACCTGCCTCGTACTGCACTGCCGAGACAAAGTACTTAATTCCCGCTACATGCTGCCGCTCTACCTCCCGGTATGGGCGGACTATCTTTTGAAAGATGACGCGGACCGGCTTGGCCAGTGCCGTCGCGCTATACTGCATAGCTGGCTCGAGCGTAATGCCGCACCCCCACGGGGCGCTCACGCGGCTGCTGCCGGCTCCTCCGATCATCCTTCCTAACAGGACGGCCAAACCTCCCAGCCCAACAATCAGCACGAGCAACGCCAGAGGCGCAACTGCTCCCCCGCGGGACGCTGCCGGAAGCACTGGAGCCAGACCCAGTGAAGGCTCCGCAGTCACACCTGCGAGCATCCCGGTAACGGGGGCTAGCAGGCGGATCACGATCGATGGGAATAGACCCAGGACCAGGCAAAGCAGCGCCAGCAGTCCCATCCCATAAAGCATCGGACGGCTGGCTTCGTGAGCATTGCCGGCTGATTCACTGCGTGGCATCCCCAGGAAGGCTATGCCGAAGGCCTTAACGAAACAGAAAGCCGCGAGCCCGCCGGTCAGCGCGAGGGCGCCCGCTGCCAACGCCGCTCCGCTCCCGACCAGGGCGTTAGATGCTGAAGTGCCCAGCGCCAGCAACGACTGGAACGTGAGCCATTCGCTGATAAAGCCATTGAGCGGCGGAAGGGCTGAGATCGCGGCAGCACCGATCAAGAAGGCGGCGGCGGTCCAGGGCATTCGCCGGATAAGTCCCCCCAGCTTCTCCAGGTCGCGAGTGTGTGCTGAGTGCTGGACTGCGCCGGCGCCAAGGAATAGCAGCGCCTTGAACACGGCATGGTTCAGTACGTGATAGAGGCAGGCAATCAGCGCAACCGCCGCGGCTACTGGCTGGCCAAGGGCCGCGAGCAACATAGCCGCTCCCATGCCCATCAGTATGATTCCAATGTTCTCGACGGAGTGGTAGGCGAGCAGACGCTTGAGATCGTGCTCCATCAGGGCGTAAAGGACCCCAAGGACGGCCGAGACAACGCCCAGCAGGAGGATGAGCCCTCCCCACCAGAACGGTCCCGGACCGGTCAGGTCCCAAACGACCCTCAGCAGCCCGTATATGGCTGTCTTGATCATGACCCCGCTCATTAGAGCCGATACATGGCTCGGTGCGGCGGGGTGGGCCCGAGGCAGCCAGACATGAAGGGGGATAACACCGGCCTTCGTGCCAAAGGCAACCAGCGCTGCCATGAAGACCAGGTCGCGGCTGACAGGAGACAGGCTTCCGGTGGCTGCCTTGATAGACGCGAAGTCAAGGCTGCCGGTGCCTGCAAACAGCACCAGAAAACCCATGAGAAGAAAGGCTGAGCTGGCATGCGTCATCACCAGGTAGATGTACCCGGCCCGGCGCACGCTATCCTCTCGATGGTTATGGATCACCAGGAAGAATGAGACCAGAGACATCACCTCCCAGGCAAAGAGAAAGGCGAAGATCGAATCTGCCAGAATAACCAGGACCATGGATGCAAGGAAGGCATTATAGGCAGCGCTCAGGCCGGCAACGGACCCCTTCTCATTCTTGAGATATCCGAAGGCATAAAGCGTGGCTGCAATTCCAACGACCGAAATGACCAGGAGGAAATAGGCGGAAAGCGGGTCCAGTCGAAAGCTGATACTGGCAAACGGTGTTACGGGCAGTACTGCGATCTGCTGACCGGCGCCCTGCAGAAGTGAGCGGATGGAGATGGCCACGCCGGCAAGGCCTGCGAAAAGTGCCGCTGCATGTGATAACCGGCAAGGGGGTTTCCGGTCTACCAGCGCCGCCAGCGATCCAATGGCGTAGATCGCTACCAGCGCCAGAGGTAAGTAAGGTTCCAAATCGGCCATCCGTCCTCCTTCCGTGGGGGCCGCCCCAACCCCCCCTGGCTGGACAAATAAAAAAGGCCCTCCGGGCGCTGATTGCGCCTGGAGAGGCCCCTCCAACATGCCTGCGGGGTAAGCCTGACGGGTTCGGGCGGAAAGGCTGCTGCCCTATCTCCTTACGGAGAATTCACCCCAAGATTCTACGGTATCCCCGCGCCACTGCCGTGACTTCGGCATTGAACTTGTCCCGGCCCTAGCCATGCTACCCGGCCCGTCCCATCCACCCAGGATCGCCCTTCCAACGAGCCGGCCGGCAAAAGAGACAAAGACTCCTCCGATGTGGAGTTTTGTCCTCTTGCTGGCCCCGATTGTAGTCCCGTGCGTTCGCCTTGTCAAGGCAGCATGGAACAGAGGATTTCGAAGATTGGCACGAATATCATATCCCAGGCGCTCAGGTGCAACCTGTATCAGCCTGTAAACACGTAGCGCTGGGGACAAGCCCCAGCGCTACGTGTTTAATAGCCGACAGCCGGCTTTTTCCCTCGGTCAGTTCTCTACGGCGCGGCGGACCATTCTCATCAGTACAGGGAGGCTGAATGGCTTGATTGCACAGTCGAACGCATCTGTCTCTACTGCCTGCAGCGCCTTGCGCTCGCCGAGATGGTTTGCAAGCATGATTACCTTCGTTCTCGGCACGACACCGTCGTCTGTTAGACGCTTGAGGACAGAGAGCCCGTCAAGGCTTGGCACGTTTACGTTGAGCAATATTAGCCGGGCGTCAATGCACGGTGCATCGCCTCCAAGGGCTGCAACAGCCGCCTGCCCGTCCTGGAGCCAGAAGGTACGGTAGCCCCGGGTCTCCAGGGCATGGATCAAGGTCTCGGCCATCTCTTCATCGTCGTCGACCAGCACGATGTCCGCTGTTTCCGCAGTCTGGTCCTGCAGGTCGGCAGCCTTTCTGGGCATAACCCGGTCACGGCCGGCAGCCTTGGCCCGATGGAGTGCTTCGTTCGCGGACTGGTAGAGCGTTTCCAGATCGGTCCCATCCTCCGGATACTGCGCTACTCCGGCGCTGAAGGTTACGTTGAACCGCTCGCCTTCCGGGCCAGTGAAGTCCTCCTGGCGCAGTGTTTCAAGGACCTCGGCCAAACGGTGAGCGGCGTCGTCCCGAGTCATGCCGTACATACCGACGACGAACTCTTCACCGCCCCACCGGGCCACAACGTCCTCCGAGCGGAAGGTTTGCAAAAGGAAGACGCCGAGGCGTCGCAGCACCTGGTCCCCGGCAGCAAAGCCAAACCGATCATTTATGGTCCTGAAACGGTCCAGATTCAAGATTGCCAGCGCTACTGGTTGGACCTGGCGGTCGGCCAGACGAAGGAATTGTTCCAGCACCTGGAAAGACTTTCGCCGGTTTGCTACGTGAGTCAGACTGTCGGTTTCGGCCATGCTCCGTAGCAACTGAGTGCGTTCCATGCAATTCCGGATGCGGGCAATCAGCTCCGGACCTACCATCGGCTTGCCAACGAAGTCGTCTGCGCCGGCGGCATACACGCGGCGTACGGTATCGGGGTCTGTATAGGCGGTCAGGAACACCACGGGCAAGGACACCCAGCGCGGGTCGTTGCGGACCACGCGGCACAGCTCGATTCCGCTCAAGAAGGGCATATCTACGTCAAGCACCAGCACATCCGGCGCGGTCTTCTCCAATACTTCCCAGAACTTGAGGGGCTCATCTAGCGTTGTGACTCTCAGGCTCTTGGCTTCGAGGATGACTTTGAGTGCTTCCAGCACCTTGGGGTCATCGTCCACGGCCATGACCTTAGCCTCTGAAGCCCGGAGACGGTCAAGCGCCTGGGCGACTATATCGATGGTCTTCCTCGGCGGGACAGGCTTTTGCAGGAATCCCCGGCCGCCTAGACGGGCCACCTCTACCCTATCGGCAAAGCTGTTTCTATCCGTCTGGACCACGACAGGCACCGGCGGCGTGCGTCCACTGAGTTCTGCGACCAGCGAAAGAGCATCTTCACCTGAGTCCTGAAATGACGGGTCCATCAGAACGGCATCAGGGCGTGCGTGCGCTATCAGCTCGCGTGCCTGTTGCGGGCTATTTACTACCTCTGTCCTCATCCCCCGGTCGGTGGCCTCGAGCACCAACCGCTCGGCCAGCTCGGTGTCAGAATCAATTATCAGCAGTAGAGGCTGGCTTGTCGCCTGTGCCGGCCTGGGCGTCCGGTCGGCCGGTGGCTGCTCCAATGCCCGCCGCAGGTCGGTCACGATATCCATGAGCCTGCGTGCCTGGGTGGGGCCAAGCGTTGCTCCAACTCGCAGCATCTGTTCCGCTTCTCGGGCTAGCCGGGACCCTATGGCAAAGCCGAAGGTGCCTACGGAGCCTGCCAGCTTGTGCGCTTCACGCTCCGCTTGCCGGCGCAGCTCGGTGTCCAGATTGTCCTCTAACAGGGCGGCCGCGGCCTGTTCTACCACCGTTACCCGGTCTATGATCGCGTCCTTGTACCGTTCCCAGATAGCCGCAACCGCCGCTTGCATGTGCTGTTGGGTGCGGCTTTCAGCCGTGCGCGCAGGTGGTAGGGGCATGCCCAGGCTTGTGGCCACCTGCCGGGCAAGCTCCTCCCGGTCTACAGGGTGAAACAGAAGCTGCTTCACACCCAACTGGTCTACCAGCCGTCCCGAGAGGTCGTTACCCAATTTTTTGTCCAGATAATAGACTACCGGCAGCTCGCTGAGGCCGAGCCCGTTCCGGGCCTGGCTGAGCACCTCAGTCGCCTCTGAGTCTGAAAGGGTATGGTCAATAACCAGCAGCGACCAATGTCCCTGTGCGAGATGGTCCAGCGTTTCTTTGCCGGTGCCAGTAGCTCGTATGGTAACACCCTCAAGCCGGCGCTCGAGCCAGGATGCCAGGTCCTGTGGCAGGCCAGCCATGAGGACACTCGGAGTCATCTTATCGCCTCCTATTGCCAGGTCCTCCAATCTAGTCCGATCTCTTAAACTATCGGTCGTTGATACTGCAAGCAGTGCATTCCCCGGTATCCCGCCGGCACCGCCAGTGCATGATCGATTAGCTGTTTTTCGCATTTTATGATACCTCGAGAAGCATGTCGACTTTCCTTTGTGAATGGAGGGGAAAGCTTTCCCAGGAGGGTGGGTGCCGGCGCCGTATCATTCAGTCGGGGCGGCCGGGGAGAGACGAGTAATTTGCGCCTATCTGGGGATCGGGTAGGGACACAGCATTGCTCTCCGGACGAAGGGCTGCAAATGCCTCTCGTGTCCAGAGCAACTCACGCCTGGGTATTGTATTACGCAGAAACCGCTTCGAGCCCGCCGCCATAAGACCCCACTCGAAATGAGAATACCAGGTGTTATTCTAACGTAGAGGCTGTTAGCATAACGTTTCAACAAGATGACAAACTTGTTATGCTACCCCGTTACCTGTCCGTCCGTAGGACTTTTGTCAGTGCGTTGAGATGACAAAGCGTTAATAATGGGGCAGCTATGCTTGCCCAAGGGTTTGAGAAATAACCGCTAAAGGGGCTCTACCAAGAGCCCGTGGGCAGATTAAACGGCCCCGCGCATCGGGTGTGCCAAGTTTCTGTTGGAGTTTTAGCAGGCAAGGGGAAGGCCCGATAGCAGATGGCTGCGAACATTGAGGAGTGCCTGAGCGCCTGGTTTTGACCAACGAGCACCGGATCTCTTCATCCGTTGCTGGACCAGGTG
>ORJL010111352.1_pt1 | contig 19388 bp, 21 predicted proteins | sample 1779941 | NCBI WGS metagenome assembly ORJL01 (sample SAMEA104232317, study PRJEB22302) | groundwater metagenome | biome: forest; feature: aquifer; material: groundwater | place: USA | collected 2011-08-07 | depth 5.8 m | reverse complement strand
TTGCCCACCCATAAGAAGAACCATTAAGATTAAATGTCCAACCATAAAGAGTCTGCGGTGTGGCCTGACCTCTAAAATAGATTGCTTCAACCAAATATGGAAAAACATTACGCAACTTAGCGATTAACTGGTCTGCAAAAATATTCTTATTTTTTAACCAAAACTCTCCATTCTTAAAATGTGTATTAGTCAATAAAAGGAAAGACAGATTTCCATCTCGGACATTCCAGTTAGGATTTTCAAGATAAGTTGGACTACTCAGAATAAACGCATTATTGTTATAATTATTGATCGAATCATAAGTAGCGCGCAAATCCTTGCTGTCATTCATAAAGTATATAGTTGATTGGAAGTCAGTATTAAATTCTAAGCTATTCTTAACACCTAAATAAGCACAAAACGACGACATCGAAGGTATCATTTTATTAGTTTTTTCCTGCCAATAAGAATTCACTTTATCATCAGCAATCAATTTGGTTAAAGTCTGTGTTATATCGCAAGCCGATACTACGAATCTTGATAGATACTCATTCTTGTTGGTTGTTAATACCCCGCGAACCTTTCCGTTCTTAACTAAAATTTCGTTAACTGTTTCACCACAAATAACGACACCCCCAGCATCTGAAATTCGCTTTATTAACGCATTGGGAAAGGCTTGCACACCCCCAACGGGGTAATAACCAGCATCAAGAATATATTCTCGTAAAGTTGAGCATCCCACAAAAGCTGAAAGAGAATCAGAAAATACACCAGTACTAATCAAAACCATTTCAGCAATGATTTTTACTAACAATTCATCATCAAATTGTTCTTTTAAATATTGATGAAATGTTTTGTTCCGTAAAAAACTAAAAGCAAGCGGAGGGGAATTTAATATATAATCCAAGAAAACAGATATATTTTTTATTTCTGATGGAAAATGGAAGGAGAACTCGTCGATTGTTTTCTTAATGTCCCTGTAAAATTTTATTTTCTTATTACCAACAAACACAATATTAGGCACATCTGAGGCATTGATTGTTAGCTCTTTTCGCAAATCTATTTCATCCAAGATTCTTCCTACTGTCCCATCTGTTCTACAACTGGCTAAAGAGTGAATACAAGTATCAAATCGCAAGCCATCCGGAGTATTAATAGACCTACAATAGCCTCCCGCTTGCTTGTTTTTCTCAAGAATTAAAACTTTCAGGCCCGCCTTGCTTAAATAACATCCACAGACTAGCCCGCCGATCCCTCCACCAATAATAATAACATCATATTTTTTATTCATTATATTTAACTCGGCCGGTTAAAATAATTGATGCATTGTTTCCCCCAAACGCTTGTGCATTATTTAAAGCTATGTTTACTCGATGTTTCCTGGCAACATTAGGAACACAGTCGATGGCACATTGGGAATCGTCTTGCTCATGGTTGATGGTGGGAGGAACACGGCCGTTTTGAATAACCAAACAGCAGTTTATGGCTCCCAAGGCAGAAGCAGCACCCATCGTGTGCCCCAACATGGATTTTATGGCGCTTATCGGAATATTCTTTGTGTTCTTTCCAAAAACCCGATTAATAGCCTTGCATTCGACTTCGTCGTTTTCCTTAGTCCCGGTCCCGTGGGCATTGATATAATCCACTTTATCTGAACTAATATTGGAATTTTTTAATGCTTTCTGCAGCGCCTTGGAAACACCAATGCTTGAAGGTTCGGTCATATCATGCGCGTCGCTGGACATGCCATAGCCGAGGACTTCCGCATAAACATTGGCCCCACGTTTCTTGGCTGTTTCCAACGATTCCAAGAAGAGCATCCCTGCTCCCTCCCCCGGGATCATCCCCTTTCGGTTTTTGTCAAACGGCTGGCATTTCTCAGGGGCAATTGTCAATAAACGATCAAAGCCCGTGTACACAACCCTGGAAAGACTATCCGACCCACCGGCCAATCCATAATTCATCTTCCCAGATTTGATCATATCATAAATATTGCCGATAGAATAATTTCCCGCCGCGCAAGCTGTCGAAAATGCCCTGTTATAACCCCTTAATCCCAGCGCTATCGCAACATTGGAACTCACCGAATTGGACGGAAAAATTGAAGAAAAATATTGATAGACCCTGGAATCTTTCTTGGAAAATTGGATATCATTAAAATTCTCCAAAAGTTGCATCTCCGCCATAGTCATGCCGATACAAACAGCTGTTTTCTCCGCAATTTTGGGATTAAGTTTTAATTTTGCATCGTCCAGTGCCAGCTTGCTGGCCGCGATAGCCATCTGCGAAGACCTTCCGATAGTTGTGGCGCGCCCTTTTGACATGAATTTAGTCGGGTCAAAATCCTTAACTTCACCAGCATAATGCTTGTCATACTTAGAAGTATCAAAAGATGTGATCTTGCTGATGCCGGATTTGCCGGCGAGGAGGTTTTTCCAGAATTCCTGCCAGCCAATGCCGAGTGAGGAAACCACACCCAGGCCGGTGACGACGACGCGGCGATTAGAATTGTGGTCAGTTGATTTTATCATGTGGTTTCGTTGATCGTTGATTGGTATCGCAGCTGGAAACGGCTATCGTTGAACGGTTATCGGTACGATTTACGGTTACCGTATAACGTTTCGAGCCGCGCCACCGTTCAGCGGATGTCCTCATCAACCCTGCCTCAAGCTATAAAATATCTGAACATCCGCTATTTTCTCTTCCTTGACAGATGCGAGCACGTCCATATAGCCGCCGTTCTTAAGCATTTTCCCGGAAAGCGTCTTTAAGGCGATCTGGTCTCCGGCGTGCGCGGAGCGGGTAAACTCGGCCTTCACCTGGCCCAGAAAAATCCGCGAGGCCGGATCCGAAGTCTCTTCATTATTAAGCCTGTAAAATAAAATTGCCGCCTGGGCGGCGGCTTCAATGAGGAGCGTTTCGGGAAAAGCTCCGGCGGTCATTGCGACAGAGCCGAACATCCATTCATTGCCGGTGATGTTCTTGATGGCGGTGAGGCTTTCGCCCTTCTTAAAATCCACCACCCGGTCGATCATGAGGAATGGATAAGCCTGGGGCAATATCCGCGCGATCTGGTTAGAATTGAGTTGCATAGCTACAACTTGTTGATTATCCTTTCCATCTCTTTGCTAAATTCCTCCAACAACGGGTAATACTTTTTCCTGATGCTGTTATAGATCGCAAGCACCTGCGCTTCGTCATAAACGTGGGAAGTCTTGTTGCGGTCCTCAAGCATGGCGATCCAAGCATCGCCGTCCTTGAAAAAGTTCTGCTGGAAACCTTCCTTGATCACATCCCGGGGGTTACCCGCCTCAATACCCTGATAAGCCAGGACATGTTTCGCCAGTTTCCACGCCAGTTCGAAGGTAAATTCAAAGCGCTGAACGGTGCCGTCCAGGACCGTCCCCGCCGCCTGCCGCGGATCCTCGGCCAACGCCTCTTTGAGCTTGCGCACGGCTTTCTCAAGATCGGCGAATAATTGCTTAACGCGTTTGGGGTCCATGGAGCCTTTCTGTCGTGGGATAAATGACGACCCCTTCTTCCCGGATGTCGTCCACCAAGTTTTGTTTTTTGAGGATGTTCAAAAGCACAACGTCAAATTTCAACGCTGTTGGCAGGGACTCCTCCAGATGAAACTTGACGACGGCCGCGTCATCTTCCGTCCAGCGGGTTCCCGCGATTGCCAGGTCGATGTCGGAAGCTCGCTTGAACCTGTTCGCGGCCCGTGAGCCGTAAAGGATAATCTTATCGACCTTCTTGTGGGAAGTAATGATACGGACGATGCTTTCCAATAAATTTTTGTCCAGACCGCCGATGGGCTTGATCATTCGTTTGTCGTTATCCGTTTGCGCGGCTGCCGAGTAGGCTCCCTGCGGGAGGAAACGGTTATCACTAAACGGTTACCGGCACGATTAACGGTTATCAGATAGCGTTTCCAGCAACGATACCGGTCAACCCTTTTCGATGCCTTATATTATTAATATTTTTATCTATTATAGTGCCCCGGCGCGGCGAGGGTCAAGGGGTTTGGCGAAAAAAAGAGGTAAGAGGTAAGAGGTAAGAAATAAGAAGAAAACAGGCAAAATCCCTGCTTCTTGCCTGCCGGCAAACGGTTATCAGGGGATCCGGGGGTCAGGAAGCGGACAATTGAAGAAATTCCGCGATGGTCACGATCTTAATGCCTTGATATTCTTTCAGGCGCAACAAGTGCTGATCACCGGAAACGATAAAATCCGCCGCCCTGGCAATGGCGCATTCGAGGAACTTGTTGTCGTCCGGGTCTTCCTTGCAAACATCGACCTTGATCTGCGGGGTCAAAGCCACGGCCCGCTCGGCCAAGAGCTCCGCCAGCGCTCTGATATCCTGTTCTTGCTGATCGAACTTGGGGTGGGCGATCACTTCAAAATATTCGTCAAAAATGAGCGGTGAGAAGAGCAATGTGAATTTTCCCGCTTTCCAGCGCTCCAACAAAATCGAACTTGGTCCTCTCCCGAGCACGGCAGAAACAAAAACATTTGTATCAAGGACCACTTTAAGCGTCGGCACGTCGCTGGGACCTTGCCTGGTTGATCTCGCGGGCGATATCTTCGTCGCCGATATTCTTCCGGGAGGCCTTCGCCCTCATCCGGTCCAGCACGGTATCCAGGCGCTTGCTCCAATCAGGGCGGATGAGAATATCGCTGTCTTTGAGCCACCGATCTACCGCGTCCTTAAGAAAACGGTATTGCCGCCCGACCTTGCTGGCGGGTATTTTGTTTGTTTCCACGAGACGGTATATTTTCTTAACGCTGAACCCCAAATACCGGGCGACATCTTCCACATTCATAATGGCTTTGACCATTGCGCTCACCTCCTGCATAAAATATAGCATACCCAGAAGGACAATTCAAGCATTGTATTGCTTCTATTGCCTTCTATTTCCCTATATTACCAATTTCTGTTTCCCGCCTCTTTACTTCTTGCTTCTTTGCTTCTTGTTTTTTAACTTTCAGACCGGCAGGGTTTCGATGTCCTGGGGGTTACGGATATTGTGGACGCTTAACGTGGAGTCGATCTTGTTAATGAGGCTTAGACTTACGGAGTGAAACGACGTAAGTTTATAGCCGAATTAATCCTGCGAAGTCCCCAAACGAAGTTCTGCGAAGCTTTAGCGAAGCAGAACGCAAGTTTTGGGACGGAGTAGGACGGCGATTAGAACGGAAGCTCATCGATATGCTGGGGTTTACTGATATTGTAAACGTTAAGCTCCGCGTTGATCTTACGAATAAGCCCCTTCAATACCGTCCCGGGGCCGAGTTCGAGGAACGTCGTCACGCCGGCGGCGGCTATGTTACGCACCGAATCCACCCACTGGACGGAAGAGGTGATCTGCAAAGCGAGATTGCGGCGGATATTCTCCGGATCGGTTTCCGGCTTGGCATCGACGTTACTGAGGATGGGAAACCGCGGGGACTTGAAGGTTATTTTCGCCAGTTCCGCTTCGAATTTGGCGACCGCGGGGCGCATCAGGCTCGAATGAAACGCGCCGCTGACATCTAAAGGAATCACCCGCTTGGCGCCGGCGGCCGCAATGGCCTCGGAGGCCTTGGCGACTTTTTCGGCCTCGCCAGTAATGACGATCTGGTCAGGGGAATTAAAGTTGGCGACCTCGGCGCCGGTCTGGTGACAGATCTCAACCAGCTTATCCTTGGGGAACCCGATGACCGCGGCCATGGCCCCCTTCTGCAACTTTGTCGCCTCTTCCATATAAAACGACCGGCGCTCGACCAATTTGAGCGTGTCTTCAAAGGACAGCGCGCCGCAGGCGGTTAAAGCCGAATACTCGCCCAGGCTCAACCCGCAAGCAAACGACGGCGTGATATTTTTAGACTTGGGATGCGCTTCGAGCGCTTTAAGCGCGGCCACGCTGAAGGTAAAGATCGCCGGCTGGCAATATTTGGTTAAGGTGAGCTTCTCCGCCGGGCCGTTGAAAATGACGTCGGTCAGCCCCGGGATGATCTTGTCCGCGGCCTCAAAGACGGCTTTGGCCTGCGGAGACGCTTCGTAAAACTCGCGCCCCATACCGACGGATTGGGCACCTTGGCCGGGGAAGATGAGAGCAACTTTGGTAGACATGAGTGGTCAGTGGACAGTGTTCAGTGGTCAGTAACGTAAATTGTGCTTAAGACTGTACAACATTTTCCCAACTTCGTCAGACAAAGAAAACAATTTATTAAAATGCGCTTCAGAACAATATCCAAGATCCTTACTTAAGATCAAATGATACTTCGTTTCTTCCAATGAACCTCTTGCAATATCAAGGAACCGGATAAAATCGTTTTTACTTTTAACATAACCTTCTGCAATGTTCGCGCAAACAGAAATCGACGAGCGGCGCATTTGACTAATTAATCCGAACTGTTCATTGTTAGGAAATGCCTGCGTAATTTTATAGATTTCCAGGACAAGCGTATGCGCCTTTTCCCACACCAACAGATCCCTGAAACTGTTTATCTTCATGACCTATCCCCTTTCCATTACTTCTGCATTTGGGAAGCGGGGGATAGACTTCCTGTTATTCTTTTCTGACCACTGATCACTGAACACTGAGCACTACACATGCTACCATCTAACAACATTCGCTGCGGATACTAAACCCGCTCCGAATGTCACCAGCACCACATTATCTCCGCGCTTGATGCGCTTTTTTCTCACCGCTTCGTAAAGCGCGACGGCGATCGACGCGGCGGACATGTTGCCGTACTTGTCGATGTTGATGAAGATCCTTTCTTTGGGCAAGCCCAGTTTGCGGGCGACGGCGGAGATGATGCGGTCATTGGCCTGGTGGGGCACAACGCAATCGATGTCTTCCAAACTTAATCCCGCCTTCTTGACGGCGATCTCGACCGCCGCGGCCATGGAATTGACCGCGACCTTGAAAAGTTCCTGCCCTTCCATCGCGATGTGCGGCAGGGTGATCGTCTTGGTTTCCTGGTCGAGCGGCTCGCGGTCTTCGGCCACGATCATCATCAGGTCGCCGAAATTCCCCTGCGCGTGCATAAAATCCGAAAGGATTCCCCGCTTGCCCGCCACCGGCTTCAAGACGCACGCGCCGGCGCCGTCACCAAACAGAACGCAGGTGTTGCGGTCGTTCCAGTTGACGTAGGTGGTGATCTTCTCCGCCGCGATAACGAGGGCGTTCTTGTAAACGCCGTTGGCGACGAATTGCTTGGCGGTGGTAAGCGCGTACAAAAAACCCGAACAGGCGGCACTGATATCAAAGGCCGCGGCGGAAGGCGCGTGGATCGCCTTTTGCACCAGGCAGGCGACCGACGGGAAACTACTGTCCGGGCTGATCGTCGCGACAATAATGAGCTCGACCTTGGCCGGATCCAGGTTCGCGTTCTTCAAGGCCTCGCGCGCCGCCCTGATGGCCATGTAACTGGTCCGCTCATCCTTGCCCGCGATGCGCCGCTGTTTGATCCCCGTGCGGGAGATGATCCATTCATCGGAGGTCTCGACCATTTTTTCCAGGTCGAAATTCGTCAGGACGCGTTTTGGCAGATAGTGACCGAGGCCGATGATGCCGACATTCGACATATAATTTCCTTAATTTGAGTCGTCAGTCATCAGACGTCAGTCTTCAGATTGGGCTGACGACTGATGACTGAAGTCTGACGACTATCCTGACAGCTCACTCGCCATCGCCGCGATGATGTTGTGGTCCACTTCGCGGATGGTCGCGCGGATCGCGTTCTTGATGGCCTTTGGCGACGAGCGGCCGTGGCTGATCATCACGATCCCGTTGACGCCCAGCAATGGCGCCCCGCCGTATTCGGTATAATCCGCCAATTTCTTGATATGTTGCAATCGCGACTTCATCAATACCGCTCCGGCCATTGCCAGCGGGCTTTTTTTGATCTCACGGCGTAAGAGCGCGCCCGCGGATTCCATCAGCCCTTCCGAGACCTTGATGACGACGTTCCCTACGAATCCGTCGCAGATGATACAATCGACGCGTCCAGTAAAAACTTCGTTGGCCTCGACGTTGCCGGTAAAATTCGTCACCCGCTCTTCCATCAATTTGTGGATGTCTTTGACAAAATCGCCGCCTTTGGTCGATTCTTCGCCGATATTTAAAAGCCCCACCGAAGGATTCGCCACACCCATGACCTCGCGGACATAGACGCGGGCCATCAGGGCCGAGTGAAAGAGGTGTTCCGGTTTGGGGTTCGTGTTGGCGCCGACGTCGATGAGGAAAGAAAATTTTTGCAAGGTAGGGATAACCAGGCCGATGGCGGGGCGCTCAACGCCCTTGATCATCCCCAGGATGAACGATGAAGCCGCGACGACCGCGCCGGTATTGCCCGCGCTGACAAAGGCGTCACCGCGGCCGTCCTTGAGGATGTCGATGCCCACCGATATCGAAGAGGCCCGTTTCTTGCGGATGGCGACCGTGGCGTGCTCTTCCATGCCGATCACTTCCGGCGCGTGCACGATCTCAACTCTGGCTTTGTCGTAACTATAGTTGGCTAATTCGGCTTCGACCTGTTCCTGAACGCCGACTAATACGATCTTGACCGCAAATTCCTTGAGGGCCTCGATCACTCCCGCGACCACCGCTTGCGGAGCGTGGTCCCCGCCCATAGCGTCGACGACGATTTTCAAATGCATTCTCCTTTAAAAGTCGTCAGTCTTCAGTCATCGGTCTTCAGTGTTTTTCTGACGACTGACGTCTGATGAGTGATGACTACTAAGCTTTTTTCTCTTCCGTCTCGATCTTCATCTCAACAACCGGCTTGCCGTTGTAATATCCGCAGGAAGGACACACGCGGTGCGACATGATGGGCTTCTTGCACTGAGGGCATTTGCCCATGCTCGCCATGGTCACCTTATAATGCGTGCGGCGTTTGCGGCTGCGCTGTTTTGAATGTTGTCGTTTTGGTAAAGCCATTGTAACTCTCCTTTAAGTAGCAGTGGTCAGGGTCCAGTGACCAGTGGTCAGTAATTTCAATCTGCCCACTGAACACTGATCACTGAACACTTGACTTGCACTTGCAAGCTTCGTTATTTAAGTCCGCCCCGCACCCGGGGCAGATCCCTTTACAATCTTCCTTGCACAACACCCGCGGAGGCAAGTTCAAAAGGACTTCCTGGCGGATGTCTTCATCCAGCTCGACCGCTTCCGTCTGTTTATCGACGGCAAAATCAAAAAGAAAATTACCGTTCCAGTCGCGCTCGATGTCGGCCAGGCAGCGGGCGCAGACGGACCGGTACTTGCCGTGGACCTTGGTTTTCGCGAGGACCGTGTCGCTGACCCGGTTGACCTTCGCATGAACATCTAGCGGCGCGAGGAAATATCCCGGGTCATCTTGCGTAAGGCCGATCACCGCAGCGGGGATATGATCGGAAACTTCAATGCCTTCCGGCCGGATATCTTGGACTTTGATCTTCATTTTAGGAGTGCATCATTTACGACGCAAGCGCTCACGTAATTTTGTCGCCACAAATTCCGGAACGAACGAGGAAACATCCGCACCCAGCGCGACCGCTTCTTTAATGAGCGCCGACGAAGTGAACGAGTGCCCTTCCGACGGCATGAGAAAGACCGTTTCGACGTCTTCGGCCAGGCGGCGGTTGGTCAAGGCCATCTGGAACTCATATTCAAAATCCGAAACCATGCGCAGGCCCCGGATGAGGACCTTGGCATCGCTTTTGCGGGCGAAATCAATGACCAGCCCGTCAAAAGCCTCCACCGTTATCCCCTTCATTCCCCGGGTCGCCTCTTTGAGCATCGCCAGGCGCTCTTTTGTGTCAAATAACGGCTTTTTCTGGATGTTATTGGCAACCGCGACAATGACCTCATCGAACACACGGGCGGCCCGCTTGATCAGATCGAGGTGACCATAAGTAACGGGATCAAAACTGCCAGGATAGACGGCGCGGTGGAGCAAATTGACTCCTTAATAACTCAGGTTCCGAATACCCGGGTAACCGGATATCCGGATACCCGGAAACTCTTCTAATATTAATAAGATTTATATATCGACAGTACCGTGCTTCCGTATTTCCGTTGTTCGCTGCGATGCAGATTGCCCTGGGATCCGGGAAGAATTTCTTCCTTCTCATGCTGTATCACGACGACACAATTGGCGGTCACTATATCATAGGCCCCAAGGGTTTTCAACATTTTTTTTGCCAGTCCGAGGCCATATGGCGGGTCCGCGAAGACAATATCGAGTTTTCTGCCCCCGGCGGAAAAACGCTTTATGGAGGCAAAAGCGTCCCCTTCCAACACCTCATAAACCGCTTGCCGATCCCTGCCCAGCAAGGGCACGCCCAAGAGGTCCAGGTTCTGCCGGATGAGCTGGCTATTGCGCTCATCTTTTTCTACAAAGGTCACTTTTTCCGCGCCCCGCGAAATCGCCTCCAGGCCCACCCCTCCGCTGCCGGCAAAAAGATCCAGAAAGGTCAGTCCGGCAAGGTCTTGGCCTAAAAGATCGAACAAGGCCTTGCGCGTAAGGTTCTGTGTCGGCCGGATGCCTTCAGGCATGTAAAAATTACGGCCTTTGTAATGTCCAGCAATGATTTTCATAATAAGTTTATTGGGTTCGTTGGGTTTATTGAGTCCATTGAGTTATTCAACTCCACAAACTCAACCAACCCAATTAACTCAACCAACCCTTCTATCCCGCTCCTACATCTGCCAGATAAGTCGGATATCTCTTGCGAATGATCTCCCCCACCCGCCGGTTCTGCGCCTGCTCCAATTTAGGATCAGCGCCAGTCAACGCCGTCGCTTCCTGCCGGGCCAGTTCCAGGATATCCAGCTGGGTAAAAGGATTCGCCACTTTCAGTTCATTAAGCCCATGCTGATGCCGCCCGAAATAGCGGCCGGGCCCGCGGATCTCCAGGTCGTGCTGGGCGATCTTGAATCCGTCGGTGGTGGAAACAAATGCCTTCAGCCGCTGCTGACTGTCATCCGTTTGTGCGTCCGCGACCAAAAGGCACAAGCCGTCTTCTTTCCCGCGGCCGATACGCCCGCGCAACTGGTGCAATTGTGACAACCCGAAACGATCCGCGTGTTCGATGACCATGGCACTCGCCGTCGGGACGTCAATGCCGACCTCCAGCACGGTTGTGGCGACGAGAAGGTCGATCTTCCCGGCCTTGAACTGCTCCATGACCTCCTGGCCTTCTTTGGGTTTCAACTGACCGTGGACCAACCCGACACGGAAATCCTTGAACGTTTCTTTTTTAAAATGGTTAAACATCACCCGCGCGGCCTTAAGGTCCAACTTTTCGGATTCCTCGATGATCGGATACACAATATAAACCTGGCGGCCTGCTTTAAGCTGTTCGCGCGCCAGCGCGTAAACTTCCTCGGCACGTTCTTGCGGAAACAATCTTGTTTTCACCGTGCCGCGCCCGGGTGGAAGCTCATCCAGGACGGAAAGGTCCATATCGCCGTAAAGCGTGATGCACAGCGTGCGCGGGATCGGGGTCGCGGTCATGATCAGGATGTCGGGATTATTTCCTTTTTCCGCCAGAAGCGCGCGCTGGCGCACGCCGAACTTGTGCTGTTCGTCGATGACGACAAAACTCAAATTCTTGAACGCCACTTCCCCGCCCATCAACGCGTGCGTGCCAATCACCAGGTCGACCTTACCGTCACGGATCTGGCCGTACAATTTTTCCTTTTCCTTGAGCGTGAGCGCGCTGGTCAAAAGGGCCACGCGCAGATCGGTCAAATGCCCCAGTTCGACCATGCGGGTGATATTTTCATAGTGCTGGCGGGCGAGGATCTCGGTGGGCGCCATGACACAGGACTGGAAACCGTTACGCGCGGCCGCAACACATCCAAAGATGGCGACCAGTGTCTTACCCGAGCCCACATCGCCCTGCAAAAGCCGCAGCATCGGAGTGTCTTTGGCCATGTCCTGGCGGATCTCCTGGATGACCCTTTTTTGCGCGCGGGTGAGTGTAAAAGGAAACCCGTCGATGAATTTGAGCGTCTGCGCGTCGCTGATCTTATGCGCGAAGCCAAGCTTGCGCAGGATGCTCAACCGGCGCGCCAAAACCGCGATCTGGAAAAAATAAAATTCCTCGAAGGAGATCCGCTTCATCGCGTTTTCCTGGTCAGGAAATGTGTCCGGAAAATGGACCTGCTGAATGCTGCGTTTGATATTGTACAGCTTGTATTTATTACGCAACGGCACCGGCAATTCATCGGCGAGCTGGTTCTGGTAACGCGCGAGGCAGGTGTGGATGGTCTTGCGCAAAAACCGTTGCGTGATCCCCTGGGTCAAAGGATAGATGGGCACAATACGCCCCAGGTTCAATTGCGCGTCTTCCTTTTCCTCGATGATCTCCCATTCGGGCGAGATCATTTGCAAACGGTTCTTGTACATGTCCACTTTCCCGTAACAGACCGCGTGGCGGCCTTCTTTAAAATAATTCAGCAGATACGGCTGATTGAACCACGTGCAGGCCAGATGTCCGCCGTCACCTTCCAGCACGACTTCCAGAACATGTTTCTTGGTATACCAACTGCGCCGGGACGAACCGGCCAAGACCTTGCCCGTAACGGTCTGGAATTCCCCCACCTTAAGCTTAGGAATAGGAACAATGTTCCGGCGGTCTTCGTAGCGGCGCGGGAAGAAATACAGCAAGTCCTCCACGCTTTCGATGCCCAGACGCTCAAAGATCTTTTTGCGCGCCGGCCCCACGCCTTTGACGAATTGGATGGAAATTTCGGAAAGACTATGCATATTCTGAAGTCGTCAGTCATCAGACTTCAGTCGTCAGCTTTGGTCTGAAGACTGACGACTGAGGACTGATGACTCAAATAAAAAAGGCAAGGAGTGAATCCTTGCCCTCTAATATACCATCAACACAATTTACGACAACCAAATTATCTCATGCGGCTGATCTTCTTATGCAACTGCTTGCGGTAGCCGTTGTGGAAGACCTCAATGAAGTCGTAGCCGTTACGGAACTGCGCGATATCGTCTTCCTCGGTCTTGCTCAAGACGCGGTTATCGACCAGATTAAAAACGACGTTCCCGAAATCTTCGGTGGATCTGATGCCCCAGTAATTCAAGACCGTGACGGTCATGGGGCCAAAGCGTTTAAGGAGGAGTTCCCTGATGCCGGAGAGCAACTCTTCACCGCTGACATGGCGGGGGCGGCCGTATTTTCGCTGCGTGTAGGACATGGCCTCCATGACGAACAGATATACTCCTTCCCGGTAACGCGGATCTCGATCATGGATTCTTTCGACTATCACTTCGAAATGTTGTCCCATAACGATTTTTATAGTAACACACCGAAAAACAGAAAAGCAAATGTTAATATGAATATTTTTTATTACTTTTTTTCAACCGAAAAAAATGCGGGTTGCTTTTTCTTAGGAACTTATGCATAATTAATGCCATGCCCACCAATACTCGACGAGCATGGGAACTTTATCTCGCCTACGTCATTATAATGACCGCCGGCCGGGCGTACCGCCTTTTTACTCCGGAATCGCCTGAATACCTGTACTTTGATGTCCTTAACGCGTTCGCCCGGACATTTTCCTTTCCTTATGTGCTCGCTCTCCTGCAGATCGTGGTTACCGCCTTCCACTGGCTTCCCTTGGCCCTTTACATTTTCCAGCGGCCGCTGGGGCCGCGCTGGTTCTGGCAGGTCATACTCGCTTTATGGGCCATTCTTGGCATCACCGGCAATTCTTACACGAAGAATATCCTCGTTTCGCTCTACCGCAACGATCCCTGGCTGTGTTTTCTGACGTTTCTTTTTATGACGTTGCCTTACCTGCCGTGGTACTGGGCGTGCTTTCGGTATGCATTTGTTAGAATGAAAACAAATGCTAGTGGTCAGAGCCCAGAGACCAGTGGTCAGAAAAAATACTGACCACTGATCACTGATCACTGTAGCCTAGAATGGTCCCCCCGTATGGCAGTCGAAACAGTTCATCTCCTGCCACATGTCGGAAATGTCAACGGGGTGCTTGAACGGCAGGCCGTCGATGTTCTTCTCCAGGGCGCCGGGCGGCCCCTGCTCGATGATCGTGTGGCAGGTTGTGCAATCACGGGGGATCGTTTTTCCTTGAGCGGACGTGTGCTTGTCATCATGACAGCGGAAGCATCCCGGGGAAACCATGTGACCGATGTTATCCGGGAAGGCGTCCCAGCGGGATTTCATCTCAGGGAAGAAATTATTCTTATAGATCACAACGACCTGCTCGATCGCCCGATCCACCTCTGCCTTGCGCGCCGCGAACGATTCGCCGAATTCCTTCTGATAATATCCGGTCAGCTTTTCGCGGATGGCCCTCTCGGCCTGTTGTGTTGTTTCATAATTCGCGGATAACACCTCCAGCGCGTGATGCTTGATCGCGGGAATTCTGGGGTCCACCAGCCCCGCGGCCATCGCGGCGTTGAGCAATTTGTCCGGCGGCTCAAAACGGTGGGTCGGACGGTTATGGCAGTCGATGCAATCCATTTTGCGCACGAGTTGTGCCGGCGGCTGCTTGTCCTTGTACGGCGAGTCGGGCGCGGTGTAGATCGTTTCCTTCCCCTGCTTATCGATCGTCTTCACCCACGAGATCACCTGGCGGCGCTCATCGTCCGCGACATAATACACGTCATTGTCCATATACATGTGCGCGTGAATGCCGGAGGTGGCGGTGCCTTTGCCCCCGACATGGATGAGCATCCGCATCGACCAGCCAGGGTTGTCCTTCTCGGAAGAAAGAAAATACTGCCGGCGCATCTCGAACGAGCTGAAAAATTTATCCGGCCAGTGACATTGCTGGCACGTTTCTTCCGCCGGACGGAGATTATGCACCGGTGTGGGGATCGGACGAGGGTAAGTGTTCTGGATCGTCTTGAAGATCTGCCGCACCCCGGAAATTTTCGAACGCACATACCAGTCCGCGCCGGCACCGATGTGGCACTCCACACATTTGACCCGCGCGTGCGATGACTGGCGGTAGCGCGTAAATTGTGGAGTCATGAGATTGTGGCAAGTCGTCCCGCAGAACTGCACGGATTCGGTGTAATGGAACGCCTTGTAAGAGCCGATGGCGGTCATCACGACCAGGATGATCGTGCCCGTCACGAAGATCACAATGGCGTTACGGTGCGTGGAAATGCTGGGGTCGATGAAGAATGTTCGGGGCCGCAGACTGCTTGTCCCGCGCAACACCCGACGGCGCTTGTTCCACGCCCCGACAGGGATCAGGACAAGCCCAAGGATCAAAAACGGCGGCAGGATCGCGTACGTGATGAGGCCAAGATAGACATTAGACGACGGGCTGAAGAAATCCAGAGCGAAAAGGATACATTCGATGAAGAAAACCAGCAGGGCCAGGGTGGCGCCAGCGTAGGTGAGAGAATTATAAAAATAGACGGAAAATTTATGGGCCGATTCCCATTTCTTGTCCGCGTTCTCCCGGTTCTTCTCGCTCATAAGAGGGGTACGCCATACGTTTTTCTAGGAATATTAAAACCAGTTATAACTAAAATCAAGCCAAACGACGTGCGCGCTGTAGTTGCCGTAATCAATGGATTGATTGGCCCGGTAAGAATAATATCCATAATGGGGTTCAATAGTAATATCTTTTTTGGGAGACCATTTCATCCCCACGCTGGCGTCATAACGCTCGTTGTCCACCCCGTAAGGCAAACCGGCAAACCCGTGGCTGTCAAAGTCCTTGGCCCGCGTGTACTCGAATCCTCCCAAAAAACTCAAGTTTTCCTTGGGCGCGTAACTGCCCGTAAAAAGCCACGTATAAAAATCGGCTTCAAAAACAGGGATGCCGCCGCTGCTGACGGCCACCTGCGATGCCGGTGTCGAAACCTTGAAATTGTTCAGCGAATACCCCAGGTCGAACAACCATTCATCCAACGGCTGCCAGACGAGATTGTAAGTAAAGATCCGGGAATTGCCGTTACTTTTGATCCAGTCCGTATTGTTCGTAAACCCAACCTGGTTCAGGCTCTGCACCTGGTAAACGTTGTCCAATAATTGCACCTTGAAGGAATTCTCGACCGACTTGATGGGTTTCCAGGAAAAACGGTTGCTCCATTCCGTGGAAGTCGTGCGCAGCCTGGAAATGCTTAAGCCCGGATCGTTATTCGTGAACACGTTGTAGGTGTTCCGGTCTGATTTACGCCGGACATTCGAGGTCATGTTGAACTTGCGGTTGGGGACATAGCGAAAACCAGCCACCCCGGTTATCTCAGGGCTGCCATCGAGGTATTCGGTATGGCTGCTCCCGATCCTGTCCTTCGAGTTCCAGTTGCGCGTCTGCTGGAAATCCCAGTCCGTGTACACGCTCGTTTTGGGCAATCCGTTGTAACGTAACGACACCGATTCGCCCGTGCGCGTGATCTGGCTCTCGGAACCCACGGAACTGCTGGACCCGCCGGAGTAACCGATCGCGGCCCCGGTGCCGGTCTGTGAAGCGACCTCCTGCTTGAATTTGGCGATGAAGTTCAGATCCGGCGTAAACTGCGTCACGAAATGCTGGACCGTCGTGTGGGCGTCGCGGACCGCTTGCGCTTCAGCAACACGGTTGGTGCTGTTCGACTGGGTCACGCCCGCCGTGTTGTAATTACGGATGGTCTCGGCCCAGTCATGGCGCGAATGGTGGAATTGGTAGGCGAAGGCCAGATAGGTCTTGTCGTCTAAAAACCAGCGGTCGGCCTTGAGGGATGACACCAGCTGTTTGGTTTGCGGTTCCGACGCGTAGCTGCGCAGTGCCGTTATGGAATTATCTTCCCGGAAAGAACGGCCGCCGGATAATTCCACGCGCTGCTGACCACTCAAGTTCACGCCGGCAACTTCGGTGTTCCCTTTAAGGACGATGGTATCCGTGACCTCGCTGACCTCTTCCCATGATGGGGCTATTTTACGCGTAACCCCCTGGACAACGCTGCCCCAGGTCAACCTGCTTTTTATTCCTTCTTTAGTATCGCGCTCGAAACTTAAACTTGCGCCCGGCACAGTTTCCAGAACATTGGAATTACTGCCGATCTCAAAAAAGAAATGCCCCATATCCATTTTAGGGTCAGCGGCCAGGCGCTGGATGGACGATGTACCGGTAAAATTGGAATAAAAGCCACCGTAGACGTCATACCACTTGCGGAAATTCCCGTAATCCATCGAGACGTAACCGCCGTTGCCGCGGGTCAATTTAAGGCTGGCGCCGAAGTCATTGTCTCCAGGGATGGCGTGCCCGTCGAATGACAGGTTCCCGCCCTCGCCAAGGTCACCATCAAAGCCCATCGCTTTGATCCCGCCGGTCGTCCCGTCATTCATCCAGTTGATGGCGCGGAATTTCGCCGCGTCACCCTTGACGCTGATGACCCGGATAGGCATCAGTTCAAAGGTATCCCACCCTTGCGCTGATGTGTCCTCGGCAAATACGGACACGGGGACGCATCCAAACCAAAGCAAAAAAATGGCCGATGTCAACGGGCTGATAATTTTGGGAAGAGATCTCGGCATTATGCGCCCTCTTTATTCATCACGAAAATGCCGGTCAAAGGACGACCCGTGGATCGCCGTATGACACCCCGCGCTCCAGCACGTTCCCTGGGTCATATTTGTGGCATGATTTCGATCGCCGATAACGGGAAAATCTGACTGGATGTGGCAACGTAAACACAAATTCGCGTCGCGGGCGACGAGCATTTTATCTGTGATCGAACCGTGCGGCTTGTGGCAGGTGGAACACCCGTCGCGCACCGCCTGGTGTTCCCATGCGAACGGCCCGCGCTTGTCCACATGACATTTGAAGCACGCCTCATTGACATCTTCCAGGGAAGTCGCCGTCCAGGGCCTGACGTCGGTGCCGTGAGCGTCATGACAATCTGCGCAGCTCATATGCCCTTCCAGAACAGGATGATGGAAAGGAAGACGGAATTCCATCTTCTTGTCCATGTGACAGGAAAAACAGACCTCCGGGCTTTTACTCGGGTTGATCATGGTCCCCCGGCCTCCGCCGTTTTGTGCGTGGACGCTCCCCGGGCCATGGCACATTTCACATCCCTGGGGCACCCCTTCAACCGTGTCTTTGGTCGCGAGGCGCCCGTGTGTGGAGAATTTGAATTCCCGATATTGTTTCTCGTGGCAGCTCGCGCAGACCTCGGTCCCCACGAATTGGGCGCCCTTCATCTCCGGCGTCAAAAGCTGGCTGTATACGTCAGCCCGCGCGTCGTTGCCCGCGCAAAAAAAGACAAAGCCGAACACGGCGATCCATGCGAAACCGAAGCTGGATATTTTCTTGCTCATTGCGTTTTCTGGCTCGCTTCAAATTCTTCCGCCGACCCGACCTTCTTATACGTTTCTTCGTTCGGCGCTGCATCCATTTCCACTTTCGTTTGCTTGACCTTCAGCCCATAAGCATTCAACTCGTGCTTGCCGTCCTCTTTCTTCGGGATCTTGTCGATATGGCACATGATGCACTGCGGTTTGGATTCCGGAAAGACTTTTTTGTAGACCTTTATCTGCTCGACATTGGCCGCGGCGTTCTTCCCCAAAAGCAGTAAAACAAAAATACCAACCCAGACCAAAACGGAATAAACTCTAAGCCGGTCATTCATGTTATTTCCTCCTTACGCCTTACGGTCATCTAAATTTGATTCTAAGGACTATTCTTTGAAAAAGAAACCCTTTTTACTTATTTCTCTTAACCGCAGGGGAAGTTCCAGCCGTAAAAACGCTGGACGCTTCCTTTGCGCAAACGAAACGCCTCAGCGGACAACTCCACAAAACCATCGGTTTTAGCTAAAGAAACAAAATCTCCGGAATTTTGTGGAAAAACCGGCGCGGCTTTAAGCTGACCATCTTTGGTGGATGTGACTGTAACAGGCAGAAAATAGGTTAACGCGGTCTTGATGGTGACGGCTTCGCTCAAGGCGGCATGACATTCCGCGGCGGATGATAATCCGATCGCCTTATTTAAATACGGCAGGACATAACGGTACAGGCATATCTGTGTCGAGACCGGGTTGCCAGGCAAACCAAAGACCGGCTTGCCGTCGGAGGTCTTGCCGAACAAGAGCGGCCCCCCGGGGCGCTGCTGGACCTTGTGGAACAGGACCGTCACGCCAAGGTGTTCCAAAACTTTCGGAATAAAATCCAGCTTTCCTTTGGAAACTCCCCCGCTTAAAACAATGACGTCATATTTTTTCAGGATATTCTTTAAACCCGCGCGCAATTTTTTCTGGTCGTCGCGGATGTGAAAACGTTTTGTGCCGGTGTAACCGTTAAGCGCGAAGCCCGCGGCCAAAGCGCAGGTGTTTGAACGGCGGACCTCGAAAGGTTTGACTGCCTGATCGATCTCCACGAGCTCGTCCCCCGTGCCCACGAGCGCGATCGTCGGGATCTCGGTCACAAGGATCTTGGCTTTCCCG
>ORJL010363341.1_pt1 | contig 19395 bp, 20 predicted proteins | sample 1779941 | NCBI WGS metagenome assembly ORJL01 (sample SAMEA104232317, study PRJEB22302) | groundwater metagenome | biome: forest; feature: aquifer; material: groundwater | place: USA | collected 2011-08-07 | depth 5.8 m | reverse complement strand
TTTCCGTCCGAATGGGTGTTCGCGGGAGAACTCGGGGGGCGCGCATATGTTGACTGGCTGCGACAGGGCAGAATCTGTCTGGCCCCAGTTACACGTGAAGTAATCATAAACGGTGCCCGGCAGCCGGGCGACGAGGACACGACCCGCACATACGAACTGGCGGCGGCCCATTGTTTCTTCATCCATCGCCGTACCGACTTTGCTCGGCGCCTCTATGACGAGTCGACCGAGGTGCCCATGTACGATACGCCTGAGGAATTGGCAGAAAACATCCTCTCTTTTCTCCCCGATGCCGACAAGCGCGCACAAATGGCCCAAAGGGCCCATACGCGCGCTGTTCCAGCTTATTCAATTGGTAGTCGGGCTGAAAAGATTGCAGCGCTTATCCGCACTCAATCGGGTTTCTGAAATGCGGATTGCGCGTATTGCAATACTCATGTGGCCCCGCAGAAGCTGGATTGGATGCTCAAGGTTCAACTGAAGGCAGTCATGCTCCATACCATTGCCCAATTCAACGAGTTGTTCTTAAGGGCAATATGAATCGAGCCTTTCGCCTGGCGGTGGTCAACTCCCATCCTATCCAGTACTTTGCGCCGCTCTACGCTTATCTCAGCCGTGATCGGGCGCTTGATATCACCGCACTCTATTGCAGCGACTTCAGCCTCCGCGGCGCCATCGATCCGGGCTTTAAGCAAGCTGTGACTTGGAATGTTGATCTGCTAACCGGCTATCGGTCTGTCTTTCTTGGCAAGAACGCCAAGCAGCGGACGCCCGCAGGGTTTTGGTCATTAATTTGCCCGGAAGTGTGGCCTGAGATCCGAAGTGGCCATTACGACGCAGTATTGCTGCATGGCTATAACTATGCCGTGAACATTCTCGCTCTGCTTGCTGCAAGGACAAAGAGGTTGCCGGTGCTGATGCGTTCGGAGACTCATCTGGGTCTGTATCGGGTCGCATGGAAGCGCTGGATTCGGGATGCGATCCTATCTATCGCATGCTGTTTCGTGGACGGGTTTCTCGCCATCGGAACAGCCAATCGTGCTTATTACCGAGCGCTGGGAGTGCCCGATAACAAGATTTTCGATGTACCCTACGCCGTCGACAACGACCGCTTCATCGCCGCTGCGGCTACTGCACCGGAGGAGCGCGCCGAAATCAGGAAGAAATATGGCCTGCCGGTAGATGGACTGGTCGTCCTGTACGCGTCCAAGTTGATGCGCCGCAAGCATCCGGACGATGTGATCCGCGCAATGGCGCGTTTGCGCGACAAGGGTCATGCCGCAACTCTGTTCATGGTCGGCACCGGCGAGATGGAGAATGAACTGCACGATATGACGATTTCGCTGGGCGTGGATAACGTTGTCTTTGGCGGCTTCATCAACCAGGCCGAGTTGCCCAAGGTCTATGGCACGTCCGATATCTTCGTGCTTCCGTCCGAGAACGAGCCTTGGGGCCTGATCGTCAACGAGGTTATGTGCGCCAGCATTCCGGTGGTCGTCTCCGATGAAGTCGGCTGCGTCCCTGACCTGGTCAAGGATGGTAACAATGGTTACCACATGAAACCAGGTGATATCGACTCAATGGTAATGGCACTCGAAAAGCTGCTGGATGATGAGTCCTTGCGGCTACGCATGGGCGCGGCCAGCTTGTCCATCATCAGGGGCTGGAGTTATGAAAGATGCCGCCAAGGCATTGTGGCAGCACTCCACCAATGTTTACGCATACGATGCGGCCCGAGAGAAAAGTAACGATGAAGTTAAATGGCACGCCTGTACTCACCCCGCTTACCGAGCTGCAGCGCGAGGGCGATCGCACGATCAAAGGGCTGAACTTCTTTCGGCGTACCGAGCAGCGGCTTCTGCGCGCTTTCGCGTCAGTTACATCGCATGCGGCTCCTTGGCTTGATCAAACGCGTCGCCCGTACCTATCGTTAGCACCTCACTCGACTGGGCCGCGCCGCCATCGTCGCCGCACGCTCCCTGAAGCAATTTAATATCGTGCCCGCATTGGCATTCGCAAGAAGCCACATTCTTCACCAACATTGTCAACAGTAACGTCGTAAGAGACTAACAAATTGATGGCGGGTTCTCGATGCCGAAGCCAAAGCGCCGGAAAAATGCGCGTCGCTCCAGATATCGCTCCTTGGTGGCGGACAGATAGACCCATTCACCTTCGACGCGATCTTCCGTGAGGATGCCCATCGTGCGGTGCAACGAACGCATGCGTGCGTTGTCGGTGCGAAGAGTAAGCGCATCGCTTCGGTCGTGACGCAGGACATCGAAGCCGATCTGCAAGGTCGTGAAGATCGCGTCCAGCGCCAGGAAGGCCGGCGCCCCTGGGCTGACGATCAAGCTGTGAAAACTGAAGAACGGTCTGTCCTTCAAGTCGGCGAGCCTGATGAACCCCGCCGTCTTCTCCGGCTGTGGGTGCGCACCCATGGCGTAGTAAAGTTCTTCGCCGAGCAGAGCCTTTTGCCTGGCGGAGCGAATGTATTCCCGCTGCGCCAACGGGTCGGCGTCAATGGCGTTCAAGTGGCGCGCACGTTCCGATGTCCTCAGGTTGTACAACACTAGATAATCCCGTTCCTCGACGAGGCGCAAACGGATGAAGCGCGTATCGAGGCGAAAAAGGGTGTGCAGCGGTTGCGTCGCATTGCCAGGCATGTTCTCGACGCTTCCGGCCTCCATCAAAGTCCGCCATCGATCGGGATGACTGCACCGTTGACATAATCCGCGCGGATCAAGAAGCGGATGCCCTCGGCGATGTTCGTTGCATCGCCAAGCTTCCTCGATGGAATGTCGGTGATCATTTTGGAGCGCAGTCTTTCCGGGATAGAGTCCATCAGGCCGGTGTCGAAATAGCCCAACGAGAGGACGTTGGCCGTGATGCCGAACCTGCCGTACTCCCGTGCGAGGCTCCGGGCCAGCCCAACCAGGCCGGTCTTTGCGGTGGAGTAAAGCGTCAAACCGGAGTCACCGCGAAGGGCGCCTGTCGACGAAAGGAAAATTATCCGTCCCCACTTTGTGGAAACCATTTTCCGCACTAGGGGCGGAAGGACGATGAAATTGACCCCGAGGTTGGTATCCAACACGTCCGCGACATCGGCGGCGTCGATGTTGATGAATAACTTATCGATCTTGCGCGCTGCAAAATTGACGACGGTGATCCGCTCCCCTTCGATCCGTTCGAGGGCGTCCATCGCGGCGTGGGGCTGCCGGTAGTCGATTTCGAATACTTGGTCGTATGCTTCATGAGTCTCGTTACTTGCCCGGCGGCAGAAACCGATGAGGGTATCTTCTTCGCCAAGGGCTTCCGCGCAGCGCAGTGCAAGGGCAGAATTTGCGCCGAAAAAAATAATCATGGCTCAGCCAACCCTGACCAGACACGTGCCCCAGGACAAGCCGACGCCGAAGCCGCAAAGCACGACGAGCGAACCGGGGCGCAGGCGTCCCGCATCGAGAAGTTGCTTCAGGCAAATCGGTATCGTGCACGAAACCGTGTTCCCGAACTCTTCCAGGTTGCGATACATCTGCTCATTCGAGAGCTTCAGGACGCGCTGGAGGTTGTCCAGCACGACCTTGCTTGCCTGGTGAAAGACGAACAGGTCGATGTCCTCCACGGCAAGCTGCTGCCTCGAGAGCACCAGACGAATGCTTTCCGGCACCTTGGACATGGTGAACATGAGGATCGGCGCGCCGTTCATTCGTATTGCCGGCACAATCGCACTGTCCCGCCTTGCTATGCCGGGAAGGCAAAGATCATCGGCGCCGCGGCCGTCGGTGCCGAAGTCGAAGTCGATTATTGTCAGCCCGCCGCCCTTGCGAAACAGAACGGCAGCGGCGGCATCGCTGAAGATGGGGCGCGCGCTGCGGTCCGAAGAGTCGATGAACTTCGCATAGGTGTCGGCGCAGACGAGCAGAGGTGTGGTGACAACTCCGGATTCCACCAGCGCTGAAAGGGTCACGAATGCATAGACAAAGCCCGAACAACCAAGGTTGATGTCGAATGCAAACACCTTGGTCCCGAGCCCGAGCGCGTGCTCCAGGTGGCAGGCGATTCCCGGAAATGCGCGTTCCGCGGTGGACGTGACACACAGGACGCAATCGATCCCCGTGGCACTCCTCTCGTCGACGACTTCGCGCGCTGCGGCCAAGGCCAGATCGAGCCCCGACGACTGCGTGGCTACAAACCTGCCAGTGACTCCAGTCTTCGCGGTAATCGCCTCCATGTCCCAATCGGGATGTTCCCTCTTGAGTATGTCGTTGGTGAGCTTCCAATCTCCCAGCGCATACGCGATCGATGAAATGCCCAGTTGCATCGGGAGCGCTTAATCGGACAGGAGCGAATTGTGGGCGAGCAGGTCGAGAATCTCCCGCACGTTCCTGGCTTGCGCCAGTTCGCTGATCTCTGCGGCCTTGCCCTGAGTCGCCGCTTCGAGGGCGATCAGGATGTTAAGGTGGTTAAGAGAATCCCAGTTCGACTGATTCTCCATCGAACTGTCCTCGCTCACTTTGGGGACATCGAGCGCATTGGCGATCAGCGCCATCACTTTTTCCCTGGAAACCATTCAAATCCTCCGATCGGGTCGGGTTCTTAGCGAGCCAGTAAAATCTCAGTACGGCCTAGCAGCATGCCAAATTTCCTGATCAACGTAATTGCACCCTTTGATTCCAGCGATTCGAGAAGCTCGCGTTGGATCAAGAGTTCCTGTGGCAACGGCCACTGGATCGAACCTAGGTTCGTGACGCAACCGAAATGCGTTCGCGCGGTTTCTACGATTCGCGAGACGTTCGAAAGGGAAATCGTTGGAAAGATCAATCTCCCGTCGGGATTGAGGAAGCGCGGTGCGTTTTCAATCACACGTGTGACGAGATCGGCTCCGTCGATGCCGCTGGCGCACGGAACTCCCTGGAACCAGCGCGAGTGGTTGGCAAGCGGTTCCGATACCCCCGAAACGTCATCCACGATCACGTCGAACCGTTCGCCGTTCCAGGGTTCGAAAAGATCGCCGGCTCTGAACTCGCAGCCTTGCCCTACGGAGCGGAAGTTGAGTTCAACCGACGCACGGCTCTCCTCGTGAACGTCCGAAAGCCAGACAAGGGGAAGATTTTTGAGCTGTGCGATGACCAATCCGACCACGCCCGAACCGCACCCCAGGTCGAGGACCCGATCACCTTCGGCAATTTCCTTAAGCGCGCACTCAATGAGGAGGCGCGACGTATCCGTCGGAACGAATGCCGATCCGGCGTTCACTTCGAAATCTGTGTTTGCATATGTGAGCTTCATGTACATATACCGTAGCGAGGGCAGCGGAGCACCGCACGAAACCACTCCATTTTAACGTCCTTGTAGCCGCGTTTCGAGAAGAATTGGCGTAGTATCTTATATTAGAAATCGATTCCAGCGTCAGCCACTGCAATTGTTCTTGCTCGACAAGGTACGCATGCAACGGTCGATATTGGCTCGACGTTACTGCTGACGTGCGATAGTTCTTTTGCATGCCGTTTTCTTCATTTCTAGAGGTCTTCTTGTGGAGAGGTTCTACGGTTGGCAACCTCAATTGTTTCAGATTTACGAAGAGACCGCGGTCGTCAACCTTGAATTACGTTTGAGGCAACACCAATGTCAATTGAAGACTGTCGTATTGTCGATCTTCCAATAATTCACGATCCACGAGGAAATCTAACCTTCATTGAAGGAGGCCAGCATATCCCATTTGACATCCGGCGCGTTTACTATTTGTATGACGTGCCGGGGGGATCTGAGCGTGGCGGTCACGCCCACAAGGAGTTGCACCAACTGATAATCGCCATGTCTGGCAGTTTTGACGTGGTGCTTGATGATGGTAACAACAAAAAACGCGTTCATCTGAATCGCTCCTATCACGGCCTATATGTGTGTCCAATGATCTGGCGTGCATTGGACAATTTTTCATCTGGCTCAGTGTGCATGGTACTTGCATCGATCAAATATGATGAGGCGGACTATTACCGTGACTATGAGCAATTCATGCAGGCGCTGCGGCAAGCATGACTGTTCCCTTTCTTGACCTTGGCGCAGCCTACCGTGAACTGCAGTCCGAAATTGAAACTGCGGTGCTTGCTTCCCTGCGCTCTGGCTGGTACATCGGCGGCCAAGAGGTCGAGGCTCTTGAGCATGATTTCAGTGCCTACAGCGAAACCCAATATTGCGTAGGGGTCGCCAACGGCCTGGACGCGCTGCGCCTCGCTTTACGTGCCATGGAAATAGGCGCGGGGGATGAGGTCATTGTTCCATCCAACACTTACATTGCGACTTGGCTGGCAGTCAGCCAGTGCGGCGCTGTCCCGGTGCCGGTGGAGCCGCTGGACCCTACCTACAATATTGATCCAAACCGGATCGAAGCGGCCGTCACATCACGCACTAAAGCCATCATCCCAGTGCACTTGTATGGACAGCCGGCAGACCTTGATCCAATTCTTGCGATCGCACATAAGCATGGCTTGCGCGTGTTGGAGGATGCAGCGCAGGCGCACGGCGCGCGGTACAAAGGCCGGCGCATCGGTGGACATGGCGATGTCGTGGCATGGAGCTTCTACCCTACAAAGAACCTGGGCGCGCTAGGTGACGCGGGTGCCGTCACGACCAATAACTCCGACCTTGCCGACCGTGTTCGCGTCTTGCGCAATTATGGTTCGCGGGAAAAGTATTTGAATGAAAGCCTAGGCTACAACAGTCGTCTGGACCCGGTGCAAGCCGCTGTTTTGCGCGTCAAGCTCAAGGTGCTGCATGCATGGAACGCCCGGCGAGCAAAGATCGCCGCTCGCTACACTACCGAGCTGGCGGGAACAGGCTTGGCGCTACCCACGGCGCCCGTGTGGGCAGACCCAGTCTGGCACGTCTACGTGGTACAACATCCTCAGCGCGACGCCCTACAAAGGGCACTGACCGAATCAGGCATCGAGACGCTCATTCACTACCCCATTCCGCCGCATTTGCAGCGGGCGTACGCACATGCGAGCTATGTTAGAGGCCAGTTTCCAATCGCTGAACGAATGGCCGACCAACTCCTGAGTTTGCCTATGGGGCCGCAGTTGGATAGTAAGAGCGTGGGTGCAGTAATCGCAGCGCTGAAGGCGGTGCCAAGTCTATGACAGAACAGGCGGCATCCTACCGCCGGATTCTGAAAAGCTCTTCCATCATTGGCGGGGCGTCAGTCATCAATATCATTGTCGGGCTGGTACGCACCAAGGTGCTGGCGGTGTTGCTTGGCCCCGCTGGCGTAGGTTTGGTCAGCCTGTACAGCGGACTCATGTCCACCGCGGCTACCGTGGCGGCTATGGGCGTTGGCACGGTTGGCACGCGGCAGATTGCCGAGGCGGTCGTTAACGAAGGTCCTCGCCTGCTTGCGGTGGCGCGTCGGGCCATTGTTTGGGGCACATTGTTACTTGCCGGCGCGGGCGCCTTGGCCGTATGGTCCTTGCGCGAATTGCTAGCCGTGCACGTGCTGGGCAGTGCGACTCATGCGGGCAGCGTCGGCTGGCTGGCGTTGGGGGTGGCACTCTCTGTGGCCAGCGCGTCGCAGGGGGCATTGATTCAGGGCATGCGCCGCATCGGCGATATGGCACGCCTGAGTGTGTATGGTTCGGTGCTCAACACACTGCTCGGAGTAGCACTGCTGTGGCATTGGGGCAACGCGGGCCTGGTGGCATATGTGCTGATTGGTCCGTTAGTAAGCTTTTTGCTGGGCCATGTGTATGTATCACGGCTGCCGAAGGCCGGGATGGACAGCATCTCTATCCAGGAATTGGTCCACCAGTGGAAAACTCTTCTGCGGCTTGGCCTTGCGTTCATGGGGGCAGGGCTGGCCAGTTCGATGATTCAGCTTTGGATTCGGGTAGAGGTAGGCAACACCCTGGGCGTGGACGCGCTCGGCCACTTTCAGGCAGCTTGGACAATCTCGATGCAGTACATTGCCTTTGTGCTCGGCGCAATGGGGGCCGACTATTACCCTCGGTTGACCAGCGTGATCCGTGACCGCAATGCGGCATCGCGCCTTGTGAATGAGCAAACAGAGATTGCGTTGCTTCTGAGTGCGCCGGTATTCATCGCGATGATGGGGGTGGCGCCCTGGGTAGTCCAATTGCTGTATTCGGCCGCCTTTTCCCCCGCCGTAGAAGTGTTGCGGTGGCAGATCCTGGGGGATGTGCTAAAGGTGGCTAGCTGGCCGCTGGGTTTTGTAATTCTGGCCGCGGGTGATGGAAAAACTTATTTTTGGACCGAAACATCTGCACTGCTCCTCATGGGAGCACTGATTGTTGAACTGGTAGCATCAATGGGTTTGCAGATCACCGGCATATCCTTTTTGGTGTGCTATCTCTTTTACCTGCCACTGGTTTATGGTCTCGCTAGGCGGCGGATACGGTTTCACTGGTCTGGCACAGTAATTCGCTTGTTGGCGACAACGTTTTTTATCTGCGTGGGCGCTGGCGCGTTGGCAAGTATATCGCGGTGGGGTGTGCTGCTTGTGTGTGTGGTAGCAGTTGGGTTTGAAGTCTTCAGCTTGGGTCGCCTTTCGCAGATGAGTGGCCTGCGTGGCCCGCTGGGGCGAATGGGGGCGATAGCGCGACGCCTGACAGCGAAGATTGGGTTGTAACATGACTGATCAGAACAAGAATGAAATCCCTACGCACGGAAAACCGCTAGTAACCTTTGCGCTGCTTGCCTTTAATCAAGAGCGGTTCATCCGCGAAGCCGTGATGGGTACGTTGGCGCAAACCTATTCGCCACTAGAAATAATCTTGTCCGATGACTGCTCGACGGACGGGACGTTTGAGATCATGAAAGAGATCATCTCGGTGTACTCCGGACGACATTCAGTGCTGCTGGTTCGTAATGAGAAAAATGAAGGAATGGGTGCGCACATCAATAAATTGATGAAAATTGCGAAAGGTGAGCTGATTATTGGCGCGGCCGGGGATGATATCTCATTGCCCATACGAGTAGAGAGGTTGGTTAATGTCTGGATTCGTGGGGAAAGGAGGGCCCACTCTATTTATTCGGCCGCCATCATCATTGATGAGTCGGGCAAGGAACTGCGAACGATGAATTCCCCCCCAAGGTCTATGCAACCGATCCCTGCGATCATGACATTCATGGCGGGCGTTATGGGATGCACGCACGCGTGGAGCCGCGAGGTTTTTTCCGTATTTGGTCCAATTTTGCCGGACACGGTTTTCGAGGATCGGGTAATTCCACTGCGATCAATGCTTCTCGGCGGCATAGCGTACTGCCCCGAGCCACTTGTGAAGTACAGAATTCATGGTGCCAGTATTTCACACTACTACTCGACCCCGGCAAACCATATACTGACCAGACCGCTCTTCATCCACACAAGAAATCTCAACGTTGCAGAAAATTATGTTCGCGACCTTCGTTTTGCTTCAATGCATCCGACTCTGTCTGGAATTCCCTGGTTATCAGACGGCTTGAAAGCGGCGGCCAGGATGCGCCGTAAATTGGCCGATAAGGTTCGGTTCCATAGCGGAGGTGGTCTCGTAAGATGCAAACTAATCTTGAATTACCTGGCAATCGATCCAGTACAAGCCATGAAGTGGGTAGTGGTGTCGTGCGCTATACGTTCCAACCGTAGTCGTCGCGCGAAGGGATGAAATCATCAAGCTTTCCAAAGTAATCGCGTCTCTTTAGCCCTCAGTTGATCCGCCTATATATGGCCACGGTGAGTGCATGAGCAGGCTATTTGACTGCTTTCTGTATAACAATGAAATCGAATTGCTGGAGATTAGGCTTCAATTACTGTCGGATTTGGTGGACAAGTTTGTCATTGTCTGGGCCTCGGAGGCGTTCACCGGAAAGAAGAAGAGGCAACAATTTCCCTTCGATAACCCATTCGTTAGGCTTCACGCGCGCAAGATTCAAGTTGTCGTAATTGACAAGCTTCAAGGCACCAATACCTGGCAAAAAGAGAGTTACTCTCGAAATCGAATGGTTGATGGTTTGGCCGGACTGGAAGGCAACGACATCGTCATGATTTCGGACGTTGATGAGATCCCCCGACCATCGGTACTTCGCCATTTGCAGTTTAACAACTGGGGGGCGGCAGGGATAAAGGTCCTTGGACTCGACTACTTTAATTTCAAATTCAATTACAAGCTTATCCATGGTCTCCAGGCAATTTGTGCCGGGCCGGTCCTATGCCGTTTCGAGAAATTGACTAGCCCGCAGTCAATACGCGATTATCACTGGCGAGCTCTGGAGATGGACGGATTATTGATCGAGGATGGAGGATGGCATTTTAGCTTTCTCACAAGAAGTGGGGATTTGGTCGAGAAGCTTACGAGCTTTGCTCATCAGGAACCGGAGATACAATCGCGCAAAGATGACATTACAGAATTGATCAGGCTCCGACAGGGATTCCATGATCATCTGCACGCAGCATCGGTTTGGGCAATCGTAAACTTGGAGCACATGGGATGTGTCGAATTAGAATCTTTGATTCGGGGGTATCCCGATTTTATTATTCATGAAACCGCGGATGATGATGCGCTAATTCAGAAGAGGGTGCGGAGAGCAATTCATAAAATGTATTCTGCGGAAAGAGGCAAGGTCCTGCGTTGTTGCACCATTGCGGAATTCAAACAGGAGTTGCTGAGACGGATCGAGAATCGATTTAATAGGATATCGTTTTGGAGACGATAGCCATGTTCAGCGTAAATATGTGACCTATGGTCGAGCAGATCATTTTGCACATTATTGCGACGATGATTGTCGTGGTAGCGGTAGTGCATCTGAGACACGGGCTTGTCTCGTCAACGTCCTGGATTTGCTTAGTTGTTAGCATCACGAGTATAGGGCCCATCGTCGCCTATTGGCTGGGGCTGTTTGGTCACGAAGAGTTTGAATGGTTTGTCGGTATGCCGCTTATGACCCTGATCTTGGAGATACAGGTTGCTGGAATGGTATCGCTCTGGTGTGGGCACTTTCTAACCAAGAGGGGAGTCGTTAGAGCGGCAATATTAAGGAAGGTCCCGCCAATTGCTCTTCCTGTCAAATGGATCAATTCTAGACTTCTTTATTGCTCCCTTGCGGGTGCTGCATTGTCAGTATTCTTGAGTACCATGGGGTACAACGGTTACTTCACCAGTCGGGAATTTCTATACGACCCACCGCTCTGGTTTGACTTGGTGCATAAATCGGTCGACCTATTAAGTGTCTTGCTTTTTCTACTTGCGCTGGGGGAATACCAGGATAAGGGCCGGCTAGGTATTGCCAATACGGTACTGGCGTTAGCGTGGATTGCTGCAGGCTTTGTTTCGGGATTCAAGTATCAGGTTTTGGTCCCCGGACTTTATATAAGTACGGCTGCGTGGATATCCGGAAACCTGAGGGCAAGGCATGTACTCATGTTACCTGTACTCCTATTTTTCGCTTACGTAGTAGTTGAGCCTCTTAGGGCCATGAGGTATGAAAGTACCCATGACAACGCCTTAGAAGCACTTATCGAAACCATTAACAGTAGTGACCGGAAGTTTTGGGATCCACCAGACGTGTTTGTACAATTCGTAAGGAGACTTGATTCTGGGGATGTTTCAATCCGCACTCTCGAGGCGACTGAAGCCGGTGGGTTGCAGGAAATAAGAGCGCAAATTGATAATGCCTACACGAATGCCTTCATGCTAGCGGTAGTACCGCGCGCTTTATGGGCGGAAAAGCCCCTTGCGAACCTCGGTGCACAGCTTTCGTTTGACGTGGACGAAAATAGCGGCAGCTCCATGATGCCCTCGACGAATGTGATGTCGTATATCTGGGCGGGCTTCACTGGGGTTGCATTGAATAGTTTCCTGCTCGGCATATTTATGACTATCGCGGGGCAACTCCTGGTCTTGTACGGTCGTCGGCCCCTTAATTTCTTTCCTGTCCTGATACTTGCTTTTGCTTTGTCTTTGGGCGACACGATGATGGCTTACTACTATATGTCATGCTTGAGGAATGTAGTTGCTGTTCTTTTGTTCTACTTTCTGCTCAGTCACAGCGGAATTCGGATGGTTCAGCGTCCCTCCTAGGAAAATTGCGGATTTCAAGTCTGAAGTGTCATGGTGTTCCGTCGTTCCAATGATCACGTGCTGGCGAAAGAACTACGGTGCTAGGGAATCGCATTCTTACGCTAGCGGAATGGCCGTCTACTGCGGGTTGCCGGTGAGGGTATTGATCGCTAGGCTATACACTGCGCGCCCTTGTCAATGATAGGGTTGTGCGAGGCACCGAGTAATGGGACAGAAACGAGATATTGGCAACTTGAGTTTCGAGCAGTATCATGCTTATCGCACCGGAAAATCGTGGGACGCCAGCAGCTTTGGGGTGTGCGACACCATTGATGCGCGATACTTCGATGTCGAGCTTGCACGGTCCGGGATACGGGCTACTCAGGGCGCGGCCGTTCTCGAGATCGGATTTGGCAACGGCCAATTTGCTGCGTGGGCGGCATATAGAGGTCTTTCATATGTAGGTACTGAGCTGGACGATGTATTGGTTGAATTGGCACGCGGGAAGGGATTTGAAGCATTCCCTGCAACATTGGATCTGACACGACCGACGAAAGGCAAGAAGTTCAATTTCATTGTCGCCTTCGATGTGCTCGAACACCTGTCGGTAGAAGAAATCATCACGCTGCTGCGGTCGGCCTCTGAATGTCTCGTCGATGGCGGTTCGTTCCTGGCGCGATTCCCCAGTGGGGATAGTCCTTTCGCTAGATCGATCCAGTATGGTGATTGGACTCACAGGACCACCATCGGAAGCGGTATTGTTCATCAGCTCGCTTATGCCGCAGGCCTAGATGTCGCTCAAATCAGATCGCCGGCATTTCCTGTTTTTGGCTTGGGCCTGCGTCGCTTCTGCCGTCGAGTGCCGATTGTCCTGATTAGGGAATTCGTGTCGGCGATAATCAATGTGGCATTCCATGACAACCAACCCAAGGTAATAACTCCGAATACGCTTGTTGTCCTTCGCAGACCGGCACGAATGCCATGAATCATTGCCGTATCCGTATGTGCGTTAGGGCGGTATCGTTGCCAATTAACAACTGGGGCCGCTTCTAAATTACACATGTGCGGAATAGCAGGGATTTTTTGCTACGATAGACTTGCACTTCCAGTAGACCAAGAAGAATTACTTAGGATCCGTGACGCAATGGTGCGTCGCGGGCCGGACGGGGTCGGACTTTGGATATCGGCGGATAACCGGGTCGGACTTGCACACCGGCGGCTCTCCATCATTGATCTCAGCGACGCCGGTGCTCAGCCCATGACCGACGCAGACTGCCAAACTATTGTGACGTTTAACGGAGAGATCTACAACTATCAAGCCCTGCGCGGAGAGCTTAAAGCGAAAGGCTTCCGTTTCCGTTCGACCAGCGACACAGAGGTGTTGCTCCATTTGTATACCGATCGCGGTGTCGAAATGGTCAATGCATTGCGTGGTATGTATGCATTCGCCATTGTGGACAAGCGCAAGAATGGAATGTTTCTAGTACGCGACCCCTTTGGAATTAAGCCGCTCTATTACTCCGACGATGGCAAGGCCCTGAGGTTTGCCTCCCAGGTAAAAGCGCTTATCGCCAGTGGGCGTGTTGACTCCAGCCCCGATCCAGCAGGTCGGGCCGGCTTCTTTCTTTGGGGACATGTTCCAGAACCTTTTTCAATGCATCGGGGAGTGCGTGCATTGCCCGCGGGCGCGGCGATGTGGATTGGCGGGGACGGCAAGAGGACATTGAAGTTGGGCAGGTCTATCCCGGACATTTATGCAGGCGCGGAAGAGGCGGGAGCGAATCGCGATACGCGTGTGAATAGAGAGGAACTGCGCCGACTGTTTTTGGACAGTGTGCAGCATCACTTGGTGGCGGACGTGCCAGTCGGTGTATTCCTTTCCGCTGGCCTCGATTCAACGACTCTTGCGGCGTTGGCTGCGGAACTCAATGGGAATCTGCACACGGTCACCTTGGGTTTTGATGAGTTTAAGGGAACCGAGAATGACGAGACCAACCTTGCCGCGGCAGTCGCTCGGCAGTTCGGTACCAACCACAAGACAGTCTGGGTGAGCAGGCAAGACTTCGAGTCAGAGTACACGCGCATTTTCGCTGCCATGGATCAACCGAGCGTTGACGGCGTCAATAGTTATTTCATCGCAAAGGCTGCCACCGAAGCAGGTTTGAAGGTGGCACTCTCCGGTTTGGGAGGCGATGAACTGCTCGGCGGCTATGCGTCGTTTGGTGAGATCCCTCGCCTTGTGTCTGCGCTTTCTCATCTCGGCAGATTTCCACGGATCGGACGTGGCTTCCGCCGTGTTGCGGCGCAGTTCTTGAAGCGCTTTACGTCTCCCAAATATGCCGGGCTTTTGGAATACGGAGGGAGTTATGAAGGCGCCTATCTCTTGCGTCGAGGATTGTTCATGCCTTGGGAGCTGACAGACATCATGGATCCTGACGCGGCAAGAGCGGGATGGGACGCATTGCAGCCGATGCTGCGGCTTCGTGAAACGGTGGGGAAAATCCAGAATCCCTATTTTAAGGTTTCGGCGCTGGAAATGTGCTGGTACATGCGAAACCAACTTCTTCGGGATGCAGACTGGGCGAGCATGGCTCATTCGCTCGAGGTCCGCGTACCGCTTGTAGATTGGACACTATTGACTGCTCTTGCTCCTATGCTCGCTTCCTCCCGGCGACCAACGAAGCGAAATATGGTCGCAACCACATCAAGGCCAGTCCCGGACGCAGTAGTGCGCAGGCCAAAGACGGGATTTGCCGTTCCGGTACAGGATTGGCTGCTACGACGCGATCCATCCCGCAGTGGGCGTGGTTTGCGCGGATGGGCGCGTGAGGTTGCCCAACACTGGAACGTATGACGTGTGTGCATGCATGTCCGATACTCATCACGAACGACGTATATGCAGTCCGGTGTCGCCGCATTGCTAATACCTGGAATGCCATGATGGCGACCAGGTGGCGATCCGCCATGCCACGCGTGTTGTTGGTACTCAACGAGGTGGGTGCAGGTATTGGCGGAATTGAAAACGTCGGTCGTAGCCTGATCCGGTTGTTGGACGCCAAGAAGAGCGAAGGGGTGCTGGATTATCGCGTCGCTTCATTACGAGGTCCGCGTACCGAAGCCGACATGGCTGAATTGCATCGGTCATTAGGTAATCGGCTTACACATTTCTCAGGTCATCGCGCGGCATTTGCGTTACGTGTGTTGTGGTCGATGGCGGCGTGGGCCGACGTGGTGATCTTCATCCATATGGGCATTGCATCGTTGCTAGCGCTCCTGCCGCGCTGGGTCAGACCCATCTCCATGACTTGGATACACGGTGTCGAAGTATGGTCTCGTCGGGGCATTCGGCAATGGCTTGGGTTGGCTCGCAGCGATTACGTCGTCTCGAACACGGTATACACAGGGAATCGTGCACTGGAGGCAAACCCGTGGCTACCGACTCCCCGACCCTGCCATCTCGGCGTACTGCCCCGCGATGAAGAACGTCGCGTTGACATTGCAGCCCAGATTCATTTTCTTCCCAGGCAAAGCGACATCTTGATTGTGGGGCGCCTTATCAAGGGGGAAGGAATGAAGGGACATGACCGATTGATTGACGTCATGCCCGATGTGATCCGTGCAATGCCTGATGCCAGATTGATCGTTGTGGGCACTGGCGACAATCTTGATTTCTACAGGAATCTCGCGAATGAGAAAGGTCTCGCCGACCACGTAATATTTGCGGGTTTCGTGGAGGATGAGGTGCTCGCGGAACTCTATCGTCGCTGCGGCGTCTTCGCGATGCCCAGCCGTCAGGAGGGGTTCGGATTGGTGTATCTGGAGGCCATGCGGGCGGGCTTGCCCTGCGTCGCGTCAAACTGCGATGCTGCACAGGAAATTGTCGTGGATGGCGAAACCGGATATATCGTCAATCCAGATGATCGAGTCGCCCTGACATCCGCCTTGACCCGATTGCTGAATGACGATGAACTGCGGCGGAAATTGGGCAACAAGGGGCGCGCACGATTCCTGGAGCACTTCACCGAAGAGCATTTTCAGGCGCGATTCTGGAGAATCTTGCAGGAAGCGCTTTCGGTCAGCGCGGAAGCGCGAAGCAATTGACCGGGTATTCGCCGCTATTCTTTTGTGCAGGACTGCGTGATCCGATAGAAAGGGCGTGATGGAACGATCAGACAAAGAGGTGCCTGTGGACTTTGCGGGACCGACATCGGTTCCGGTGGACCAAAAACGGCACAGGGCATGGCAAGAACTTAATCGATCGTGGTGGCAGGACCACCCGATGCGGTACGACTGGAAGGAGGGCATCGGCTATCCCGAATTCAGCAGGGAATTCTATGAAGAGATTGACCGACGATTCTTTTCCAATGTCTGGGAGTTCATGCCGTGGCAGAGAGTGCCATTTGACACGCTTATTGATTTTGAAAGCTTGGGTAACAAGGACGTTCTCGAAGTCGGAGTCGGAAACGGTAGCCATGCCGCGCTTCTGGCCCGGCATGCGAAAACTTTCATGGGAATAGACCTTACCGACTACGCAGTGAGATCAACAACTGCGCGGCTCAAATCCTTCGGCCTTGCGGGCGTGGTAAGTCAAATGGATGCGGAACAGATGTCGCTTCCGGATCGGAGCTTCGATTTTGTCTGGACATGGGGCGTGATTCACCATTCTTCGGACACGCGCAGAACGCTGGAGGAGATTGCACGGGTGCTTCGCCCCGGTGGGAAAGCGGTTACGATGGTCTATCACCGTAGCGGATGGAACTATTACGTGGTTGGAGGGCTGATCCATGGCATTCTGCGTGGTCGGCTGTTTAATACCGGGTCCCTGCACAAGACTGTACAACTGCAGACAGATGGTGCAATTGCCCGATATTACTCTGCTTCTGAATGGCGTGCGCTGGCGGAGGAGTTCTTCCACGTTGAATCGGTGCGCATTTTCGGCAGCAAGGCGGAACTCTTGCCGTTGCCGGGCGGCAAGGCCAAGCAAATCCTAACCAGGATGTTCCCGGCTCGGCTTGGCCGATTTTTCACTAATACCTGCGGCTGGGGGTCATTTCTTGTGAGTACGTTGACGGTCTTGTCCTAGATCGTGCTAATCGAGAATGGCACTGCAGGCTGATCGTAACCGCGTACTAATCCATGCCCTTGGCGCCGACATGGGCGGTGCACTGCGGCATCTCACCAACTTCTTGCCTGAGCTAGCTGCCCAGGATCGGCGTCGCGAATACGTGGTGCTGGTCCGGGACGTATTCCCAGCGCCTGATCTGCCGTCGAATATCAGGCTGGAGCGCATATCGAGGAAGCGCGCGGCCAGCTGGGTATCCAGAGTCAAGTTTGATCTGTGGGACGTGCCAGCTTTGGCATCGTCGCTCAAATGTGGCGCCGTTGTGTCGCTCACAAATTTTGGGCCAGTCTGGTGCGACACGCCGCATGTGCTTTTTCAGCGCAACGCGCTGTTCTTCTGCGATTATTATTGGAGCCTTATCGGCGGCCGAAAACGATGGGAGGCACTCGCGCGCCGCCGCCTCCTACAAGCGTCAATCTCGAAGGCGGAAGTGATTGTCACGCCCAGCGAGGCGATGGCTTCGATGATCAGAAACACGTTTCCGAACCTGGCCAACAAGCGCTTCCTGACCTTATACCATGGGTTCGAAAGGGAGGCGCTGGCGGCCCCGCTTGAAGACAGATTCGCATCGCTGCTGAAGGATCGGCGCGGTTCAAAATTCTTGTACCCGACGCATGCGGCGCGGCACAAGGGATTTGAAGTACTGCTCGACATGCTGGCTGCGTTGAAAAGCAAAGGAGTAGAGTTTTGCCTGTTTGCTACTATTGACCGGCAGGACTGGCCGGAAGGCGTGAGGCGATATGAGCAGCGAATCAGGGAACTCGCTCTCGGCGGAGAAGTGGTTTTCACCGGCAGGGTGCCTCAGGACCAGATGGGCGAGCTTTACCGCGCCTGCGACTTGATGATCTATCCGTCGTTGTGCGAGTCTTTCGGGTTTTCAATGATTGAGGCGATGGGGCACGGGCTTCCAATTGTCGCTTCTGACACGATGATCAATCGTGAAATCTGTAGAGAGGGCGCAATTTACTATGCTCCGCTTAACCCTGTGGCAGGTGCGGAGACGGTTATGCACGCATTGGACGGAGAGATCAGGCAACAGATTTGTCAGGGCGGGCTGAGGAGGATGGCCTCCTTCGACTGGAGTTGGAGAAGATACGCGTCGGAGTTTGTGGCGATTCTTGATAGCCTGCGATAATTTTCGGTGATTCGATCAAGTAAGGGTTACCGAGATATTGACTTATGCCAAGGCCAATGAACCATGTTGAGCCGTAGAGTAAAAGCCGCGTATTACGTATCGTGCGCTCCTTTGATGTGGGCCAATGGCCTGATCTATCGGTGGACTAGGGCGCCGCGGAACGGATTGATACGAGTACACCTGGGACCTGGCCAGAAGAACTATTTGCCGAATTGGATCAATGTCGACGCAAATATGTTTACCGGAAGATGCGATGTCTGGGCGGACTTAAGGGATCCATTGCCGTTTCACGATGGTTCGGTTTCCGCATTCTATTCCCACCATGTTATCGAACACTTGCCCGATCTCACCCAACATTTTCGTGAGGTGTATAGATGTCTTCGCCCAGGAGGCGTTTATCGCGTCGGGGGCCCCAACGGCGACGCCGCTATTGCGAAGTTCACGGAAAACGACAGCACATGGTTTGGTGATTATCCGGTTGCGCGCAAGAGTATTGGAGGGAGGTTCGAAAATTTCATATTCTGTAGCGGCGAGCATGTGACGATCCTCACGCAGTCATTCCTCGGCGAGCTATTGGCAGATGCTGGTTTTGAGAAGATCAGAGCCTGCTTGCCTGTGACGGAGTCTCATCATCCGTCGCTTTTTTCTGAGTGCCTCGACAAGGAATGGGAATCTACGTTCGACTGCCCCCATACACTCATTGTGGAAGCCGAGAAACCCGCGGCGCGTGAGTGACCTGCATTATGTGGGCAGGCCCGCAGGAAGGTGGCGCTGCTGTACCGGCGCATCGAGAGGGCCAATTGGAGATCGCGCGCAAGAGTTTTGAGTTCGACAAACGTCGTGGTTGCGACAGACTGAAAATTCCCTCTCTCAATAGGGTGATCCATTGAACGCCCCAATTGCGGTAGTGGTTCTCACGTTCAATGAAGAATCAAACCTTACTTCCTGCCTCAATTCGGTAGTCGGGTGGGCCAGGGAAATATTCGTCGTTGATTCCTTTAGTACAGACGGCACCGTCGACATTGCGTTCAGCAGGGCTGGAGACGGCCTGCGTGTGGTTCAACATGCGTTCGAGGATTATTCGAAACAGTGGAACT
>ORJL011211890.1_pt1 | contig 19407 bp, 19 predicted proteins | sample 1779941 | NCBI WGS metagenome assembly ORJL01 (sample SAMEA104232317, study PRJEB22302) | groundwater metagenome | biome: forest; feature: aquifer; material: groundwater | place: USA | collected 2011-08-07 | depth 5.8 m | reverse complement strand
GTCCTATGCAGTCGCCCCCCCCGCGTCAGGCCCCCTAAAGTGAGCCTGCGGCGGGCCTGCGTCCTGCGCAGCCTCCCATGCCGTTTCCAGCGCCCCAAGACCGGAGCGCGCCTTACACTACCACGGCGCCATTCCGTTGTTCAATCCTGGCGCAAAGCTCCGCTGTGTGTGGATTTTCTGTGGATTCCGCACAGCCCGGTCGCAAGGGCGCTCGGCAGGGCCGGAGCGCCCCTTACTCTTTCTTGTTGCGCTTTCCCAGGTCGCGGATGGCCCGGATGGCCCGGTCCGGCAGAAGAAGCTGCTCCACCGTATTGCCCATCTGGGCGCGGATGTCCTGCAGGTCCGGCTCATCCTCCGTATCGTACTCTTTCTTCAGCCAGCGGTCATGCGCGCGGGCCGCCTGCTTCAGGTTCTTCAGCAGCTCCTCATCGTCCCCCTCCGCGATGCTCCGGCGGAGATTCTTGAGCTCCTCGATGTAGGCGTCAATCCAGCGGACCATCTGCTGGTTGTTTGTGGTGAAGATGCTCTTGTGCATCTCCGGAGAGCCGGAGGAGACGCGGGTCATGCTCTCGAAGCTGCCCGCCGCCAGACGCCCCATGGCGCGCCAAGCCGGCTCCTTGCGCATCAAGTTCATGAGGCTCACGGAGAGCGCTATGGGCAAGTGGCTGATGCCGCCCACCAGGCCGTCATGCTCCTCCGCGTCCACGAAGAACGGCTCCGCGCCCAGGTGATAGATGATGTCGATGACAGTCTTCACGGCGTCTGCGTGCGCCCTGGTGCTGGGCGTGACGCAGAAGATGCGCCCGTCAAAAAGGTCCGCCCGGCTGCCGGCCACACCCGGTATCTCCGAGCCGGCCATGGGGTGGCCACCCACGAAGTTGACGTGGTCCGGCAGGAGCTCGTCCGCCCACTTGAGCACGTTGCCCTTGGTGCTCCCCACGTCTATGACGATGGCCCCCTGCTTTAGGGCGGGCCCAATGAGCTCCATCACCTCCGGCATCGCGCTGACAGGCGTGGCGATGATGACCAGGGACGCCCCGTCCACCGACACGGGGATGCCGTACTCGATGCGGTCGATGGCACCTACCTTGCGGGACCGCGCCGCTGTCTCCGGCTCCCGGTCTACGCCAACGATCTCTACCTTCGGCCCCTTCTGCGCAACCAGATTGCGCTTGATGGCCAGGCCCATGGAGGAGCCGATCTGCCCCAGGCCAATGATGGTGATACGGTCCATTCTGTCTCTCCACTCCCGGCGGGCCTACCCGCCGAGCAACAACCTCCGCAGGAAGTCCCCTGCGGGGGTCAGCACGCGGCTCAGCAGTCCGATGCCGAAGAACATATCTGCTGCGATTATAACAAGAAGGATGCCCATCCCGTACTGCTGCGTCCGCAGGAGGGCATACGCCATGGTCCCTGGCAGGACGCCCACCGCCACGTTGAACCCGTCCAGCGGGAAGATGGGCAGCAGGTTGAACAGGCCCAAAAGTATGTTGAAAGCGAACGCCGCGCTCACCACCGCCGTCACCCACAGCCCGATGTCCAGGGGAGACTCAAGTATCCTCACGATGTAAAGGTCAAAGCGCGGGGCGATGTCCACCACCCCTAGCCGTGCGGGGACCGCGAGCAACGCCGCCGTGGTGAAGTTGCTCGCCGGGCCGGCCCCGGCCACCATGGCGACGCCGCGCCGCCCGTACCGGACGTACGCAGGGTTGAACTGCACCGGCTTTCCCCACCCAAACCCCACCAGCAGGATCATGAGCGTTCCCGCCGGGTCCAGATGACGCAGCGGGTTCAGGGAGACTCTTCCCTGCGCCCTGGCGGTGATGTCTCCCAGGAGCGTGGCCACCAAGGCGTGCCCAAACTCGTGAACGGTCAGGGCGACAAGGATGCCCCCGCCCGCCACCCCCAGGACGATGGGTGCAAGGCGCAAGAACAGGAGCGGGTCCTGGACAAGGACGTCCATGAGAGACAAAAGCATGCAGTCCGCCCAGCCCTCTCTGTGGAATGCGGAGATTATAACACCCGCCCCTGGTCCATCCTGCCTAGGACAAGAAAGGGCCGGAGGCGGTATCATGGCGCGGGCCTTGTCTCAAAAGTGCCCGTGGGGAGGGGAATCCGTTCATCCTGTCGCAGATCCCGTATTCCATATCTGAAAGGTCGTAGCGCAGCGGAGATCCCGATGAGTCTGCGAATCGGGACTCTCGAAGGACGCCTTTGAACGGATGGGGGCGGGGTTTCCCCCACCCACCTTCGACTCTTGAGACAAACCCCATGGCGCGTATGCCTTCGAAGGAGTGCCGCTGAATGAAGAGGCCGCCCGCTACCGAGCCTGCCCCTGCGCCCGCCGCCAGGAAAGGCGGCCTCTTCTACGGCTGGTACATCGTCGGCGCGGGCGTTGCGCTCAACGCCTACCTCTCCGCCGCGTTCTTCCAGGGCTTCCAGGTCTTCTTCCTGCCGATCGTGAACGAGTTCCACTGGACGCGCACCCAGGTGTCCGGCGCTATCTCCCTGCGCCAGGTGGAGAACGGCGTCCTGTCCCCCGTCATGGGCTTCGTGGTTGACAGGCTGGGCGGCCGCAAGGTCATCATGGCCAGCGTGATCATCAGCGGCCTGGGCATGATGCTGCTCAGCGTCATCGACTCCCTGTGGACGTTCTATCTGGCGTTCATGATCATCTCCGTTGGCATGAGCGGCGCTTCCCACGGCATCTCCTGGGCCTCGGTAGTCGCCAACTGGTTCAAGCGCAAGCGCGGGCGGGCCATGGGGCTCGCTTTCCTTGGCCCGGTCATCGGCACGCCGGCCATCTACTTCGTGGTCAAGATGGAGCAGGCCATGGGCTGGCGGATGTCCATGTTCCTGTTGGCCATAGGGGTCTTCATCGTAGGCATCCCACTGGCGCTCATCGTGCGCTCCCGGCCGGAGGACCGCGGCCAGGCGCCGGACGGCGACCCCCCGGCGCCCGCGCGCTCGGATGGACGCTCCAGCCCCCCGCAGGATGAGATCCCCGGCATGACCGTGCGCCAGGCCCTCAAGAGCGGCCCGTTCTGGACCCTCGTCGTCCTTTTCGGCGCGCAGAGCCTGGGGGTAAGCGGCCTCATGGCGCACCAGATGCCCTACTTCATCAGCATCGGCTTCAATGAGGAGGCCGCCGCCGCAACCGTGTCCATCATGTTCGTGCTCAGCGGCATCGGGCGGTTCGCCATCGGGGCCATCATGGACTTCGTGAGCTGGCGACTCGTCATCGCCACCGTCCTGGTGCTGCAGGTCGTCGCCTTCCTCGTCATGGTCAACGTGCGCGAGTTCTGGCATGCCGTCGTCTTCGCCGGGATCATGGGGATCGCGTTCGGCTCCTCCATCCCCGCGCGCCCGCTCCTGGTAGGCAAGATCTTCGGCATGAGATCGTATGGCGCCATCCAGGGACTCCTCCTTGGCGGCATGACTTTCGCCGGGGTGGCAGGTCCAGTCATCATGGGCTACGTGTTCGACGTCCAGGGGACCTACGTCCCCGCCGTGCTCGGCTTCGCCGTCCTCACGGCCCTGGCCGTCCCGCTCACTTTCCTTGCAGGCCGGGACCCGAAGAAGACACCGGCAGCCGTATAGGCGCGGCTGGTCGCCTTGCGCGCCAGGAGACTGCTACAATACCCGCAATACGTCCCATCCAGGAGCAAAAATGCGATCGCTTGTCGGTTTCCTCCTCATCGCCCTTGCCGTAACAGCCTGCTCAACGCCGCAGCCCACGGCCACCGCGGTGCCCACCCCTACCGCGCTCACGTCCACGAGCAGCTCCGGACAGGCCAAGCAGTGGCTCCGTCCGCCCGCCACCACCATCGACACCAGCAGGACCTACAAGGCCCTCATCCATACGAGCAAGGGGAATATCCTCGTCGAGCTCCTGGATGCGGATGCGCCCAACACGGTCAACAACTTCGTCTTCCTGGCCAAAGAAGGCTTCTATGACAACGTGGTCTTTCACCGCATCGTCAAAGGCTTCATGATCCAGGGCGGCGACCCCACAGGCACCGGCGCCGGCGGACCGGGCTACGAGTTCGCGGACGAGCCCGTCAAGCGTCCCTATACGCGCGGCATCGTTGCAATGGCGAACGCCGGTCCCAACACCAACGGCAGCCAGTTCTTCATCATGCACCAGGACTACGCCCTGCCGCCGAACTACACCATCTTCGGCAAGGTGGAGTTTGGCCTGGACGTGCTGGATAAGATCGCCGACACACCGACTACATTCTCAGGCAGTGGGGTCCAGAGGGAGAAGTCCAAGCCATTGGAGAGGGTCTTCATCGCAAACATAGAGATCACGGAGTCCTGATCATCCTGATCGTCCAGAAGGGAGTACGTCGTGCCCAGCTACAACAAAGCCCCGGCCATGGTCATTGACCCGAAGAAGAAATATGCCGCCACCCTGCATACCAACAAAGGGGACATCGAGGTGGACCTCCTTCCCCAGGAGGCGCCCAAGACGGTCAACAACTTCGTCTTCCTGTCCCGAGAGGGCTTCTACAAGAACGTGAAGTTCCACCGCATCATCAAGGGATTCATGATCCAGGGCGGCGACCCCACGGGCACCGGCATGGGCGGCCCCGGCTACTCCTTCGAGGACGAGCCGGTCAAGCGGGACTACAAGCGCGGCACCCTGGCCATGGCCAACGCGGGGCCCAATACCAACGGCAGCCAGTTCTTCATCATGCACGCGGACGTGCCCCTGCCCAAGAACTACACGATCTTCGGCCAGGTCAGCACGGGCCTGGAGGCCGTGGACGCCATAGCGAACGTCCGCACCGTGGGTCCGGAACGTTCCACTCCCACGGAGGACGTGCGTATCTCTTCCGTAGATATTACCGAAGCCTAGAGCGGTTTCGAAGCGCCTGGAGGCCTCCCTTGTAGTTTGAAACCCGCCCTCTGTCTTCTCCCGCAAGGGGGAGTGCAGGGGTGAAGGGTGTGGGGCACAGAGGCTGTTTACATCCACTCACCTCAAGACCGCTCTAGAGAGCCCCGGGCTGCCTTGGCCGGACTAAATGACCCCCGTCGACGGTGTCGAGGGGGGTCATTTCTTGCATCGCATTCCCGCTTGACCTGGCGGCCTTGGGACCCCCATGAGGGCGCCTACGGCCCTTGCACTTCCTCAGGCATCTTCCGGCGAGCGCGCATCCTTTGCCTGTAGGCGAGCTTGGACACCTGGGTGCCCAGCTCGTACAGACCAATAATCGGCAGCGCCACGATGAGCTGGTTCAGCGGGTCCGGCGTGGGCGTGATGAAAGCGCCCACCACAAACGCGGCCACAAACGCCCACCGCCGCCTGCTGGCCAGCGCTTTCGGCGTGAATACCCCCAAACGCGTCATGACGAACATCACGAACGGCAGCTCGAACACCACTCCGAGCCACATCAGGAGCGTCGTCACCACATTCACGTAGTTGCCTATACGTATCATCGGCTGCGCGATGTCTCCCCCAAAGGTGAACAGGAACATCAACGCCGGCGGCAGCAATACGAAATAGCCGAAGAGCACGCCTGTCACGTAGAAGAGAGTGACGCCCGGCAGTGAGATGTACAGGTACTTCTTTTCGCTGGGCAATAGAGCGGGCCCTATGAACAGGAAGAGCTGCAACACGATGAAGGGGAGGGCCAGGACCAGGCCGGTCAGCAAGGAGACCTTGAAGTACGTGGACACGAACTCCGTCACGTCCGTGTAGATCATCTGCACGTCCCCCGCCGGGCGTAGCAGTATCCGGAATACGCTGTCCGTGAAAAAGAAGGAGATGCCGGTGGTAATAGCCAGTGCAATGACCGACTTGATCAATCGGTCACGCAGTTCGCGCAAATGGCTGATGAGGGGCTGACGGTCGTTCACGACTTTTGGCAATGTCCAGGACGGGAGGATGAAGATTGGTCTGAGACTGGCGCGCCCTCAGGATAGCACAATGTCTCCCCAGCCTTCAGACCGTTTCCACCAGGTCTCGCTCCCATGAAAAAGAAGGTGTCCGCCCCTGTGACAGGGGCGGACACCTTGGATACCCTATGTCTTGTTCTCTTCGTGGCTACGCACCAGGCTTGGGACAATACGACCCGCCCGTGCGGCATTCCAACACCATGTGCACTAGGGTCCAGCGGTCTTCAACCGTGAGGAATTTCCGGAAGGATGGCATGTTGCCGCGCCCATCCACCTTGTTAGGGATGTTGGCCGTGCCCCGTGTGATGATCCAGAACAGCTCCCCCTCAGTACGCTTCGTCGCCAATTCATCGGTGGCAAAGTTCGCCGGCGGCTGCACTTTCACGCCGTCGATCGTCGCAGCCTGGAACAGAATGGCAGGGAGCGGCTTCGGCGTATCATCGACGCCCCGGCCACGCTGGCCATGGCACCCCGAGCAGTTGATGCGGTACAGCTCCAGCGCCCGCTTCATGGCGGCGGCATCCTTGGCAACCGGGTTCTTGACAGCCGCCATCTCCGCAAACGGCTTCGTGTCATACAGCGCGGCAACCTCCACGGTCTTGCCAACACCCGCGCCCCTGAACACCACTGCGCCCTCCGGGCGAGGCTTGGGGTCCTCCTGAGTCCTGAAGGCCTGGGAGTAATGCATCTCCTGAAAATAGTCGATCGGGTAAGCGCCCACGGAGCAGCCCGTAGCGGCAAGCGCCACCAGCAGCATGGGGATGAGCGCCCATCGCATTCTCCGCATTAGACCGGTGCGGACCCTCTCTCCGTACAACATTCTTCCCTCGCGCTCTTTACGTTGCTGGTCTTACCGCGCCCGCTTGATATCCACCGCGCCGGCCTGCTTGAACGTCCTCTCCACCAGATCCAGGCGCTCCGCCGCCACATCCGCAATGATAGCCACGTGCCCCTCCGTCACCCGGGCATCGTACAGGCCCACACCGCTCACGCGCGGAAGTCGGGACTCGATGATGATGCCCAGGAACGTCCACGTCAGGGCGCCCATCATGGTCAGCTCGTACATAATGATGATCATGGGCGGGATGCTTAGGATCGGCTTGCCGCCCGTCGCGATGGGGAACGCCATCTGCGTGCCCGCCGTGTAGAGCAGGCCGGTGGTGAAGCCCACCAGCGCGCCCAGCAGAGGGTAACGGAACAGCGTGTGGTGCGGCTCCTTCTCCCCGAAGGCCCCCTCCGGATACGGGCTGTCCGTCAGTACCTCCCAATGGTCATTGGTGATGCCCTGCTTGCCCAGAAGCTCCGTGGCGTTGGCCGCCCCTTCCGCCGTATTGAAAAGACCCAAGATTTGCGCCATGTCCGTATCACTCCCGGATGACTGCCGGATATGTCTTCCGGCCGATTTGTACCGTCGTGCGTAGCGTCTGACCTTCCTTGATGTCGAACACCGGGATCAGCGGGAAGAACTTGCTGAACAATAGCAGCAGCAGCCCCACCAATCCGAACGTGCCTAAGATGACCCCCGCTTCGATCAGGCTGGGCATGTAGGTGTCCCAGGTGAACGAAAGGCCCTGCTTGAACTGCAAGCCCGGCACGATGATCAGGTAGCGTTCCAGCCACATCGCGATGTTCACGAATATCGATATCCAGAACATCGCCGAGATGTTCCGGCGGACGCGCTTGGACAGCCACAGTCCCACCGGGATGATGTAGCCGGTCACCACGAACACCGCCATGAGCAGGTTCCACGGCCATAGGTAGAACCGCAGGTTCCACACGGTCAGGTCCACGGACTCCCGCAGGTAGATGCTGAAGAAGAACTCCAGCAAGGTGAAGTAGAACCAGGCCGTCGCCACGATGATCAACAGCCGTCCCAGGGAATCAAAGTGGTCCGGAGTGATGTAGTTCTCCCATTTGAACAGCCACCGCATGGTCGCCATCATCGTGATCACCGCGGACACTCCGGAGTGCACCGCACCGATGACGAAGTACGGGGCGAAGATCGTTGAGTGCCAGGCCGGCGCGAGCGAAACGGCGAAGTCCCAGGACACCACGCTGTGCACGGAGACGAACACCGGCAGGATGATGGCCGATAGCAGGATGCCGGAAACCACTTGGAGCTTCCACTGCCGGGGCGTCCCGCGCCAGCCCAAGGACAGCATGCCGTAGACGTGGTGGCGCCACCCGGTGGTGCGGTCGCGGATGTTGCCCAGGTCAGGCAGCAAAGCCGCATAGAGGAACAGGGACGCTCCGATCAAGTACGTGAAAATAGCAGCGGGGTCCCAGACGAAGGGCGACCGTATGTCCGGCCACACGCCGCGCACGAAGTCGTAAGGGAAGGGCCAGTAAAGGGTCCGCCAGGGCCGCCCGGTATGGATCAGGGGCATCATGACGGCGGTCAGAAGGGAGAAGACCGTCAAGACCTCCGCCGCGCGCGTCACCGGGCGGCGCCATTCCGCCTGGCTGATGCGCAGGATGGCGGAGATCATCACGCCCGCGTGACTGATACCTATCCAGAACACCATGTTCGTGATGAAGCCGGCCCACATCACCGGTCGGTTGAAGCCGCCCACGCCCAGGCCCATCACCACCATGATGCCCACACAGACCAAGCCAATGGTGAAGATGCCGCCCAGGAGGAAGAACAGTATCCAGAACCGTCCTGTAGTCCGCAGGACCGGGTCCAGGAGCTCCTGGTTGATGACCCTTTCAGGTACGGTGACAAAGTCACGCATCGTGTCTTAACCCTTCCGTTGTTGTTACCGCGTCTTGACGATGACCGCGTACGCGCTGCGCAAGAACGGCTTGATGATGCGCAGGGTGATGCCTTCCTTGATCTCCCACAGGGACACGGCCGGCAACAGGCGCAGCGCCAGACCGTAGAAGAACACCGCTCCGCCGATGAAGCCAAAGATCATCATGAAGTCGATCGCGTCCGGCATGTGGGCCGCCGGCAGCGGGTCCAGCACATGGTGGCTCAGCTGCTCATTGGGAACGGAGAACGAGGCCACGTAGATGCGAACCTTATCGAAGAACAGGCCTACGAGGATGATGCAGGAGACCACGGTGGGACCCAGGATGCTCCTCCGCACGGGGTTCCACACAAGCAGGAGCAACGGCAGCACGAAGCAGCCCAGGAACGTCAGCACGAAAGGCGTCCGATACACATCGAACATGAGGAACCGGAGGATCGCCTGCTCGTTCGGCAGCTTGCCGTACCAGAAGATGATGAACCCGGACCACCAGAAATAGAACCAGAGCAGGGACACGGAGAGCAGCGGCTTGCTTAGCGCCCAGAACTGCTCCACCCAGATGTATTCCTTCAACCCGCCCCATCGACGCAGACAGTAGAGCGTGATGATGGTGGTTGCAAGGGCGCCCTGGAGCGCCGTCAGCGCGTGGTAGGTGGGGAAAATAGCGTCTTTCCAGCCCGGCGTCAGGCCGATGCCAAAGTCCACCGAGTATAGGAAGTGGGCGAAGATCAGGTTCATGAAGAAGAACGCGCCCATCATGATCAGGCCATCCTGGTGCACGGCCCACTGGAGCGGCTTGCCACTCCAGTTCAATGCCAGGCGGCGGTACAGGCCCTTGCCGGGCGCCGCCTCACGCAGCGCGGCAAAGTCCGGGATGGCCGGCAGCCAGATCCACAGGAGGCTGCTGAGCATGAACATCCCAAAACCAACCAGCAGCCACACATGCGGGGCGCCCACAGGCCAGTCGAACCAGATGCTGAACCGGCCCTGGTTGGAGGGCAGCATCATCAGCAGAGGGATGAGCATGATCAGGATGAGGATGCTGACGATGCCCCACAGCTCCGCCGCGCGGGTCAGTGGACGGCGCCAGTTGGCCTTGGACATCCGGAACGCGAAGGCCACCAGCGGGGCCGCCCCAAACGTCGTCAGGATGAACCCCAGCGTGGCGGCATAGTAACCCCAATGGAGACGGTCGTCCATGTCTAGGCCGTTGATCGTGACGCGCAGGGCAAACCCCACAAGCCCCACAAGGAACAGGAGGCCGCTGCCAATCAGAAGGCCCGCGCCCCGTGGCTTGAGCACTTTGTCCAGAAGGTCCCGGGAGACTTCAGTCCGGGACAGCTTGATTTCATCGATCGCATGGTGCGTTGCGTGCGCTGCTGCGCCGCGTCCGTGACTAGCCATGAGCGGCCACTTCCTCCGCAGCGTTAGGGTCCACCTTCTTCAGATAAATCACGTTCGGGGCCGTCCCCAGCTCTTCCAGCACGCGGTAGCCACGCTCATCCGTGACCATCTTGCTGACCTTGTGCTCCGGGTTCTTGATGTCCCCGAACACGAGCGCGTCGGTGGGACATGCCTGCGCGCAGGCCGGCGTCAGAGCGGTCTCCGTCAGCGCCACGCCGTCACGGGCCGCCTGGCGCTCCGCCTTGCGGATGCGCTGCACGCAGAACGTGCACTTCTCCATGATGCCCTTGCTGCGCACCGTCACGTCCGGGTTAAGGTAGTTGCGCATGACATCCGGCCAGATCGGCTCCCAGAAGTTGAAGAACCGGACGTTATAGGGGTCGTTGTTCGCGCAGAAGCGGGTGCCGATGCAGCGGTTGTACACCTGAACGTTAAGGCCGTCCAGGCTATGGTACGTGGCGTACACCGGGCAGACCGGCTCGCAGGGGGCCTCACCACAGTGCTGGCACATCAGCGGGATGAAGCGCGCCTTCACGTTCGGGAACTCGCCCTCCCAATACCGCTCGATGCGGATCCAGTGCATCGCCCGCCGCTGCTGGTACAGGTCCTCTGTTGGCAGGATGATGTTGTTCTCCGCGTGACATGCGATCACGCACGCCTGACACCCGGTGCACCGGTCGACGTCAACAACCATCCCGTATTTGTTCCCTTGCGCCATGAGCTCCTCCGCCTTAGTGAGTGCCGCCCGCGTCGGCGCCCGCGCCGCGCGTCACTTCCACGATCGACACATCTTCCGCCATCACCGTGGGCGCAACGCCCTCGAACTTGGTCATCAAGACGCGCCGGCCCGTCTTGCGTACGCTCACCTTTGTCGCCGCCCACGCCAACCCGCCGGACGTCGCGTCCGTCACGTCCGCCAAGACGGCAAGGACGTTCTGTCCGCGTCCCTGCGCCCACTGGCCGTAGTGCGTGTGGCCCTGTCCCATCACCGCCGCCAGCACATCGGGCGCTGCGGCAGGGGTGGGGTAGACCGGGACAGCTATGCTTTGCCCCTGCCCTGTCGTCAGTTCCACCTCGTCACCGAGGCGCACGCCCAGTGTTTCCGCTGTCTTCACGTTGATTTCAAGCCAGTTCTTCCATGCCATGGTGGTCATGGGGTCCGGCGTACCCTGCAACCAGGGCAGGTGCGCCCCTTCCCCGTGCAGCAAGCTCACGGAAGGGAACGGTATCAGATAGTAAGGAAGGTTGCCGCTGGTCGATTGCGGCTCGGCGATCGTCGCCGGAAGGGCCGCTGGAGCTGCGGGCGCCGCCGCCTTCGCAGCAGGGTCCCACCACCCGCCGCGCATCAGCAAGCCCCGCCAGTAGCCATCCCAGTCCGTTGCCTTCACCAAGCCCATCTTGCCGCCATCGTACAGCTGCTTCGCGGTGGCCTGGACAGCCTCCCGCGTGTTCGCCCACGGCAGGGTCTTCAGGCCAAGCTCGCGGGACAGCGCCAGCAGCTCATCGCCAAACTGCCGCGACTCTCCCCTGAGGTCGCCCTCCCCCTGCGGGGACAGGACTGGACGGACCACCGGCTGCATGATGCCCAGCGTCGCATAGCCCGGACCCGGTTCAGGGACATCGTCGCCCCAGCTCTCCAGGCCCAGGCTCTCCGGCAGCGCTAGGTCCGCGACCGCCGCCGTCTCATCCATGAAGCTGGCAAAGGCCACGACGAACCCTGCCTTGTCCAGAGCCGCGCCGAAATTCAAGCCCTGCGGCAGACCGTACACCGGGTTCGCACCCCGGACGATGACCACGTTGTTGTCCCCGATCCGGCCGGCCAGCGCCTTCCACTCCTTATAGGGCACACCCGCCGCCGTGGACGGGATGTCCGCCAGAGGGAACGCTGGGTTCAGGATGACGCCGCCTTCCTTGCCGACGTTCCCGGCAAGGACGTTCAGGGAATAGATGGTTTGCAGGTTTGTCGTGCCGTTCGTGTGCGCGCCCGCAGACCCGCCGCCGATGACGAGCGGGTGCGCCGCGTTGCCGAATAGCTCGGCGATGTGGCGGATCTTCTCAGCGGACACTCCGGTCTTCTGGGCCGCCTCTTCCACCGTGACCCTGGGCAAGGTCCCCAGAGCAGCGGCGTTCTTGGCCTTGCCCGTCGCCTGGACCGCCTGCGCGATAGCGGCGGCCAGGATGCCCTCCGTACCGGGGGTCACATACACCCATTCATCCGCATTGGCGGCTGTCTGGGACAGGCGCGGCTCTATGTGGATGAAATACCCGCGCGGCCGCCCCTCGCCCTGCCGGAACTCGCCGTATCCGTGGTTGAACTGCACCGGAGACACCCATGTCCCCAGGAAATCCGCCCCAAAGCTCAGAAGGAGGTCCGCATGGGCGATATCAAAGGTAGGAAGCTGGTCCGTGCCGAACACGCTCTTCACCGCGCTGCGCAGTGCGGTGCTGTCCAGCGGCTCATACGCCATGTGCTTCGCGCCATATTCCTTGGCAAAAAGGCCCACCATCTTCCCCAGGGTGCCGCGCACCGGCTGGGTGATGAGGAGCACGTCGCCCGGCGCGGCCTGCTTGCTCTTCAATTGAGCAACAAGCTCAGCGCGGGCCTGGTCCCACGTGATCTGAGAGAAGGACCCGTCTCCCTGCTTGCGCATCGGCATCTTCAGGCGGTCCGGATGGTACAGTTCCTGCACCGCCGCCTGCGCCCGCACCGATGTCTTCCCCTGGTTCACAGGGTAGTCAGGGTTCCCCTCCACCTTCTTGGCCCGCCCTTCCATCACCCGGACGATCACGCCTTCCACACCGGCGCCCGTCGGGTACAACGAGGCGTACCAGTTGTCAAAACCGGAGCCGAAGTCCTCCGGCATGTCGTGAGGGCTCTGGACCAAGAGCTCTTTCGTGGGTATCGCGCACCCGGCAAAGAGCACAGTCCCCATAGCGGAGGCGCCGGCCATGCGCAAAAACTCTCGGCGTGTAACCTCCATCCCTCTCATTTCCTCCTAGAAGTGGCAAACCGCGCAGTCGGTCGGCGCGTTGTTTGCCCGGTGACAGTCAACACAGTCGTTCATCCGCAAGTCCCGCACCTGCTCCACCTGCTTCACCGTCTTCACGTCGCCATGGCAAGTAGAGCAGACCTCGGACGGCACCACCGTCGTGCTCCTCTCCTGAGACAGGCGGGTGGTCAGTACGCGGATGTGAGGCTCGTGCCAGAAGCGAACATGGTCCGGCACGCGGTGGACACGGGTCCACGTGATAGGCTCGCCCTTCGCCGCCATGTCCCGCACCACCGCAATGCCTGAAGGCGCGTCTTTCCGGATGACGGAGTGGCAGAACATACATTGCTCCACGGACGGCACTGTGGCCGCCGCGCCCTGCGCCACGTTGCGGTGGCAGAACTGGCAGTCCAGGCCCACCGCGCCGGCATGGAGGTCATGCGGGAAGGTAAAAGGCTGCGCCGGCACCGGGTACATCTGCTTAAGGACGCTCGGTGCTGCAAAGGCCGCGCCCGCCGCCGCCAGGGCAAGGACCAGGATGACAACTATCGCTATCACTGCAGCGCGCATGAACGCCGTTTACTCCTTTGCCTGTTCGTCTTTCGCCGGTTCAGCCTAGATCCACTGCTTGAAATAAATATCGAAGGGCACGTGCAGCAAGCTCGCCCGCGACGCGACCAGGGTCACGATCGCTATGCCCCCCAGGATGGCGATGCCGTAGAAAAGGGGCCGGATCCTGTTGAGTCCTTGCGGCAGGTGCCCCGAAGCGACCATCGAGGGGATGACCGCGTGACCGATGAGGAGATCGAAACTGATGAGGATTGCGAGAGCGTAACAGAGCCAAAGGGTCGTTACAAGAGTGCTGAGTTGTGACCACTGTTCAGTGGTGATGAAACTCGGGTCGGCTACCATTTCCATTTGCCGAACTCTCCCCTTCTATTTGTCGGATCGTCGTCTCAGGCGCAAAAAAAGGGGGCAGAAGCTGCTGGCGCAGCATGTCGCCCCACGGCCTCGGACCGGCTCGCTTGTGAAAGGTTTATACAATAGGTGCATCGGCGCTGTCAAGCCTAGTCCCTTGCGCCGTTGAACGTATTCACAACGCGCCGTCATGGACTTCCGCCCCCTCCCGCTTCCCGTCCTTACCGCTGGCGCGCAAGCCGCCAGGGCTTGCCGCGCACCCCAAAGGCGACATCGCGTGGAAGGCCGTGCGTGACCCGCAACCTAGCCCTTTCAAATTGACCGCTATTTCGCTGCGTGGTAACATTTATTATGCAAAGAACAGTCCCCTGACCTCCCTTTGCTCCGCTTAATGTGTGGAGTGCGCCATGGCTGAGACGTCGTCCTCGGTCTTGTCAGCGGCCCCGGGGGAAAATAAGGCGGGAAAAGCGCGCGTCCGCGCGGCTTTACGCCTGTTTTCAGCCGTTCTGTTCGCTATCATCGGCGCATTTATCGGCCTTGCCGCCCTTCTTTTTGCCGCGCCTGAGCACACCCTGTTGTGGGTGGGGGGCTCCGCCCTTCTGGGGCTGCTCCTCGGCTTCTTCGGCGCAGCCATCCTGGTTGCAGCTCCCGCCCGGTGGTATGCGGCCCAGCTACGGCGCCACATAGGACACGAGGCCATTGCGGGGCTTGCCGGGGCGCTTGGAGGCTTGTTGGCCGGCGCCCTACTCACCCCGGCGTTATCCAACCTCCCCGGCCCGTGGGGCGTCTACCTTCCCATCCTTGCCAGCGTCTGCCTGGCAGCCATTGCCGCCACCACTGGCTACATCTGGGCGCAGAGCCAGACATTCACGGCCAGCCTGCCGACCATCACGGCCTCCGGGCGCGATGGCCGCGGCCCCAACCGGGCGCCTAGCTCTCGCATCCTTGTGGACACCAGCGCCGTCATCGATGGCCGTATCGCGGACATCGGCGAGGCGGGCTTCCTGCCTGGGCCTCTCCTTGTCCCGCGCTTTGTACTGGACGAGCTGCGCCATATCGCCGACTCCCCGGACACACTCCGACGCAACCGGGGCCGCCGGGGGCTGGAGATCCTGAACCGCCTCCGCCGCGAGGCCGTGGTATCCGTCGAGGTCATCGATGTAGACGCCAAGGACATAAGGGATGTGGACGGCAAGTTGGTGCAGATCGCCGCCGAACTGGGGTGCGCCATCGTCACCACGGACTTCAACCTGAACCGTGTCGCCGAGCTACAGGGCATCCAGGTGCTCAACGTCAACGACCTCGCCAACTCGCTCCGCCCCGTCGTGCTTCCCGGCGAGCAGATGACCGTGTCCATCATCCAAGAAGGCAAGGAGCACAACCAGGGCGTCGCCTTCCTGGACGACGGCACCATGGTGGTTATCGAGAACGGGCGCTATTGTATCGGCACGGAACAGCCTGTGATCGTCAACCGTGTCTTGCAGACCGCCGCCGGGCGGCTGATCTTCGCCCACCTGCGGGAAGGCTGACCGCTGGGGACACCTGCCGCATCGCCACGGCCCCACTTCCGCCGGACGATACGCGTGATGGATAATGTCCGCACCTGCCGCGCACAACAGCGGAGGGCTCCTCCACAACAGGAGCCAGGACCTCCACCGTCCTAGTCATCATATCCCAGAGGCATAACATCATGACCACGGTCGCCGCCATCGTTGTCGCCGCTGGTTCCGGGCTCCGGATGGGAGGCGCGGAGAAGGCCTTTCTTCCCCTGGACAACCGTCCCCTGGTCACGTTCAGCCTAGACGTCCTCCAGGCCAGCCCGGAAGTAGATGCGATCGTACTTGTGCTTCAAGAAGCCTCTGTCCACCGTGGACAGGCGCTTGCCCGGCAGTACGGTTACTCCAAGCTCTCCGTCGTCTGCGCTGGAGGGGAGACCCGCTCCCTCTCCGTCCGTAACGGCCTGTTCAGCGTCCCGCCCACCTGCGACATCGTCCTTGTCCATGACGCTGCGCGGCCCTTCATTGACCTGGAAATGGTCCGGCGTGGCCTGGACGCGGTCCAGGAAACGGGCGCCGCTGTGGCGGGCGTCCCCGCGCGGGACACCATGAAGACTGTGGACCGGAACGGGTATGTCCTGGGCACGCCGCCCCGCGCCGGCCTCTGGGCGGCGCAGACGCCGCAGGTGTTCCGACGGGACGTCCTCCTCCGCGCGCACCAGCTTGACGCCGCCGACGACGCCACAGACGATGCTATGCTTGTGGAAGCGCTGGGCCATGCCGTCAAGATGTTCCTGGGGTCGCAGATGAATTTCAAGATCACCACCCCGGAGGACCTGGCCCTGGCGAACGCTGTTCTGGAGGGCCGAGGCGGACATGCGGGTCGGCATCGGATATGACATGCATCCCCTGGTGGAAGGGCGCAGGCTCGTCCTCGGCGGAGTCGTCGTCCCCCATCCCCTTGGACTGGACGGCCATAGCGACGCCGACGTCCTCGTGCACGCCATCATGGACGCGCTCCTGGGCGCGGCGGGCCTGGGGGACATCGGCCAGCGTTTCCCCCCCGGCGACCCGTCCCTCCGCGACATCTCCAGCCTTGTCCTTCTCCAGCGGACGGCGGACCTTGTGCTGCAGGCCGGGTTGCGAGTGTGCAATGTGGATGCTACCATCATCGCCGAACGCCCCCGTCTGAGCCCCTTCCGTGACGAGATGCGCCATGCTATTGCGCAGGCCCTTGGCGCGCCGGTCACGCACATCAACGTCAAGTTCACCACCACGAATGGCTTGGGCCTTTTCGCCGCCGAGGGCATCGCTGCGCAAGCCATCGCCGCCTTGGAGGAAGCATGAGGATCTTTGACACCCTCTCCGGACGGAAAGAGGACGTCCCCTCCGGGCAGAAGTCCATCGCCATGTACGTCTGCGGCATCACGCCGTACGACGTCGCGCACCTGGGCCGCGGGATGAGTTACGTCATCTTCGACGTCATCCGCCGCTACCTGGAGCATAAGGGGTACCAAGTCAAGCACGTCCAGAACTTCACGGACATCGACGACAAGCTGATCGACAAGGGGGCCAAGACCGGGCAGGACCCCCTCTCCGTGGCCGAACACTTCATCTCCCGCTTCCACGAGGACATGGACCGCCTGCACGTCCTGCGCGCCCACGTGTACCCCCGCGCCACCCAGGAGGTGCCGGAGATCATCCGCATCGTCCAGGGCCTTATCCAGAAGGGGCACGCCTACGCCTCTCCCAACGGAGACGTCTATTACCGCGTCCAAAGCTTCCCCGAGTACGGCCAGCTCTCCAAGCGCACGCTGGATGGGATGCGGGCCGGCGCGCGTATCGCGGTCACGGAGGAGAAGGACAACCCCCTAGACTTCGTGCTATGGAAGTCCGCCAAGCCAGGCGAGCCGCAGTGGGACAGCCCCTGGGGCCCCGGACGGCCCGGATGGCATATCGAGTGCTCTGCGATGTCCCTCAAGTACCTGGGCCAGCGCCTGGACATCCACGGCGGAGGCCAGGACCTGATCTTCCCCCACCATGAGAACGAGATCGCCCAGACCGAGGCATTCACCGGCGCGCGCCCCTTCGCCAGGTGGTGGGTCCACAACGGCCTCCTGCGCCTGGGCGAGGAGAAGATGAGCAAGTCCCTGGGCAACCTGGTGCGCCTTCGCGAGGCCCTGGACAAGTACGGAGCGGACACCATCCGCCTGTTCGTCCTCAATTCCCACTACCGCAACCCGCTGACCTACGGCGACGACGTCATCCTCTCCGCCAGGCAGGCGGCCCTCCGCCTCCGGCGCGCCGCCGCGGCCACGGCCACCGGGGAAGGCGCGGCTCTGGACGCCGCCCCCTACGTCCAGCGGTTCGAAGAGGCCATGGACGACGACTTCAACACACCGCAGGCGCTCGCCGTCTTGTTTGACCTGGCGCGGGACCTCAACCGGAGTGCGGAGCAGGGCCAGGACGTGCGTCTCGCCCGGCAGGCGCTCCGCAACCTCTGCGGCATCCTCGGTCTGACGCTTGAGGAAGAGGAACGGGACGCGCTCGCCCTCGGTCCGTTCATCGACCTGCTGGTAGAGACGCGGCGGGAGCTCCGCGCCGCCAAGCAGTTCGCCCTGGCGGACAAGGTGCGGAACCGCCTGGCGGAATTGGGCATCGTGCTGGAAGACACGCCCCAGGGCACCAAATGGAGCATGAAGGAGACGGTGGGCTAGTCCCTTCTGACCCGACACGCAGTCCCACATGAGCGGAGCGCCCTCTCCTGCGACCTTCCTCCGAAGGAACGCAGGCTGTAGGAACGTAGCGGGCAGGTCCCTATTGCCTGGTATCCGGCTCCCCATCCAGCGCCTGTATTGTCCAGTCCCCGGCGCCGGTGATGTCCAGGTAGAACTCCCCTGTCTCGGTTAGCGTCTTCGCTCCATACCCTTCCACCGACGTGTCCGCGATCGTCTGGAGCGGGCTGGTTGACCCGGTCTTGAAGAGGCGCACGGTCACGTGGTCCGTGGTCTTGCTCCGCCGGAAGTCCCAAGTGACAGCCCACGGGTTCTTCGTGGCTTTGAATGTCTCCGTCTTCAAGGCCCCGCTCCCGATCCACCGCTTGATGACCAGGACCGCCTGAGGAGTGGGAGACGCCGCTGTGGTCGGCGTCGGCGCAGCGATGGCGGTTGAAGTGGCTGGGACAGGTGTGTTGACAGCCTGGGCGCACCCAGCGCTGAGCATGATCACGACCAGAAGAGCGGTAAGAGCCTTCACCATCATCCTCCCGTGCACCTGGACCTGATTGGGGCAAAAACACCAAGGCCCCAACAGACTATCACGGTCTATGCCCGTTGCAAGTTGGTAGAATGCTCCCAACGCGCCGCGCGGCTAGCCGCGCCCTCAATCCAGGAGACCATCGCGCGGGTCGAGGGATCGCGGCAGGGAGGCATGCCATGGCGTCTGCAGCCGGTCCGTCCCCGGATTTCCCGGAGCTTGTGGAGCGCACGCGGGAGATCTGGGACGCCCTCGCGGAGTGGTGGGACGACAAGATCGGTGACGGGAATGACTTTCAGACCGTCCTCATCGAGCCCGCCACGGAGCGTCTGCTCCAGGTCCGGCCAGGGGAAGAAGTCCTGGACATCGCCTGCGGGGCGGGGCGCTTCGCCCGGCGCATGGCCGCGCTCGGGGCGCGGGTGACCGCCGTGGACCATGCGGAGCGCTTCATCAACCGCGCCCGCCAGCGCACCACGGAGCACACAGACCGCATAGACTACCGTGTTGTGAACGCGGTGGATGCGGCGGGCATGGCCGCGCTGGGGACCGAGCGGTTCGACGCCGCGGTCTGCACCATGGCCCTCATGGACATGGCCGCCCGCGTTCTCCGTCCCCGCCGGACGGCGCACCACCTCCCCCTGCACCTGCAAGACCCACTCGCTCCGCGCCTGCTCCGCCGCCTCCCGCACG
>ORJL010616614.1_pt1 | contig 19409 bp, 17 predicted proteins | sample 1779941 | NCBI WGS metagenome assembly ORJL01 (sample SAMEA104232317, study PRJEB22302) | groundwater metagenome | biome: forest; feature: aquifer; material: groundwater | place: USA | collected 2011-08-07 | depth 5.8 m | reverse complement strand
TTGGCTGTAATGATCCGAAAATTCGCGATATGTTACAAGATATAGCAGCCGAAGAATTTAGCCATTTGGAAATGGTCGGGGAATCAATTGCTATGCTCCTTGGTAACATGGATACTATCCCAAAGGACTTTGAAGCCAATCATATGGCGTTACTTGCCGGCGGACCCTTACTCATTAATTCAGGCGGAGCACCTTGGACAGCCAATTATATTAATTCGAATGGAGACCTATACACTGATCTCTCTTCAAATGCCGGTGCCGAATTGCGGGCGAAACTTATTTATGAACGACTTCTGCAACAAACAGATGACCCCGGAGTAAAGGATATGATTCGTTTCTTATTAAGTCGGGAAGAGTCTCATAATTTTTCCTTTATGCAAGCGATAGAAACTCTCAAAGGAACAGGCGTAAATAAAGATTTTAGGGATTCTGATTTTTCCAAAAAGTACATGAATATGTCCACTGGTGAAGGCGATAGTCGAGGACCTTGGAATCAAGGAAATGATATCTCCTACGAAACAGACCCCAACCAACGCTATGGGGGACCAGCTCAATATGGTGGAGGGGATCCTCAACCTGCAGGAAATAGGGAAGTTAAGCCTGGTTACAACGATCATACAAGAAATAACCCGAATTATCAGCAACCTCAACCTCCCCAAAAACATTGATCATAGTATTTAAGACATTTGAAAAACTTCCTGCACACCAACAAAGCCGTCCTTGAAGGACGGCTTTGTTTTCTAAAATTACGAATCCTCATTTTTACGTTAGTGAGATTCCGGTAAAGTTGTATTTGAGTGGTTCTCCGATTATTTCCGTTTTTCCTGTCCGTCGATCCCAAGTTACCGCCAAAAGGCGGAATTTGAGCGGGAATGGGTAGTTTTGCAGCACATTCCGCCTAAGTTGAAGTTTTACTCTTGACAATGATAAAAAGCAGTGTCAAAATAGTAAAAACTGCTAAAATGACGATGAGAGGGAATAGTACAGTTCCTGTTTCTGTTTTAGAGAGCTGCCGGCTGGTGCAAGGCAGTCATGGGATAGGCTTGGAACTCTCCCTTGAGTAGCCGACCGAAATTATTACCAATAGTAGGCTCGGACGGAGCTTCCGCCGTTAAAAGGAAGGAGATATCGGATATTCGAAGTTAGAAGTTCGATGCTTGAAGTTCGAATTTGGGTCGAACCTCACACGTCGCACCTCGAACCTCGATTAAGTCCTGTATCTTGCCGAGAAGACGGCTTCTTGCTGTCAATTTGAGTGGTACCGCGAACTAATCCTTCGTCTCAATCAGAGACTAAGGGTTAGTTTTATTTTTTGAGGGGTGGTGGTTTTAATGGAACCTGAGCTTAGTGACCTTAGTGACCTTAGTGACCTTAGTAATTTCGATTATTTATTGAACCCAGACAAAAAGGCTGTCTAAATATCATTAGCTTAAGAACAACCGGATTTTGTAAGGAGGAGTTTAAATGCGCAGATTATATGTTTTTGATACCACTCTTAGAGATGGTGAGCAATCCTTGGGAATAACTTTGAACGTCAAAGAGAAATTAGAGATTGGCCGCCAATTAGTGAAGCTAGGGGTCGATATTATTGAGGCTGGTTTTCCTGCTTCTTCGCCGGGGGATTTGGAATCAGTCCGAACAATAGCCAAGGAAGTTAAAGGTGTAATCATTTGTGGGTTGACTAGAGCGGTGGTACAGGATATAGATGTTTGTGCCGAGGCCTTGCGCAAAGCTGAATATCCTAGAATCCATACTGGTATTGGAGTTTCTCCAGTCCACATGGAAAAAAAATTAAAAATCACCCCAGACCAAGTGGTAGAGCAGGCAGTTTCTGCCGTTAAGTATGCTAAGAAATATGTCAGCGATGTAGAGTTTTACGCCGAAGACGCTTTTCGTAGTGACCCAACGTTCTTGACCAGGGTTATAGAGGAAGTTATAACCGCTGGGGCCACTGTGGTTAATCTCCCGGATACAGTAGGATATGCTAATCCGTGGGAATACGGAGAACTTATCAAATTTGTAATTAATAACGTTAAGAATATTGACAAAGCCATCGTAAGCGTTCATTGCCACAACGATTTAGGAATGGCAACAGCAAATTCCCTAGCTGGCATTAAAGCAGGAGCTAGTCAGGTGGAAGGAACGATCAACGGAATTGGAGAGCGAGCAGGTAATACTTCCCTGGAAGAGGTAATAATGTCAATATATACTCGACGTGACGGGTACGGAGTGGAGAGTAAAGTTATTACCCGTGAGATATCTGCCACCAGCAGACTTGTTTCCCGGATTACTGGGGTACCAGTTCCTGATCATAAGGCGATTGTCGGAGCCAATGCTTTCATGCACGCTTCGGGTATTCACCAAGACGGGGTTCTAAAAGACAGAGAAACCTACGAGATAATTCAACCGGAAACCATCGGCGTTCCTCAAAATGTAATCAGCCTTACGGCAAGATCAGGAAGACATGCCCTCCAATTTCGTCTGGAGGAATTAGGGTATAAAATTGAAGGAGCTGAGCTTGATGACGTTTATCGGAGGTTCCTACAGTTAGCGGATCATAAGAAAGAGATATTTGACCAGGATCTCTATGTGTTGATGGGAGATTCAGGGATTATTGCAAATAGTATAGTACTGGAGAGTATGTCAATTTCCACAAATGGCGTTGCGATGGCTACAGCCACCGTAACCCTAGAAATAGCGGGAAAGATGATGACAGATGCCGCTTGTGGCAACGGCCCTGTGAATGCCCTTTTCAACACCGTTGACAGGATAACAGGGAATAGTGCAACCCTTGAAGATTATACCCTGAAGTCAGTAACTCGGGGTAGCGAGGCTTTGGGAGAGGCTACAGTTAAGTTGCGTTATGATGATGGTCGTCTTGTGGTAGGAAAGGGGTTTTCTACTGATATTATTGAAGCTAGTGCTAAAGCTTATATTAATGCCTTAGCGAAGAGAAACCTCCACAATGAATTTGAAATAGATGCAAAATAAGATTAACAACAACTCCGCCGGAGAACGGGAGGAGTTGTTGTTTTGTAAATGAAAAGGAAGGGGCTTCCCCTTCTATATTTCATATTCAGGAAAGGCGGTTTAGAAGAAAAAACGCAAAGAAAGGGCAGATGCACTCTCTTTGTGTTTTTTTACTACCATTATTATTATCATTTGTCTTTTCTCAGGCGCGAATACTACTTTACGAACATAAATTATTGGGAAAGGATTTGCGTGCTTAGAGGAGGATTTATAATGCAAATTCACGTGGTAAAGTCGGGGGAAACTCTCTTGAGGATTGCTAAAGCTTATGGGATCTCCGCCCAGGAGATCACGGATGCCAATCAGGTTCCTGATCCGAATCGCTTGGTCGTCGGTCAAACCTTGGTCATTCCTATCAGGGGGCAATACCACTGGGTTCAGCCTGGAGAAAGCCTATGGATGATCAGTCGTCGCTATAAAGTATCCTTAGAGGAAATCGTACGAATTAACAAGATTCAAAATTCAAATAATCTTCCGGTCGGTGTGCGTTTATACTTACCTCAAAGGACAAAGCCGACGGTGGAAACAAACGCTTACATTGATCCTAGAATGACAGGTGACCGTTCAGGTGAGGCGGTTGATAAAGTCGGTGAACATCTTACCTACCTTGCCATTTTCACCTATGCAGTAAATCAGGACGGAAATCTTACTCCGCTGGATGATCAACAATCTTTGAATGCCGCTAACAAGCATAGAGTATTACCGCTCTTAGTTTTAACCAACTTTGAAAACGGACAATTTAGGACGGAGATTGCTACCGCGATCTTTTCAAATGAAGCCTTGCAGGATCAAGTCTTAAATCAAGCACTTCAAATAATGGCAGAGAAAGGATACAGGGGTCTTGACTTTGACTTTGAGTACCTTGGAGCAGAGAACCGGGAACGTTATGTTCGCTTTTTACAAAAAGCTAAAGAAAGAGTAAAACCTCGTGGTTATTTCATATCCGCAGCTCTCGCACCCAAGTTGAGTGCAGAACAGCGAGGGATTCTTTATGAGGGTCATGATTATCAGGCTATAGGTCAGGTAGTTGATTTCATTTTCTTTATGACTTACGAATGGGGATGGTCCGGAGGAAGTCCAATGGCTGTATCGCCGATCACTCAGATGCGAAAAGTAATGGAGTACGCGGCATCTGTCGTACCAAAAAAGAAAATCATGATGGGGATGCCATTATATGGCTATGACTGGACTCTTCCGTATGTACCTGGGGGCAAGTTCGCTAGGTCAATCAGTCCGCAACAAGCTCTACAGCTTGCCATCCGCTACGGTGTAAGTATTCAGTATGACAAAGCCTCCCAAGCACCGTGGTTTAGGTATACGGATGAACAGGGAAGACAACATGAAGTTTGGTTTGAAGACGCCCGAAGTGTGCAGGCCAAGTTTGATCTGGTGAAGGAACTGGGGATTAGGGGTTTCTACTATTGGGTATTGGGAAATGATTTTCCTCAGAATTGGCTTCTAGTCCAAGATAACTTCGTAGTACGTAAACTAACGTAATTCAGAACAGTTTGTCGCTGTCGAAAAAAACACGCTATAAAAACGTTCCATCTTGCTTAACAAAGCCGATGGGACGTTTTTTGTAAAGTAGTGATAATGAGGGCTAAAGGTGTGACCATCCTTTCTGTAGCGGATCGGACGCTCAAATGGTGACTAAGATCTACAGTATTCTGATTGACTTGTTTGCTTTTTATATGGGATAATGAATGAGTTCAGCAAGGAGCAAGCTAGGAAAAATTAAGAAATACTTGCGAAATGGTATGATACAATGAACGATTTTGTCAGTGCCTTGATTTTAGGAATCGTAGAAGGGATTACCGAATTCCTCCCTATTTCCTCTACTGGACACCTTATAATAGTGAACCAGATTACAGGGTTTACTGGACGATTTGCGAATATGTTTGATGTGGTTATTCAACTCGGTGCAATTCTTTCTGTGATTGTATACTTTCGGCAAAGACTAATTCCATTTGGTCATAACAAATCCTCAAAAAATCAGAGAATATTTGACCTATGGAAAAAGACACTTGTTGGAGTAATCCCCGCACTTGGAATAGGAGCTCTTATCGGAAAATATATAGAAGAACTTTTGTTTAACACGACGGTCGTAGCAATTGCACTCATAGTAGGTGGGTTAATTTTAGTGTACATTGAAAATAAGAGACCTTCATTTCGAATTAGTTCAATTGAACAACTGAATTATAGAACTGCTTTCATCATCGGCCTTATTCAGTGTTTGGCTTTGGTACCTGGCACCTCGCGCTCAGCGGCAACCATCATCGGAGCAATGTTATTAGGCGCTTCAAGAGTTGTGGCCGCTGAATTCTCCTTCTTTTTGGCAATCCCGACAATGGTAGCCGCTTCAGCTTACTCATTATTAAAAAGCGGAATGTTACTTACGTCACATGAGTTACTTGTTGTAGTTAGTGGATTCTTCGTATCGTTTATCGTGGCATGGATGGTGATAGCAGGGTTCATGAATTACGTAAGCAAAAGGGATTTTAAACCCTTTGGTTATTACAGAATCGTGCTGGGAATCATTGTACTTACGTATTTTAACTTTCTTCAGTCCTAGGTTGTTTAAGGTTGAGGTATTAATTGCAAAAAGCTTCTATACATGTAATAATTAAGATAAGGTTAATCGAGTTAAATTAAGTTATGGCTTATCGCTTCGTCCATCTGAATCATTTCCTTTTCTTACCTGATTTTGAACACAGGAGGAATTTAAATGTCTATTTTATCGAACTTAGGTTTAAGTGCAATCTTTGGTGTGCTTGGAATTGCTATTCTTGCTCTCGGGTATATCTTGTTTGATAAGTTAATCCCTTTGGATTTCAACAAGGAGCTAGAGAAAAACAACATCGCGGTGGCAATTGTTATTGCTGGTTTACTTATTGGAATTGCGATCATCGTATCAAGGGTCGTCTCCGCTTAAAATTCCTAGGTATCATAACAAGATCATAATAAGCCGGCCTCTACGAATTAATCGTTGAGGCTGGCTTGTTATGATCTTAAACGGTTAAGTTCCAATGGATGAACCGGGCAATATTCGCCCGGTTCATCCATTTCACGCTAACCTTCTTTCCCACGCTCAGGAAACGGTCCAGTTCATTCCAAACCGGAGCTAACATTTGAAATGGATCGCGCCCGTGGCTTAAGGAATCGATTCCGTAAGGAATCCAAGACCTGATAGGCCACAGGAACAATAGCTAAAGTTAAAATAGTTGATGTAGTCAAGCCAGCAATAACTACAATAGCCATAGAGCGAGATACTAGACCGCCTTCACTGGAAACGGCCAGTGGTAGAAGTGCCCCAATTGTAGCTACCGCTGTCATTAAGATGGGTCGGATCCTTGTTACCCCGGCCTCGATTAAGGCTGTTTTAGTTTCTACCCCGGAAACAATATTTTGCATTGCTCTATCCATAAACACAATAGCATTGGTTACTACAATCCCGATCAGCATTAAAAAGCCAACAAGTGCTGGCATCCCTAAAGCCTCATGGGTAAAAAACAACCCCCATAGTCCACCGACAAATATAAAAGGGAGTGAAAACAAAATCGAAATAGGAGCTATCATCTCCCCAAATCCCACTATCATTACTACATAAACAAGCAGAATTGCCACAGCCATAGCTATAGCCATATTCTTAAATCCATCACCCATTGCTTTAGTTTCACCTTCGAAATAATAGGTTACATTGTCTGGTAGTTTTAAAGTTTTAAGACGCTGTTCTACTTCTTTTTGGACTGCTGAGGAGTTATCAGTAATAAACTGACCGTTTACCGAAACATACTCCTGTTGGTTTAACCGTTGAATTGAAGTTGGACCTGGTTTTTCAAGGATAGTTGCAACATCGGCTAACTTTACTTGTTCACCAAGCATATTAGTCAACTTCTGCTGACTAAAGAATTTGAGAGTATTTAAATCATCTACCGCTAATCCTAAATTAACCTCTGTGCTGCGTCCGTCTAAACTGACATTCATTACACTATCGCCACTTATCATTTCTCGTACAGACATGGCAATCATGGCAGGATATAGAGCATTCTTTGCCGCACCCTCGGGATTAATATCCAGGGAAAGTTGTGGTCTTACCGCTGACACATTGGTATGAACATCTGCTAAACCGGGAACGTCTTTAATTGCTTGGACAATTGAATTACCGGCATCTTTAAGAACCTCTAATTCTGTCCCGTTAACCACGATAAATAAGCCGCCGTAACTCGTCATGCCAATCGGCGAAAGAGCTGAAGTGATCCCAGTTCCAAGACCGTCAGTCGTTTCCCGCATTTTCTTTTGGAACTCCTGGGTAGCTGTCTGCGAAACGCCTTCTTTGAGTTCAATTTGCATCTTAACTTGTTCACCAGATACACGTGTTTGGTAATTTTGGACATCAGAACGCTCAAGTAGAACCTTTTCGATTATCTTTGCCGTTTGATCGGCTTTCTCGGTTGACGTACCGACCGGAAGAGCAACAGTTAAACCATAAGAAACGGTTTTTTCAGCAGGCATAAAATTCTGGGGTATTTTTGGAACTAACCCTAATGTTCCTACAAACATAGCTAGAGCTAGGATGGTAACAATGAGCTTATGGTTAAGAGACCAACCTAATAGAGTGCGATAGAATCGCTGCAATCCGCTTTCTTTATGGACATGGTGCTTTATATCCAGCAAAAAAAGTCGTGCTAAAAGCGGAACAACGCTTATCGCAACAATCAAGGAAAAAATTAGTGCTATAACGACAGTAATGCCGAAGGGAACAAAGAATTTCCCTACAATTCCCGGAACCACCGATAATGGCCCAAATACCGCGATTGTCGCTATTGTAGAGAAGGTAACCGCTTTCCCCACTTCTTTTGTTGCTTCTAATACCAGGTCCGAATTACGTTTTTCGGAGGTTCGTATTCGACGATAGACATTTTCAATAACTACAATTGAATCATCAACAACCCTCCCAATAGCCACCGCCATACCTGCTAAAGTCATGAGATTTAAACTATAATCCAAACTATAAAGAACAATTTGAGAAGCAAAAATGGATAAGGGGATGGAAAGAATAGCTACCAAAGTTGAACGGAGATTTTGTAAGAATAAAAAAGTTACGATAACCGCAAATAACGCTCCTAGAAGTGCCTCTCGCAGCATCCCATTGACCGATTTCTTAATTTGAATCGAGCTGTCATGTAGTGGGGTTACATTATAACCAGTAGGTAAAACCTGTTTAGCCAGTTTTTGCTTAAGCTGTTTAACAATATCTACTGAATTTGTCCCTGGTTGAGTCTTGATATCCACAACTACTGCCGGATTACCATTCAAACGGGTTAAAATTGTCTCTTTTCCGGAGGTATGGGTGACATCTGCGATATCAGACAAAGGAATTGTTCTTATTCTCAAGGCTGGCTTTCCTGTAACGCTCTCCTCTTGCCCCTGTTTACCCACTGTGGGTGATGCCTTGGACAAATTATTAAGTCCTGTTGCCAAATCTAGTCCAGAGGCTTGCACTTGTTCCTGTAAGGAGGAAAGTTTGGTCTGAAGTGTGGTGATTTGAGCCTGCTCTTGGGCAACCTTTTGCCTTAAACTATTAATTTGAGCTTCTAAGGCGGCTTTCTGTTGCGGATTTGAGCGGGCTTGTTCTTCCAAGGTAGTTAAGGTCGCTTGATCGGCAAACCATAGGTTTGATAAACTGTTAATCCCTTGCATAACTTGAATTTCTGCTTGCAAAAGCGCTTGACCGGTTGCCAAGTTTCCGATCCCTTTGCCTAACTGATTTACGGTGCTTCCTACTGTGCCGAAACCCTCTCCGATGCTAGTAAAAGCATTCGTGAGCCCACTCATGTCTTGATCTATGATAACTAAGTTGAGTTTCTTGATATCTTCAAGAGAACTTAATTTCTTGCTGATTTGCACGTTAAGACTTTTCTGATCAACTGTAATTTGTCCAGCCGGCACAGAGATATTATTAGCTAAAAGGGTCTGTTTTAATTTATCCATAGTCAGGTTTTCTTTTTGTAATTTTTCCGGGTCCACCTTGATAAAGATTTTCTTAGCTGATGTTCCTTGAACATCGATAGAAGATATCCCTTGAATCGTGGAAAAAGCTGGCTTAATATGGTCGTTTAAATATTGCTGAATTGTAGCTTGATCAGAATCGCCGGTTATACTAAAAGAATAAATCGGAGCAGCTGTAGGACCCTCTTTAGAAACCTGGGGCTTCTGTGCGCCCTCAGGAAGTTTGATGGTTGCAAGGGCTGAATTGACATCTTTAATGGCATCTTCCATCGGTTGCTTTAAGTCGAATTCGATAGTTGATGCCACATAATTTGAACCAGCCGATACATAGAGATTTTTCAATTTTTTTAGGCCGGTTAAGGCTTGTTCAAGAGGTTTCCCGACATCATCTAAGGCTTGTTCCGGTGTTGCTCCAGGATAAACGACAATAACTTGTAGATACGGTATATCGACGTTGGGCATTTCTTCGAGTTTCATCTGGGAACTTGAGTATGCCCCTCCTATAATTATCATAAGCATCGCCAAGAAAATTAGGCCCGCATTTTTCATAGAGAACTTAATCCATGAATTCATTACTTCTCCTCCAATTTTATTCGTAAATTTGGTTCACTGGTTAAATTATACATACGTTTATTTTCGATAAAACCTAATTAAAATCCTGCCAGTATAATTTTTCTAGGATATTATTTTATTTTATTGACCATGACTATTGCCCTTGTGCATAATAGGGTCTATAAGCATGTGTTGTGCTTTATAACAAATAATCTTATTCTCCAAAGAAAGGATGTTTATTAACTTGAACGAAATTTTAAAAACCATTAAAAACAGAAGGAGTATTAGAAATTATAAAGCAGAACAAATAAGTGATTCTGAATTGCAGGAAATATTAGATGCGGCACTCTATGCACCTAATGCTATAAATCAGCAAAAATGGCATTTCACTGTGATACAAAGCAAGGATATTCTAAATAGAATGGAAGATACGATAAAAGAAAATATTATGAATTTTGGTCATGAGTTAGGTTATGGGTTTTTAGTAAAAAGAGCTAGTACTCCTAACTATCATGCCTTTTACAATGCGCCTACCGTTATCTTTATTTCCGGAGATGAAAAGGCTCTTGCCATTGAAATTGACTGTGGATTAGCAGCTCAAAATATAACATTAGCAGCTGAATCGCTAAATATCGGATCATGTGTTATTAGATCCTCTATTTTCCTTTTTCAATCAAAACAAGGAAATGAGTTTAAACAAGAATTAAGGATTCCAACTGGGTATACACACATTTGTGCAATAGCACTTGGATATAAAAATGGAGAAAACCCAGTCATGCCACCGCGCAACAAAGATGTCATCAACTATGCAAAATAGATATTATAGACTTGCGCGAGAAAACCTTGAAATTCGATTCCAGGGATGGAAGCGCATCCCCTAAAGAATAACATGCACATAGTCTTGATTGTGGTATAATAGACTTGAACTTAATAAGAGCACTAAAAAAAAGCGAGGTGTAAGGTGGTTAGCATAGTAATGATTATTCTAATTATTATACCTTTGATTATTCTCGCTTTCATTTTAGCCGGTGTCATGGGAGCGAAAAAAGGGAATAGCGAACATTTAGAAAGGGGTTATGAAATGATTAAAACTATCTATGTTTATTTGATACTATTTGCGACATTAATGATGACGATTGGTGGTTCTGTGGCTGCTTTTATGGCCGTGGCAGACATTGTTTCTCCTCCTGCTTATGGTCAGACTTTTGAACAATATAAGTTAATGCCCCAATATAAAGGAGATGTCCCTACCCCAGTAAAACAAGAACAAACTTTAAGTGATGCAGAACTAAAGAGTCGATACGATCAAATGATTAATGACGAAAAAGCAATGGCTAAGGAAAGAGCCGTTAATAGCCTGATTAAAAGTTTTGGTTGGATTGTCGTTCCCTTCCCTATATTTATATTCTTTCAAAGCAAAGTGAAAAAGCAGCCTGTTTAAATTAACTTATTTGACTCTGTTTTACTCGGTTTGATTTTGAAGAAAATTGTAAACATGCCTCCGATAATTGACATTGTCGAGGGCATGTTTTTCTTTGTTTATTTATATAATTTTCCAGTTATTTTAAGGGGTAAGAAACCATATATATCGAATGTAAGATGAATAGGGTTGGGTCTCTATTGTGAACTAAAGAGGGGTTTGGTTATGCAGAATACAGCGTTGCTTCCAAACGAAAACGAGGTTGCCTATCCACCTACCCCATGGCGATTAAAGGGTAGGATGATTCAAAGCTTAAGCTTGATCGATATTGAGCGAGCTCAGCAATTTGTGCCTAGTAAAATGAAGATTGTAGCTGTCTACCCGGGTCAGACTCTAGGCGGCATATACCTAGCCTCTTATATATCTGGTTCTACACTTGTCTACAACGAACTGGCAGTCGTTTGTGCCTTAACTAAATACGCCGGTAAAATAGGCATCTGGATATCTCACATCTATGTTGACGACTTGAGTTCCCTAAAAAGTGGATCGGAGATGTGGGGATGGCCCAAAGAATTAGCTCAGTTTACCTGGAAACAGGGTAAAAAGGACATCATTAATGTTAAGACCAACGGCCTGCAACTATGCTCAGTAAGTATTTGCAAGCCTTTACTTCATTTCAAGCTACCTATGATAGTTCCGGCCTTCGGTTCGGTAAGAGATGATATACGGTGCCCATAAACTGTTGGATTACAGGAATTTCAAGCAATTGGCTATTCATCTTGCTTGGGTACCTTTCCATTTCCTGCCGGCTAACTGCCTGCTCCCTGAGGGTGACGGAGAGGAAGAGGATTTTATATTAAGGATTACTTGCCGTCCTAACAGCAATATTGCAAAGGATATGGTTAGTGAGTGCATAAGATTGAGTAAGGCTCCTCAGGCTTTGTACAGGCTGGGTATTACTATGCATGTATATGCTGATACATGGGCACACCAGGGTTCGCTGGAATTCAACATCATAACAACACGGTTCAGTACTTAGAAGATACTGAAATCTCTAAGAATCTTTTGGATAATGTGACACATTATTTCCCTCACTTGTTCGATCGAAAGCTGAGTAGGTTTATCGATGACGTGCTACCACTGGGACACGGCGCTGTACTTAGCTATCCTGATTTACCATACTTGAAATGGGAATACCACGATTTTTTGGGACAAAAGATTGTCCGCAACAATACTAGTGAATTTCTGGATGCCGCAAGGAATATGTTTATTGCCTTGCAGCGTTTTAGGTTAGGTGATCCTGATGCCAAAGTTTCTGCCTTGGACGAAAATAATTGTAACAAAATCGCCTCATTGTTTAGTGAATTTAAGGACGAAGACGGCAATATTCGCCAGAGAAAGTGGTTAGAGAAAATTAAACAGGGAGAATTCGGCTTTGATCAAGATACTGTGGACTATATTCCTAAAGGTGTAGGGTCATGGACATATCCTGTTTATGGGGAATCAGAAGGAGACAGTTTAGAAAGGTTAGATTATTATCCTGAATTTAACGAATGTCACTGGAAAAAATTTAACGATGCTCTTAGAGACCATCATTATTATTTAACGCGTGTCCTTTTCCCTCGTTATAATTTATGTATAACTTAACAGAGGTCAGAGATCAGAAGCCGGAGGCCAGAGTCGGAGTTCGGGGTTCGAGGATCGAGGTTTCCGAAGTCGAGCATCGAGCATCGAACATCGCATCGAACCAGGGGGTGTTTATTTTGGGAAATGTAAATTTAGATGACTTGCGATTAAGTGAATATACTCTCCAAAAGCTTAATCTCATCGAAGAATTAAGGAAAGGTCACCAGGAAGCGTTATAACAATCCTAGTTGTATGAAATTTTTTAACAAATAATATTTTTCATTGCTGGAAAGGCCGGGTGCATTTCTCATACTGTGCCTTGCTATAAAAAGGTACTGGAAAAAGGGTTGAATTCTCTTATCTTGGAGGCCGCAACCAAAGAGGCGAACCTAAGGAGTCAGCAATCAGTTTCCCCAGAGGAGCAAGAAAAAATCTATTTTTATCAGGCAGTTCAAATTGTACTGGAGGGGGTTATTACCTATGCGGGTAATCTTAGCAAAAAGGTCTCTGAATTAGCCAAAACGGAAAATGATCCTCTGCAAAAAAGCAGGCTGGAGGTGATGGCAGAAGTGTGTCAAAAGGTACCTGCCAACCCGGCCTCCTCTTTCCAGGAAGCGGTTAATTCGTTGTGGATTTCTCATATTGCCATCCATACCGAAAATATAAATATGGCGATAAGTCCAGGTCGATTGGATCAGATACTCTATGACTATTACAAACAAGATATTCAAGCAGGTAGGCTTACGGTTAAGAAAGCTTTAGAGCTAGTTAGTTGTCTGTGGCTGAAATTTGCCGATAACGTCAATATGGTTCCTGAAACTGGGGAAGAACTGTTTGGCGGAGCGGGTACAGCACCTGCAGTCACTGTCGGTGGAGTAGATTCAAACGGTGAGGACGCGGTCAATGACTTGACTTATATCATGCTAAGGGCAACTGAACTTCTCAAAACTAGGGACCCTAATATGAATGCTCGTTATCATTATGAAAAGAACTTAAAAGAATACCGTAACAGAGTAAGTGAAGTTATTGCCAATACCAAAGCGGTACCAGCCTTCCATAATGATGTGGCAGATATTAAAACGCTCGAAAACCAAGGGACAACGACTGAACACGCTAGGGATTATGCGATCATCGGTTGCGTAGAACTGGCAAGTGCTGGCAAAAGCTATGATGCGTCAAGCTCCATTTTGCTGAATTTGGTAGCTCCTCTTGAATTAGCACTATACAATGGAAAAAGGCCTATTACTGGTGATCAGCGGATTGGTCCTGAAACAGGTGAACCAGCGAATTTCGAAACTTTTGAAGAGTTCTGGGGAGCCTTTAAGACTCAGGTAAAATGGTTAACATCCGGAGAAGTATCCTGAACTAATGGTCAGAGTTTCTGGATATTCAGCCTATTTCAAGGATTTGAATGATAGAATGAAAGACGAATTAATCACACGTACAGAATATAATGTTAGAACGGGGGTGGCGGTACCTTTTAGAGGAACACCGACAAAGGGGGTAGGTTCTGACTATGCTTGAAGTACTCCTTAATTCACTACTCTTCCGTAGGTTCAGAGCTGAGATCGTTGGTAGAAGATTTGTCGCTTGTATTCAATCCGAATTTGCGGAAACATTTCTTGATGTTTTATTGAACCTGATGAGCCTCCTGATCTGTGTTGATAAAGACTTTAGAAGAAACCTAAAAGATTTTGATGCAAGGTATCTTTTTAAGAGTAAAGACGGGACCATTACGGTGGCGGCTGTATTTTACAAGGAAAGGTTGAAGGTTTCAAAAAAACAAATTGATAATACGAATGTAACCGTAATTTTTAAAGATCAGAAGGCCTTGATGAATTTCCTGCTTTCCTCGCAGCCGGATATTTTCAATGCGATACTCAATCAGGAGCTTAACTATGAGGGCAACCTCAACTATCTAAGCAAATTCGCCTTTATGGCAAGGCACCTCCAATTAATGTTCACAAAGCTAGCAACCAATGTTTAAGCCTTTGATTTTCGATATTCATCGTTGTGCACTTGATGATGGACCAGGAGTGAGGACAACTGTTTTTCTTAAAGGTTGTCCTCTAAGTTGTATTTGGTGTCATAATCCTGAATCGATGAGTTCAGCTATGGAAATTGCCTTTTATTCAGAAAAGTGTATTGATTGCGGATCTTGTAGCCAAGTTTGTCCAAACGGAGCGATTAGGCCGGATTTAAGGGATAGAATAGACCGTCAATTATGCCGAAGCTGTGAAGCATGTAGTAATGAATGCCCGACACTTGCCTTGAAAAAGATAGGTCAATACTTCAGACCAGATGAATTAGTATCCATCCTTATGAAAGATAAGGTATTTTACAAAACCTCAGGAGGAGGAGTAACCTTCAGTGGTGGTGAGCCTATGCTGTATTTGGATTATCTTGCTAAGGTAATGGTTGCCCTAAAAAACCAAGGTATTCATATTGCTCTTCAGACTTGCGGATATTTTGATTTCACACTGTTTAGAAAGGAAATTTTACCCTATCTTGACTTGGTATTTTATGATATTAAGCTAATTGATTCGGAACTTCATAGAAAATATACGGGTAGGGAAAATCACCTGATACTCAACAACTTTAAAGTATTAATGAAAGAAGCTTGCATTCCTGTTATTCCAAGGGTACCCTTGATAACCGGTATAACTGATGGGCGAAACAATATTACAGGAATAGTTGACTTTCTAAATCAATCAGGCTGCCATACTTATAACTTGCTTGCTTACAACCCCAGTGGGATATTTAAACGTATATATATTGGAAAAACTGTTTCCTCATTGCTTACAGGAACTTGCCTAAATAGCTTTAGCTCAACGTGTTCACTTTTAATTTCCGGTGTAGTAGGTGTGTATAAGGACTAGCATAGCCAGTCCAAAAAAGTGGAAAAGAAAATGGTTTATTATGGGGAGAAAAAACAGGAGATTTTGGATTAAGATTGTATCGAAAAATAGGAATAGTATTCAGAAAATCGGGTACCTTGAATAAGTAGATTCTTTAAACAGAAAGATATTGACTTTAGGGTTAATCATGATTTAGTCTAGAGGTAGCGGAAAAGAAGGAACCGGAGGTGATTACCGTGAAAGATATGTTCAGGAAAACTTTGGCCCTAGGGTTAGGCCTAGCCTTAGCCAGTAAGGAACAAATAGAAAAGACTGTGGATGAGCTGGTGAAGAAGGGTGAGGTTTCGCTTACTGAATCAAAAGAGCTAATTGATGAGCTGACTAAGAAAGGCGAAGATGGGCATCGGGAATTACGTAATAAAATTCGAGAGCATATAAAAGAGTTTCTAAATGAAATGGATATTCCCACAAAAGAGGAACTTAAGAACTTAGAGAGCCGGCTCGAGAAGTTGGAGAGACGAGAATAACAGAGCGGGGCCTGAAGAAATTCAGGCTCCTTGGTTTATGTGTGTGATTGTTCAAGTTTTCTTTGAAGGGGATTTCTACATGATAGGGAAAAGGATACGCCATCTTAGCCGCTACCGGGTCGTAGCCTCGGTCATGGCCCGACACGGATTGGGTTTTCTTGTCGAGGAGATTGGACTATTACATATGCTTTCCCTCCCCAGGCGCTTGTTTACCAAGGCAGACAGTGAGGCGATTGATCGCAAGCCCATTGGACAGCGCATGAGGGAAGTTTGTGAGGAACTTGGACCGACTTTTGTGAAAATTGGGCAGTTAGCCAGTACTCGGACGGATTTAATTCCGGAGGGAATCGTTCTGGAACTGGCCAAATTACAGGATCAAGTTCCTGCGTTTTCCATTAGTGAAGTATACAAGATATTAGAAGAAGAGCTTGGAGTCAAGCCGGGGGAAGTTTTTACAGTGTTCGATGAGATGCCATTAGCGGCGGCCTCCATTGGTCAGGTTCACCATGCCCTATTGTTGAGTGGAGAAGAAGTCGCCGTAAAAGTACAACGTCCGCAAATTATCCCTGTAATTGAAACGGATTTGGAAATTCTCATGGATTTAGCTATTTTAGCGGAACACCGCTTGGATTGGGCTGCTTGTTACAAACTAACAGAAATTATCGAGGAATTCTCTCGCTCTTTACTGGCGGAACTGGATTATACAATTGAAGGGCGCAATGGGGAACGGATCGCTAAACAGTTCCTTAAGGACCTAGATATCCATGTTCCCAAGGTTTTTTGGGATTATACAACCAGAAAAGTCCTGACGATGGAATATATGAAGGGCATAAAACTGAATGATTTTCCCCGTTTGACTGAACTTGGTTACAATCGGAAAACCATAGCTGAGAAGATCGTCAAAGCAGTTTTTCATCAAATATTAATAGAAGGTTTTTTTCACGGTGACCCGCACCCGGGAAATATTTTTGTGCTTGATGGAGAGGTCATTTCCCTGATTGACTTCGGCATGGTGGGCCGCCTTAGTCCAGACATGAAGTATCAGTTTGTCTCCATTGTCATAGCTATGATGCGCCAAAACACGGATGGGATACTTCGTGCGGTGCTACGGATGGGGCTTGTTCCGGATGATGTGAATATGCCCCGCTTGCGCCGCGAGGTCGAAGAATTGAGGGACAAGTATGTCGATGTTCCTTTAAGTAAAATCAGTTTGGGCGAGGCGGTTAACGAGCTGTTTAAGCTAGCCTTTCGCCACCGTATCCGAATTCCGGCAGATTTTACCCTGCTGGGGAAATCCTTGCTTACCCTAGAAGGACTGGTGGAGGAGCTGGATCCAGAGTTAAGCATCATGGATATAGCCCAGCCTTTTGGACGCAAGCTCTTAAAGGAACGCCTTCGTCCCTCGAATCTCGCGGAGAAGGTATGGCAAAATCTCCAGGAATATGGTGATTTGCTGGTTGATCTGCCTAAACAGGTTAAAGGTTTGATGACCAACGTCCAGCGAGGGCAGCTCAATCTGCAAGTACGCCTTCCTGAGGTGGATATCTTTCTGCGCAAACTGGATCGGATGAGCAACCAGATTACGCTTAGCCTTGTTTTGCTTTCTTTCAGTATCGTTATGATGGGGTTGATCATTGCCTCCTCTTTAGCCAAACAGCCAATAATGCTGTGGCATTTTCCAGCTGTCGAGGTAGGATTTGCGATAACGGCAATGATGTTTGTCTGGTTGATTGTGGCCATTATACGGTCGGGAAGGTTCTAATACTTTTTTAGTGATAATACCAAAGATTCTCAATATTTTAAATCAATTTAATTTTGAACTTTGTGATATTCAGTACAATGTTAGTAAAACTAGTGTATAATAAAAAAAAAAAGGGAGGCGAAACTGAGGAAGAAATGATTAAGGCCATTCCTTACTAAGGTAATCATTAATGGTTTTTAATTGTATTATGTACGTCAATTTGTTACTACTGACGGGGAATGGAAAAGCAACTTACTGATATTTCAAGGTTAAAAGGTAGAAGAAATTATTGGGTGAAAATAATAAAAGTCTTAAAAGCTATTTCTTTGGGCTATCCACCTTTAAGTTCTTGGGCTATCTTGAACAAGAAGGATTGCTTGTTCCCCTAACCAGTCTACTCTCGGTGGAGCAGCGAGGACTTTTACTTCCGAGCTTTCCCTCACTCAGTCACCTGAAATGAGGTATGCAGACGACTGGCTGATATTGTGCAAAAGTGAAAAGTCTGCGCAAAGAGCATTAAAGGGAGCAAAAGAGGTTCCGTGAGAGGGGCGAGTAATCGCCCCTACTCTATGTTTTCCGGTGAAAGAATACGATTGTTGAACCCACAGAAAAATGTCTACACTACACTTAGTGTTATGACCCAGGCAACGCAGATAATGAAGGTGGTAATAGTCAATATCAAGCAGAACCTTATCCACTATTGTAACTCATCCGGAAAAAAACGCTTATAGGCAGGACTTAATCTAATAATGCAGAATTTAGTTCAATGAAAGAGTTTACACAGGACAATTTATTGCGTAATGCATTTTCCAAGAGAGTTGTTCTGTAACACATTGCGATCGAAAATAGAGGAGATTGTCATGGTCCGACTTAAAATAATACTCGAATTAATACTTGAAAATCCCAAGAAAACTATCACAGATAAAGAATTACAACAGATTTTTCGAGAATCAGATTATCAGCTTTTTCACTCTGAAGTTGAAAGATTAGTGGACGCGGGAATTCTCGTTCCGGTGAAGTCATCTAAAGATAATGGTCGACGTCCGCCCCTATTCAATAAATATCGCATCATCAAGCCGCAAGAGGATAATACGGGTTGCCTCGAAGCTATCCGCCGGCTTAACCCGGTTTTAAACATTTCTGGCTATCTGCAAAGACCGGAATTGTACAAAAAACACTTGGAGATTGTTGAAGGTCTAAGCAAATACTTGTGGTATTCAAAAACATTATTAGAAAAACCCATGTCACGCAAAGAGAGGTCATTTTCTGTGTGGGGTAGGGAAAAGCTGCTGGATGAGCATTTGGCTTCAGTCAAAGACTTGCTTAAGTTTAATGGCTTAGAGGAGAGTTTTCTTAATTATTATGATACTCCCGAACCGTTTTTCGAATATCTTCATCATCGTGGTGAGTTTATGACTGTCTTAGTTATCGAAAATAAAGATACTTGGTTTACCTTCAGAAAACTAATGCAGGCTACCGGAAAAAATAGGATTGCTGGCACTGTCGTGGATGTGCTCCTCTATGGAGAAGGGAATAAAATCACCAAGCGAGGGGCCTTAGAAGAATACAGTACCACTATGTTGGGTGGCCAAGGACGCCAAGGAGGTCACACTGCTCGCTTTCTCTACTTTGGCGATCTCGATTGG
>ORJL011580283.1_pt1 | contig 19415 bp, 27 predicted proteins | sample 1779941 | NCBI WGS metagenome assembly ORJL01 (sample SAMEA104232317, study PRJEB22302) | groundwater metagenome | biome: forest; feature: aquifer; material: groundwater | place: USA | collected 2011-08-07 | depth 5.8 m | reverse complement strand
TTTCAGAGGACTTTGCCAAATTCTATGTGAAATTGAAGGTTCAAGTTGAATCTGTAGAAGGCTTGAAGGCTAATACAAAATTGGTTGGCCATGATGTCATGAGAGAAAGAATCTACAGAATGGTCCAGAGATACATCAGAAGGGTTGACTGCATACAAGACGTAATAACAAAAGACGGCGTAAAACTAAGGATAAAAACCTTGCTTATTCTGATAAAAAGAGTCGGCACTTCAAAAAAGGATGCGGTTAGGGTTATGTGCAAAGAGTTTGTTGCAGAAGTGGCAAAGGAAACAGACTGTGAAGATCTTATGTTTATGATAATAAAAGGCGAATTGCAGCAAATGGTGCGAAGAGCATGCTGCAAAGCTTACCCTGTAGGAAATATTGAAATTAGGAAGACAGAAGTTTTGTCGGGCACCATTAAACCATCAACAAGCGAAAAGAAGCCTGTGAAAAGAAGTCCGGGACGCACACTGGACAAGAAAATTAAGAAAGAAGACAAAGAAGAATAAAACTAATAATAGAAGGCTTTGAACAATATGCATTTCCAACAAGTATCAGAAAAAAAATAAACTAATCATTGCCAAAAATTTATTGGACCCCTTAAGGTTTGCGCCAAAAATTTTCGAATTTCCTCTTGGTCTGTTATTGGCACTAGTTCAACATCTGTTTTTGTACTGCCGCCATCTGCATAGGTTGTTTTCTTAAAGCCTGCGACAATGCGGTAAACTGCTCCACTATCAGGGTTGTAACCATGCAATACAAGCAATTCATCACTGTTGTAAGCATGAAAACTATGTCTAGTTATTCCAGCCGTCCCTGGAAGAAAATAGCTAGAATTAATATTATGCAAATATGTTTTACGCATATAATCACTTGCTCTATCACCTAAATTCATGGCGTGCATTGACTGCTGAGGAAATCCATAGCATACCTGCGACAAGGAAAAGCACGAAAGATATAATTGCTGACAAGACAAAGCTTGCAGTACTTGTGCCTTCTACCCATTGCAGATTACCTGCTATTACAGCGCCCGCGAAAAAGAATATGGCGCCCAATATCCACAATCCGTGCACGTGGAAATCAAAACTCATTTTTTAGCCTCCTTTTTAGCCTCAAGTTTTTTCTCGTACTCTAACTTTAATGTGCCGCATTCGCTGACACAAGCTCTATTATCATCCTCAGTTGCCTGCCTTTCATTTTCTGTGCCAGACCACATTTTGCCATCATCCAGATAAAATCCAGGCATAGAGCATACTTTAACTCTTGCATAATCATCATCCCAAAAAGAGCAGACCATGCCGCTGTCATCTTTTGAATATGTTGCAAACATACGGCCTTCATCGTAGTCTACCATTCTATTTACACTTGTTGAGCCACATCCATTTGCTGCCAACCCTAGCCCCGTTAAAACAGATGCTCTTACGAATCTTCCTAAATAGCTCATTTGTTAGCCTCCTTGCTAGCTTTCTTTTTAGAAAAGAAAGTTACCGTATCAAAGAAAATCATATTATTTAGCCTCCGGTGAAAGTGTAGGATAGCTTTCAAATTCTGCTTCGGGCTTGACATCTTCGGGCTTGACATCTTCTGGACTTACATCAGGTTCATTGCACGACATGTATTCTTTAACAAAATCATTGCACCGTTGAACACGATAAGGCACTTTGTTGCCTTTGGCAAGCTCGCTTGTTGCGTTCATTCTCATTGCGAGCTTTGTTGCTTCTGCTGCTGCTTCTGGCGATACGCCTGCAAATACCAATTCAGTTTTATGTACGCCAACATTAACGTATGCTAATCTAAAGCCCGTATCTTTTGTAAAATGACACATCATGTCATCTTTTGAATATGAAGGGCTGTTTGTAATAAAGTAATTTTTTTTAACTCCACACCTTGTGTTTTCACATCCGGCTGCAGCCATTAATCCTAATCCTGCGAATACAGATGCTCTTACGAATCTTCCTAAATAGCTCATAATATCACTATCTATTAGTGATAAATAAGCTTAAAAAGCTTAAAAAATGCGCTTGATGCCCGGCACCTTGTCAAAGTCTTCATCGTTACTGTAAATTTCTGTTACGTCATGCTTTTGCATAGTTGCAATTATTACACCATCACCAACACTGAATTTGTATTCTTCTGCCAGCCTTAGTCCATGCATGAAAGTTATAAAATCATCTTCTGCTATCATTACATTTTCTTTGTTAAAATTTGAAAATAAATTTATCAAATACTGTATTGTTTTGCCTCGTTTCAATAGCGCAAATAAAATTTCCTTAAAAACCGCAAGCGGAATAAAGACCTTTTCGCCTTTGTCTATGTTCGCAACTATTTCAGAAGCGCGCTTCCCGAAATTTCTGTCATCAACAAGATGGAAAACAAACATGTTTGTATCCACAGCTCTCATTTTTTATGCCTCTTTTTAATATTTTCTATAGAACGCTTTCTAGAATTTTCAAAATCTTCCCAAGCTGCTTCCATTTGGGCTTTTTCACCTTCTTCTATGTCCACTACATCTCCACCGCCTACTGTTCCTTTGAAATCCATCAAAGACTTTTTTCTTACCGGAGTTATCTCTATTTTGTCCTCTTTCCTGACCATTTCTACTGTAGTATGTTCCTTAATCTTCATCTTATCACACCATTCTTTTGGTATAACAATCCTTCTTTGATCGTCTATTTCTTTTCTTACTGTTTCTAACATATAATCACCATTTTATTATATAAATGGTAAAGTATTTAAATAATGGTGATTCTAGATATTTTCACCATTTAGTATAGAAAGGAAGAAGTATTATTTCTTGCCCTTTTTAGAAGCAGCAGATTTTGAGCCTTTTGCCTCTGGTTCTTTGCCTTCTATCAAATGCCTTAAATCCTGGACAAATCTTCTTACGTACTCTCTATGCAGTTCAACATCCCTCTGGGGGATTTCGCCTATCTTGTCCTCGTCAAGCATTTTTCTCATTGTGACTACGCGCTTGAAAACATCTGTAAAATATGGATCAACATGCTTCTGGTCTACAAGGTATGACTTTACAGCTGTCGGCAAGTCTTTTGGATCTGGCGGCAGTTTTTGAAGCTTTTTCAAAGCAGCAACAGCCGCCTTAATCATAACTTCATAATTCTTTTCAACCATTGTTTCCTTCTTTTTCTTCTGCAGCTGAAGCAACAACTGCTCCATCCTTGACACATATTGTTTTGCTTTTTGAACGAACTCGTCAAGCTGTGGACCTGCCAAATCCTTTACTTCTTTATGCTCGACCTGTTTTCTGAAATTTATAACAGATTCTAAGTCATGCAAATAGGTTTCTTCCAAAAGCTTTGTTTCTACCAAATGCTCTTTGACGTCTAAAGGCGTGTGTTTTGGAGACGGCGGATTCAGCCCCATATACATCAAAACAGCCTGAGAAGTGTTAAGCATTGCATAATAAAGGTCTTCTGCAACCATGTAAAGTTTTGCGGTTTCTACCCTGTTTATTTTCTGAGGCGCTGTCTCCATGAATTTTTCAACAGCTTCCAAAGTGGTTGGTATTTTTCCCAATTCCAACAGCTTTCTTACAGGTATAAAAAATCCAGTATCATACAAGGCCCAGCCATCTCTTACAATTGTAAACAACAAAGGGTGGCCAATTCTTGCCATGTCCCAGAATTCTGTCAATGACCATGCTGGCTGAACAGTGATGTCATCTGATATTTTTTTTGCCATGTAATACAGATCATCGTCAAACTGATCTTTCATTTCCGGCGTGAAACGGGCTGCTATGTCATCGTACATTACAAGCATGTCTATGTCTGATTTTTCATGAAAATCGCCGCGCGTGAAAGAACCAAAAAGTATGACAGCCTTTATCCAGTCCTTGTACTTTTTCAGGACTTCGTCCTTGAATTTATTTGCAAGGGCAATCTGCTTTTTCTGCAGCTCTTCCAGTTTCTTTCTTTTATCTTCCTCTGTCTTTGTCATTTTCTCAGGCGCTTTCTGAGCAGGAGGAAGCTGTGCTACGCCTACATTAGGATTGATTTCCGGCAATTTCTGCTTTGCCTGCGTGCTTGAACGCTTTGCGTCTTTGGCTGGCGCTTGTTTACTTATCTTTTTAGCTTTTTTTGCAACCATAACAAAATCAACTTCTAACTATATCATACTGTGAACCAAACAAATTAAAGATACTATAATTTGCTTCACATATACAGAACAACAAATTATAATATACCCATACTGCTTATTGATTCAGTATAAGCTTTGAATGGAAAGATTAATAAATGCTTATTTAATTTGAATTTTCCTATTATCCATATGCAAAAACATATTATTATAGGCATAACAGGCGCACCAGGGTCAGGCAAAACAACCGTTTCTAAAATGCTTGGCAAACAGCTTAGAATAAAAATAATAGACGCAGATAAAATAGCTTGGAAAATATTGGAAAAACCTGAAGTTAAGAAAAAGCTTGTCAAAACTTTCGGAAATGACATAATTTTTAATGGCAAAATAAGCAGGCAAATTTTAGCGTCGAGGGCTTTTTCTTCGGCTGCTGGCGTTAAAAAACTCAATTCAATAATGCATCCTTATATTTTGAAAGAAATTAAGCAGAAATTAAAAAACAATATGATTATAGATGCACCGCTGCTAATAGAAACCGGCCTGCATAAAAAATGCGATTATGTTATTGCTGTAAAATGCAGCAAAAATTTTATTGAAAAAAGAAACAAGAGATATAACATAAAAGAAAGAACAAAATATCATCTGCCTCAAAAAGAAAAATTAAAACATGCTGATTTTGTTGTTGACAATAATGGCATCAGGGCTGCAACAAGAAGGCAAGTAAAAGCCCTTATGAAGTTTTTTAGATAGTTGAAAGGCGTCGGGACGATTTCAATTATTGGTTAAAATCTCATAGGTTTCGTGTGGAGAGGCAGACAAATTAATAGTTGTTTTGTATAATAGTATGAATGCCTGAAATTGGTGTAATTTTTGTTGTAAAATCAAGAAACGGAAAAGAAATAAGGCTTACAAATGCGCAATGGAAGCACGTTTCTTACAGGCATCCAGAAATGGTTAACTTGCTGAAAGATATAGAAGAAACAATAAAAAACCCGACTTCCATAAGAAAGCATTCAGAAGCCATTATGAAGTTTTATAAGTTCATCAAGAATAAGAAGAAGTATCTGATGGTTGCTGTAAAGGTTCTGAATGGTGAGGGATTTGTTGTTACCTCCTATTTCACAACAAAAATACAGAAAGAAAATGTGAGCGAAAATGAAGGAAATAACGTTTGATTATGATGAAGAAGCAGATGTGCTTTATGTTTCATTTGGCGAGCCTAAAGAATCTATAACAGAGGAGATAGGCAATATAGGGGTACGAATAGATGAAACTACCAAGGAGATAACAGGAGTCACAATTATAGAATTTCTTAAGACATTTGAAAAAAACCACAAACCAATAAGCATTTCTGTGCCAAAGTTAATGCGCTCTATTAAGGGGTAAAATTACAAGAAAACGGCTCTTTAGAACTAAAAGACGCTGATGGCGGTCAATGGATGGTCGAACCAGGGACTCAGTTTATTTTGAAAATAGATTAATCACCAGCAATGAGCATCTTACAGATGAAGAATGGCGATAGCTGCTTAGCGAAACTTCACTGCCTGAAGATTACTATCCTTTTTACTATGTTGGATTTGTTGCAATAATTCTTGTTTTAGCAGGCACTGCAAGCAAGTTGCACGGCAGTAGAAAAACAAAACACAAGAAACAAAAATATTAAATAGTGCTGCTACCAATAAAAGTTAGATATAAATGAAAAGAAATACGGCGTTCTTGCTGATTGCAGCAATAATAATCGTCATAAGTGCTGTCTTAATTCTTGCGCCCCAGAGTGTACAAAATCTTATAGGGCAGGTTGCGTTAGTGTTTGCCAGTATGAGCCCGCAGCCGTTTGTGCCATAGCTAGCCTTTTCTTGTGAAATAAATCTAAAACAATAGTTAGATTAAAATGAAAATAAGATGCCCTCATACGATCTGATTGCAGAAAACAGGTTTTTTGTGCATCAATTTCGAAATTCCTGTCTTCATCACACGGCTAAAGCCGATGTGTTTTTAGGAACTTCAAAATAACATAAGTTGGTCAGCTATAGCGAACCAAATTATAATACCTGATTCTTTATTTGGTTTGCTATAACTATAAATATCGCTGTTGTGAATAATAATTAGATTCAAATGAAAAAAAATATGACGAAAAGAAATACGGCGTTCTTGCTGATTGCAGCAATAATAATCGTCATGTCAGTTGTCTTAATTCTTGCGCCCCAGAGTGTACAAAATCTTATAGGGCAGGTTGCGTTAGTGTTTGGATTTGCCAGAGGATGAGCCCGCAGCCGTTTGTGCCATAGCTAGCCTTTTCTTACGTTGTATGACGCCTAAGGGCGTCGGGTCCATAAACGTTCAAATAGTCGTTGTTTGTCAAACTGTATTTTTAACTTTCCTTCATCGTCCAAAAACGCAGCCTGACAGAAATCTTTATGAACGTCCAAACCTACATACATAATATCCACCTCACTCAATCATTGTGAGGCGGATTTTATCATGACATCTTCAAAATAATATTATTTTCTTTTCCCGAGGGTTTTCTTTGTAGCATAAGTTCTATACGCTACGAAAGAAAAGGCTCACCTGAACTTAGCCCTGTCCCATTCTTTCTGCTTGCCTTTTTCTATTGCCGATCTTGACAGGAATGTGTGAGATTCCTCAGGTATTACCAACAGGCCTTCTAGCGGCTTGTATGCGTTATCGCGCATAGCTACCATTTCTCTTGCCCATACATCCTTGTTCTGGTACGATATTCCAAAAAATTCCAGAGGCAGATCTTTTGGCGGGATGTCTTTTTCAAGATATTCTGCTATCAAACGCAATGCTGAAACACTGTCCTCCAACACTTCCAAATGGGTAGCTCCTCTGCCTGTACGACCGCTGCCCCGTTCAAATATCATCCACGTATCCTTGAATCCTTTTTTCCTCAGCTCATAGATCCACGCGTAAAGAATTTCCTGCGCCCTGCTGCCGCGTGCTATTGGTATGTGTGCAGTTCCGTAATATGCAATAGGCTTGCCTAAGTGCAGCAGGCCAACATAAGAGCCAAAATTACCCGGCGCTATTTTTATTATTTCTCCTGGATCCATTTGATGAGAAATCATATGTTCAAAGTCTAGACATATTCTGATATTTGCCGAGCCTAATTTTTTCAAAAGATAATAAACATGAATAGGGTTGAACAACCTGTAAAGTCCTTCGCCTCCTTCCGGTCCTTCAGGCACTTCAAAAAACAATTTAACGCCGGTCTTGTTGCAGAACTCAAGAATGCTCATGCCCTGAAGAAATTTTGTATTTGCATCATGATTTTTTCTTGTTATATGGCCTTCAAGATATTTTGCAGCAACAGCGGCATGATACAGGTTTTCATTTTCAAAAACCAATCTTACTGGATCTTTGCCTTCGGCTATCTGCTGCCACAAAGGATCATTTGTGCCTTTCATAAAAGCTGCTACAACCTGATACGCTCCATGCTCTCCTTCTTCTATGAGAAATGGCGCAATTGAAATGTCCGGGCTTGCCGTGCTCCAGACTTCATAATGGAAGTTTGGGTCATTCTGAATCCTACTAATCAACCCTTGTAAAACCTTTGTTTGCTCTCTTTTTATGTTATTTATATATTGATCTTTCTGGTCCTGAGGCAAATTACTTTTGTTAACTCTATCTATTTCCCCTAAAAACTGCGGGTCATTTTCCACTTGTTTTGTAATTCTTTGCTCATACTCCTTATGAACTTTGTCAGTCTTGTCGGAATATTGTACAGCATAATGGCCCGGCACTCTTTGAAACGCTATTTGTTTTGCCAGATCGCTTTTTTGCGAAGTTACTGCAAGCACATACCCGTCCCACCCGACAACAGGCATCTGCTGACCTAGAAGTCTCTGAGATTCATATTCCCTTGATGACAGCAATTTGTTTGCAGACATATGAACATTGACAAACTTTGCGCCAAATTTGTCTGCAAAAGAAAGTGTTTCGCACAAGCGCAAATGAGACTGGTTCCATACAGCCCTGGAGCCTGAGTCCAGGGACATCAGCTCGCCGATTTCGCCGTGTATTCCGACTTCCATGCCGTATTTTTTTATTACTCGCTTGACCATTTTTTCTATTTCTGGCTCGTAGAATTCTGCTGTAGTGTCTACGTCTATCTGGACCATTCTGACACCTGCTGTGCCGCCCCACCCAATAATTTTCTGGACAAAGCCCAACAGACCTGGGTCTTTGCCGACACGATACATACCAGTAGATATTCCAACCTTATAGGGCATGATGAGTAAATAGCGTTGACGTAAGATAAAGGTTTTGGTGAGCCCTTTTTTCTTTAAAGAAAAAATCCATCGGGGAATAAAAGAAATAGTGAATAATATACATTTCTTTTCCCGAGGGTTTTCTTTGTGCTATACCTCTATATTGCACGAAAGAAAAGGCTCAAGCAGTGCCGTAACCGATTTTTTTCTTTATGAAGCCCACTACTGCGCCATAGCGTTCTTTTGCCATGGGCATAAGATAGAATTTTGTAAGCCGTTCATCCCAATCTCTTTCGTATGGTCCGCCCTTGTAAAGCTGTGCCTGCATTCCAAACCATTCAAGAAAATCTCTTGCCTTTTTCAGACTCCTAATTTTCTTTTCATCATACCGGTCTCCTTCCAGAATTGATTTTTCCTCCGTCGCCGGCAAACCTAGCAGCTTGTTAATATATTGCTGTGTTTCTTCCTGCTTTGCTTTCAGCTGCAGCAATTTGCAGAACATTGCATTCTTTGACATCATGGTCATAGCAATGTCAAAGGTTCCGTCTTCCATCTCTTCGCCTGTCGGCATCCTGATGTTGCACTTGTCCAACTTGATTATAATAAATGTATAATAGTTCCTGTTTGGCGTGGCAGTTATCCATCCGCCTTTCATAGCTTCTGCCTGTTCATCTACCCACTTTTCTGTTATCCACGGATGGTCTTTAACAAGACCGTGTTCGTTATGAAATATCAGATTTTTCTTAGTCCATTTGTCCACTATAGGTATAGGTTTTTTTGCAGCAAGCTCGCCAGGCATTTTGAATACCTCAGGCGTTAGAAAATCTTTCCACGCCCATATTTCAGTATTAGAATATGCAATAGCCTGACCCTGCACACTCATGAAGCTTGTTAAATGGCCTGACCTAGTCCCCTGGGACGATAAGCCTTCTTCCAGCATTTTATGGCGCATTATGTATGGCTCCAACCATTTTCTATAATTATCAACACTGGCATTTCTGCTGCGCACAAGCTCTGTTATGCGACCATAGCGATTTCTTATTTCAGGCAAAAACAATTTTTTCCATTCGTTGTAGAGCTTATTTTTTGTTACCAGCACTACAGCTTCTGCTCTTGAGACATCTAATTTTTTCATAGCCTTTTCTACGTCTGTGTCAGCATCGTCCATTCTCATGAAGTCTGAAATCAAAGTCGGCCATCTTGAAACAATGCTTCTTATGGATATGCCCTCGCCTGTATGCATGTCAACCTGGTCAATAAAAACAGCCTTGAGAGAATGATTGTCTATATTTTTAATTCTATCCTTATCAGATATGTCGTCATCAACACTGATCAAATCCATTTCTTCACTAGGAACATTTTTTACTTTTTTACCGTCTTTTTTCAACTCATTGTATGTTTTGTAGCCTAAATAATGCAAAAATTCCTTGTATTTTCTTTCATCATGCTTCATAAGCTCTAAATCGCCTACAGCCTGCGAAGCGCTGGCCAGCCCTGATTTTATTTTATTTTCCAAGTCTTCTTTTTGCTTGTGAGTAAGCTGATAATATTGCGCGTGTGTAGGCGTTACTTCGATAGATTCATCAAATTTTGCAGTCTGCCATTCCCATTTACTTAACTGGAACATAAGAGAATAATAAAGCCCGATTACAGAACCCGGAGGGCCTGTAAAATCTATTTGGGTGGCTCTTTCAAGGTAAGCGCCAGCAATTGCATGGCCATTCCACCCTCCTCTTATTTTAGAAAGCTCGCCAAACTTTTTATTGGTAAACCTTCCTTCCATCCAGTCTCTTGAAAAATCAGATAGTATGAACTTAGCCATAATACATCCCTTTTCTTGAAAGAAAATGTCTGTATCAACCCGAAAAGAACAAGGGTCTTTACAAACCTTACATCAAAAATATTACTTCTCTATTCATTCTTAGTGCGTCTCTGGTATATAATATTATCTTCTTCTGTAGAGACAAAGTTTCTGAGATATCAAAAAAAGATAAGATATATTCCGAAAATTAGCATTGCCAAGCCTGCCAGGACTCCAACTTTACTCATACCCATTGGCTGATAATCCTCTACGTCTGGAAAACCTGTTATAAGGAAAAGCCCGACCAAAGCAAGTATAATTCCTGCGATTTTCGTCAGTAATGTTGCTAATGTTATTCTTGAAAATATTATCCATCCGCCTGCTACGACAGCTGCTAGGCCGATAAGAAATATCATCATTATCCTCTTATCATCAAATTTTTCTTCTACACACCAGTATATGACCAGAAGTCCGAATGCTACAAGTATAGAAGCGCCTGCAATTTCCAAGACCATAGTAAATGCCTTTTCTTACAAAGAAAAGGTCTTTACGAAACTCCAAAAGAAATGGAGATCATAAAGAACTTACCTCTGTATATTATTTGTAAAAGGTCTGTATCAACCCTAAAACATCATGAATGTTTTCACATTCATGTGTGTTGGCAAAGCTCTGCTTTAGCCAACAGAACCAGTGTCTTTACAAACCTTTACATCAAGAATATTATTTGAGTGGCTAGTATAAAACATTTTAATAGCTTCATAACAAGCAAATTATATGTGGTATGTTCCAACGTCTTGGAGTGAAGATACATGCCCTTATTTCAAACGAGAATCGCTATTTACAGTAAACAAAACAGAAGACGCCTATAAAGCCTCTGCTATATTTAGAGAAATAACAGGACATCGGTATCAAATTACAGGGTATGGACCTTCAAGAAAAGCGGCAAAAGACGATTGCAGAAGGCGCGCAAGATCATCATATAATTATGTTCCATTTTTTGGCATTATTGCGCCAAATTCAAAAATAATCAATGATTTTGTTGAGGTTGCTTGATTTTGCAAGCATTTTATATATCGAATTTTATAGTGAGCCAAATAAATAACGAGGGTATAATTTATTTGCCTCCCATCTATCTGACCAACAAACATGTCGGGATTATTTTGTTGGTTAGCTATAAACATTTGCCTCGTAAGAAACGAACAAAGGATTTATTACCAATTGGTTTGGAACAGGCCGTATTAATTTCCTTTCGAGAAGATAGTCTCTTGCCTCCACAAGCCTTTCAACTTCATATGGAGTTCTCATAGAAGCTTTACTAAGATTTGTATTGCCAGCTTCCAAAATAACACACATCAAGGCTGAGACAGGACCACCACGACCGTTGCAAGTGTTTACCATATAATTATTTATTGCAGTCTCATTTTTATATACCAATTCTGCCAATAGATATTTTTGGTCTAACAACCAAGTATCTACTGATGTATGTTAAATATTATTTATATTGCATACATCAATAGAATACCATGGTATGGGCACGAACAAAGCTGCTTATCTGGGATTATATATTCGAGCCAGTTAAGGACATAGAAATAGCCTACCAAGGGCCTAACCCTCAGAAATTCTACAAGAAAATAAATGAATTAATAAGAACTGTTTTTAATGTGCCTGATGCATATGTTCAGGAAAAAACATATGATTGGGAAAAAGGAAAAGACACGGAAAGGTTTGAAATATCATGGGAAGTAAACAAAATACTAGACACATTCAGTTTTATTACAGTTGAAATTGATCTAAAAGGTTTTGCTGTTGTTGGTGAAGGAAAAGCCGGCATGAAAATAAAACCTAGATTGATAACAGAATACGCGCAGGACACAGTATGGCAGCAGAGCATATTTTATGAAATGATGCGCAGATTCTGGCATAAAATGTTTTACCATAAAAAAAGAATGGAGTACCTGAATTTTGGCAAAGAATTGATAACCAGTTTTGAAAGCGCAATAAAACACTTTGGAGAAACCTTGAGAGAGGGTCAGACTCAGCAAACAAACAATTGAGTGCATTTTTAATATAACTCATTACCATATTTACTTTATGAGTGAATTAAACATAACAGACGATATACTTGCGCCAAGCGATACTTTGATACTAAAGTTCAAGGGCAAGAATCCTTTTTTGGCTGTAAACATAACGCCTGGACTGATAAAAGATCTTATGAAAATATCATCAAAAGACCTTTTCGAGCATCATGTTAAATGGGATGTTACTTCTGACCCCAGAGATTTTTATGGGAAATGGATGGGCAAACGAAAAGATGACCGCTGGACAACATCGTTCATAAGAGTTCTAATACAAGGACAACAAAGCTCCAAGGAAAAAGAGGGCTGGTGCACAATACAGCTTAAAGGGTTCATGAGAACAAAATATGAGTACTCAAATTTTGTGCAAAAATGGTTCTGGTGGGTTTTTAACAGGTCATTTTACCACAAACAACGAAGAATGTATTTGGATGCAAACAAAGACACCATGCTTGACATTAAAAGATCGCTGCAAAACGCACTGGGCAACGCGCCTGAAGGTCAATTTTGAGCCTTTTCTTTCGTGCATTATGAATTTTATCGCACAAAGAAAACCCTCGGGAAAAGAAAATAATATTATTTATACTGTATAAATCAATTGTTAATATTGAATGAAAGATCTTAAGAACCTCATTTTGTTGGCTAAAGCCGACATATGTAAATGCAGACATTCACAAAACTTTGGGGTTGCTGCAGAGAACGGAGTTCTCTGAGCTCTCAGAAAGCTTCGCTTTCTGCCAGATCGTAGAGACCTTTCTGGAAGTAAACGACGCTTATGCGTCTACACACAGAAAAAAGGGATGTACAATGAAAGGACTTTTGGGCTTCTTGAAAAAGCATAAGACAGACTATTCTTCAATTAAATCGCACGTTCTTGGAGAAAAAGAGGAATATGCAGACACCGGAGATGATTTTAATACAGGCCAGCTATCATCTGCAAATTATGACAAACAGTTTGGCAGAGGAAGATTTGCAAAAGACGCTGCTATCCAAGGAAGATCTGTCGGTTTTGGAAACGAGTACAGCCCGGAGTTTGAAGCATCTTTGGACCCTGTACAACCACTAGAGATGCCAAGACAGGAAATGAACGAACCACGGGGCAACTATGAAGTCATGGACCGGCTTGCGTTCATTGAAAACCAGCTTACAGCCATAAAGTCACAAGTAGAGCTTGTAAACGAAAGGCTGAAGAACATAGATGCAAAAATTGGAACGAGAAGGTACTGATCTACTTATCTTTTTGGAAGAAGGTTTGGATTTATTCCTATACCAACTAATATTGAGGGTTCGCTTCTATAAATTACAACAACTGTATTATCTAAATCTTCAACTCTTCTTGCACCCACACGTCTAAGAAATTCTTCTATATCTCTTGTGTTGATCATATCCCAATATGTAGAATTTCCATGATCTTCTGTGGATAAGTCAAAGTGCAGTCCAATCTGAGTGTCATCACGACCAACAAGTCCAAAATAAGGTCCGTCTAATCTAGCCTTTTTTTCTGTATACTTTCCTTTTCCTCTTCCTACATCTCTAAACCAGGCACTTCCGTTAAATTGGTCATAACCATTTTTGGGTGTTTTACTCATTATTCTTCTATATAACCAAAGTTTAAAAACACATTATTCAAAAACATATTCTATTGGTTTGTTTACAACGGCAGATGCAGTTGATGTGGAGAACCTGACTTTTTTGGAGAATTTCTTGTCTATGCGCACACGATAAAATTCATTTGGTGTATTGACGCCTGCCTGTTGTTTGTAGACCTTGTTTATTGCAATTATAGGAACGCTTAGAAGCTCTTCCAACATTACATTATGTTCTGATATTTCCACTACTTTCAAATTCTTGTTAAGCTGTTTCGATATTGTCTGCACGTTGCGCCCTGCTTTTCCTATGATTTTGCGCGCATTGTCCTTGTCCGCAAGGATAATAATAAAGTTATCTGAAACTATGTACTTTGAAAAATCTGCATCAGGCCTTATGGCGAATACAGCCCTTGACAGCTGCACATCTAAATTAGAGATTTGCCCAGATTCCAGCCTGTTGTTGCAGGCATTACACAAAATATCGCTAGTAAGGCACACTTTACATATGCGGTTGGCGGCGCTAGTGTGTTTGGACGCCAATGCGTCGTTGGATGCTAATTCGTTCTGCATAAAATGACTTACACTACAAAGGTTTTTAAGTGAATTGTTCAGCAAAAATGATTACTTTCTGTAATCAAAAGAATCGCCGTCGCATGAAAGACCTACTGGAAAACCGCATGATCTGGCAAGGTCCAAGTTGATTCTAGCCATAGCTAGATAGCCACTTCTATTTTCTTCTTCACCAGGTATAGAAGCCCAGTCAAGATATATTCTAGTAGTATCAATTGCAGCCAGTCCAATTTCTTTTGCAGTATAGTTCATGGCTTTTATTACAATGCCAAAGAATAAAAACACTTCTTAAACATTATTGACAATCTTTTGTATGCTTATAGGACTAATTGGCAAGACATGCAGCGGCAAAACAACCTTCTTCTCTGCTCTTACTCTTGTGCCGGCTGAGATAAGCAGCAGGACGTTCACGACAATAAAGCCTAATGTAGGTGTGGGCTTTGTAAGAAAAAAATGCGCATGCCATGATCTAAATATTAAATGCGCCTTTTGCAAGGGCGGAATTAGGCTTATACCAGTCAAGATAATAGACGTCGCAGGCCTTGTGCCAGAGGCTCACAAAGGCAAGGGTATGGGAAATCAGTTTTTATCAGATATGATGATGGCCGATGGCATTATTCATGTTGTTGACATATCAGGAAGCACAGACAAAAATGGCAACATCTGCGCACCTGGAACACACAACCCTGAAGAAGACATAAAATGGGTAGAAGAGGAGATTGTTTACTGGATGGCAGGATTGGTAAAGAAAGCAGATAAGAAAAGGGTAGAAGCCAAGACTGAAAAATTAGAGGATGCTCTAACAAAACAGCTAACAGGCTTAGGCGTAACAAAACATCAAGTTCTGGAAACCCTAAAGGAATCTAGCATTGATTTTAACTCTGATAATAGCATACTTGAATTCTGTAGAGTTTTGTTTAGAAAATCCAAGCACATGATTATAGCCGGAAATAAAATTGACATATCTTCTGCTAAAGGAATTTATGAAAAATTAAGCAAAAATTATAATATTGTGCCTTGTTATGCAGACGGCGAACTTGCACTAAGGAAGGCCGATGAGAAATGCATAGTGAAATATATGCCCGGTTCAAGCAGCTTTGAACTAATAAATATAAAAGGCGAAACGACGACTGAGAGTCGTCTAACAGTTGAACAAAAAGCTGCTTTTGAAAAAATAAAACTTATTGTTGATAAAAATGGATCAACAGGCGTGCAAAGCTGCCTGGAAAAGCTGGTTTTTGATGATATGAACATGATTGTAGTCTATCCTGTGGAGAACGAGCACAAGTTTTCTGACGGGAAAGGAAGAGTACTGCCTGATGTTTTCCTTATGAAAAAAGGATCTACAGCAATAGACCTTGCTTTCAGGATACATGAAGACATCGGCAAAAGATTCATAGCCGCTGTAGATGCAAAAGCCGGCAGAAGGATATCTGCCGATCATGAACTCAAAGACGGCGATGTCATAAGCATAAAAGCGGGAAGATGAATTATAGTGAACCAACAAAAGAAACCCGACTAAAATTTGTTGCTTCACATACATGGAGAATTAAAAATTCTCCTGTACAGGTTAAGCTTTGCTTAACCATGTATAGCTCAAAAGGAATTAGTACCTATTTATTTCCTTTTAGAGCTATAATTCTATGTTCTCAGAGTTCAGGAAAGAATGCGAAAAAATATGCGGATCAAATTCAAAATACCTGGAAATGCCAAAAAATGAAATAGCTGACTTGGCATTGCCGTGCTTCCATCTTGCAAAAGCTTCCGGAAAAAGCCCGATAGAAATAGCACGATCCCTTGAAAGAGATTACAAGAAGAAAAAGAAAACCCTGATAGGCGAAATAAAGGCGCTAGGGCCTTACATAAATTTTTATATAAACCATGCAAAATTCACAAAATTAATTGTTGAAGAAATGGCAGAAGGCCTGAAGTACAAAAAAACAGGCAAGAAAATAATGGTAGAATATTCAGGACCTAATTCTAATAAACCGCTGCACATAGGCCATTTAAGAAATGATACGATCGGCATGGCCGTTTCTAACATACTGGAATTTGTTGGCAATGATGTAATAAGAGCTAATATCGTCAATGACAGAGGAGTTCATATATGCAAATCCATGTTTGCTTATAAAAAATGGGGGAAAGGAGAAGAACCGAAAAAGAAGGGCGACCATTTCGTAGGCGACTATTATGTTATGTTTGAGCAAAAAGCAAAAGAAAATGACAAGATAAAGGAAGAAGTGCAGGAAATGCTGCGAAAATGGGAAGCAGGCGACAAAGAAACAGTACAGTTATGGATAAAAATGAGAAAATGGACTCTTGACGGCTTTCACAAAACATACGAAAAGTTTGGGTCAAAATTTGACGTGTGGTTTTTTGAAAGCGATTTTTACGACAAGGCAAAGCCAATAGTAGATCAGGGCATGAAAAAAGGCATATTTACGGAAAATGAAAAGGGTGATATAATTGCATTGCTGGAATCTTATGGCCTGCCAAATAAAACAGTGCTTAGAGGGGACGGAACATCTGTTTACATAACAAACGACTTAGCGCTTACAAAGCATAAGATTGAAAAGTACAAACTTTCTAAGTGTATTTGGGTTGTTGCATCAGAACAAAAGCTTAATTTCCAGCAACTCTTCAAAATTTTCGAATTGCTTGGCTATAGCTGGCACAAAGACTGCCATCACCTTTCTTACGGATTAGTAAATTTACCGTCAGGCAGAATGAAAAGCAGGGAAGGGATTGTTGTTGATGCGGATGACCTTATAGAGGAGATGAGCCAGATAGCAAAAAAAGAAATAGAATCCAGGGAAAAGGAAGGAAAAACAGAAGCGAGTAAGAAACAGCTTGAACAAAGAAGCCTTGCAATAGCTTTGGCTGCAATAAAATATTTCATGATTAAGACAGATCCTCAGAAAGACATGCTTTTCAACCCAGAAGAAGCAATAAGTTTTGAAGGCGATACAGGACCATACATTCAATACACATATGCCAGAGCTAGGTCTATTTTAAATAAATCTGGGAAAAAACCTCTACTAGGCGCCCTCACTACAAAAGAAATGGAAATAATAAAAATGATTTCAAAATTCAACGAAATAATAGACAATGCAGCAGAGCAGCTAAAACCAAACCATTTGGCAAACTATCTCCATGAGCTTTCTGCAAAATTCAATACATACTATCATGAAAATAAAATAATAGGCAGCAAAAACGAAAAAGAACTGCTTTCTTTTGTAAATGCAGTTGCATACGTGCTAAAGACAGGGCTTGAACTGCTTGGAATGCAGGCTCTGGAAAAAATGTAAAATTATACTAAACAAACAAAACAATCTGGACATATCACAATTTGTTCACTATATATACTGCGTCCAACCATTTAATTTTAGATTCATAATGGCAAATAATAAAATCAATAATGTTATAATTGTTATAGCTGCAATTTTTGCTGTAGGCGCGCTTATTTTTCTAAATTCATCCGAAATTAATTTATCTGGTAGCGCTGGAAAAAGGTATTGCGAAGACCCTAAAATATTTTTATCTGCAGATCCACCATCTGGAATAACACATTATGGCCAAAATATCACAACAACGGTACAGATAGAGAGCCTTACTTCAGAACAGCAAGACTTTACATTAACAACAAATGATTGCCCTGGAAAGTGCATGTTTTATACAAAATCAGATCTTTCTAACCCTTCAAAAATCTTAAAAGGAAAAACACCTTTAACCGCTTATTTGTTGATAGAAATTGCAATAAGTACAGAAAAGGTTAAAGAACATAAGATAAAATTACTTGCTTCAACAAAAGAATATTCGACAGCTACCTACTACAAATTAACTACCGCGCCAAAAGGCTATTACCCTACAAATCCAGATGCTGCATGCTCAGGGAAAACAGGCTCTAAATTTTGGCATTATGTTGGCGGAACTTCAGAACCATGCTATCCAGCCGACAAGGAATTGGCAAAAAAAGACGGTCAAACCGTACTTTTATCCAATAGCGAACCTAGCATGCATTTGGAAGTGTACCAAACTTATAGCAATCGAAATATAAGGATAATTGGAAAAGCTGTGTCAGCAACCGCGCCAAATTACATGTTTGTAAGAGGCGATAACGACGAAGATGGCAAATATGAAACTCTGTTGTTTGAATCAAATATTTACAACGCCGGGCGGGAAATAAACAGAACCGTCAGTACCAAAGGAATAAAAAAGATTTCTATATCAGGAAACGGCATAGAAATGGATTTGGCACAACCTATCTAAAAATCATGAGTTGAATAACTTTATATATTATAATTCTACATCATAATTAAATGAAAGAAGGCAGAAGCCCGTATTCTCATTATCTTATTGCACTTGTTGTTATAATTCTTGCAGTTCTTGCATTCACATTGGTTGATGGCTCTTATGCAGTTGCAGGGAAAGCAAGCAGCAGCAAATTTGATTTCAATGTTTCTGTAAGCCCAAACAGCGGCAATGTACTCCAAGGTTCAAGCATTGCTTCTACTGTTACAGTAACTCTGCTAAGCGGAAAATCAAAAACTGTTACATTATCACAAACAGGATGTCCTCCATCGGCAACATGTTCATTCACACCTACTTCCGGATTGCCAACATATAATTCTGTTTTTAGAATTTCAACAACATCATCAACACCTGTCGGCACTTATTCTATAACAATAAGAGGAGCAAGTTCACATCCTACTACTGTAAGAACAGCAACATATACATTAACTGTCACAGCACCGCCAATAAACACGACCAATAACACTTTTGATTTTAGCGTTTCCACAAACCCGACAAGCGACAGCGTGCCTCCAGGAAGCAGTGCCAGCACAACAACAACTGTAACTTTGCTTAGCGGACCTACAGAAAATGTGGCGCTTTCACAAACAGGATGTCCGGCGTCTTCAACATGCACGTTCGTGCCTTCGTCGGGAAATCCTACTTATACTTCAACGTTCACAGTTGCAACAAGCACATCCACGCCAGCAGGAACTTATACTATCATGATAAAAGGAACAAGCAGCACTAAAACAAGAACTAC
>ORJL010849401.1_pt1 | contig 19417 bp, 19 predicted proteins | sample 1779941 | NCBI WGS metagenome assembly ORJL01 (sample SAMEA104232317, study PRJEB22302) | groundwater metagenome | biome: forest; feature: aquifer; material: groundwater | place: USA | collected 2011-08-07 | depth 5.8 m | reverse complement strand
TTACCCATAGTCTGATTCTTCCTAGTTTTATTCAGAACACCTATTCACTACCACTAAACTAATCCGTAATATCCCTATATAAACCTACTCCACCAAAATCCCTACCTTTCCCCGGCAGGACCGATTTAGCTTTTAGTACGCTGCTCTCATCGGCAGAAATAATCTCAATCTTGCAATCAGATTATTCTTCTCTTTTTATTTTCAATTCTCTTCTGTGCTTCTGCATTTTCGATAAAGTTATCAGGAGAAACTATGCTCTTACCCAGCTAATTCAAAGGAGGTACAAATTGTACCCCAGTTGGAGCTTAGGACGGGATCTCTCTGGCGCATTTTCTGGATATACTATTTAGTATCAGTACTGTTAGTAAGAATAGTTATGATATCAAATATGGAAAACCACCATTCGTTATTATGCCAAGTTCTCCTTACGTTCATTCCTTGAAAAACCACAATTGCGGTACCTATATTCATTTTTACCTTATTCCGCAAGAATCCCAACTTTGCCAGGAATCGCTGAACTAGCTTTCTGGTGTTCGCTATCTTCAGCTAGAATTATTTTTACTTGACAGCTAAACTCTTTTTCTAAGAAATCTTTCGCTTCAGTAATTACTTTCAATTCTTCTTCTTGAGATGTAACCAGTTGAGGTATCTTAGAGACTTCTTTGACTAAACCAGTTACAATCTTACTGATTTCTTTACCTTTAATCTTCATTTCTTCAATTTCTAATACTTTTCTCATTATCTCCCCCAGATCCCGAGTTACTTTAATCTCTTTAGAGATAAGATTAAATAATTGGTAAAGCCATTTCTGAGAGATAAACAAGGTAAATTGTTTAGCTTTTTCTATTTTAGCTAGTTTTAGGACCTTTCTCATTCCTTCCATAGTCTCTTTGATCAATTCTTCGCCAGCATTAGCTTTTAGGCTGATCAATTCTGCTTTAACTTCAGGCCAGCAAGAAGCGGAAATGAATTCTTTGCTAGGTTCTTTTGTAGGATTAAGCTCTTCACTAAGATGGGGAGTGAGAGGATTCATCAGCACTAACCATATTTTCAAAGCTTCTTGGATGGTTTTCTTGTTTTCTCCGCCCCGGCGTAGATACCAGCGTAAATCATCATAAATAGTAAAGTAAACCGTGGAAGCTAATTCTCTTAAATTATAATCTTTCATTTCTTGATTGATCTTTTTTAGATGTTCATTCATTCTAGAAAGAAGCCAATGGTCTAGGGATTTAGATTTACCTTCCAATGGTCTTAAATCTGAGACTAATACGTAAATCCGTTCTAAAGCTAATTTATAGTTCAGGACTACCTCTTCAGTCCAGACAACATCTATATGCGGCGAGCCGATATGAGCACAATATAAACGCATGGCATCTACCCCATACTTTTCTATGGCTTCAGAAATAGGTACAGCTCCGCCTTTACTTTTAGAAATCTTACTGCCTTTACCAATGACCCACCAGTTGACGAAAATGCCCTGAGGCCATTTCTCTTCCGGTAAAATAGCTACATGATTCATCAAGAAAACTGGGAAATGTACCGTTTGATGTTCTTTACCTCCTAGATTCATGTTCAAAGGATAAAAATAATCGAATTCTTGACGGATCTCTTTCCAGCTTTCTTCAGCATTGCCTTTTCCGAGAAGGACATAATCAAAGAACTCTTCAGTTAAATCTTTAACCTTTAATTTACCGTTATTGATGAATTTGGAGACAATGTAATAAGCAGGATAGAGGGTAGAATCGCTGATAGGCTCGATGATCCAACGTTGGTCAAAGGGTAATTTACTGCCTAGCCAATTGCCCAGCCTGGCGCAGGCCCTATCTCCAAACCAATCTAAAACTGAAGGTAGATTATCATGATATTCTTGAGGAAAGACGCGCATTTCTTTAGCTTGTTCTTTGCTTCTTTCAGTTAATTCTGGATCAGAATACTTAATGAACCATTGATCATCAATCCGTTTAATAATAACTTTCTCACCGCAGCGGCAGAGAACTTCTTCGCTTAGATCATGGAATGTATCTGCTTTACCTAGCTCGATCAGTTCTGCTTTAACCAGTTCTTTAGCTTCTTCAACTCTTTTTCCAGCGTATTTGCCACTAACTTCAAGCATAATTCCAGTATGAAATTCAGCTTTGTAAATCTCTTTCTTCGCTTCTTCAAGTTTTTCTAATTGTTTTTGACTGGTAATATTATCTCTTTTACAAATATCTTCAGCAGGGTGTGTACCCCATCCTTTCACTTTAATTAATGCGATAGGTTGAATTTTTTTAACTTCTTCTGGGTTTAAACCATATTTTTTACATTCTTCGGGGTTATTCTTTAAGTCTTTAAGAGCAATCCAATCGTAAGGAGCGTGACTGGGTACACAAGTAACAATTCCTGAACCAATATTAGGATTACAGAAAGGTGCTGGTAAAACTATCACTTCTTTTTCAACACCTGGAGCTAAAACAGTTTTACCAATAAATGTTTTAATATCAATATCTTCTTTAAGAAGCAGATCATCTTTTTGATACTTTAACTTTTCTGCAGCTTCCTCACTTAAGATCCAGTTCTCACCATCAACTTCTACGCGTACGTGTTTAGCAGATGGGTTTACCCATAAATTAGTTTGGCCGTAAATTGTTTCTGGTCTTAAAGTAGCCGCGACTAAGTAATCCTCTCCGTGTTTGAATTTTAATAAAGTATATTCCTGCTTTTCAGCATTACCTCCCTTAGAGATGTCCGTTTCAGAGGGATCTACTGCTACCGGACCGCAATGAGGGCAGGCAGTAGCGAAATATGGTTTTTGGATTAAAAGGTCTTTCTGCTGTAATTTCTTAAATTGCCATTGGATAAACTTTTCGTAATCTGGATAGATAGTACAGGTAAATCTGTCCCAATCGCATAAAAAGCCAAACTTTTTCCAGTAATCTTGGACATAGACCTGATTGAAATATTCTACTACTTTTTCTGGAGTGGTTAATTCTTTAATCTTGCTTTCTGGACAGCCATTATTTTTAAGATAATTCAGCCACTCTTGATCTTCCTGTTTGACCTTATTGGCAAAGGCCAAGGCCTGGTTGCCGGAAGCATGGGTTCCTACCGGAAATAAAACTTCTTTGCCTTTTAATCGTTCATACCTGCAGATGGCATCAGTATAAGAAAATCCGCGCATATGCCCTACGTGTAAGAAGCCGGAAATGCCCGGATAGGCAAAAATCATCATGAACTTTTCTTTATCTTTTTTATAGCTGGCTTTGCCTAATTCTGCCTGAATCCAGGCTTTCTGCCATTTATCTTGGATCTGGTTCCAGTTTAAGCTCATTATTCGAGGTAAGGCAGAAACTGTTTTTAAAGATTGCTGTAGGGAAAGAGATAGTGGGTAGTTGGGGGAAAAGCGAGGGCAGATTTAACTATACTCGAAGCATTAAATTTTCGAACATTTAATGCTTCTCCTAATAATAAAAGCACATTATTAAGTTCGAATATTTGGTGCTTTTACTATACAAGTAGAATGAGACCAAGATTTTACCTAAAGACTTAAATAAGTGTAATCACCTCATTGCACATAGGTGATAAAAATGACCAATATAACTTTAGCCATACCCAAGGATTTACATGAAAAGATGAGGTTCCATTCAGAAATAAGATGGAGTGAAGTAGTGAGAAAATCAATCTTTCGGAAAGTGGAGATGCTCGATGCAATGAATAAGATTGCGAGTAAGAGTAAATTAACCACAAAAGATGTAGATGAAATTTCAAAGAAAATTAAAGCAGAAACATTTGATGAATTAAACCGAAAATGATCATCATTTTGATAAGCAAGATAAAGTGATTACACTGCAAACTAAAGATGTAGTAGATCTATTTGACAATTTCTAGGTTGGGTATCACTTATAACTCATCACCTTAAAGAAAAACAATCTTACCAACAAAGATAAAATCAATAAATTACCGAAATCTGCTACGGAAGTGGCAATAGGGATAAGGAAATTGTTGGGATCTTCTTTCTTCCTGAAATAGTGCAGTCCGGCAATAATAGAAATAAAAAATAAGCCGTTGACTAATAAAACTACATCTATGATGCTGATCAAGAAAACTTTTATTCCTATCCCTAAGGTTAAATGATAATTCGAGGAGAGAGAAGATAGAGCAAGAGCAAGGGCTGAACTTAAAAGGACAGTGAAGATAGAAATTATAAAAATCTGGGTTAAAAATTTAATAAAAATGTAATAAAAAAATAACCTTCCTACTCTTTCTTCGGTTTTTCCATTGGAACAGAATGGTCTTCATTATCCTCAGAAAGCTTTTGGTCCTCTGCAGATTTATTCTCTTCAGCTTCCTCTTTTTCTATCTCAGCTGAAGCCTTCTTTTTCTCGGCTTTTTTTTCCTCTTTACTCTCTTTTTGGCTTTCAGAAGGTTGATGTTCTTCAGCAGGGTTCTTTCTCTTCAAGGGAAATTTCTTCTTAACATCTTCAGTAATGCGCTGGGCCTGTTCTTTAACCTGATCTTTTACTTTAGTAGCATGAGATTTAACTTTGATTAGAATCCCGCTAAGTGTACCTAAAGCAGCGATAATCGCAGTAATGGCCAAAGCGTTTTCTTTCAGCCATTGTAAAATAGTCTGTTTTTGTTTTTGAGATCGCTCTAAGTCAGCAGTTAAGTCGGTTACTGCAGTGGAAATCAAATCTAGATTAATGCTGGCATCGGCATACTTTCCGCTTAAGATCAATTGCTGAGTATCCTGGATCTGTTTCTGAATGGATTTAATATTCTCAAAAATTTCACTGACTAAAAATCCTTCCGCTTTTTTATTGGTATAAATGATTTCCTGAACCTGGAATTGTCCTTTAAGAGTATTTAATTTACCCTGAATCTCTTCTTTATTGTATTTTATCTCTTCTACAACTTTAAAAGTAATGGGAACGCTTTTATCTAAAACTTTAGCGGTAGCAGCTAAATCTCCGCTTTGGAGCACTTTTACTTTTACAGTAAGAGAATCTTGTTCTCCGGGATTAAGTAAAGTAATAGAACTTGAAGTTAAATGCTGAATTCCAATCCCAATCATTTTAGCGCTGATATCTTTAACCGGCTCAGTACCATCATTATTAATTAATAAAGTAATTTGGTTCTCTCCCAGAGCCAAAGTCTGGGGGAAATAAGCAGTTAAGTTGAGATGAGAATCGAATTTAGTGATAGAAAGCGGATAAACTTTCTCTGCGGAATTACCTTCTGCATCAGTTACTTTTACGCTGACATTATATTCTCCCGGTAAAGTAAAGGTATAGATTGGATTTTGCATGATGCTATCAATAACTTTATCCTGATTAAAGTCCCAAGAATAAATTAAGGGAGCTTTACCCGTGGAAGCAACCGTAAATTGGGCATTTAAAGGCGCTTGTCCTGAAGCAGGATTAGCTACAATAGAGACTGAAAGCTGAGATTTAACCACGATTGTTTTTTTTGAGAGGGTAGAAACTCCGTCAAGGGTAGCATTTAGGCTTACACTATATTTACCAGATTTAGTATAAGTATATTTGGGTTCTGCTTCGGTACTATCTATAGTCCCGTCATTATCAAAATTCCAGGCATAACTATCCGCAGTATCGCTGATATAAAATGAGACAGTTAAAGGGGCATCTCCGCTATCTGCTGATGCTATAATATCAGTATTAGCAAGAGCACTGATTATAAACAAATTAAATAATACTACACTTAAAACGATTAAATACTTATTCATTTTTAACCACCTGTTTTGATTAGATTTTAACTCGATTTAGACTAAAAAGCCACTCGCTTTTAAAGATTTCTGTCTTTTAAGGTAAAATAGGGATTAAATTTAATAATCTGCAAATTTTTACTTTTAAACTATGAATTTACATACTTACATCCAGAATAATCAATTGAAAATTAAAGTAATCCCTAACTCTGATAGAACAAAATGGAGTGCTGAAATTATATCTGCAGGCCCAGCCGGAAAAGGGCAAGGCTAATTTAGCCATCATCAAATTCTTCAAGAACTAATTGGGGTTAAGAGTAGAGATTGTTTCCGGGGAGAAGAGCAGGGAGAAAAGGTTGAGAATTGAATGATAAATTTTTAAACTTTAAATATTGATGATTTACCGGTCTTAGGGATAAGGTATGATAATATATTAACTGAACAGGCAAATACTCAGCGAGTTGGTTTTCTCCTGATCAATAAAGGAATTGTCTGTGAAGTAAATTTTGAGGGGGCATTAAAACCGTTGAGATGTATTCCTCCAGGTCTTTCATATGATGAGGCCATGAGCCGTGTTCCAGAAGGGAGTAGATATTACTTTGAGGGCAGTGCAATCAATCATTTAAGACAGGTATTACATATTCATGATCCAGAAGATCCTATTCTGGACACTTCTTTTAGAAATCTTGATGCACCGTTAGAGATATTTCATCCTTTAAGACAAAAAAGAAAGGTAAGGGAATTCTTTTTACATGGAGAAAGTAGTTTTGAAGTCTTACAGGTAGAACCGTATCATCCTTCAGGGCATAAAACCTCAAGATATTACCCCTTATCAGATCAAGATTGTGGCTTGGTGGTCGGCTTGTTAAATAGTACTTTCAGCCAGATGAAAGAGGGAAGATGGTTTTAAGATTAATGAATTAATCATTTTTATAACTCATTGTTTCTCATACTTTTCTACTTCCTGATTAATCGCTTCAAACTGTATTCCAGCAATCGCAAACATCTCTACTGCTTCTTTATCTTGATGATATCTTTTTTCTGCAACTATTCTTTTAATTCCGGCATTGATCAAAGCTTTAGCACAATTATAACAAGGTGCGAGTTTGCAGTAAAGGGTAGCACCATCAATAGGAATTCCAGTTCTTGCAGCCTGGCAGATGGCATTAATTTCCGCATGGTTAGTTCTCAAGCAATGCTGGCTCTTTGATCCATCTTCGTGAATGGTTGTTTTTATCTTATGGCCGGCTTCGTCGCAATGAGGTAATCCTGTTGGACTGCCAACATAGCCGGTAGCGAGAATTCTTTTGTCTTTAACGATTACTACTCCGGTCTTGCCCCGATCGCAGGTAGCTCTTTCTGCTACTGCATGTACGATTCCAATGAAATATTCATCCCAACTTGGCCTAGACATTTTTTGTTCACTCTTTTTTGTTTGGATAAACTAGTCAAGATTAAATCTTTATCTTACTTTTAACCAATCCAAAAAAAGAGCTGTTTCCTTCTTAAGATTTTCGATGTTAGAAAGGTTAAGTAGATAATAATCGGCCATGGCGATTGGACCGCCTTTTTCAATATTTTCAATCTCGGCGTAATCCCTGGATTTAGCCTGCTCTTTAGTCAGAGGACGGTTGCGCATCTTTTCATCGATGATAATTCTGGCTTGCAATCGTGCGTAGCGTAATTCCGGAGGTGAGAGCACTGCTAGAACTGTAAGTCTCTTTTGGTAATATTCTTTTAAGATCTTATATTCTGACCAACTATACAAACCGTCTGCAACCAAATTACTTTTCTCTAGCAAATGATCGAATTTAGGCAGGTTTAAGGTGGCAAAAGCACCCATTCCGTGTTCTTTCCGGAGATTTTCCCTAATCTTTTTTTCATTCTCTTCAGTAGGAGCTAAACCTCTTTCTTTAACCAGATCTAAAGTAATCTGACCAAATCTGGCAAAAGCAAATCCGGCTTTAACTAATTCATCAGCTACCACACTTTTGCCACTGCCAGTCATTCCGACGATACAGACGATTTGATTCATTGTTCCCTTAAATATCCCCAGGTATGCAATTTATCGCTATCTTCAAACCATTTCTGGCCAATATCATCACGATAATACATATGGGGAATAGAAATGTTTTTAATTCTTTGATAAGCTTGGCTTTGGGCCTGCTTTACGGTCTGGCCGCAGCCGCAGACTACAATTACTACTCCGGTAGTACCAGTAACAATCCATTCGCCATTAACCAATTTGACATCTTCAAAATGGACCCCTTCAGTAGGTTTTTTGAAGTGAACTACTGAATCTTTCGATTTTACTCTAAAAGTTTCTTTATCATTAAATGGAAAGGGTGGTACAACCACTCGCACTCCCATCTGGAAACCGCTTTTAGTTCTTAATTTAGGGGATTTGCCTTGGGCTAATTCGTAAAAAAAGTCACCAATTGGATTAAGCATACCTTCTTCTTGGATGAAAATACAGGGATAGCCAAACCTGCTGGTAAATTCTAAAGGATAAATGCCTTTATTATTAACAATACAATTTAAATCCATATATCCTACATAACCCTCTTCAGCAAATTTTTGTTCCATTTTCTTTAAAGTCATATTAAACAATTTATTCGGCCCGGAATTGAACATTAAAGTGCCCATTTCTCCCGTGGACGGACCGAGATCCCCCGGAAATAATTTTTTATGCTCGAAATTAACATTGATAGGATAGATAAACTCTTTTCCGTCAAAGAAAGCGCCTACCGCTACCTCTACTCCATAGATGCGTTTCTGGAGTTGGAAGGACGGAATCTTTTTGGCCCAGGCTTTATTATAATCGTTGAGAACTTGGATTACGTCCCGGCCATCATCTTCCTCTCCGATGAATAATAATCCTTTTAAATTAGCGGCTTCTCCGCAGGGCTTGATAACATATTTTCCGGGATTTTCTTTAACAAATTGGATTGCTTCCTCAAAATTAGTGAATTCTTTAAATGGAAGAATGTTTATCCCAAACTTCTTTAACTCTTCTTGACCAAAAGCACGATCATCTTCTAATTGGTCAGTGTAAGGTGTTCCGCCGACTACTAATTTACCTTGTTCCCGCAATTTTTTTGCTATGGTTCCTTGACCGAGGACATCATCAAAGACAATAATGTCTGCCCAGTCCACCTCTTTTTTCCAGTCCTCTACCATTTCGATGAAACCTTGGCCTACTTCTCTTTCTTCTGGATCTTTTACATAATATTTTACTTGATGACCTTCCAGCAGAATCCGCCAGGCGATATCAGCAATTAAGCTGTCCAGAGAGACAAATAGAAATTTCTTAGGATCCTGAGTCTTTTTCTTGGGTTCTACTTCCGGTTCGGGAAGATGATGATTAGTTTTCTCTTCTTTTTCTGTTTCTTTAATTAGAACTTCTTTATTTAAAGTATCTTTATTCATGGTAATATTAATACTTATTTTAGTATTCCCCCTTTTTTTAATAATTATCTTTTTGATAAAACAAAGTAGTATTTATTCTTTATTGTTTTTAAGGATATTCTTTAAGAAATGAAAGACATAAATAATGCCTATTAACCTTATGTCTTTCAAACTTGAGTTGAAGAAAATTAGTATGCGGAATTATTGTTCTCAACTAAAGAATAGTTGATATAATTAGGAAAAAAAGTAACAAAAACAAAGAAGATTCTAACTCTTTTAACTTTCAATGATCATAACTTTAATGGTAAAAGGTTCAGTCTCTGGTTCAGTAATTGGTAATACTTCCTGCTCTTGAGGAACTGGATTGTATACCTGAACTTTCCAGATTTGCTTTACTGAATCTCGGCCATCGTCTACAGTTACTTTAACTTCTTTATTTCCTGCGTTGGTAAAAGTTCTGGTGATAGTATCTGTGCCCTGAACTGAACCTTGTCTTAAACCAAGATCCCAATGATAATTAAGCCCGTCTCCATCTTGGTCTTTAACTGTAGCTTTGAAAATAATTGGCTCACCAACATAAGCAGTAATTTCTTTTTCCGGAATTAAATCTAAGATCTGAGGAGCTTGGTTTATGTTTTTAACTATAACTTCAACTGGATGGACTACCTCTGCTTCTTTATCCAGGACTACAAAACTTAACCAATAACTCTCTCTTTCGGAATTGAACTTGCGATTGAAATAAGCGCTGCTGCTGATTAAGTCATTCCAGAAAGTATCAGTTTTGGTTTTAACTGCATTAGAATCTGGTTTCCAGGTAAAAGTATTCTCTTTAAATGAAGCTCCAGAGGGGAGATTATCCAATCTGATAGTAAGTGCATCATTATCTGGATCACTAGCAGAGAGACTAAAACTTATTTCCTCGCCCTCATTAATAATCCATTGATCTTTCTTTACTTTTAAGCTGGGCAGGCGGTTTTTCTTTTTAACCATTAAATTCAAAGTTTGAGTATCACCTTCCTGGCCATCAGTGGCAGTAACTTTGAGGGGATAGTTACCTTCATCATCAAAATCAGTCTGCCATTTTCCGCTATTTTTCTTTAAAGGCTGACCGTAATAATAATGGATAATATCTCCATCAGGATCACTAGCTTCGGCGCTGAATTGGACTAGATCCGTTTCTGTAAAAGTGATATTGCCTAATTTAGAAAATTTAGGCATGCGATTGGTGTTATGTACTACCAGACTTACTTTACCCTGACTGCATAATTCTTTACCACAGGCATTGATTTCTAATGGAATCACTTTATTTTCTATGAAAAAACGTTCTAATCTTAAACGATTAAGTATATTGCTGATCATTCCTCCTTTTCGTTTAATGATATCATAGCTGGGGGTAAAAGTAAAGGTCTTGTTCTTTTCATTATAATCAAATAATTCAGGTAAACCTACAAAATTGATTTTAACTAGATCTCCGTCTGGATCATTAGCATCGAGATTCCAGATTAATTTTTCTCCCTCCTTTGCTTCTAAGTATTTAGGAAGGTTAAGTATTGGTGTTCTATCTACATTTTCAATATTAATCTCCACTTTTTCTTTAACAGTATTTTCTCCGTCTGAGATGGTAATTTCTGATTTATATTCTCCTGCGTCTTCAAAACCGGTCTGCCATTCCCCTTTTTCATCTAAAGGAGATTCAAATGAATAAGATAAAATATCATAGTCTTGATCTAGCTCTGGTAAACCTAAGATAATTTTCTCACCCTCTTTTACCTTGAGGGGAAGCAGGTTTAATTCCGGTTTGCGGTTGATATTCTCAACCTGGACAGTTTTAATATTGTCAGTCTGAAGTGTTCCGTCGCTGATAATTAATTCTAGGGTATGTTCGCCTGCTGAATCAAAATCAAATTTATATTCTCCAGAATTGTCTTTACTGATGATCTCCCCATCAAGTTTCCAGAGATAGGTCAATTTATCATTATCCCAATCTTCAGCTTCGGCCATAAAGTCTAAAGTTTCGTCTTCATCTATCTGGATGGTTTCTTCATCCGGCGAGATCAATTTTATCCTAGGGGGCTGATTAGTGTTCAGTACTTCTATTCCCACCCTAAATTTCTGTTTGAATTCCCCGTCATCTACTGTAAATTCCGTGGTATAAATTCCTGCATCGCTGAAGGTTGTTTCCCAGGTGCCGTCTTTATTAAAGGGGGAGTTAAATTCGTAGCTTAAGACATCTTGGTCTGCATCGTTAACACTCTTTTTTAGGTCGATTTTTTGGGTTTCTTTAGTCATAATTTGGTTATCAGTTAATTGCGGAGGTTGGTTCTTATTTTCTACTATTATTTTTACTTTTTGTTTTACCTGATTGACTCCGTCAGAAGCAGTAATCTCAGTTTCATAAATACCCGCATCATCAAAATCTGTCTGCCATTCGCCTTTATCATCCAAAGGCGGAGAATAATAGTAAATAATATTATCTTTATCTGGATCGATGGCTTCAGCTTTAAATTTGACCAGATCTGTCTCTTTAACCTTAAAAGTTTTTACTGCTGCTGCAGAAAAGTTAATAATCAGGATTAGGAATATCAGGCCAAAAAGAATTAAGATTATTTTTTTATTTGCCATGTTTTATTCTGTTTTTTATTCCGATTAATCCTATTTTCTTCACCTCTGCTGCGCTGAGACAGTACATAACAAAAAAAATTAAAAACTATTTGTTTAAAGTTAATCCTACGCTGACGATTTCAGGCGGCATATTAACATCTTCAACGATGACATTAATGTTCTTGACCACTTTATCTTTACCATCATCTACGCTTACGGTAACTATATACTTACCATGATCTGAAAAAGTAGTTTTCCATTCCCCACTAGGGCCTACAGGTTCAGAAATGATTAATTTTACTTTATCACCATCTAAATCGCTAATAGTAGGTTTAATGAAGACAGTTTCACCTTCTTTAACGGTAATATCTTTTAGGCCGGTAACTTCAGGCAAGACATTAACATCTTTAATGGTTAATTTGAATTTCTTTTCAGATTCTAATTCTCCATCACTTGCTAGAACTTTAACCTCATAATCTCCGGCACTACTATGATCAGTAACAAAAGTTCCGCTCTTTAATGGGTCGGAAACAGTGATGGAAACAGCATCTTTGTTTGGATCACTTACCTTTGGTTCGAATTTGACGGTTTCGCCTTCATTTACAGTGATATCTTTAACTTCTCCGATTACAGGGGGAACATTGACTCTCTCTACCATAATTTTAACTTTCTTTTCCGTAGTTAATTTACCATCACTAGCGGTAATGGTTATTACATATTCACCAGCATCACCATAATTGGTTTTCCATTCTCCCTCTTTGCTTAAAGGCTTGCTGAAAGAATAAGTTACTATATCTTTATCAGGATCATTTACTTTAATATTTAATTTTACTAATTCATTCTCTTTGACATTGATAATTTCTAGATCTTTTTCATTAACCTCAACCTGTTTTGGCTTTTCGGTTAATTCTGGAAGAACTACTTCGCCAGCTATCTCTTCAGGTACGACCGGCACATCTTTAGAAGTATCTTTTACCTCTTCTGCCGGGACCTTTTCTGTATTGAGCTGGTCTTCAATGGCCGCAATCTCATCGACCAGATTCTGCTCTTGATCACTGGTATCTTCTTTGGGAAGATCATAGGCTTTATAATCTAAACAACCAGCTAAAAGAACTGCTACTACTAATAATATAGATAGACTTATCACAACTTTTTTCATTTTAAATACACCCCCTCATTTTAAATGAGATAATTTTTATTTGTAAGCATTTGAGAATGATAACCCTTATTTAAAGATTTATAGTAATGGTGAGCTATTTTCGAATATATATATACACCAACAACCAAATGAAGAATTACCCTCCTGGTGGTTGGGAAAGTGAGAAATAATATTTTCTCGGCAGGTAAATTTGTAGAAAGTGATGGCCCCGCCGAGATTTTCTTAGTATGCTTCGTCATGATGTTTGAAGGTAATGAAATAAACCCTATTCTCTTCGGATTTAAAACGCAGCACAAACGAGCCTAAATGTACTCTCTGCTCTCCTTTTAGCACATTTTTAAGATGTTTTACATGGGTTGGTTCTAAGAGGAGATCTTTTATCTTTTTCTCCACCCGAATGTACATCACAAAATCTTTTTTCTTTAGCTTAGCCAGCTGATTTTTAAACTCATCTGAGAATACTGCTTCGTACATCTTAAATTGAGGCAAAAAAAGCATCTAGGTCTTTTTCATTCTTGCACAAGGTAAATCTGCCTTTAGCTAGATCTTTTTCCCCTCGCTCAATGCTTAAATACAATTCTTTGTCAAATAAAGTTAAGCTACTTTTAATTTCTTCCAGCATTTGCTCTACCCGATTTATTTTTTGTATGCAATCTTCCATTTTAATTGCTTGGACACATTCCATTTAACATCACCGATTATTAATAAATAGAGATAATTTATTAAACTTTTGTAGCAAAATTTAAAGTGATGGCCCCGCCGAGACTTTCTTCAAGTAACCTATTTTGCTTATGTGGTGGAGTTTCCGCAGGAATACTCCACTTGAATAACTTGCCTAGGTTTGCTTGCTTTGAACTCGGGACCTCACGATGTCAGTCGCTTGCTTTGGCTATACTTAAAGCAGCCATATCAGTCGTGCGCTCGACCAAGCTAAGCTACGGGGCCTTCAGCCCTAGCAAAATAGAAGATTATTTTTAAACGTTTCTAATCTTAAAAGCGAATTCTTTTTTTGGGTATAATCCCATTAATACTGTTTTACTGATTTAAGAATCTCTCTTAACCTTTTGGTCATTTGCTCCCTAATTGCTTCTTTACTATCGTAGATACTAAATCGAAAGATCTTGGGCGGTTCTGCATGATATAATCTGCATCCTTGTTCATACAACTCTTCCAGCCAGGAAGTTGCATACCTCTGATTAACTAAGACTTGATAGGCTGGATTAAGCTCATGATCATCTAATTTACGGCCAGTGCTCCTTTGTTTTTTCAGTTCCAGATAATCTGCTTCAGTCCAGGTTTCCGGCCCGCAGACGATAAACAGATGGGTAGGAGGATGGCCAAAGGCAAATTGATGGCCAGGCAGTCCTAGATAATCCTCTCTAGATATTCCGTCAGGCAATTGCTGGGGATGATGAATCTGGTAACAGGCAGATTCTTCGCTTCTGCTGCGCACTATAATCTTGCTTTTCTCTCTGAGAACCTTGCGGAAACGGAAGAATTCGTCGCTGCGATAAGCTTGATGGCAATGGGCTGCTGAGAGGGGATGAATCAGAGAGCCATATTTTGTTCTTTGCTGTTCAAAAGTGCGGTTGGTCTGTCCTGCACCGCGTTTAGGGGGCTCTTCCATGATCCAGATGTCTGCGGAATCTGGATTAATGTAGGTAGTAATATCATTCTTTACCATCGAGGCTACCTGTAAATCCTGATTAGTCCCTCCATCAAAGAGCTTTTTGCATAATGAATGAACTACTCCGTCGTAAAAATGATCAAATTCTTTTCTTTCCGCTAGGAATTCTTTTAAGGAAGTACAACCAAAATTAAGCGAAGAAAACTCTTGAGCATGAAATAAAGCATCGATTTCAGTTCCGCGCAAATCCCGCACACTTCTTCCCTGCTGCTTAAAGAGAGCAATAATATCTTCTATTTGAGTGTTAGTACCGCTCAGGTCCGGTCCACCTAAAACTATGTCGACGAAAGGCATATTTTTGGTAATAGAATACTCTTTAATAAAGATTATTATGCTCTAAGATAATGAATCAGTTCTACTTTTGAAATATAACTACACTAAAAGTAATAAAAAGATTTAAAAATAGATAGTATTTTAGTTACTAAATTAAATTCAGGTACGGAGGACGGATTTTTATCGCAATCAAGAAATGTGTAGGATATTTAAGTTCGGATTTTTGTATTTATTATTATTGAATTCTAAACAATTAAATAGCGGTAAATTGAGGTGAAAATGAGCAGAGATAATACTAAAAAAAAATATGTTTTTGGCCCGCATTTGACCTTAGATTTAGGTAAATGCAACCCCAAAAAATTAAGCGATTTAAGTTTTATATTTAAATTTTTGAATGATTTGCCTACCAAAATAGGAATGACTAAAATAACTCAACCCTATGTCTTTGAGTATTCTGGTTTAGTTCCTCAGGATAAAGGAATTACTGGTTTTGTAGTAATAGCTGAGAGTCATATTTCAATCCATACCTTTCAGGATAAAGATTATGCTTTTGTAGATATTTTTTCATGTAAGTATTTTGATCATGAAAAAGTTAAGAAGATCTTGATTGATGCTTTTGAATCCAAGAATCCAAAGACTAATGTAATCATGCGCGGGAAAGATTTCCCGAGAAGTTAGTTAGTTTTGTTATTATAATTTATCTTATTTTTAACTTTTGATCTTAAAAACAATAAAGTATAAATACCTCAAAGAAAGTCTTAGTTAAAATTAACTAAAAAAAGGTGATATAAATGAAATTGATTCTAAGTAAAAAACCCAAAAATGTGACTATTATCGAAGGCTTTCCAGGTTTCGGATTAATCGGAACTATAGGGATAGAATTCTTGATTGATCATCTGAAAACTGAGAAGATCGGAATTGTAGAGATGGAAGAGATTCCAGCCATGATCGCCATCCATCAGAATAAGGTGATCGAGCCAATTTCTATCCATTACAATAAACAGTTTAATATGGTCTTAGTGCATGCGATTAATGTTGGCAAAGATTTAGGCTGGAAATTAGCAGCGATGGTGGAAGAATTAGCCGAAACTCTCGATGCCAAAGAAATTATTTCATTAGAAGGGGTAGGTTCGCCTAATCCTGAAACTAGCCGAGTATTTTATTATACTACCCATAAGGGGGAAATGATTAAGAAACTAAGCGGAATAGCTACTCCTTTAATGGAAGGCATTATTGTAGGGGCAACTGGTGCTTTATTAGCCAAACGACTAAAAGTACCTTTCCTAGCCTTATTTGCAGAGGCTAAAACAGGTCTGCCCGACAGCAAAGCAGCTGCTGAAATCATCAAGGCTTTAGATGCTTATACTGGATTGAAAGTAGATCCTAAACCTTTATACAAACAAGCTGCTCTCTTTGAAGAGAAATTAAAATCAATCATGGAGAAAGGCCAGGAAGCAGAAGATATCCAGCAGAAAAAGAAGTTAAGTTATGTGGGTTAAGGAGGTGTTAAAATGAATATTGCACATGCATTAAAAATAATAAAAGAGAATTCGAACAAAATTAATACAGAATTAAAAGTAATGAGTATGTATCTAGATCGGGATCCTTTTAGTATAGCGGCTAGCAGACTTCAAGCTCAGGTTATTGGTTCAGTAAGTGAGATTAGAAAGTTGTTGAATGAAATGGAAGCGTCAATTAAGTAAAACGAAAGTAAAAAAACAGAAAAAGAAGTTAAGTTATGTGGGTTAGGATTTTTTGTTTTTTTAATTTTTTTCTTGGTTTTTTGAGGCGTAAATCATTTTGTTGATGATTAAATCTTATAAGTATAATCTCTTTAAGAATTAGTTATACACAACTGGCAGGTTTAGGCTTAATGTGTCTATTGGGTTGTCGCTAAATGATTTAGGATGTGCTTAAATGTTTTAGCGGGGAACCAATACCTTCTTTATGCTTAAACTTTTAGGTGTTGATTAAAAGATTTATCTATTGTTTAGAAATATATAAATTATTAAACTATCTTAGATATCCCTCTCTGGGGGAAAGAGGGCATCTGTGATAATACTGCACAGCCATGTTAGTTCTATTACCAAAATATTCTGCTTCTCCTAAACAATACGCATCTGCTGTTTCAGGGGCAGAACGGCCAACAGCGTTAAGAACAATAATCTTGGGACTGCCTATGGGTTCCACCTTTAGTTCTTTTCCTTGACTATCCATAAAACGTTTTAATGAAGTGTCCCAGACAATTCTTTCTAAAGACATAAACCTAGATAAAAGAGAGGGATTTATAAATGTGATTAAACTATTATCTAATGGGAATTTTTTACCTAAAACTTTCCTTCCAAAACCTTTCGAAAGCTATAAATACAACCTAGTGCGTATAATATACATTATACGAACTTTTTGTTCGGGAAATTAAAAAAGAGGTAAAGAAAGCTTTATTTAGGTCAAAAAGCCTGGGTTTTTCGAGGAAAAATGGGTTTGGATGAAATCAAGACTGAACTGCAATTGAAAGGGGCAAGCAAGTTAACCATCAAATGTTATCTATTGCATAACCAGCGTTTTCTGGAATTCATCAACAAGTCAGAGATAGATATCACTGAAGCTGACCTGAAGAAATACTTAGCCTACTTACTGGCAGAGAGAGAGCTTTCTGCTTCTTCAGTGAGTTTGATTAGATCTGCTTTATTATTTAATTACAATAAGATCCTAAAAAAAGGCTTTATGAATATCTCTACCCCTAAAATTGCGCAGAAGCTTCCCGTTTATCTAACTCAGGAAGAAGTCAGAAAAATGTTAGAATTAGCCCCTACCTTAAAATCGAAGATAATGGTAGAAATGCTTTATTCCAGCGGATTAAGGGTATCAGAACTTCTTTCATTAAAGATTAATGATCTGAATTTTGAGGATAGAATTGGAAAGACTAAAGGAAAAGGGAATAAAGAGCGGATCTTTATTCTCTCAGAGAGGGTAATCAAGCATTTAGATAAGTATATTAAAGAGTATAAAATTACTAATTTTCTGTTTCCTGGGCAGGAAGAAGGGCAGATGCAATCGAGAAATGTACAGAAAATAATCTCCAATCTGGCCCGAAAAGCAGGGATAAACAAAAAAGTAACCCCTCATAAACTTAGGCACAGTTTTGCCACCCATTTATTGAATTCAGGAGTAAATATTCGAGTAATTCAAGAGCTTTTAGGTCATTCTAATCTACAAACTACCCAAATTTACACCCATGTTTCTTTGGAAGAAATTAAAAAGATAAAAAGTCCTTTGGACGGGTTATAGATAGTTCTAAAACTTTGACGAATTGATTAAAAGTTTAGCTTATTTAACTTTTAGTCTTTGTTGAGATGGATTACGTTGTTTCCCGCTTGCTAGATGTAGGTTATACTTAATGATTGTATACCTAGAACATTTAAGTAATACTTAATATATTTAGTATTACTTTTCTGGGGAAATTTAGTTTTGAATTAGGCTGATTAAATTTACAATATCCCTTTCTGATGAAAATAATAGATAAAAATACCCATGGTTCCAGCCATAAAAGATAAGATATACCAAAAGGCGTGGGGATTCTGCTGGAAAGGTAAGGCAATATTCATGCCATATAAACTAGACACGGCTGCAGAAAGAGTTATAAGGATAGTAAAAGCAGTAAGAATTTTAATGGTGCGGTTAAGTTTGTTGGAAAGGATAATGGAATAATAATGTCGGAGATTAGAGATGGTTTTTAATGAAGAACGGCATAAGTTTAATCCCTGGTTCGATTCTACGATTAAGTCTTTGATCGCTTCCTGATCCTCTTCATAAATATTAATCTTTTTGAGCATTTTGGAATAGAGCAAGCTGGTGTAATAATAACCCACTACCAAATTATTTAAGAAATCCTCATCCTGTAAAAGATCTTCAAGCTCAACTTCTTTTAATTTTAGGGTAATTCTCTTTTTGCTCTGGACATCTTTAACTATTCTAGAAACAACGTACTCAAAATTATCGTTGATTAAAGAAAGCAGTTTAATCACAAACTTAGTCTTCTGGGTAGTGATCATCTCTTCTTTCCCATCGAAAATTTGTTTTAAAGAATGAGGTTCGTCTTTAGCTAAGGTTAAGACAAAATCTTTGTTTAGAATAATTAATAAAGTACCTAAACTTTTCTTTTCCCGAAAGATGGTTTTGACGAACAAATAAAGATGACCATTTTCTGAATCTAATCGAGGAAGTTCATGCTCATCCAAGCCTTCATTTAAGAGCTCGCGATTGAGAGAGAAATCTTTTTCCAGCGATTCTAATTCTTCCGGAGTGGGATTGATAACATTAATCCAACTGCCCTCTTCAAAAGAATCCAGAATCTTAAGATGTTTTGCTGTAATGGTCCTTTTATAATAAGTTATCATTAAAATAATATTATAGTGAAGGTTGCTTATAAAGTTAACTTTCCACGGGGCTCTGTCCGGAATAACATAATCCACCATTTCCAATAATTTTTAATCCTTTTTAGATTATAAACCATTATGTGCCAAGCCATTTCTTTCTTCTTGTTAAAGTAAAGTCTGCTCTTGAGAGCAGACACATGCACTGTTTT